>Ga0307511_10002122_pt1 | contig 20791 bp, 13 predicted proteins | sample 13_EM_MG_FD_200266 | JGI IMG/M metagenome (GOLD analysis project Ga0307511, IMG submission 200266) | Populus trichocarpa ectomycorrhiza microbial communities from riparian zone in the Pacific Northwest, United States - 13_EM | ecosystem: Host-associated > Plants > Roots > Unclassified | place...
ATTGGAATTGAGTTTGATGATTTATTTTGATTTTCTGCTTATAAGGTTATTAAAGTGTCAAAATAATATCTCAACATTGGGTTGATACTCATTTTTATATAAAAAAATGGTTTTATTGCTTTTTTTTAAAAAAAAAACTCTTGGTGATTGATTTTACCACAAGACAAGAATACAAGGCTTTTTTTTTTTTTGCTTTTAATCACTATTTGAAATGCGTCTTTTCTAAAAATATTTCTACCTAAAGAATTATACCAAATTCATTTTTGATCCTTTTAGTTTAACAATTCAACATTTTAGTTATTGAGTTTAAGAGAGAAAAAAAACTAGCTGAAAATCAATAGAGGAGAGAGGATGATTAGTTGACCATATTTCATTAACAAAAAAGTTAAATTTGGTGTCAATGTGTTCCTTTTGACTACTAGAGTGTAATTGAGCTTCCATATTGCTGGAAAAAAATAGATCGGAGTTGGGAAAGATTTTTTTATCTTTTTATTTTTTGTGTTTTTAAATTTTTTTTTTAGTTAGATTAATTTATTGAGATTATAAGGGTGTTGAATAGGTGTTTGTATGTGAAAATAGGTTAAAAATAGATTTTTGGATCTAAAAAACCCTAGCTCGATTTTTTGACCACTTCTATGCTAACTGAGATTTGGGTAATTAGACGAAAATTCATCTAGTTTATTTTAAAAAACAATTATAAGTTAAATGATATCTCATCTGCACTTTAGAAAAAAAAAAGTTTCAAGCGTGCGAGCTTAGCATGCTAAAACCCATGCATGATGAACCTTCTTTAATAAGACTAGGCATGCGGGCCTAATGTATATAGCCCATGCACTAGTCCCTTTTCATTGTTTTATTTTGCAAGTTTTTTTTAATTGAAATGCAATATAAAAAAAATTATAGTTAACATGATATTTAAATTATTGTTCAATTTTGTCAGGTTCTTAAATAATATCATGGTTTTTTTAGAATATTAACAATTTATTTTTCAATTATTATGTGCCTAGCATGGCAAAAAAAATTAAAACCGCTAAAGAATGTTCAATGAAAATAAAGTTTTATGTTCTTTAAATCTTTTAATTGACTTTTGTCATGATTTTATCATATTTCTTTTTTTTTCCCCTTCAATCACATATAAAATATTGAAACATTGTTTCTATAGTTTTTTTTTATGATTTGTTGTTGAGATCATGGTAGCTATTTATTTAAACAAAGTGCTTGTAAATTAAAAAAGGCTTTCATTAAAACAATAAAGAGATGTATTGGTAAGGAAATGTGATTGAGATGAAAGAATATATTTAAAGTTGATTATTTAATTGAAGAAAAAATAAATTATATATATAAAAAAAGTTGTTTAACATGACTAGGGCATTGATTTCAATTGCCTTAACATGTATTTATCAAAGATAATGCCTGGATCAAAATAAGTATCGGCAGTGGGTTTGGTATTGTTGAAAGTGTTTTCATTTCTAGATACACGCGCGGTGTTCCCAAACAAGTTCTATACGTGGAGATTTTTGCCTACAAATTGTTGCTCTGTGCCAGCTTTCAAAAGTCCAACTTGCTCGTCGTTAGACCCAACATATATGCTTGGATCAGGGCGTCGGCTGCGTAAAAGGGTTTTGGTAGTTGGCTTTCCTTCCCCTCCTCTCTCGCAGTTCAAAGAAAAAGGAAAAGAATTAACATTGGATTTTAATCCCCTTTTTTTCTGGGGGGTTGGGAAAAACGGGAAACGTAGGATACTTCAAACTCTCTGATAAACAGCATCCACATGTAATTCAAAGAATCCCACTTTTACTCACGTAGGATCAAAATTTTAAGGTATAATTGCCATAAACCAAGGACAAATGATATCACAACACGAACCCGAACTCTGCTAAGCTAAATCAGTCGAGACATGCATGGTAGATACGGGAAAATAGTCTTAAATTACACCAGAAACACTGGGACCACTAACACGTGCCAAAAACTAACCAGTGATTCAGCGGCACATCTGGCTAGATATAAGATTTGCAGTCCGAGGAGTTTAGAGTAAAGAAAAGTCCCATTCCACGAGGTCAGCATCAAGTGGATTACACACTCCATGGAAGAAAGTGGGCTTTGCAAGTTTTATTCGAAGCAGGTAAGCCTTGGAGATGGAGCAAACAGCGAATAGTCAAAGCAGAAAATGGAGACAGGTAGTTGGCAGTACCATCAGCTCTATAGTATCGAGCCGATTCTCTTCACTACACAAAACCCTCTTAAAATAAAACATAATCCATAAAATAAACATCAAACTAAATAACCAATCAAATCACCATGCGACAATTCCATAATGCTAAATGTTGTCAGAAACTATATATATATATATATATATAAAAAAAAAAACTGTGTATACTCCGAAATAAATATATGAGTAATAAAAAGTTAGTTGGGATTCCCCGCATTTTCCTTCCTGCAACAAGTTCTTCTTGTGCCCAAATTGCCACACAGTGTACTTGCAGAAGAAACAAATTAACCCCCCTCCCTCTCTCATAGCTTTCTAATAAGGGAACTGTTCATTGTGTTCAACTACCTTGTTAGCTAGCTATTCAAAAACTAGACAGAAAATTGTGTTTTTAGCCGAGTAAAAGTGGTAGAATAAAAAGACAAGGCGATTATACTAGATCTCTAGTAATATAAGCTGAAAGAATAACTGTTCATGTGTTGAATTGTGTAGAAGATTTCTTGTTTCCAAGGTCAAGTTCTCTCATTATGTATAACGTTTTCCAGTTTCTTTAAAAGTTAGATAGTTTTCTCACAAAATTCTTGGTTCTGCAAATGCAGGGTTATAGATTGAATAATGTTATGAACTGAGATAGTAGTAAATGAGATCTTGTGGAAGCATAGAAACTCCTTACTAGCTCTTACTTATTCCCTTTCTGGTTAGTTTCCACTTCCTCTCTCTTGTTTGCCTTCTTTTAGCTAAAGCCAGTCTATGGTTTGTGTTCATGTTCTTTGTTCTGGGGTTTGAATCTTTTCTGCATACCCTTTAAGTACTAATTTCTGGCTATGCATATTTTTTCTTAAATATTTATTTAGTGTTAGAAACTACACTGGTTTTAATGATACTTTCATTACAATAGTCGAATACTATTGTAATTTCTTTTGGGCAGTGCTTGTAGAAAAGGTCTTATCTTTTTGGGTCCTTTATCCTTCTCTGTTGAATAGGGGATTTTTCTTTCTTTTTCTCAAGAAAAAGAACGAAAGCTGGTTGTAAATTTGACAGATTTGAGAACCTAGAGATTGTGAGCGCACCCATGTCCAGATGATCCATGGTCATTAGTGGAATATCAAGAGTAACTAAATGATACAGTCTAATTGTAGCGAGTAAAATTGCAAATTGAAGCTTATTTTCTTAACATAACAATAATTCGGCAGTCGCCGCAAAACTTTTACCTGAAGTTTACTTTATGTTGATGGAAAGCATTGCTCTAGCAATGCACAAGAAGTTCTAAGGAGAATGAAAAGAATTTATTTATATTTTTTTTATGCAACCAGAGACCAAAGTTTTATTCAACGACATTTTGAAGTCCTGATCTTTCAGAGGGATTTCTTAGAGATTCTTTTATATTTAATAATTGTGTTGGACATTGCTCATCCAATCCACCCGCAATTTTTTTTGTTGTGAGTGTTGGATTTTGCGAATGTTTTACTTGCTGAGGTCCTCTGCAAATTGTTTTTTTCTTTTTCTTTTTTCTTCGGTCACTTGTCATTCATGTTTTGATTGGAAAGGAATCGTTTACTGTGGAGTTTTTTTGGGTAATTATCCCTATGTTGTTCCACTCGCATAAAACATTAGTAATGGAAATGAATAATCAAGAGCTGCAGAGAGATTTTACAGGACTAGTAATTTATGGCATTGCTCCATTCTTCCTCCTTGTAAATGTAGTCTTCATTTTATACTGGCCATTAATATAATCCCAGTATAATGCAGGTCTGAGAGGTTGTCCCAGCCAACAGAAGCGATTTCTTAGTGTCTACAAATCAACTTTCCATCTCTGCAGCCTTTGTTACATCCTGTTGAATGTGGATTGAGGTTCAAAAGATAGGACTTCCAAGCTCCCTTGATCTTGAAATGGCCGTTTCTTACACGTTTACCAGTAAAATGTAATTAATATTCCAGATATTTATTGAAAATGGAGATCAAGGAATCAGAGAGGGTGGTTATAGCTAAACCAGTAGCTTCCAGGCCTAGTTGCTCCAAGTTTAGATCTTTCTCAGAGTTGCTTGCGGGTGCCATCAATACTTCACCCTCTACTGATTGTTCTGAAATGGCAGTTGCTGCCATTAGACCAAAAACTTTGAGGTTTAGGCCAACAGTGAATCGTGCTCCAGGTGCATTGGTTTCTTCCCAGGTGATCACATAGCTCTTCTGAATGCTCTCTCCACAATGAATTCTTGCTTTCTGATCCTTATGTTCTTGGACACTTTCAGGTTGAACTCTCTGGAACAACACTTAGCAATTCATCTAATAGAGTTTCAAGTACTGATACCAAAACCACTGTCATATATAAACCACAGGCAAAGTTTGTGTCGAAGGCAACTGTTTCTCTACTGGCGAGTATGGTGAGTGGCAAAATTCTACCACCAGTTGTAACTTCTTCTGCCATGGTAATCTGGCAACTGGTTGTTGTATTTTTGTTCTTCATATGTTGATGCAAGAATTTCTTTTGACCAGGGGAACTTCAATACCAATTCACAGCAAATGCTACAATCAGTTGAGGCTCGCCCTCAGTGTCCAAAACAAAATAAACAAAATTTCTCATCCCAGCTAACCTCAAATCTTCATCAGAATATTCCATCCCATGCAGTATTGTTGACATCTCAGAATCAGGAGGATCCAAAAGCTTTATCACATGCATCTAACGGGGACAGGGCTTCATATGATGGTTATAATTGGAGGAAATATGGGCAAAAGCAAGTAAAAGGAAGTGAATATCCGAGGAGTTACTACAAGTGCACCTATCCAAATTGTCCGGTGAAAAAGAAGGTCGAAAGATCATTTGATGGGCAAATTGCAGAAATTGTCTACAAAGGGGAACACAACCATTCAAAGCCTCAGCCTCCTAAGCGCAACTCATCAGGAACACAAGGACTAGGAGCTGTATCTGATAGCAATGCTCAAGATAGGTACACCACTCCCTTATGGAGTAATCAACTCATTGAAAGAAATGAAGGCTCTGAAGGTAGAGAGGAAAATCAGATCGAAACAGGATTACAGGTGCATTCAATTTACCAGGGTAAACCTCCGCCATCTTGTGATCGTGCTGGAACTGGATCAATTAATGCTGGTGCGGGAACTTCTGATAACTCATGTGGTCTCAATGGGGAATGTAATGATGGAAGCAAGGGATTGGAGGGAGACGATGATGAACCTAGAAATAAAAGAAGGTAAGACATAGAACACTCATGAATAGATTTGAAAATCAGCTACTATAGAGGTTCACCTCATCGTTAAAAAGAAATGAATTCACGTTCACTTTGTTGCTTTGTGCTGAGTCGGATCATCTCAAGGAATAATCCAAGTTGGTTTTATGCCAGCTTATATTTGCTTCTTCCTCCAGCCCTTCTCACCCTTACCTCATTACATGAATCCAATAAGCTTTTGTCATGGCCTGATGGCTTTTTAATTCTATACACATCACCCTTGAAATTATCTTCTTGGTTCTTATGTAATGGACATATATTAATTTTTCTTTTAGGAAAGCTGGGATACAATCCAATAAAGGTGGCATATCAGGGGAGGGCGTTCAGGAGCCCCGTGTAGTGGTGCAAAGTTCCACAGATTCTGAGATTTTGGGGGATGGTTTTCGCTGGAGAAAATATGGGCAGAAGATTGTAAGGGGGAATCCATATCCCAGGTTGAGACATTAGACTTGCTTGAGATATGTATTGCATGCTGATTTTCTGCTTCTCTGATTCAATGTTTAATGCGGCCTTTAAAAACCTTATGAAGACAAACGTTTTTGGTTGTTTTGCAATATTTCATGAATCCAGCATATTTGCAACATTGATTTAGCATTTAGGTACTCGTATAACTGCTACAGTTAAGTTGTTTCTGACTGATTGTTCCCCACCTAATATCTTTGAAATTTGAATTGAGGATAACACATTATCCTAATGTTTTACAGTATATTAATGAATTTGTTGCTTTTTTTTTTTGCTTGTGAAAACTCTTTTTTTTCCTCGAATTTTGCTCACAACACATTTTAAATCCATCTTGCAGGAGTTACTATAGATGTACTAGTCTCAAATGCAATGTGCGCAAGCATGTGGAAAGAGCATCAGACGATCCAAAAGCTTTTATTACAACATATGAAGGAAAACATAACCATGAGATGCCTCTGAAGAGTACAAATATACAGCCTTTGAACCCTGATCTACAGGCACCTCCTAGTAGAGACAAGCTGTGATCTCAACCATGGATGGGCGAAATCTCGATGCTTGTTCTGTCCCAGATATCAAAAAGAGTTCAGCGCACAAGAAGCTAAATAACACAAGCAAATAGACAATAAAAAACAAGAACATAGCAGTTTCAGTTCTGGAGGCTTCTTCGTGGTGCCGGTTTTGTGTTGGTGACGAGGATTAATATCGAAATGGCTGTCTCGTTTTCATTATCCTTGCTGGCCTATCTTAAGCTTACGAGTACATTTCCCTCTCTCTCAGTTATTGCCTTGGCTAATCCTGTGTAATATATACGCCTGTTTAGCTTCAGAATAAGTTTCGAAGGAAGTCTAACAATTTTCAGGCGCATAAATATTTTGATACTTTTCTCAGTTGCACTTGCTCATTCTGATTTCATTGCTTGTAGACCTACAAAGAATATGCTAAAGCTGAATAGGATGTGAAGATGTAGTGTTGGATTATAGTACAGCAGTTCTTAAGCACACGCCAACAATGAAATGTTGCTGCCATGGAATTACTGAAAGAAAAGAACTGATTCTTTTCCTTAGCCACTGTCTAGCTAGCTGGGGCATTAACAAGGCCAGCGTTTTTTGATATATTCATGACCAGAACTGCTCTTGTACATCACAAATCTTAGTAGCTATATTTTGCTTTCGAAATATCAATCCCCATCACGTTTCCAGCTGATATATATATATATTAGGAGAAACACCTGGTCGTCTGGGCCCTTTGTCAATTTTTACTCGTCTCTCCATATTTTTCTCTTTCTTTTTTTCACTGACATCAATGATCTTGTACAGAAATCAACACTCACGCATAAAGCTAACCACGGTTAAATTTTCTTACAAGTTAAGCTATTTGCTTCGCAAGTTAAGCATCTTAACTTTTATGCAGGCACAAATTAAACACTCTTGCATTGCAGAGAGCTACGAGCATTGTTACCCTACAATGGCGGGCTACGCTTCATCTTTTCAAGGTAAATCTTCCTAGGTAAGTCACGAAACAAATCACTAAACGCTCTATACGCAAAAACCCAATTTGACAATAAAAAGATGAAAGAACATCGTCAGAAATTCCATATTGAACAGAGGTTATCTTCAATTTCACATCCATAGACAAATGTGCATGCAAAACTCACCAATAAGCTTCTGAATGGACTAAAAAAGGAAGATAAAATGAGCTAAATGAGAATGTCTAGAATAGTTGATATAACCATCGTCACGAACAAGACTTATTATAACCATATTATAGTAGTTGATATAACCATGCAGGCTATGTATGATTAATTGAATTTGATCCAAAATTAACTATGACAAAGGATGTCTAGAGTTTTATAGGCCTATACACCTAGGAGGCAAGTCAGAAGAAGTTCTATAGCCACAAGACTCCAGCAAAGGTGTATGAGAATAATATGCCTCGAGTGGTAGAGCATATTCTAACGTATCAAACACAATAATATTTTTTCATGATTGCTTAAATATTTTTTCAATATGATACTTTCACATTTAATTTATTTAAAAATAAACTTGATAATTTATTTTAGTTAATTTCGTAAAAAAATTTTGACAATAAATTGATGCTTGAATTCGCAAAGTCAAATTCAATTTTTTTTTTATAAAACATAATTAAGACTCAAGGGCACTAAAATTAATGCTAAAGCAAAATCCAAGCTTCTTTTTCTTTTTTTCAATTGTATCTAAGGGGTATTTTTTACTTTTTTGGTCCCCAAAGTTTTTTACATTTTATTTTTAATCTTTGTTTTTTGAGGTTTTTATATTTTGATCCAAAACTTTATTTTGTCTATGTTTTAATCCATGAGATAGAGAAAATAAATATGTGATCATCGAAAAACAAGAAAGGAGAGAGAAAGTCACTAGTTGGTCACGTTTCGACGATCAAATGAGTTATTCTTAGTGTTCATAGGTTTCATCTCACGAAAAAAATTTCTTTGAGGTGTTTTTTGTCTCTCATCGTACCAGAAAAAATAAATTGGATTGATAAAGAAAAAAATTGGCTTAATTTTGTATTTTATTTTACCAATTTTTGGATGTTTTGGGCTAAGAAATTGGTTCACTGAGGTTCTAATTTTTTTTAGGTATTTTTATATTAAAATAGGTTGGAAATAATTTTTGAGGTTGAAAAAGACACTGCTTGATTTTTTTACCATATCTCTAATGGTCAGCTCTTGACATATCATTTTTTTTTTTAGATAGGAACATAAAAAAAAAATAGGTTTGGTATGCAATCCTTAGCCTCCTTGTTTATGAGCCAAACACTCAGGCCCATTTGCCACATCTGTTTTGTTCTTTATTATTATTTTTTCTTTGAATTTTAATTTAAGTTCATTAAAATTGATTGATTAAAAATTTATTTGAGATTTTTGTATTGAATATCATTCATTTTTTACTTTTTTTTACTAAGATCATAGCTTTTTTTTATTATATTCATAAATGTTTTTTATTACAACCTTTCATGATGTTTTTATTTCTTTAAAAAAAAAACTATTCGATTACTTTCCTTTCTTTTGCAAGCCTATTTTTACTAGTGAGTAGTTAAATAGAAAGATAATTTTAAAAAATTAAAGTTGTTAGACCCAAATGAGTAATGTGTTTGGAGTGTTAACCTGGGACAACATAATCGTCTTAATATTTAAAAACAATGTTAAAATATTGTTGCCTTTATTTTTTTTTAGAATCAAGTTGAATTTTTTTTTAGATTTTTTCTAGTTCGATCGAGCCATGTTTTGATTCCAAGTTATAGAAAGGCAACTCCAACCCATTTTAGTTTAAAACTCAAGCCAGAGAATAGCTCAATCATCTTTAGTTTTGATTGAAATTCATTAAAATATTAATAGTGCCTGCAAATACTTGTTTTTGCTATTGAAATTAACATTTCATCCAACCCACGATAATAGAGCACAAGTAAATTAACTATATGATTGTGATAGTAATTTTTATCTTTTAATTTTTTATAACTTGTAAGTTGCATCCGTACTTGCCATTAAGAAAATATTTGGGAAAGCAGTGCAAACCGCGTTCCCAAAAAATTTAATTTTTTTTTATTAAAATTTAATATGATTTGTATGTTTTGAATCGTTTTGATGTATTGATGTAAAAAATAATTTTTAAAAAATAAAAAAATATCATTAGCATACATTTCGGCACAAAAAATTATTTAAAAAACCACCATTACCACACTGTCAAGCATCCTCAACACTAACAATATTAGTGCAGGAGCAGCACACTAACATTAAAGTAATTTAAAAATACAAAAGAAAACGATGAAAAGACTATTTAATTTCTTTTGTTCTCTCAATTTTCTACAGACTCCACTACGAGGTCTCTCCCTTTCTGGATTTTTTTTCTGCAACTCAGGCTCAGCGACTATAACTCTGTAAGTGGCTCTCCTTTCTATGTTTTGTTTATTTTCTAATTTTCTCAAAGATTTAATATCTTGATATTTGGTTTAATTTTGATTTTCTCAAAAAATCTTGTGGATATGGTAATTTGTTTTTCAGTCGCACCTATAACCTTTCTTTTGTTTTTATTAATTCGGAGGATTTGTAGCTTGGAAACTTGGTGGACATATGTAAAGATCTACATCTTACTGCATGTAGTCATTTGATTTATTTATTTTTTTTGTTTCTTTTCCTATACTTGTAAGTATGGTGATATGTTTAGATGTTGAGTTAATCAAACATCATGGAGTACTTGTCAATCAAATTTGAGCATGTATATTTGAAATCATACAATTCACTGTTTTTATTAGGCATTTGTTTTAGGTTTACTTTTGAAATAAGCAAATTGTTTTATTTTTTATTTTGATTAATCTACTTATCTACAAGATTAATTCTTGAACTAATTGTAATGATATTTTTTAGGTTCACTCTATATTGAAGTTTTAAGCGTAGAGATGTGGCAACGAAGAGCTCTAGACTTTTTTTTAAAAAAAAAAATTAGATGTTGATCTCCTGGGTAACAATGTATTTGTTGTCACTTCTACTTCAAACATGACTACTTCTTGAAATCTTGATGAAATAACTCCTGAATTTGAGGAACTCGATAAATGCCAATCTAAAAACCAAAGAATTCATTCTGAAGAAATGAATGTTACTTATTTGGAATGTGATCTAATTACGTCTAATTAATGATATGGGATATTCATATTAACCAAAGAAATAGAAATGTGTTGTGCATATCTTAAAGCCAGTCAATTCCAACCTGTGCATTCAGGGTATTCTTTTTCAAAAGATGAGAATCACCATCGTTGATTTCATACTTCTTGGTTTAAAGCATTTTTGAGTTGCTAGAGTACTTAAATGTAGTGAAAGTTATATTTTGTCTACCTTGCTGCCTTTTTGGTAAGACAACAAGTAGGATCAGATGCTTTTGTATTCATAGTCTTTGTTAATTGGAGGATGGTAAATGATGGGATTTATTGTCCTTTATTGAGTCATGTTAAGAAGGAGAACTCATGTAACAGCCCGACCCAACATGCTGTATATTGTCCGCTTTGGGCCTTACCGCCCTCACAGTTTTGTTCCTGGTGACGCGAGCCCATTTCTGAGCCTGACGCCCTAAAACGCATACAACATGTTAGCAACCAGCACTACTAATAAGGTCAGCTACCAAACCCTCACCCGCCGATGTGGGATATTACAATCCACCTCCCTTAAGGAGCCCGACAACCCCGTCAGCACAATCGGACAGCCAATGAGGTCGGCTTTGATACCAATGTAACAGCCCGACCCAACATGCTGTATATTGTCCGCTTTGGGCCTTACCACCCTCACGGTTTTGTTTCTGGTGACGCGAGCCCACTTCTGAGCCTGACGCCCCAAAACGTGTACAACATGTTAGCAACCAGTACTACTAATAAAGCCAGCTACCAAACCCTCACCCACCGATGTGGGATATTACAACTCACCACATAGAATTACAATGAAATGTTGTGAAGATTTAATGAGTCAACCACAAAATATTCACAACTTGGTAGATAAAAGAGCATCACAAGAAGTTAAGAATAATTGTCTACGCCTTATATTGATATCTTTTGATGGCTAGCTTTCCAAGTATGTGCCTTTAGAGGCCACGATGAAATACATGGTTTAAAAAATTAAGGTAATTTTATTGAACTCTTGAACCTCATAGGAAGTCATAATGATAAGCTTGGTGGGCTTGTTCTAAAAAATAATCCCCATCAAAATGCTAACAATATTTGAGTACGTATATTTGCTAACAATATATGAAGGGTGATTTGTGATAAGATTGAGGAGTCAAAATTTGTATAATTATTGAAGAAACTAGAGATGAAGCAAAAAAGAAACAAATGGCAATTATCTTATGATTTGTTGACAAAGATGGTTTTATTCATGAGCATTTTTTCTATGTTGTGCATGTGAAAGACACCATGACATTAACTCTAAAACAAGAGGTGTGCAATGTTCTATCTCGTTACAATCTTCTTGTATAACATATTCGAGTTTAAGAATATGATGGTGTAAGCAATATGTAAGGTAAGTGGAATAAACTTCAAGCTTTGTTTCTTAAAGATTGTCATTTTGCTTATTATGTACATTGTCTAGCTCATAGGTTACAATTAGCTCTTGTTATTGCCTCTAGAGAAGTAAAACTTATCCATCAATTTTTTTTCAAGTTTGACTTTTATTATTAATATTGTTGTTAGTTCATGTAAAATAAATGATGAGTTGCAAATTTCTCAAGCAATAAAATTGCAAAAGATGAAATAAAGACATGAAAATGAGCAATCCAAGTTGGTCCCTTACAATGACTTGGCGATACTCGATGGAGTTCTTATTTTCAATTAATTTGTAGCTTTTTAAAGATGTTTAGTGCAACTTATAAAGTTATCAATACTATCTCTAAAGATGGAGCAAATTATTCTCGACGAGGTGATACATAAAGAGTTTATTTGGCATTAACATCTTTTGAATTTGTTTTCATATTGCATTTGATAAAAACAAATTATGAGAATTACTAATGTTTTATGTCAAGCTTTGCAGCAACAAGATCAAGACATTGTTAATGTCATAAGTTTAATTTCATCTACAAAGTCATTGATTCGAAAGTTACATGATGATGGATTAGAACCTTTTCTTCAAAATGTCAAAGAGTTTTGTGTATAAAATGATATTGATATTCTTGATTTGAAAGCACAATATACAAGAGTACGTGTCAAGTATCATCATCAAAATGAAATTCTCATAACTTTTGAACATTATTTTAAAGTTGATATATTTGTAGCTGCAATTGACTTTCAATTACAAGAGTTAAATGGTAGTTTTTATGATCAAACAGTTGAGCTGCTTATTTTAAGTTCAGCATTATGTTCTCGTGATTCTTATAACTCATTCAATGTTGATGATGTATACAATTTGGCTAAAAACTTTTAAGCCAAAGATTTTAGTGAGTAAGAGAAACTTCATTAGAGATTTCAATTGCAATATTATAAGCTTGATGTACCAAAACATCCAAAGTTTTAGAAATTGACTACCCTTTCTAAATTATATAGAGCAATGAATATTATAAGCTTGATGTACCAAAACATCCAAAGTTTTAGAAATTGACTACCCTTTCTAAATTATATAGAGCAATGACAACTTTTAGATGACCAAAAGTATAGAGCGAGCTTTATTTACAATGAAGTTGGTGAAAATAAGGCTTTGTAACAAAATTAATAGTGATTTTCTTGCCGGCAATTTAGTTATTTATATAGAAAAAGACATTGCTATGAACTTCACAACATATATGATTATGGATGAGTTCTACTCAATAAAAGATTATCGATGATGACTTAGTTTAGAGTTTTATTACTTTTTTTTTTCTTTTACTTTTATATCCATATTGAATATCTTTAATTTTGTGTGTTTATTGAAATGTAATAAAATACTACATATAAAAAATTTAAAAATTTTATTTTGTTATAATTATTGCATCCACCATGATTTTAGAAAATCTTAATATGCGCCTACCACGTCTTTATATTCTCTATCTTTGTGCATGTTGAGGTCTTAATTAAAGCAAATACATAACCATCTTTGTTGTCATTGACAAAAACTTTTTTCATTCTTGATCTCCCACTAATTCCATCCTTCACACATATAATTCCATTTCTACTGCCCATAGCTTTCTCTTTTAATTTTCACGTAACATAAATTTAAAAACAAAAAATAAAAATAAAAATAAAAAAGCTTTACCGACTCAAGGCCTAGAATGATCTAGGTTAAAAAAATAAAAATAAAAAGGGAAGACAGAAAAGGAATTGACAATTATGCACAGGAATAAAATGCAGTCAAACCAACAAAAATAAAAAAAAATGACCCGGACACCCCACGTAAATCAAAAAAAAAAATGCAGTCAAACCAGCAAAAATCTACGAGTCATAAAGCAAATGCACATATAAGATGTGAAATCATAGAGGTCCTATGTATAGCTTCTAAAATAAGAAATGGAGATAAAGAAACGTAGATCATTGCCAATTCCCCCACTGCATTTACGTCTGTTGCACGACATTGCCCTTAAATTTTGTTTGGTCCTGATGTGTGATCTTTTGTATATATTTGGGATAAATTGAGTAATTAACACGTAAAAAATTAATGGAATAACATCATAATTATAAACACAATATTTACTAAATATTCTGTGCTTGGAAATAGTAATATTTAGTAAATATTAAGTTTCTAAAATATAATAAGATAAAAGATGCTATTTCATCTTTTGAGCGGTGTTAGAGCACATATTTGGAGATTTGATAAAATTTGGGATGATTCCTTTGATACGTTGTTAAAACCTTTCTTTTTTACATGGATAGGCCAGTATGAGTTCAATCCTAGGAATCGTTCGCTTGTGAATTAATTACAGAACAGAAGTACGTAGTGGGGTTGCGTTTAGGCACTTAGCATCAGGGTAGTTGTTAAGATTTGATCGAATCTTAGTTAATTTAACCTCTATACGCCAAATTAATGAATCTCAATTTCAAAATCCCAAATTCTGAATTCCTTCTTTAACTTGACAAGGTGGTGCTATCTCTAATCGAAACAGGAGTAACAAAAAAAAGTGTCATCTGTATATGGCAGATTAGAAACACATGATTCTCAGTCACCTGAATTCTTTGTAATAGATTCTTCAAGTCTGAAAGCTCGTTGAACCAGTTTCGAATTTCGATAACCCTTCTGCTTTAGTTTTGAAATGAAAAGGAGATGGAGAATCGCCTTGACAGATACCTCTAAACACTTGGAGCTCTAAGATAGGAATTTTCAGAGAGTTTATATAACATTAAGCAGATTTTCCCAGGATCTAATAATTATGCCGAAGGGAAACCCTTCTTATCTACAATGTTTTCGTGAACCATTGGATTGCAAATTACTGTGTCCTGTTTCTTTTCATAATTGGACATCTTTTAATTTTATGCCACATATTTGGAGATTTTCAATGGTGTTAGAGCACACGGGTACACAATTCATCAGTCCAATGTCCATCAGGTTATGTTTCTATAATCTTAATATTTATAAAAAAAAAATCATTATTGAGATTATTATTTAAATTTTGTAAGCCATTCTTGTTTTTAAGATTCCAATGTTGGTTTTTTTTATTATTATTAGTATAAATATCCGGATTAGTTTGCTGCATCTCAATTAATTTTATAGATCCTGAAGTTAACAATTATACAAGCTTTTCAGTATAAATAGTTAATTTAGTGTGTCATTATCTGTAGTTTATGTATAGGAGAAGAAGTACACTCCATTGTATAACCTAACATCCTCGATATAGAAAATGCAAAATTCATTAACCTGATATGTTGTCAGCATCATTCTTATCACCTAATTCTAGTGCCCATAAGAAAGGCCTGGTATATCATCACCAAAACTATCTTCTGTGGAAGAACACGGATGCCTCGGGTTCTTAACTGTTAATAGGAAGCAACAAATTCCGGCGAGCAACAGTATCACATAAGTACCAGGAGCTTTTATATTCATACTACAAGACAAGCATTTCGTTAAACACCATGCAAAGAGCTTGGAGTAAAAGTACTAGCAGCATCGCCAGCCTAAAAACAGGTGCAAAAGTAATACCATCCTGGAAATCTAGCGAACACACTGGGCCAGACATGCTCACTGAACTAAAATGAAATGGAGGCTTATTCTTCATTATTTACCAGAGCTATGAGTAGACACCCGTGGAGACCAACCCTGAAACATCAACCACTATATATATATCTGCACCTTAACCCTACAAAGACAACCAATCTTATTCAGCTAAGAGACCCCAGGGCCCTTATTCAGTGTAGTGGCATTTTCATTCTAAGCCTGCGAAGCAAACATAAAGAGGTGATCAGTTACTTCACCACAACTTCCATGAATTATAATCATATCAGGATGGTATATAAGCATATCAGGATGGTTTTGACTCTTTACCATAAAGCGCTTCTTGTAAACTTCAACCATCTCTTTTGGATCAGTTTTTGTCTGCTTGTAAGCCTCAATCTTGTTCAACTCCTGCGTTTGGATTTATAAAAGGACAAGTTACCATCCAAAACCAAAATCTCCAGCCCAAAAAGAAGCTCAGCCTCTTTTTTACTACTGGTTCAAGATAAGGAGCACTAGGACATTCAGCTCAAATGTTCAGTTGCGTAACAGCAAATGATTGCTCATCGTAAGCTTAATTATTAGACACTAGAGAAGAGGCCAACACAATAACCAGACATGATCTAAGTCATGCAAGATGGAAGATCCAGTAAACTGCTTTAAACCAAACGGTGACAAAGATAAAGAGTACAGAACCAGGTAAATCTGGGAGGAACAAAGTGAAAGAGCATGGAACACGGGGGGCAGATGAAGAAAAAATGGGTTCCAAATTACCTCAATCCAAGCTGCCAGTTTTGGTCTGCCAGCAGTAATATCATACTTAAACACTTCTGACAGAAAGATGCAGAATCTTTCAACGAATGGGATGTAGGCTATGTCCACCTGAGAACAAATGGTTTTTAAACATACATATAAAACATATCACACTCAAATAATGTGCAAAGGCAAATGATTCACCATACATATTTCTGAAAACATATATATACGGTGAAAAATTCAACAAACAGAACAGGCTAAGGTGCTCGTGGTATTAACTGAAAACATACCAAACTGAATTCTTGACCAAGGAAGAATGGCCCATCACCAAATTTATGCAGAGCATTTTCTAGATGATCAAAAGCAGGACCTGAAGCAAGTTACTAATTATAGTTAGTCCAGTTTATATATTAAACACCACAAATAGAAAGAGAGGAAAATCTGAAGTTACCAGCTTCCTTCGCCGGGTCTCCCTTGAATGAAGTAAACACTGTACGGTTGAATGTATCAGTGTAGGAGAACAACTCTTCAGCGAACTCTTTCTTAGCAGGATCCTACAGTAACTTACTTTGTTAATTTTTTCAATTTGATTGGGAGTTCACATCAAGAATGCAAGAGAATCATACGCATCTTACCTCAGGGAGAAGGGAAGGTCCTTGAAAGTTGCTTTCTAAATACTTAATCAAATCAAGACTCTCCCCGGTGATTTTGCCATTGTGTTCCAGTGATGGAACCTGTGAACAAAAATGGTTTTGCAGTCAACCAAGAAATGATAAATAATTCATAGGTTAAACAGCAACCGTACGCACTTGATACAACTAGCTATCAAATTAGTACTACTCCAAAAATCAGAACTATACTCCAGGAACATTCAGTGAAAAATTGATGTAACGGCCAATAATTTAGTAAGTATCAGGCTAAATTCTATAATTGATCAGCTTTATGACCACACTATTTTACGAGAGCCATCATAAACAACTTCACTAGAGCCATACGAGAACAAAGCAGAATCGACAGTGCCTCAAAAACAATGCTATTACAGCTCATACTACCCCAACTATAAACCCTACTCTGTGGGTTTTTAACAGGAAACTTGTTAGACTGATGCATTGCATGGTTTTTTTTCTTTTTTCTTTGGTGACCTCCTGCAATATTGTCTACAAAAATAGAAAGAAAAATCAAAGAATAGTGTATCGTTTCTTGAAAAATAGGGTATGAGTGACGGATAACAGTAAGGGAAGCATTAATGAAGCATAAAGAAAGGAAGTATTGACCTTGTTTGGAGGGTAAACTTTCTCTGAATACCAAGCAGGCCTATTTTGAAGGATTAGAGGGACTAGCTTAATCTCGTCCTGTAATCCCTGCACCCATCAAGAAGAAAAAATAAATATAAAAAAAAAAGGAAAGTGACAGCAAAGAACAGAATGGATTGATAAGAGACCTTGAAATTCCTGGTGATCCAAACTCGATGGGCAAATGGACAAGTGTAGCATGTATACAACCTTAGACACAACAAAAACAACAACTAATTTAGAAACAAAATTCTTACTACTGTCAATCACAGCAACAAAAAAAGAAAAAGAAAAAAAACAAACTTGGTAGTTCCATCAAATAGTGGAGGTTGCTCTGCAGTCGCATCCAATGATGGGGGCAATTTCTCTGGTACGCTCTTATCCAAACTTCAAATACAGAATACAAAACAAAAAAACAGAGAGAGATCAATCAAACAGCAAAACACAAGTTGAAGAATTGAGAGAAAGCAAGCTACGGCTTCTTACGCAGCAGCAGCCATGGCAGTGACAGTTAGAGGTGCGTGTGCGTGGCCTTTTTTTAAAGGTGCAAAAGAGCGGTGATTTGGAACAGAATCGTGTCTAGATACAAAATGTTCTGGGTTGGGTTTATATAGCCGTTTATGACCTGAGCAATGACGAAAGGGATACATGATCAGATGACCTTAGCAATGACGAAAGGAATACGCTTATTTGTTAAAAAAAAAAAAAAAATTCTCAACTCAATAATTTAAACTATTAGGTGAAGTTTTATTTATATTATTCTCTAACACACTTCCTCAAGTAAAAACTCTTTAAACTTGAAACTTGTACATGTCCACATTACCTTGTGCTTGATTTTTATCAAATAAATAGGGATGGTAAGATTCAAACTCGTGACTACTTAGTCATCAAGGCTCTGATATCATGTCAAAAAATCATCTCAACCCAATAGTTTAAGCTGTTAGGTGAGGTCTTAGAATATGATTTATATTATTCTCTAACACATTCATCCATTATCTCAAGTTTCATCATTGTGAACATCCTTCCATGATCTCAAGTTTCATAAAATTCAAGGATATAATTTAATTAATTAGATTTTAAATTTATATTTTAAAAATTATTAGATTAAATTTTACAAATCATAGAATCATTAGATATTTACATAGTTTTTAACTTTTTAATTCATAAAATTAATAAAAATACATACAAATTAATTCGAAAATTTATATTAATTAAACAAAAATAATCATTGTAGAGCCTCAAGTAAGACGAAGGGGGAGTAGGTGACGAAAAACAACACGTTACCAGCAGCCACGGCACCCACTCACGTCCCATTAATTGCACGTATCGTATTTCAACTCTTGATATTTTATTAGTATGGAACTCAAAGCAAGTGTTAATACAGTTTCTTTGGATTTTGTGAGACTTTTCATGAGTTAAGATTTACTTGACATTGGAGATTGTGCATTGTTCTCATATTGTCTTGTTTAAAAAATATATCCGTTGTAGTTGATTTTCTCATGAGTTCTGATAATAACATTTGAATCTTTTGAAACTTGAAAATAAAATTTAATTTTTTATTATAAATTATTATTGTACGAGCAGAAATATTTCATTATAACAAGGACGGCATAGAGGTTTAACGATAAAAAAAGGTAAGCCATAACATTAGCAATGAAAAAGGAGTTAAACATGATTATTTTTTTTTTCCTTATAGTATATTTTGAGATATTTGGGAGTCGGTAGAAGATGTTTTGTAAAGTGTTTTTTATTAAGAAATATATTAAAATAATTTTTTTTATTTTTTAAAAATTATTTTTGATATCACCACATCAAAATGATCTGAAAATACCAAAACATAATTAAAAATAAAAAAATTTTAATTTAAAAAAAAACACTTCTGAAAAATAAAAATAAACAGAATTTTAATTCTCACTGATCATGCTCAAAAAAATCTTCTTTTAGTTTTATCCGTGAAAGATGAGAAAAAGGATAATAATTTGACACATAATGACAAATAAAAAAATAAAAAAAGAACACATACCAGGCGGCTTAAGTTCGGTGAAGTTCTAGCATTGAGTTCTTAAAGATATTTAAGCTACGAGGCAAAATATCAAAGTGTATTGGAATAGCAAGTGTGACAGATTCATAAAAGAAAATTTTAAATTCTAGATTAATACTTTTAAATCAATTCTTTATTATAATTAAATTGAATTGATAAATAAATTGAGTTCATATATTTTTAAAAAATAAAATTCAATTTATTTTGTCTCCTATATTACCCTTGTTATCTTTATCTTGTTCTTTCAAATATCTTTTAAAAAAATAATGGATAGATAGATATTTAAAATAATAAAAGGAGTTTTAACATTAGTTTTTTCTCTTTAGTGTCTCTACTTTATTTTTATATTATTATTTTTAGATATTAAATTTCATTTAGAATCTTCACATGAAAAAATTTATTAAAACTTTTTAATTGAATTAATTCAAAAGTTGCAAATAGTTTTTATGTGAAATTAACTGGAATGAAAGGGTGTCATTTCTTTATATATACCATGGTGTCTAAGAAATTGGTTTTGGGCCAAAGATGGCAATGGCCTCTCTCTGTCATATCTGCACTTCCTTATTTAAATGCGTACTTGAAAGTGTGGTTGTGATTGTTTTTTAAAATATTTTTTGTGCTGAAATGCATCAAAATGATATTTTTTTTATTTTTTAAAAATTATTTTTGAGATCTGCACATCAAAACGATCCAAAACATACAAAAAAATTAAAATTTAACAAAAAAAAATTTAAATTTTTTGGGAACGCGGTTTACATCGCGTTCCCAAACAGCCACTTAATGTGCGTACAAAATATAGAATGTGTTTGAAAATACAGCAGAAATTAAGATTAAACTGTGTATAAATGTTACTCACAAAAATTATTTTTTCTTCTTTTTTTTTCATGTTTTTTGGGGTATAAACCGCAGCCTCTATCATATTTTTAAATATACTTATAAAATATAAAAATTACATGGAATTGATTATTTTATTGTTGTCTCCAGAATTACACTATATATTCTCAATTGCAAACTCTCCAATGTAATATATTACAAATGAGGAACCATAAAAAAAAAAAAAAAAAAACTCACTCTCACTCTATCTTTCTCTCTCCAAGACATTCTCTTCACAAAACAAATTAAAGTGAAAAAAACCCCAGATCGATTTAACCAAATTAATTTTTTTGAGATTAT
>Ga0307511_10002123_pt1 | contig 20789 bp, 12 predicted proteins | sample 13_EM_MG_FD_200266 | JGI IMG/M metagenome (GOLD analysis project Ga0307511, IMG submission 200266) | Populus trichocarpa ectomycorrhiza microbial communities from riparian zone in the Pacific Northwest, United States - 13_EM | ecosystem: Host-associated > Plants > Roots > Unclassified | place...
CTTGTCTTTTTTGGTTAGACGCCGATTTCTTGGAAATCTGGGAAGCAACGCATGGTTGCTCGCTCCTCTACTGAGGCTGAGTATAAAGCCCTTGTTGATGGTACCGTTGAAGTCATTTGGCTTCAATACTTGTTAACAGATTTGCAGGTTCCCTCAGTCTCTGCTCCTACCATTTGGTGTGATAATCTTGGTGCTACCTATCTCTCAGTCAATCCTATCTTCCATGCTCGTACTAAGCATGTTGAAGTGGATTATCACTTTGTCTGTGACCGCGTTGCCAAGAAAAAGATTCAGATTCGTTTTGTTCCCTCTTGGGATCAACTTGCCGATGTCTTCACTAAACCGCTTCCTGTTGCATCCTTTACTGCTTTTCGGTTCAAGCTTCGAGTTGATCCCCCACCCTCAGCTTGAGGGGGCATATTATAGAATGTATAGCATGTATATATCAGAATAGAAAATTAATATAAGATTATTTCAATGTTGTAATCCCTATAGTTACTGCAGTGTTTTGCCGCATATATATAAATAGGAAGGTTGGCTAAAGCACAACCTAACACATTCTATTATTCTCAACTGGTTTTTATAATCAAATTATATGTTTATGTCTCTTTTGTTTTTATTTTTTTATAAGTAAAGAATTGAAGCTTCTACTAACTAGGGTTTTATCCATCATAATTAGTTCTCCATTTCTTATTTTATGGGCACAACAAGATATTCAAACGAGTTGTTGATTGATTATCATCAATTTTAATTATAAAAAAAAATTAATTTAAAAACTCTCACACACCATTGCCTTATACATATGCTCATCAAATATGAGTATGGCTTCATAATTCTACAGGATTATGACTTAGGATAGATCACATGCATTAATGATATATGATCTAATCACCTTAATCGGGACAGCTTTGTATATATATCTAGTAACTTAATCCAAGAAACGAAAGAAATAAAAATACATAATGCAGTATGTAGTATGGGATATAAGATCTGATCAATGATTGGAAAAATTTACCTGAGTTAACCTAAGTTTTTATTCTCTCTAAAAACCTGGAATGAAGTGGTTTTTTATATAAAAAAAGGTTTTTTTATTGTCCCAATACAAATTAATATTTGTAATGCCAAAGTAAAGCCAATTAAATATTCACAAATTTGCCGTAGTCATACCTCGTCGTTTATGTATACAAACACACCTTCGATTTTTCTACTTATCAATATAGAACTACACATGCAATCAATTTCTTCTTGAGAATTGGATCTACATTCTTTGGTAAACAAAATGTATAACTTAATTTCTTAATTTACAACGCTTCCTATTTTCATGGCAATTCTTAAGAAGAAAAAAGCTTGTCTTCAAGAGACATGTCTCTCATGTGATCCTTTTTACGTACGAAAATTGTCTAAAGAGATAGATAGATAGACATGCCCTAGAGGTGTGTGCACTGTGACTTCAAGGTGAGCTTTCTGATGGATAATTAATGCCACTGTGAAAATAATGCCTTTCCTAAGCAAAGATGGGTCACCTACCAAATATGACATTAGCAGATTAATTGCATGATGAGCAAGTAGTTGAGGAAAAGATAGGGTAGGGTAGGGTCAGAGGTGGCAGAGTATACAACACTTGTTTGCTCCTCATCCTTGGTATACCAGAAGATTTTTCAATTATTAGTGGATTTTTTGGGATGCAAAGTTTGTTTGGAATTATGTTACAGAATGTTACTTCACGTTATGATTAATAGTAACTTGCTAAAACCAAAGAAAAGATCTTATGAATAATAAATGTAAGGTAGAAAAAAAAATTGGTGCGTCATCTTCTTTTCTTATGTTTCACCAATGCAAAGAGCTCATCCTTTCTCTGGCTATGCCCCATGATAATAACTGTCCATGCCCTGTAAATGGGAAATGGAATCTTCACTGATTCTTTCCTCCAACTAGGAGGTTTCAAGAATCAGATCTAACGTTCCTTGCTTGGATTTTTCGTCAGAAAGGAAGAGAAATCACGAAGCCAAGGAACCGTATATATTGAAAACTTCTGTTGTTAGAAGTCTCACCACATTATAGTTTTAGGTAGTGCGAGCATAGGAGCATGGAGCATGAAGAGACTAATGGTAATGGGACTCGTCTTTCGACCAAGGCCAAGATTCTTGATGAGATAGGTAAATATAATTCAGTCTACTCACTTTCTTTTCATAGCTAATGCAGGTTAATTATAAGTCTGTGATTTTAATGATTCATCGATCTCTTGTAGTTGCACTTCCTAAGGATTGCAGAGTAGCTGACACTAAATCACTGCCTGAATTAATTGCAGCAGTTAGTCCTGAAGAGTTTCTAAAATATTACTCTTTGAATATGAACAGATAGGATAGAAGCTTAGGAATTTACTCATGGATGGTTCGCACCCTCAAATTTAATTATATTCTTTTGTCTAGTGAGGAATTCAGAACCCGAACATGGTCTGTGTAAGAAGTTTTTGCCTGCGATTCTATGTACTTGCATGCATATTACTTCAGTTAGCTGTAAAAAAAAAAAAACATTGCTGAGTTCAGATATCAGAATAATCGTACCATAAGAACTTCTCATTCTTAATTATCAATCATGATAATATCAAAGAGTTAATTTAACCAAAAAAAAATTAGAGAAATTATATTTGAAAAACATCTCAACCCAAAATATTAAATTGTTAGGTAAAACTTATAAAAATAATGAGATTTAAACTCTTGATCATTTTGTTAATAAAATCCAAACATATAAACTTAAAAGCTTAAGTAATTAAGTAAAGTTTTAAGAATAATTTTATATTATTCTCTAACAAATTCTTTTAAAAAAAGTTCTATAAATTTAATTTATACCTGACATTGCCCATTGCTGAATGTGGACTATCCAGGGGTTAAATTACGGTCATGGCTATTGTTGTTGTGCATCGTTAATAATTATTTAACAAAATTTAGCAATCCATAACTCTCTAATAATTTCACTATCTAATAACCATCGTCGCTGATCAACGATTACTGACCCCAATTGTCTTTGTCAAAACATGATTTTCTGCAGAAGAGGTAAACGATTCACCAATCGAGCAAGTCAAGCTCACAGTGCCGATTACAGATGATCCAACATTACCATGCTTGACATTTCGAACATGGGTTTTGGGGATCGCATGTTGTGCTCTTCTGGCATTTGTGAATCAGTTCTTTGGTTACCGTCAAAATATACTCTATGTAACATCAGTTTCAGCTCAGATTGCTTTACTGCCAATAGGAAGGCTTATGGAATCAGTTTTACCGAACAAATTTATTCGGTTTCCCCGAACTAAATGGGCACTTTCATTGAATCCAGGGCCTTTCAACATAAAAGAACATGTTCTGATCACCATATTTGCAAATGCTGGATCAAATACTGTGTTTGCAGTGGGAATTATCACCATCGTGAAGGCATTTTATCATGGTCGTATAGATGCAATACCAGCTATGTTGTTAACGCAGACGACTCAGGTGAACCTCTCCTAAACTCCATAGCAATTTTTTTCTTGAGGTGAAAATAAAATGCAGGTGATGACTTAGAGAGAATTGATTAATGCTTTGCTCTTTCTTCAATATACTTAATAAAACATGCTTACTTCCAATTTTGTTGAAACATTCAGTTGTTAGGATATGGATGGGCTGGACTTTTCAGGAAGTTCCTTGTTGATTCCCCTTACATGTGGTGGCCTTCCATTCTGGTTCAAGTTTCCCTCTTCAGGTGTCTCCTGCAACCCCATTTTCTATCAGTTTAGATTAGCATCTCCTCTTTTCTCTTCTCTAATTCGTTTTTCTTTCGAATCCTCCAGGGCATTGCATGAAGTTGAGATCAGGCGTAAGGGAGGCCTAACGAGGCTGCAGTTCTTCCTCGTGGTCCTTGTATCAAGCTTCGCATACTATATAGTCCCTGGCTATCTCTTCCAATCTGTAACGGCTCTTTCCTTTGTCTGTTGGATATGGAAGGATTCGGTCACTGCCCAACAAGTTGGCTCAGGTTTTCATGGCCTGGGCGTTGACTCTTTCGCCATTGATTGGTCAACGGTGGCTGGTTTCCTAGGATCTCCCTTGGCCACTCCAGGATTTGCTATTATCAACAAACTGTTTGGTTATATCATAATTCTCTACATCGTAATCCCCATAGCTTACTAGACCAACTCATATGGTGCCAAACGTTTTCCAATTTTCTCTTCCCATGTTTTCGATGCTTATGGACAACCCTACGATGTTTCAAGAGTTCTAAATGAGACAACCTTTGAATTCAATCAACCAGGATATGATGGCTACAGCAAAGTCAACCTAAGTATCTTCTTCGTTTACACCTATGGTCTTAACTTTGCCATATTGGCTGCTGCATTAACTCATGTAGCACTTTTCTATGGAAGGTATTTATCAACATTCTTAGTTTTTTTATGACGCTAATCTCACCCTCAATAGATATCATAACATATCATTATTTGTCTGATTACCTTGTCCTTCTGTTTGCAGAGAAATTTGGCATCAAACAAAAGCAGCATATCAAGACAAGTACGCTGATGTCCACACCAGAATAATGAAGAAGAATTACGAAGCTGTCCCTCAATGGTGGTTTTACTCCCTCTTGATCATAGTAATTGCACTAACCTTGCTTACTTGTGAGGGCTTTGGTAAACAGTTGCAACTTCCTTACTGGGGTGTCCTACTGGCAGTTGGCTTGGCTCTCATGTTCACCCTTCCAGTTGGTGTTCTTGCAGCAACTACAAACCAGGTATGATCTTGGCAGACTAAGTTTCTAACCTGCTCGTGTTAATTGTCCTCGATCATATTAATGTCGAAATTGTTGTGCAGCAACCAGAACTCAACGTTATCACCGAGCTAATAATCAGTTACATGTATCCGGGGAGACTCCTTGCAAATGTTACTTTCAAGAACTATGGCTACACTAGCATGTCACAAGCAATCTCGTTCCTCTCAGACTTCAAGCTGGGACATTACATGAAAATCCCCCCCAAGTCCATGTTTGTTGTCCAGGTATAAATTTGAAATCAAATCAGACAATCATAGCGTTATGTAATATACTGGAAGCCCACTTTAGAATTAATACCATTGATGTTATGTCAATAACAGATAGTAGGGACTTTAATTTCATCTTCAGTCTACTTCGGCACGGGTTGGTGGCTCCTTACCTCGGTGGAAAACATCTGCGATCCATCAAAACTGCCAGAAGGAAGCCAATGGACATGTCCCGGAGTCGATGTATTCTACAATGCCTCTGTCATTTGGGGTGTGGTTGGACCGATGCGAATGTTCGGACGTCTTGGTTTGTACTCTAAGATGAACTATTTCTTTCTCGTTGGCCTTCTTGCGCCGGTGCCAGTGTGGATATATATTCTCTCTCAAGTTCCCGGAGAAGACGTGGATCAAGTACATTAACGTGCCTATTATCTTAAGCGGCACAGGAGGTATGCTAGCAGTCAAGGCTGTGAACTACATGTGCTGGCTTTCTGTAGGCATTGTCTTCAACTTGGTTGTCTACAATAGATATAGAGGATGGTGGGTTAGGCACAACTACATCCTATCAGCAGGATTAGATGTTGGAGTTGCTTTCTCAGTCGTTCTGCTCTTTTTTACATTACAGATGAAGAACATTAATGGACCAACCTGGTGGGGCTTGGAGGTTTCTGATCATTGTCCCTTGGCAACTTGTCCTACCGCTCCTGGCATTCAGGTGGAGGGGTGTCCTGTTTTTCAATGACAGGTTTTGTTATCAGCATCTCTACTGGGGTTAAGGTTAATGATCATGACCTTGGATACATAAAATTGTAACTTAATTCCCATTTGTACAAGAGCCAGTGTGGATCCATTGATGTTAAAATATTTCCACCTCTAACACCACCTGTTGCTGCTACTGACATTACCATCAAGGCACCTAAATTACCTAATCTAACTTCATCAGTTACTGTAACTTAAAAAACTACTCTAATGTCGTATTTCTAGAAGTTTGTGATGGGCCAGAGCACAAAAAAAAAACCCTTTTCTGAAATTAAATATATTTCACTGCTTGTATTTCCCATCATTGATAATCATCACCCTTTCCCTCGAATCCCACCATGACGACCACCACATCCACTGCATTCATCACTTCCATCGCCACCGCCTATCTTTCCAGTTCCGTCTCACACGCCTTGGAACCCCCGAGTGCTGGCTTACTCTCCAGTGAAGAAGAATGATTCTTCCCCAATGGTAGTTCTGTTCTCCACCACCGCTTTGAACATAATTTCGAAATGGTACATTCTTCTCCATCATACCAATGCCTCCAACGCCACTTCCACCATTGCGTACAATAGTAGTAGTACTGCTACCGTTGCGTTCAATATTATTTCCAGGGCCTCCACCTCTAGCAGGGGCACCACCTTTCACTGGGCTGCCACCTTTGCTTCCACCAGCACCTTCATCTTTGATGCAAAGTACCGATAGCTATGCATTTTCTTCTCTTTAATTACACACACAAGATAACTAAGCAGAAAGTAATTAAGTTTACTTGTTGAGTCACCAGTTTAATCATATTAGTTTTCCAAGCAATTCAAATTAAATTCAGTCTAAACTAGATCTCGAATCATTAAAGTACGGAACTAATCTGTTTAATAACCATGATTAACACTTGAGTTAGCATTCAACCAAATCAATGGTATTTACTATGGTATATATGGAATAATAGTTTTTCCTTTAAGATGCCTTGCATAAATTTTATGCTTATTATTTAAAAATAAATACATTGACCAATATTTTTTTATATCAATTTTCTAGTATTTGGGACACATCCCAACAAATTATTCGATCTCAATTCTGCTTCCTAAATTTCTCATATCCTACTAAGTTACCAAAAGAATTAGTCTTTAAATTCAATTAAATTAATCAAGTTGTTGTTGTTGTTGTTTTATATATAAAAAAAAAAAAGTTTGCTTTGCCATGGAGTACAAGAAAGGACAAGAAAATTGATGATTCTTTGACGATGTGAAGCAGGCAGGGGGGCCCTTTGTCCACTACACAAGGATTATGAGATAAGAAAAGTCATCCATTGCTGTAACCCTACCCCATGCACAACGGAAAAAGGATCATTCTACTTTTGAAATTTGGAAAGGATCTCTGAACGTTAAGAATCCAGCCATGAAAGTTAAAGGAAATTAATGGATGGTCAGGATTGATTGCTTGAAACTAAGAAATAAACATTAGGGGTTCAAAGGATTCCATGATTCCCCACCCACTAGGGCAAACTTTTTGGTGGTGTACCTTATATAGGAAGGTTTGCTATTTTGCTAGCTAGATCTGCATCATTTTTCATATTTTCAGGCCTTACAGTAACAAAACATGGAAGCTCTCCTCTCCCAATTCACCTTGCTCTCCAACCAAGCTTGCCAAGACAAAAACTTCGATCCCTCCTCCATTGATGATCTTCTGAAACTCTTTGAGATAGAAGCATACAAGTCATGGGCAGCAATGGAACTTGAACAAGAAAAGGAAGTCAAACAAGCTGAAGTGGCTATGCAACAAGCTGAGGATTATCTTGATACAGTCATGGAAGATGCCATGGATGAATTTAGGAGGTTTGAAGTGGAAATGGAACGCATGGCAAGGAATGAACTGGAAAGTTTAGAAAAGACTGCTGAGAGTGCTAGAAACATGGGAAATCTAATGGAGAAAGCTGCAACTATTGCTTCTACGAAATACATGGAGGCTGCACTTAATTCTGCTTCTGCTTCCATGAAAACAGCTTGGAAGGGACTTTCCGCTAAAAAGGTTCATCCTTCATAAGAAACCCAAGTGTTTTTTTTCCTTTTCCTCCCCTTCTTGATTTCCACCTTCCCTTAACCTTAAGAGCAAATATATGAAGCTCGCTCTTACTTGTACTTGGGACAATTAATTTCCAGCTACATGATGAAGCAATCTATAATAAATTCCTTTTATGGAAACCATTGATCAGTTTTGCCTATCATATGAATATAATCTTGCATCTTAGGCTGCGATTGAGGGTTGATACATAGATAGATAGATTGAAACATGAGTATTCTCTGAGGTTAATGAAGCCTTGCCGACTTGCCGTGATCTCTTTTTTGGATAAACTCTTATGCTTTGAACCTGTAGACTAAACAAACTTCTTCCTTGCTTTGGATGATCTTAGATGCAAAATTTTAGACGAATTTCAGAAATCGACATCCCAACGCAAACTAGCAATGACTTGAAATTCCTGTGTTAATTAACATTCTCAAATGCTACTTTTAAAGGTGTCGTCAAAAATCAATTCTATCGTGCAGTAGTTCTCAGGACACTGCTAGAAACAGAGGCATAGACGATGAACAATGAGCAAAAAATGCGACTATGCAAGTGGCCAGTTGTTAGCTTACTAGTCTGTTTCACTATGGTAAACTTTCCTCCGATGTGAAGATTGTAATTAAGAACTTACGAGTTCTTAGAATGAACATTTATTAGTGTTTCTGTAATATAGCTTTGCAAGCAGGAAGCAATCAAGCAGAAAGATGATACCATTATGATTGTTCTCAAATTCTGAGAATTATGGCATCGAAGGTAAGACAATACCTGTAAAAATGCCCAACAATCCCTGAGATTTTTAACAGGAATCCACTACCAGCACTGTCAACAGGCCTACGAGAATGACCGAAAGGCAAGTAATGAGGTTTATGGTACCAGTGAGTCAGGTAGGTCAGACACCTTACTTGTATAATAATCTGGCTGGACATTGTTTGATGGATCTTGAAGAGTAGTTTTCGTTGTTACACCTGCAAATTTTTCAGCATCGTGTGCTTTGAGTTAACATTCTATTTCAGGGAAAGAGGGAATTCAAAAACAAGAGAAATCAGTCTATCTGAAAGAACAAGGAGAGTTCTGTAGCCAGCATTTTGTCCAAAAAAAATATCAGCATCTTGTTTATCACCCACCATGCACATTTTGGAGGTGCCGATGAGAAAGCTGCAAAACACAGGACAGTAAACATTTAATCTACAAACAGTCTCCTGTGAGAATATAAGTTGTCAAAGGTTAGTGATGATGTCAGTATGAAATGGGGACCAATTGTTGTGTTTTTGAGACTTGAGCATTTCCAACTGTAATAGGCCCTCTCTCTGTTGAACCGCATGTGGCAGCAACCATACAACCTGCACCTGAAACCAAGAACCGAAATTAAAGAGGTGAAACTGCCTGGTGAAATGTCTTGTTATAATATAAGATCTAATTACTTACCAGGCCACTCCTATAAATCAGTCTTACGTCCCACTGGATCACGATTCGTAGCAATAAAAATGCAACCTGGTTTCTCACGCATGCATAAGGTTCCATACCTGTCAATTCAATATTTATCTTGAAACTAGAAGCATGTAGCTCTTAATTATTATTATTATATTACAGCCCCGGGTATGAGATGTCTTGTGGAATCAAATTCCAGATCAATGTCGATATGACAGATTTTGCATTGACAAAGGAAATATCTGACTAAGACCTAACCATGCCTTGGCCGCTCAGCTAGTGTTCAATTGGCAGGAAATCTTTTTATCCTTGAATCTTAGAGAAGCTGACAAGTGAACTTATGCTCTGTTGTTGCCTTAAAAAATCGATTTCAAATAGTATCTTGCTCAAAATCTCATAACAACATGACCAAATCAAAATACAGCAGACTTAACACGGTAGAAGAGGTAACATAGGATTTAGAAACTCTTACTGAAGCTTGTAACAGTTGCAGCGCGGATCTATTCCAACCACAACTGCACCAACCTGAGGCAGGAGTTGCACCATTACAAACCTCAAACAGGAAAACAGAACTAAATAGACAAGTGAAGCTCGAAGAAATTGCAGCCAAGTTGCTACTTTACACTCTTATCATGTTCATAGAGGGAATTTGATCCAGCCCTATTCTCTTTTCACCATCTTCCTGCACTAAATTGGTGCCACAATATTGTGTAAAACAAGAGCGTAAGGTAAATTGTTGTTCTTGTTAAATAAAAAACATGGTAGAAAACGTCCGCTCCCTTTAAGACCAAATGTAAGATACAAGTAAAAGCAAAGGCAAGATAGCTAATGCTTCCATGTTGTAAAAGAAGATGAACATCCGCAATGGAAATGGATAGAACAATGTACAGGACAAAAGTGTTGTAAGTGAACCATCTACGAGGAGAAAAGGTAAGCCTCCTTCCAACAGGACGCTGCCTTCAAGATTTTATAGATGGTGCAAAAACTATGTCACCATTTTTAAGGAACCTCACTGTTTGAGACAATAGGTAGAAGGCACTTGAATGATGATTAACAGGTGTTTAAAAAGACCACTGAGCTGTGATCTAACATGAAGTCTCCACTCAATTTCAAAAATTAGTGTTATGCTATATGACAGTGGAGGTTGACAGGTGATAAAGGCCTGCCCAAGAAAGGAAATAACCGTAAATTTCCACGATTCAAACACAAACAATCCACAATTCAAACACACAGCAAGAAAGAGCTTTAAAACAAAAAAAGGGAATTATAGTTCCATTGAAATGCCATAGAAACAGACCTCATCAACCGAAATCCAAAGTGAATGGAACTTCTTGGCCCATTGCATTCTTGAATTTAATGAATTATTTATCACAAAAACAAGTGTTTTTTCCCTTAGAACGAAGGAAGTCCATTGTTCGAGAGACCCCATCAACGAGTTTGTCTCCTTTCCAAATCACACCTACACACATTATTAATCAAACAAATTCACCATTCAGGACAAAATCTGATATCATAATTCACCATCACTAGCTAAAACAAACAATTTTTTTATTAGAAAGAAGGACCTACTGTTCTGAGTTGAGAGAAGCTGAGCAGCTCTTTTTGCAGTGTTCATTCTCTAGATATTGCAGCAACAGAACAGAAGAGCAAATTTTTGCAGCTTTGGAATGTGATGCTGTTGGGATGTTACAAGCCACTTTTGTGCTCCAAACTTTTGAAGGGGTTGTGGCCTTGTGGGATTTCGACAATTGGCAAGAAGTGGTTGGATAACGGAAGTGAAGCATTCATGTGGCTCAAACCACAAAGAATAAGGCCATTAGCCCAGATATTTTAGACATCTTATTGCCCCAAAATGTAAGCCCAGATCCAATTCCTTGTAGACCGAACCAAGGAATAAAAAAGAGCAAGACATCCTCTTTGTCATAGACGGGGATGCCAAGAAGACGCTAATTTTATAACAGTCAAAAGGCTGATTCTGATTAGTGACTCCTGACTTCGTCAGCCTTGAAGCATTTTTCAGTCCTTACTGTTAAATTAATTGAGATAATATAGAGAAAGATATTAGAATTCTGAATAATCTGTATATTATAAATAGTTAGTTTTAATTTAAATATAAATAAAATATATATAGATCAAATTAAAAATATTATTCTACACTTAACAAATAAAACTACATAAATATTATTTAACACTTACCAACCCTGCGGCTCAGATCGGCTCAGATTTATTAGCAACTGCTATTAGCCTAACTCGAGTCAGATGCCATAATGTCACATTCCAAATTTCCACCCTGACGGCTCATCGTCCTAGGAGAGATCCATCAATGTCATTGAATAGGCAATTTGGACTTCTCTTAAATGCCATTGCAACTCAAATGCTGGTCCTTTTCAACAATGGTGGCTTTTCACAAGTTTATTTATGTCTAACTTATGTGCTTGCAACTTGCTCCATGCTAATGCCGTCCCATTTGGTTCATTGGATCTCTCGCCATTTGACCACAGTAAATTGACTCCAATTTGAATGGATTCTGTGATGATTTGCGGCTAGCATGGGAATCCAAATGCAAAACAGGGTTGGTTGGAAGCATCTGATCAGAGCTTCAGAGACCAGAGAGGCAGAGGCAAGTTTTTGTGTGCTTGGTGGCAAAATCTGGATAGTCTGTGTGAGGTTGGCACTTTGCAGGTGTGATTCTCATGGAAATAATAAAAAACAACAGGGAGAATGTAAATCCTAGGTGATGTAGTCTTTGATGATTTTTTCAAAGATTTTGATTGGACAATTAGTTCCATGGCCATTGAACTTTAAACCTCAAATTAATGGTAAACTACCGGAATAACCCTTTTCATTGTTTGGTCATCGACCGTGATCATAATTTTTAAACCTGATCCGATAGTTGATATAGACAGATCACGAGTCAGGTCGGTTGATCCGGATCAACCTAAATTTCTTATTTTATTAAACAATAAAAAATAATATTATTTTAAAAAAAATTAAAAAAAAATACAATGAGAAAAAATCGATGGTTTTTTACTGGGTTTTTTCTGGCCTGACTGGATCACGAGTCAACTTGAGTTTTTTGTTGGATCACATCAGGCCAATTCTTCCTTTATTATTGTTGAAACCTAGCCTAGTCTAGGTTTTGAGTCACGAGTAAACCTGATAAATCAAGTCAACTTTTTAAATAATAATTATAATAACTAGGTAACCTCATGGTAATGTTTGGTTACCGTTTCAAAAAATAAAAGAAGTAGATAATAAAGATAGAATGAGCATGTTTTTTCTATGTTTCATGTTTAAAAAAATTAAAAATTAACTTCAAGTTCATGAAAGAAATAAATTTATTTTATGTCTTTACACTTCCAGCTAAACACATATCTATCATATTTATATTATTTTTTCTGTTTTGAAATAATAGCACGCAATGTAGCACAAACTTCTTCATTTTTCTCATCCAAATAAAAATAAATAAAAGATTAATGCATGAGACAAAATAATTGATTAAGACATTATATTCAAATGTTGCATGCAAGACATTATAAGAATATTTTACACATGAATCGTAACGTTTTAAGTTTGTAAATTATACACACAATAGATGACGACCAAGATTCCAATTCTTCACTATTTATTGTTTGAATTGCATGATTTTATATATATATATAATCTTGTCAGCTTTTTTTTAGATTAACGTGGATGTCCGGGCCAGCTTGCGCGTACCTCGACTAATTCCACGGACCCTGAAGTTAACGATCATGTAAGCCTCCAGTGGTCATCATATGAGCAACCATAGGGTTTGAACTTGAGACCACAGAGGGAGCAAACCCCTTAGTCCCCAGCTCTTACCACTGGACCACCACCTAGATGGTTAAAATCTTGCCACCTTATTTTCAAATTCATGACCTGCACATAGATAAAGTTTTCATATTTATATAAACCCAAACTTACATATATATTTTTTTAACTATATAGATAAAATAAATTTTTACATAACATAATAACATAACTAACCTCATAATATAAATTGATTATCTTGATACAAGAGTTAAGACAAATATTATAGTTGTGGAGCACTAACTGGGCTTCAGAAAAAAAAAAATTGCAACCAAAAAAACATATTTTGAAGGTCTAACAAAAGTGTCTTACTATCAAGCTATAAACCTGAAAATGATAAATAACGAGAGGGTGAGTTCAACAACTCGACGAGTAGATAACGTTTAATATCAGGATCATATTGTCTAGATTTCTAGCAAGGTTTTTTTTCCCATAGTTTCTCAATATTCTTACACTTAACACATAAATTAAAACTAATTAATCTAAAAAATCATTATTCCTTACAAAATCATCTAAAAATCAACCAATTAAACCATTACCTATGAGTATTACAATTAATCCATAACATTTCAATCAACTCATCAATTAAACTCAAAATATAATCTTCAAAACCCTAATATTAAACAAATTCAAAGTCATAACTAATAACAACCCTTATACATATTAAAACATATATATTATATTAACAACTTATTTCTTCTAATTTTCTTTCATTCTCTCTTATTTCTTATCATTTATCTCTTTCCTTTCGGTTCTCTCTCTCTCTCTCATTTTAGATCTTTCTCTCTGTTTTATTGTTTTTCTCTTCCTATTTATATTAATAATTTACATATAATTACTTTGATATCTCTTATTTTTATATATTTAATATTTATCGGTTCAAGGGTGTTGTTGTCTTTTCCTGTAAATTCTTTCTCTTTTGTGTTGTGTGAGTGTATATATGCAATGTTTCACTCTCGGTATTCTAGAATGGAGATGGGACCCTTTCTTGTCTTTTTCAAATGTCCAAGTTTATAGGGGGATAAATTAAAGATCTTTTTGTTGACGATCCAAAATCTCATGCCCACAAGAAACCTCTTAGCATTTGTTTTTTTTTTTAATCAATTTTAAAGAATGGAAGGCAGGTGGTCCATTCAAACTCTTTGACTCCACACGTGATACTAGCAATATTAGTACACCCTTAGAGTATAATTATTTTTAATACATAAATCAATATTTTTATAATGAATTTGGCAAGTAGTGTGATTCCTTGCCTTCCATTGGAACTTGAGAATTCAAACAAGAAGACCCTCTCCGCTTGTTATTCTCTCATTTTTACTCCTATTTTATGCAAATAAAAAACAGGGCCATCACTAAAGCCAACAAGAACAGGAGGAATATTCACATGAGGTTGTGGCTCAGCGATGGAAATGATTTATTCACTTTTTTTTATTTTTTATTAGGATTCAAGTTTTATTGTGTACGCCCGTCATTCTCGGGGTGCCTTACATGTTCACTGAACTTGCAGGACGTTTAATGGGCTCAGACATTAGTTGTGGTGCGCGTAAACTGACACGGATACCTCGGGTAAAAAAAAAGAAGAACATGAGGAATATAGTAGGGGTGTTCAAAAAAACTGAAAAACCAATTAAACCTAGAAAATCAGAAAGAAAATAACCAAAAAAACCGAACCGTGAAAAAAACCGATTAAAATTTTGAAAAAACCGACCGGTTTGGTTCGGTTTCGGTTTTTTAAGCCTAGAACCGAAAAACTGAACCGAACCGAACCCGAATCGAAAAAAACCGAGCCAAACCTGTTTGAACCGGTTTTTGTTCTAAAAAATCAAACCGAACTGAATTGAAATCGATCGGTTTGAACTGATTTTGGTTTTTTTTTTTTAAAAAAATTTAATTTAACTTTTTTTTTTATAAAAACCACATCAAATCAAAAATGAAGAATATAGTACACAAAGAACAGGAAAATAGTAAACAAAATCATCTCCTTCTCCATATAAGGAAGGAGGGGCCATTCTAACATTACCATCTTCACCACAATCCCCCTGTCTTGTGTCTGTCTCTTTTAACACCTGTGACCAGAAGTCAGTAGCCATGGCAGATCTGAAGTCAACGTTCTTGAATGTCTACTCTGTTCTCAAGAAAGAGCTTCTTGAGGATCCTGCTTTCGAATGGAGTCCTGATTCTCGTGATTGGGTTGATAGGGTATTCCCTTTTTGGCCTTTTCTTGGTTTTCTTTGCATCAGTTCGTGAAAGTTTCGATCTTTGTGTTTTATTGGTTTTGGGGTGCGTGTGTTTTTGCTTGATTTGATTGGTAATGGAAATGCAATTATGAATCCTGAGGTTGAAAATGCTGTTTTATGGGTTTATTTGTTTGTTTTGTGTAAGAACCCAGAATGATTTTGATGCACTGTGTAAAGAATCTGTTCTAAAATTGCTATGGCCCGACAGTGAACAGGATCTTGATTTAAAGATGGGTTTTTGGGAAATCATGTCAAAATAAGTAATCCCTCATTAATCTTTGTTCTGTGTGTTTAAATGAAGTATGAAGAGAGTTGAAATCAACAGAAGCGGTTCAATCAATACAGCTTTAAATTAGGATATAAGAAAAGGCTATCCCTGAGCTCTACCTTGTCTTGCATATTCGTTATCTTGAATTCTTTCCAACACCACATGGTTCCCTTGTTCTGTATCTGCGATGCTCCAAGTACTGCATTGGGAAAATCTTGGGCATAATTAGCAGGCCTAATGATCCTGAAAGCAACCCAAACAGCACTTTCGGGAGATGGGTTTATATATTGTTATAAATTGTATCGAAGCCAACTTAGCTTTTCTTGTTTGCGAATCTGGGATGGATATTTTGTCTCCGGATTTTGCTAAATTAATATGTCTGAGCTTAGGATTTATGCTGATTAACTTTTGTTTTTTTTCCTAATTTTTATATTCATTTCTATGTTGCAGATGTTGGACTACAATGTGCCTGGAGGTAGGAATTGAATCATTAAATCAACCATAACGAAGAAGTTAAATATTTGTGATTAATTATCAGCCTTGGAGGTTGCAATTGAAACATTAAATCAACCATCGCAATTTGTTTTCCAGGGAAGCTAAATCGAGGACTATCTGTGATTGACAGCTACAAATACTTGAAAGAAGGAAAGGAATTAACGGAAGATGAAATCTTTCTCACAAGTGCTCTTGGTTGGTGTATTGAATGGGTATGACTATTGAAAACTGTACTCTTCTCACCTTTTGATTTAGTTCATTAGATAATATTTCTGCTAGTTCACGATCAACTTATGGTATTTCACGTCAATATTTGCAGCTTCAAGCATATTTTCTTGTTCTTGATGACATTATGGATAGTTCCCATACAAGGCGTGGTCAACCCTGCTGGTTTAGGTTGCCCAAGGTTGGTACAATGAGCATGTTGTTTACCACTATCATTTTGGTTTCCGTTGTTAGTAAAATTGACTTTGATAAACTGCTTTGTAGGTTGGTCTTATTGCAGCAAATGATGGGATTCTGCTTCGCAATCACATCCCTAGAATTCTCAAAAACCACTTCAGAGACAAGGCATACTATGTAGATCTCCTCGACTTGTTCAATGAGGTAATTGATTTCCCACATTTTTCTTAAATACTTTCGGATATTGAAATGTGCTGACATTTTGTATATGCCGTTCCTATGCAGGTTGAGTTTCAAACAGCCTCTGGACAGATGATAGATCTGATTACAACACTCGAAGGAGAAAAGGACTTGTCCAAGTACACTTTGTCTCTGTAAGTGAAAGCATATTCTAACCCTGAAAGTTACAGGTCTCTGCATAGTTAGACAAATGACCAACCCATGAGAAATTCCTTCGAGAAAACCCTCATGTGTAGGTAGGATTGCATGACAAAGCAGCTCGCATCTATCATGAGCATAGACAATTCTATATTTTTCTCATTATTATTCTAGTTCACTGTTGCTTGTAGTAGGATATAAATCTGTTTTCATCCAGATCCACCAATGGAAAATAGGTCTTGAGGATGCAAAAGTAGTTGATTTTGGTATAATTCTTGTGGTTATTTGACGTGTTAAAATTTATTGAAACCTTTAAATCTAAGCATGCAACTAGCTCTTAATTCACTTATCTAGTAATTTCTATTTAGGTAAAACTCTCAGAAGCTTCCATAACTTTGTTGGTTTATTTTCCAATTCTAAATTGTTTGGTAACTTTGAATTTGTTGGAAATATATGCAGACACCGGCGAATTGTGCAGTACAAGACCGCCTACTACTCATTTTACCTTCCTGTGAGTATGCACTGCCTGATTATGGTTGTCTGAAAAGAGTATTATTGAAATCCGGAGGATTAGTTAAGATTCAGCTGTGCTGATCACATAAACTCTTCATAATAGTTTAATGATGCATTATGCCACCACGCTATTTCTTGCATCTAGACTTTCATACTTCAACTTTAACTGAACCATCGGCCCCAACTCTTAAACTACAACCAACACATTTCTGCGTATGAATTCTTTTATTGTGGTTCTCTCTGACCATCCCCCACTGGCAAGCCAATTTTTATAAATCACATTTTCCACATTATATGTATCATTCTGGTTTATTATTTGATTATTGGTCATTTAATCTACTCAGGTTGCATGTGCATTGCTCATGGCGGGTGAGAATCTGGACAACCATGTTGATGTAAAGAATATTCTTGTTGAGATGGGAACTTACTTCCAAGTACAGGTAATGTGGTATTGGAGGTCTTAATGGTGTGATCTTTTTTCTTTAACATTGGCTGCAACACATCTTTCTTTTCTCAAATTTAGTACTTCATGCACCTCAATCAGCTTTTTATGTTTCTTGTGTAGGATGATTACTTGGATTGCTTTGGTGCTCCAGAGACAATTGGCAAGGTGAGCTCATATTATGGATAAGAGATATGTTTTAGTGAACAAAATCCAGGGGGTAATGGAAAAATTAAACGGCTAATCTGCTTATCTGATTGACTGGAGTTCTTACTGATATATATTCTTTTTGCAATCAGATAGGAACAGATATTGAAGATTTCAAGTGCTCTTGGTTGGTTGTGAAGGCTTTGGAGATTTGCAACGAAGAGCAAAAGAAACTATTACATGTAAGAGTTAAGAGTAGCACATTATTTTATTCGCTTTCTTATTTCTAGTGAAAGTAAGGTAGCGTTGCTTACTGATGTTGTTTTCTTCCAGGAAAACTATGGGAAAGCTGACCCGGAAAATGTAGCAAAAGTGAAGGCCCTCTATCATGAGCTGAACCTTCAGGTTTGAACTTGATCTCAAGTAAAAAGTGCTTAAAAACTTTCAAATGAGAGTATATAATGTACAAGTGTTCCACTTTGCAATTGATGTGCAACGATGCAACTTTCCTTTTGAGTTTTTTGGCAGACTTGTTGGTTTATTGTGCGCGATACAGAAATTGCAGCATGATGTCCTTCAGATTTCCTTTCTCTTATATATAATCTCATATTTTGATTCTATAGGGTGTATTTGCGGACTATGAGAGCAAAAGCTATGAGAAACTGATAGCTTCTATCGAAGCTCACCCTAGCAAAGCAGTGCAAGCAGTGTTGAAGTCCTTCTTGGCTAAAATTTACAAGAGGCAGAAATAGAGAAATGCAAACAGAAGTTGGATGATGCAGAAGAATGCAAGTCTTATACATTTTTCCAATTTGTATTTGTAGTTTCCTAACTGAGGGTGATTGTTCTTCTTGTATCCTATCCCTCTTGGAACCATTTTGGTAGTGTTGGTGCTTACCTTCTTTTTTGTTTTTCTTTCCTGAAACAAAGCTGGTGCTTGCCTTTTTGGTCATTGAATAAACAGTGGTCAATCATTATTCATTAATAAGATTGAAGCTGTTTGACCCATCTAATTGTGCGGAGACTTTCTCTTTAGATTTCATAGTTGATTTTGATTTCTTTAGTAATCTAAAAAAGGGAGTAAATTTAGTTATCGATATTAATGTTAAAGGAGAAAATAAATAAATAAATAAGTTTTGATTTAATCGAAGTTAGTATAATAAACTTGTGGTTTAAATCATGAGATTAAAATAACTTTATAAACACATATAGAAAAAAACAAAAACAAAAAAACTTAATATTTAATAAACTCAACGTTAAATTTTTAAATCAAGAAAGAAAATAAGTATAAAAAAATTTGAAAAAGAAGACCGATATTAATCTGGGCTAACATCTTATATCCGTGACCCGGGTTATAAAATAAAAATAATCGCATAGAAATATTGCTAACATCTTATATCCGTGACCCAGGTTATAAAATAAAAATAATCGCATAGAAAAAATATTGAAGCTCAATTCTCAATAATCTAATGTTGAAAGCTGAAAATAAAATAAAAATTAATTTTTAAAAAAGAAAAAAAACAATTAAAAGAATGCTAAACAAACTTGACATAAAGATAAAATAAAATAAAATGATGTAAAACCCCCGAGCCAATCTAAGTTAGTATGACAAATGTGTGACCTAGACCGCGAGGCTGAGTTATCGTCATAGAAAATAAGATGAAAAACATAAGAAGTTTAGCTTTCAATAAACTCAATGTTGAGTGATGGAACTGAAAAATAAAATCGGTGAAAAAAATTATAAAAAAAATTTGAAATCAATTTAGGTTAAAGTTTTATACCTATGACCCGCATCATAAAACTATGATCATCGCATCAAAAAAATTAATGAAGCTCAATTCTAAATAAATTAAATATTGAAAGATAAAAGAGACAACCAATTTTTTTTAAAAAAAGAATCAATGAAAAAACAATTAAAAGCATAAGGGCCAAATCTAACCTAAAAAGTAAATTAAATTAAATCAAATAATAAAGGATGAAGTTGAAAAATAATTTTTTTAAAAAATAAGGACCAGATTTGATATAAATGCCAATAAAATAAAATATTAAGAGATGAAATTAAAAAAAAAAGAATTCGAAACAAATAAAAAACAATTAAAATAATGAGCGCTATAATTAAAATAAAAAGAAAATGGAGGACAATCTTTAATGCATGATTTTTAAGGGGAAGATAGAGAAAATGAGGGGGGAGAAAAAATCTAACCGACACCTAACTAATATGAAGAGTCTTACACGCACTGTCTTATTGAATGTGTCTCCACGTGATACATCAATAGAGACAACGGTTGGTCATTTTTTACCATTAAAAGGCGCCACACGCGCTGCCAAAAAAACACATGTGCCTTCTATACACTATCATATGCATTGTACACACCAATAATTTTTTTTTTTATTTAATTTATCAAATCCTCTAAGTGCCCCTGACTCTATATGGATATTAACTAAAAAACCATAACAAAAGATAAAAAAAATGTCAAGTACAACTAGAAAAAGAGTAGGATTAATTCGAGGAAATCCACAGCCTCCAATATTTCACTAATTGCAAATGTTTTCGATGCCTTTCTCATTAACAAGAAAACTTTAAATACAACTGGAATAACAACTGACCGGATTACCAGCACTAAAAAATAGCATAACTACTTATGCTGATATTCAGCTAACAACCTAAGCTAAAGACCTATTCTTAAGCTAAAATACTTGGCTATAATTCAACAGATTAGAAACAAGTCTTAACCTGATGCCACGTATAATTATTGGATTCAATATCAAACTCAACTGGACTCTGGACTTAACTAAATTAAATAATAAGCAAATAAATACTGGGGTCT
>Ga0307511_10002124_pt1 | contig 20788 bp, 12 predicted proteins | sample 13_EM_MG_FD_200266 | JGI IMG/M metagenome (GOLD analysis project Ga0307511, IMG submission 200266) | Populus trichocarpa ectomycorrhiza microbial communities from riparian zone in the Pacific Northwest, United States - 13_EM | ecosystem: Host-associated > Plants > Roots > Unclassified | place...
ACCTGCAATATTAAACCGGTAAAAAGTTTGAGGATAGAAATATAAAAAACAGGGTTACCGATTTAATTGTTGTTAAATGTAAAAAATTAAACTTGTTTATATATATGATGATTTTTTTTAAGAATGCAATTTTAAAAGTTAATTTTTTATATTTGTTGTGATGGTCAGATTAACCTCTATCATAATACTCATTACTCCTTCTAACTCTAAAATCAACCACTAATATTTATCTTATTTAACAAAAAAAAAATTAAAAAAAAAAAAACTAACTCCAAAATCTAGCACCGTACATATATTTGTTAAAAAATGCTATCGCCATGTAGCATGGTAGCTAGGCGTCATTAAAGACAACCCTAAACCCCGATGTCAATTTAGATTATCTCTTCTGAAATTTATTTTTTCCCACATATTAATAATGGTAATTAATGTCATCTTTAAGAATATGGTAGTTGTTATAATTTAAAATATATTTTTTTTAAAAATATATTAAAATAATAATTTTTTTATTTTTTAAAAATAATTTTTAATATTAATATATCAAAACTATTTAAAAATATATAAAAAAACACGATTTTAACAGTATTTTGGACATTTAGCAATAGGCGTGACAGCAAGAAAATAAAAGCCCTAATTGTCATGTTAGCATCACTCTTTTTACTAGTCATGAAGATATATTTCCCTTTCACATTGGAAAGATACGCATTAATTAACAAGGAAAATTATGGTGACTCAAATGACAGGTAGAGAGCTCAACGAAGCTAAAGAAACAAGTGTTAGTGGGGATTTCTTGCTTTGCCTTCATATAGGAGCAGTATTCTAGCTAGGGTTACTTTCCCAAATGCAAGCTATTTTTTCCTAGCTGATTTTGTAATTTATAGTGTCGCAAACACAATCACTTGCCATTTTCATAATTAAGGTCAAAAACTGGCTATTGGCTTGAACCAAGCAGATAAAAAGATGAAAGGGACGCCTGGCCAATCTTTAAACTCAAGTCCATTGAATCACCTCGAACCGACAAGAAATGTTATCACATATGATCTTGCTGCGTGCCAATATTTCACTTCAAACCACCTTGGATGTGATTTTAGGGTTTGATGGTGATCTGAGATAAATCTCGAAGGCCATTATCCAATTATGGTCCTGTTCGTCAAAATTGTTAATTTCTTAGAAGGCATTTTAGATATTTTTTCTTCTTTTTGTGATAAGCCAGAGATAGCGAGATAGACATCAAAGTGGAGATGAAAACCACTTGGAGAGAGAGGGAAATGACAGAACGCATGAAAGAAAAACAAAACAGACCTGAACCTACCATAAAGTCGAGGGAAATGGCAGTAGTAGAACAAAATCACAATACTAGAACAATTAATTCTTTCAAAATAGCCAAACTCTATATTAGTACCTCTATGAGCTTAGATTACGAAAATCAAATCACTATAGTGACCAGAAAATTAGGGTAATATTTTTTAAGCTCTAAAAAACTGATTTTCAAGTCATTTCAACCAAAATAAATACATCACAACACTCTTATAACAACTACAAACCAATTCATTAACCCCAAAAACAATAAAAAACTCCTCTAAAAATCTAGGCCAGTTTTTTCTTTCTTGATTTAAATCTATTTTTTCAGACAATATTAAAGCTCTAAATAGTCCTCATAAAACCATTCTCGTCGCATGGAACTAGTGGACACCAAGAATAACAATTTTGATGGTAAACAATAGGATTAGCAACAATTTTCTCTCTCATCACTGAAATTTGATGAATTGTCTGTCTTCTTTCTTTAATCAGGAACTTAAAATATTAAAAATAAATTTTTGTATCAAAATAGAATTTTTAAAGTTTAAAAGGACCTAAATTGTATAATTTTTAAAGATTAATAACCAAAATATATTTTAAAAAAAAACACTGGATACACTACTCATTATAAAATTATTCAAAATTAAAATTTAAAGATCAAAATTAAAAAATAAATAAGGTAATATATGAGTGTGTTAACAATGTTTTGTGCCACACTAACTAACACGTTTGAATAAGACTCACTTTCCACTACGAAATTCTCAACTTTTAAAGGGACAAAACCTCCCTCAATACCAGCCGCAATACTAATCCTTTGTTATGTTTTGTATTGCGTTTTAAACAGAAGTTAGCTTAAATTTTTTTAAAAAAATTAATTTAAAATTATTTTTTTTTATGTTTCAATCATTTTAATATATTAATATACAAAATATTTTTTTAATATATTTTCAAATAAAAATAACTTAAAAAAATGCACGTTGAGATCATAGTGAAATAGAGCAGCCTACATTGATTTTACCAAGTACTCATCCAAACTAATTTGTCTTCGGAATAATTGTAAGTCATTATGAACTGAATTTAATTTATAAGAAAGGAATGTAGAAGGCTCGTCCTCGGAAAATCTCAATCTACTACTTCAAAGCTAGCCAAGACCCCATTTGATATATAGTAGAGTTTGGTTTCAGAGAAAGTGAGAACAAAGCTGGAAATTAATCGGCAATCATTTCACCATCAAACCACAACTCCCACCTCAACAAAGTTCTTAACAGTCGTTAGCAGAAAACTCAATGCATTCCATGCACACATCTGCTAGCTAAGCTTCCCAAATTCTATAGCGACAGCCCCACACCTTGTTCATTAGAGACTCATCCGCCAGTTCCACAGCCACTTAGGAAGTCAGTTTTGTGATTTCTCTAGCACCCACTCCTCTACAGATCCATCAAGTAAAAAAACCATGAAGATGAAGTAAAATCTTACACCTAAAGACACCCCTAAATATTCATCCTCAACCTGATTCCACTTCTTTCCATCTTAACCAAACATCTCTTTTAATCTATGAACAGGAAGAAGACAACCACCAGAAGAATTTAAGCAAATTTCTCCCCCACATCCCAAACAGATCCCGCGTTAATCTCTTACTTAGAGGTCGAAATAGAGCATGACACAAAGCTGGTACAGGAAGCTTCTTTCTGATAACTCAAATGGGAGAGAATCAACCGATTTATATTGAAAATACCACCTTCAGATACCGAGTTACAACCTCGTAAATACTCAATGAAAGAATCATCCACATGTGGTGTTAAAATCACCATGGAAGAGCTATTAATAATGTTGAGGTCCAGTAGAGAGACGAAAACTCCTCTTCTTCCATTTTTCAGTTTCTTATGACCCTTGGATGCTTTCGGCTTTTGGGATCCCATCTCTTCTGGTTCTGCTATGTCCTTGATGGTAAGTACCATAAGAAATATCAGACGAAGAAGTGAAGCCTGGAGTCGCACTGCTCGGGTCATCTATATGGGCCACACTGTTGTTATACCCAATATGTCTATCAGATCTATTCACATCATAAGAGAGAATGGGTCTCGTGGTAGCAAGTACACCATGAGAAAGATCCGAATTTAGAGACCCATCAGATCTGCTGATATTTACACAAAATAGGAGCTCCTCTCATATTCCCAAAGATTAAACATTGAAATATGGAGACAAGCGCTCGCAACTTTAAAAAGGCCAATAAAGGAGCTTTCTTTTCAAAAGAGAGAATAGATAGCAATCAATAATATTGGGAGAGAAAACGTTATTGGATAAATCATCCATTAGATGATTGATATTGCAAAACCATTGTCCATACCAATCACAACTTAATTCAGTTGCATTAAATTTCGACTCTTTGGATGCAAAAGTAAGGAGGACAGCAAGTTCCAACCCCTTTATGAATATAATCTAACGAAGCTGGAAAAACTTCAAATTAGAGTTGGAACTTTCCTTAGCTACTTGATGAACTGACTGTGGTGGTTGGATTTGACAATTGATCGATGGACTAATAAGGCGACTGGACTTTGGCCATTGGTTTCCATACCGTCATGCAAAATAAGTTTTTTTTTTTTTTCAAAATAGACTATCATTCATTACTTAAATGAGTAGATGTAGAAGAAAAGGATTATGTTGAGTAGAATAATAATGTGTGGAGCAATAGAGAACAATGTGTAGAAAGAGAAGCATAAGTTGGGAAAGACCAATATGGCTCTATGGCTTGTGTGGTTTGCTCTACTATTCTAAATAAAGGTTTATTCATGTTATATTACTTGATAACCCAAGGATTTATAGACTTTATTAACATTAGTTTATCTTATGAAAAGTAGCATAATAATAAAGAATAATTACATTTCCTCACAGGTACTTTATGGAGAGTGGAGAAAAATTAGTTGGTTATTGTGCGAGAGTAAGACGAGGGAATTAGGTTCCCTTTAAGAAGACAAGTCATTTATGAGAAAGGTATATGGCTTATTGACAATTTATTTGAAAGCATAGAATTGTACGACATCATACTAACTTTTTTAGAGTTAGTAACTCTGCATTGTGGTTTGTTTCACTCACCAGGTTTCCTAAAAACTTACACACAGAAGTCCGAACATTCTCTTGGGCTCTTTGGGCTTGTGCACTTCTTTGAGTTAATGCATTCCCTCAAGCTGGTCAAGATGGTGTAGTCCTTTAAACTTATGTGGTTAGCACTTGCATTGCATGCTATTGGTCAAGAAAATTTAAGAACTGACTATAGAGTTTTAGAGAAATATGTAATAAGTAGAGGAGAAGGAGAAAACTTGGTTGACCCATGTAATATATATGTTAGTATGTGAATCACACTCATAACATTTGGGCAGCATGTGTGGATTATTTTTAACTTCGTCGATGACCTTTCTTAGTGTCTTTAAAATTGTCTCGGCAAGTCTTTTTTATGAAACTACATGTTTTGATCAGAACTCTAGTGTGTCTCCAGTGTGCTATTCTTTTTTTTTTCTTCCTTTTTCTTTTTCTTCATCTCTCTCCCGCCTTCATTTCACATCATTATACTTCTCCTGCTTATCTTGTTTTTCTTTTGTTGCATCATATGTTTGTCATTTTGATAAATCCATTTATGTTGGCCCAAACAAATATGCCTGTTTTTTTTTCCCACCATTATTATCATCTTGCTAAATCTATTTTTATTCATTGAAATAGCCTTTCCCTTAATAACATCTATGTACAATCTTTCATCCTACAAGCTAGGTTTAAAATGACCTTTTTAGGAGAGCAACCTTTTGTTGTAAGTGAGGAGCAACTTCCAAACGAAAGATTTGATGATCAATAATAGATTTGTGATAAATTTTAAGATTATTGTCATAACTTTGACTGGGCCAAAATTTTGTCAACGTATTCTATAAACTCAGTATTATAGTTAATCAACTAGTTACGATTGTTTTCATATTTAAATTAGACCCACAATATATTATATGAAAATTTTATTTAGCTTATATTTTATTAACTAGGTTGGATTTAGCGATTATTTAAATAATTTATAATTTATTTTTCAAAATAAATTATTGAGATTATTATTATTCATATTCAAAATTTATCAAAATTATAGTTAGTTTTTTTTTTCTATGGCTATACACTGTGTCAGGAACAAAACCAAGTCTACACCTATATTTGTTCAGCTTACTAGAAATAACAAGATTCATAACTTTGAAAAGGCTTACGTGATGATTGTGTAAGTGATCCTTAGACTTAAGATCACTAAGTAATCTTATATAATGTTATGCTTTGATCATGTTACATGTTATCTTAATTGAGGTAATGAAAGGGTAGCCATTGAGTATATCATGAACTATATGAGGTACTTGAGTAATCAAGAGACGATTCATCACTTTAGGTGAATTAGAAAAAATGCTTTATATGTTCTTAAATAGTATTGATTAAGAAATCATTGGCCAAGGTGGAATCAGATTTGAAAAGAGTTTCAAATCTTATTCAAATGATCAATAATTATTATGTAAAAAACAAACATGATTTAACATGGCAGACATACTTCATGCTTTAATGTTAAATCATAACATTATTTATGTACACGCCTGTCACCGCCGCGGTGCCTTACCTGCCTATTGGGCTTGCAGGGTGTTCAGTGGGTCCGGGGATTAGTCGTGGTGCGCATAAGCTGACCCGGACACCCCAAGTTATATATATAAAAAAATATTCATAAAAAAAAAAAAAACCAAGCAAGTCGTATAAAGATGAGAAGAGCTCGTATAGCATGCAAACCTACCTATAGCCTTTTTTTTCTTTTTCCACAGGATTCAACAACTCTATATAAAATACTAAGAAATGGTCTGCTCTTGTTTTCTTTGTCTTCAATTTTGTTTCAAAATTCCACAAGAAGTGCAGACTGGCTGGAAACTGGTTCTCAATCGAAGTGAACAAATGGTTCATTAAAGGTAAGTTAGCTTAAAAATGTTGAATCTCATCTCGAACACCATTTATCTGGACTGTTTATAGAGTAAGTTTCTTGGATGGCAATATATTTTTACTATATGTATGAATGAAGAAAGATCCATGTAGTACAGATACCATACATATATGAATTATAAATTATACACACGTCGTATCCTTTTATATATATATATATATATATATATATATATATATATATATATTATGTGTACTCCTTTGAAAATCCTAACTTGAGTATAAGAGTTATATTCATCACATTCTATCAAAAACCAAAAATTTATGTCATTATTCTCTAGATAGCATCCACTAAAAAAAATTAGAGTTTATTTGGAATTGCATTTCAAATAATATTTAGTATACTTATATTAAAAATAATTTTTAAAAATTAAAAATATATTATTTTAATTTATTTTCAAGTGAGAATCACATTAAAAAACAATCATTCACTTCAAAACACCACTTGAAAGGAGAATAAATCCCCTTACTTGGGATCTTACGGATTTTGTCAACAAATTCTTTTATGAATTTCTAAGCCAACTTTTCATGTGTTGTATGAACTATGTCAAATCATAAATTTTCAAGAACTTAATTCCACTCACATCCTCTTTTAATCTTATGTCCCATTTGAATTGTTTTAATTCTTAAATTCTTTTTTCAGTCTCACATCCTCTTTTAATCTTTAATCAACACTTACAGAAAACCAATTAACGTTATTTACTTTCAAAAAGAATTTCAACAAAAATAATCTTTAATCGACATTTTTCTTTTACAATAATTACTTTTATAATAATTCTCCACATACCAAATACCGCTTAAGTATATTATAACAATACCTCCGTGAAGTCGCCAGCATTTTGTATACACAGTCTATCGAGCAATGGGCTTCTTGAGATTAACCCGTCCGAGCTTTGGACAAGACTCTTCTAGGCTTCGATTCCAACCAAGTGCTCTTGTTGTCGTGAAATCAGTACTGAAACAAGGATGGACAGGATTTTTATTGGGCCAAGCTCTACTAACTGTAGAAGATTTTATACATTGATTATAACAAAGACGAATAATTGTATCAGTACTGAAAAATACAGAACATAAAACTTTATATGTATGCATTATTGGTACGGGAGGGGGAGATCATGTATTACCATCTCAGAATAAAAATAAAAATTGAACACTGATTTAATCATGCAATGCCTTGAAATAATTTTTTTTCTTTATTATGAATAAAAAGCTCGAAATTGAAATGTTTTAGAAGGAGGAAGGATAATGATCTTAATTAATTAGCTAATTGGCAACACGTACAAACTGATTTTAACGAACATGTTGGCATGATGAAGGTTTTGGTGTCTTTTTTTTTTTTTTTCAGTGTTCATGTAAGTTGGTTTAATTATATTTAAGGGATCATGGGAAAAAGTTATTTGACACTCCATAAGTAAAGGCCGCTGCTTTCTGCATTAGTGGTTCGTCCCATGCTTTCAGCTTCTTCTTTTTTTAGGTTGGTATTCCTCTGGGACCTAAAGGCCAAAACCCAACAAATCTAGTTAGAAAATCCAATTTCACCTATTTTTCTCTGCTCCTTGACAAGCAACTCCCAGGAAAAAGGAGGATTCTCAATGAAATACAAAATCTAAATTTTCTATGAATAACAAGAGTTTTTTCTTGTCGGTTTTGGATTTATAACGAACATGTCTATATATTCTACACTCGATGAACTATGTATTTTCAAGATAGTATAACATGCAGAAGTTTGGAAACTTATCAATTTTTTATATCTTAGACCGAGGGGTTTCATCATAGATTTACCAACATAGAAATTCTTTTTCAGCCTATATTCCTTTCAGGTAAAATATTTCTCACTCATTCGATAATTTTGTCATAATCAGCCTCACTCAACCCATAATCTAACTTGTTGGTGAACATATGTGCAATGCCCAATAATTTACTGTGATTTGTGCACCCATCCTATAATGTTTCGTTAGAATTTTTTAAAAGATCAAAAACCTAGTTGTGTCTACATTTGATTCTTCATGTATGATTGGACATTCACCTATATAATTATGATTTATTCTCATCGTATCCATAACCATATTTATATAAAAATTACTATTGTCATTTACAACTCTATGCACATTGCTAGAATTGAAAGTTGATTCAACCATCCTTTCTATCATGGTCTTGTAAGGAACATATAGTTTTTTGTGTGCAAATCAACACAAGTATTTCTCCATGAATCCTATTTGTAGAAGATGCATCGTTACATCTCAATCGAGCAATTTTCTATTTTTACACCTTTTACATGGATATCTAATATTGTCTCCACTAATATTTCTCATATTAGATAGTGTTTAATTAATAAAACTCTTCACTCCACTACAGTAATCCATCATGCGCAACCCTTCGAGTGACTCTCGATACATCTAATTAAATATATTTTATATGAATAAAATTATACAACATATAATTAATTTATTGAATATATGACATATAAACTAACAAAAACAGGACAGATACTGATTGAATGTAAATATAATAGTAAATCCAATTGATGGCTGACGCTCATAATATTGACGTTCTGCAAAATTAAGCAAAATCCAATTTGCTTCTACAGTATTTTTTTTATTTTTATTTTTAAGAATAATTTTAAAAAAGTACAAGTGTTTTTTTTATTTCTTTCTTAACTTAATATCCTTATATCTTTTTAAAGGGTGAGACTAGTCTTGTTCGAGATTCGTTGTTGTACAAGTGTTTTTTTATTTCTTTCTTAACTTAATATCCTTTAAAAAAATATGAGAATATCCGGGTAAGGAAAAAAAAACACTTGCATTTTTTCAAAATTATTCTTACAAAAAAACAAAAGGAAAAAAAAACTTTTATCCATGTTTGAGTCTAACTATTCTTCAAGATAATATAGATTTATGAGGATTTTATTCATGGCTTTTCTAATTGCGGCTTATGCCTATCCGGTTGTAGTTAGCTAAGAATCTCAGTCATTTCTCGCTTTAAAGTGAAAGGTTTCCTTGCCCCTCCTTTTTTTTTCTTGTCTAAATTCATTGAACATTATATCAATCAATCACTTGAAATTATTTATTTCAGGAACTTTCAAAGATATACACCTCTATGACTCTATCCATTTGGCAAAGATTCTACACCTTTAATTACAACTCAAAACATACTTTTATCCATGTTTGAGATTAAAAATAAATAAAATTACTTCATCAAAGTGATTATAAAAAAGTTAATTAAAATGACTCTTTTTTTTTGTATTTTGATAAATAAACTCATGTTCTCATATACACAAGACTTTTTTTTCAATTATGTTGAGTTAACAAATCAGAGTTAGTATACAAAATTTCTCATTTTGCATGTCCTCTTTCAAGAAAGTTTCTACATTGTTGATTTATTTAAGGAGCAAGGAGGAGGCAGGGCCGCCGTGGATTCCCAGCTGATTTGATGGCGTTGGCTGGTTTGTCTGGCTAGGATGATTTCGGGCTAGCGGGTTGGGGTGGCTGGTTTCAATGCTGGCGGAGGGAGAATTCGGAAAGTGTAGATAAGAGTTTTTTAAAATTTTTCTTTTTAGGTGTGGTCTAGACATTTTGTTTTTGTCAAGGGAATTTAAAGGTCCATGCACTTTTAATTAATTAATAACATAACTTTGATCATTATAAAAAAAAAAAAAAATTGACCTTGCATTGTTGATTTGTAAAATGTAAGATAAAAATAAATTCATCAGCAAAGTGGGTAAGAGCTAGAAATTTAGTTAAAATGTCATTTTTTTTGTTTTTTTTTTTCTGAAAAATAAATCAATGTTATTTTACAAATACAAAAGTTTTTTTCATGTTGCTATATGATTGATGTGCTTTTCAACTCAATCATATATACTTAAGCATAGTCTTGCGTTCAAGGTATGATGGGCTGTAGGAGCTTTTAGAGATCAAAAGTCAAAAACTGAGTGTTTAGTTACATTTCATTTATGCATGGAGCTCAAATAGCCCCCACTCCAAAATAACTCATGCAGAAATTACAAATTATAGCTTATATGGCTTTTCCCAATTACTAACGTATTTTCTAGTAGGGAAATTCTTTTCTATGAATTCTGAATCAATAACATATTTTTAAATATTAAAATAACAATATATTAAATGATACTTTTTAAAATAAAACTGAGACGGTAGTATATTAGATTAACTCATATTAACCCAAGATAACATTTCCATTCAGCAACATAAGTTATAAGATCATGATAACTCTATATAAAAAAATCAGAATAAATCATGAAATTCAATTCCTAACTAACAAAATATTAAATGATAAAATAAAAAAAAAACTCAATTTAAAGAAAAATGACCAAAAAATTATCACAATCAGTCTAGGTTAAACTATCAAATTGACAGCAGATCGATGTCATGACAATGGGATACCCCATGGAAAAGAATAAAAAAAAAAAAAACAAATCTCAATTCTTAACCAATCTAATGTTTACAAATGAAATTGAAAAAAAAAAACTCAAATAAAAAAAGGAAAAAAAGTAGAGTAAACATGGGTTAGCTTGCCAAACCCATGACCTCGAGCCATGAGACTAGCATAAACGTATAGAAAGCAAATTAAAAAATAAATTGCAAAGCTCAATTCTCAACCAATCCAATATTAAATGATGAAATTGAAAAAAAAATTGATTAACAAAAAAACATAAAAATTCAACCCAATCCAACTCGCCAAATATGTAACCTAGTTTATGAAACTAGAATAACTCTATGGAAATCAAATAAAAAAAATCACAAAACCTATTTCCTAACCAACACAATATTGAAGGATAAAATTCACAAAAAAAAAGATAAAAATAATTAAGTCAACTAAGGTTAACCTACCAAACCAGCAATCTAGATTATGATATCGAGACAACCTCATAGAAAGAAAAAAAATAAAAAATATACAAAGCTCAATTCTCAACTAATCCAATGTTGAAGGATGAATTTGAAAAAAATTAATAAATTAAATGAATGAGGACAAATCTAACATCCAAAAAAAATAAAATCAACCCACGTTACTATTTGAAGAGAGTTAGGCGTGGAAACTGAGGAGATAAGAGTAAAAACAAAGGAAGGGAGGAAATAAAAAAAAAAGAAGAAGAAGAAGAAAGAGAATGGGATGTTGGATTCAAACCGGTGAGCCGCCATCATCATAGTTGCTAGTGAAGGAAGATCATGTCGAGAAGATTCCAACAGCATCAAGAAAGGTCACTCACTGCCCAAATATACTAGCCTCTCTCATATGTTAGTGTGTGCAACTATTTTTTTTCTTTTTCGTTCAATTTAGTCTCTCATTTGTCAAAAAAAAAAAGAAGTTATGAACATTTGTTTCAATTATAATTTTGGTTTACAAGTTTTCATTGTTTTAAAGATTAAGACCTTTTAGTCTTTTCATAAAATATAAAGATAAATATCCATTAAAATCCACAATAATGCATGTTGTTTTTTTAAAATAAAAATATTTGTTGAATGTTTTTATACAAGGTTACTTCTTGCGCTTTATTATGGATCTCTGATATAAAAAATTGAACATAATAAAAAAAAAATATACTTACAAATACCTTGTTTATTTTTGCATTTCAAAAACTTTTTTTTTTTAAATTAAAAAGTTTGTTTTTTCAAATTAATATTTTTTTTATATTTTCAAATTATTAATATTCTAATATCAAAACTAATTTTTTTATAAAAAAATATTATTTTAAAATAAAAAATAATCACCGCAATCAAGAAAGCTTTTATAGGCAGCCATCACCAGAGACAAAAACAGAGGTGGACCACTCTCTCACAGAATACTGCTCCGCCGAAATCTCCTTCTTTCCAAGTCATACACCAGCACGCTACACTTGAAGCTTAGCCAATACCAGCGGCTGTGAGGAGGACAAGCAGAATTTAATTAACAGCGACAACCATTTTATTTTAATTAGAGGTTCGATCCTCCTAGCCTCGAAGTCGTCTTGTTTATGCGTTTTGCTATCTATCATGTTTTGTCAGGTGCCTGCACGCATATGGTTAAGTTCATGAACCGCTAATCTTTGTGAATATGCTCTTTTTATTTTAATTTATTTATTATTTAAAAAAATGATCTGAAAGCCTTTTTCTTGTGAAATAAAAAAGAGTTTTTGATTTCTAATCCACAATAAAAGTTTTCATGAAATTGTTTTTAGAGTATTTGATTTTGTGTTTGCGTGTTCTACTCGTAATTGTTTATTTATATTCCATAAAAATAAATAAATAATTTGTTTTTAGAAAAAAAGTGAATCCAAATCCGCGTGTTGATGGATGCCTTGACAATACCTCTTTGACTTGTTTTTCTTATGAGATAATGAGCTGTTATCCTACCAACGAATCACCCTATAAAGGTGATAATATATTTAAAGAAATAATAAAAATATCAAAAAAAAAGTGTAGCATTTTTTAAATCTTTTTTCTATAATGCATGTTAAAATTCTCTTTGTTTACTAGTTTGTTTACTTATTTATTTTTATTTTTATTTTTATTTAATTTTTTGATATTTTTACATATCATGAGTCGATTAGAACTATGTAACCGCAAAAGGATTAATTGAGAGTAAGGGAATGATCTATAAATCTAATTTAGATATAATGAAGGAAATGAGCATAAAGGCCTAATCCAATATTCATCATCTTTCTAGGTTCAACACTCACATTTAGAAGTGAGGATTGAACTTTAAAGTTAAAATATCCCAAATCACTTATTAAACCCATATTGAGTTTAGGCAAACAATTAGAAAAGTCCAATAAGTACATCATCACAAGTTCAGAATTTAGAAGCAGTTTACCTTAGATAAAATACTTTAAGGTAAAGAGTTTTCTCTTTAGTATAACCAACTCATTTACCTAAAAATAATTGTATAGCGGTTATGGTTCCTACTTACCATAAACTAGGTGGAGTCTCCTTATTCATTATCCTTTTTTTTTTTTCTAATTTTATCGCGATGTCGGGTGTGACACTCTTAAGTTGTTTGGTTTTAACTCTCATATTTGGCTTGGTTTGGGTAGCTATCTCCTTCCTCTAATTTGACCTCTATGTCAAAAATAAAAAATAAAAACTTGAATTTTAAACTTATTGTGAACTACCATTTCTCTTTAGTAATTGATCCACCTTTATAGTCATATGCACCATGTCTTCTAACTTTGCATAATGTTGTAACTTAACAACATTTGTAATCTCATAGCGCAAACCATTCAAGAATCCAACCATGATATCTTCTATATTCTCTGCTATATTTACATGAATCATAATTACCTTCATCTTTTTATGGTAGTCCTCTACATTTTTAGAATCTTGAGTTAAACTTTGAAATTTCTTATACAACTCCCCATGATAATAACCAGGAACAAATTGTTTTTCTCATGATTGCTTTCATCTCATCCCATGTATCAACATCTAATTTTACCTTTCTCCTTCTTCGAATAGTTATGACAGTTGAAAATCAACTCCATTTTTTTCTCTTATTCTAAGTAAGCTAATGGATCATCTTCCTTTGAAAGTAAACATCTTTATTTTAATACTCCTAAGATTCCTATCCAACCCATCATGAAACCCAATATCTCTTATAACTCCTTTATAGCTAAAATTTTCATGTTGTGAAATCTCTTATCATCGAGATTTTCTTGCTGCCAAAATTTACCCCTTAGACCGAATGAAGCATAATAAGGATTACTAGCGTCTTCATCCTTATTCTCATGAATAAACTCATCTACAGATGTAATAGCATGTCTTGCAAGCTTTATAATATTATAAACCCTTTATGATATCCCTTTTGTAAAATAGCAATCACAACCTCTTGTCTATCCATTTAGTCCTTCATATCATTAAACATCACATTCATCCACTCAAATTGATGTTACATGGCCTGCAAAACAAAAAAAAAGTGTTCTCTTTCTTCATTTTAGGTGATGAAACATCTTTGGAAGACATCATTAAATTTGAAATTTTTGTTAGTGAATAAAAAAAATCCTAACACATATTTTATTATATATTTACACTCAAAGATATGTCATTGCACTCAAATTTCACTCAAAATTTGGCTTTTCACGATAGTAGTCTCATATATTTTTTTTTTTTTATCTCTCTTGCTCACCTTTTTAGTTCTTTAAAAAACTAAACAAAAACAACCAAAAACTTCAGTTCGTAACGTCCAACCAATAATTTCAAGAAATAAGACAATTAAGAAAACAAAAACAAAATGAATTCAAAGACAAAAACAAATTTTAAGAATGACTTAACAAAACCCAAAATCAATGTAAACTTAAATAACCTAAAATTAATATCAAACAAATGAATCCCCATTAACGAAACAAACTAATAATTCTAAATTTTTTAGTACTCAAAATCAATCTTTCGTAATTTCAATTTGTGGCGAAAAGCAAATTTATGATATATTTTTTTCTTTTTTAATCTATTTCAATGGTACCTATAATTTAATAGAATTTTAGCCCAATGCCAATTTCATCATTACACCTTTTCAATGAATAGTGTTATGAGTTTAGGATTAAGTAAAACCTCTTTCCTTTTAAGTTTTTTTTTTTTAATTTAATTTGATTTGATTTTAATGTTAGTGTTAATCTTTTTTTATATAGCTATCTTTTTCGTACTCTTGTATGAAAAAATAAGTTATATTGATAATTAAAAAAATTGTATATAAATATAATATAGTATAAAATTACTTTTATGAATTAAATATAATAATACTATCTAGGATGATGGAGAAATATACTAGTATATATACATCGTGTCCTATACAAGTGCATAGATAATGTTAAACAAAGCTATTTTATTAATTATATTTCATTCTATTTTTTTGGCCTGGGATTAAGTAATTAGGGAGCTGTATTTTTTTTACCCCTTCGGTGAATAAGTGAAAGGAAAACAAAAACTACACCAACACTATCACAGCTAAAAACAGAGACCTCACCCCGTAAGGGACAGTATTCAATGGGATTACAGCTTCAGGGTTAATCTTTCCTGCCAAGGACCTTTAGAATCTCCTTAATGTTAGAAATGTGATTAAAATCCGGGTGATGAAGAGAAACTTGTAACTTTAATCAACCTAAAGAGATAGAGTTGGAAAGATTCTACATTAATTATCTGATTAAAAAAATGTTTAAGCCGAAAATATATATTATTGATAAAAAGTTTTAGTAAAAAATTATTGAAAACAACTCAATTCATAAAAAGGAAAGATATTTCTCTGTTTTATGAATAATCATTCATATGATCAAATATTTGATGCACATTATTATACGGATTCAATGAATATTGCTATTTTTTATTTTTTATTTTGGTTACTGAACTTTATTTTTTATTTTTTATAATATCAAATAAATAAAAAAGCAAAAGGGTTTTTTTTCCACCACAAAAGTCACCCTTTAATTTATGTGCTAATAAAACAATATATATTTTATTCAGAAAACAAATACACCACAAAGAAAATAATAATTTGTGTAACAAAATGTCTTTTTTTCTTCTCATAATTTAAATCGTTATCCTTTGTTTAAATATCTACTCTAATTATAAAAGAACTAAATAAAAAAATTCAAAAACTTGCCAAATAACGAAAGCCAAGAAACTAAAAGAATATCATTTTCTACTGTGCATACATTGTGGATTCCATTGTTCCATGAACAATTCTATTTTTATTGAAACTTGTTCTTCAATCATGGAATAATAGCATGGAGGCAGGTTGACTACACGTGCAAGTAATGAATTTCAAATGAAGAGAAATCAACGGTCAATGCATATCTTAGCAAAGACCAGATAAATTCTTGGAAAGGTGCTTGAAGAATGATGCAATACGTCTTCTGTTTCAAGCTAAAAACCTAGTACTTATCTCGTAATGTTTCACTCTTTGCCAGTCATGTATAACTCTGCTTTTAGGCCATTGACTTCGACCTCTGAATCCCAAACCCTTGTCTCTTTTAATATCATGGCGTGGAACTTTTTTTTTTTTTTTTTTTGAACAAATGGCTTCATTCATGATACTTGACTGCCTTTAAGAAAAAAGGAAATAGTGTAATTGAAGGAAGCTAATTATATTCAGTAAAGAAAGGAAAAGAATGATTGTTAGCAATTCCTAATGAAGTTAAAATACAATCTGGAAAGATAAAAACCATATTTGATAGAACTCTAACCCAAAGATAATATTGTATTTAAGAACTAAATGTATTGGAATAAACTTGAATCCAGAGATGACTATGTGCCTAAGAACTCCAAGTGTACAAACCTCTTAATCATATGGTCAAATAACCCGCAATGAAGTTAAAATACAACTCGAAAAGCTAAAAATCATGTTCGATAGAACCTTGACCTAGAGGTAACCATGTACTTAAAACCAAGGTATTGAAATAAACTTGGGCCTAGAGATAATCATGTATACCCAAAGTATGTGAATAATGCCACGAAATCAGTTAATCGTTGATAAGTCGGATGTATGATCTTTGTCCATGCAAAGAAATAATGTTTTACCACAAATAATCAAAAGAAAAAAAATTCATGTTTATTATCACCAAGTTGCCAAAATTTGCTGGTCCAAAAACATTATATAGACTCCTCTAAATAACTCTAATGGACTTATACTTTTAAGTTGTAAGCTAATGAGCCTAAACTAGGAATCAACTAATATAAGTCAAATAATGAAATAAACCCCTAAACAATATTTAATGGGCTTGAACAAACCCAAATTAAAAATAATTTTCCAACATCAAATCAATAAAATAGGATAATAAAAATAAAGTCTTCATGCTAGAATTCTTTCAAGTAGTTGAAATCTCCAAACTCTCTTGAATGGTGTTTTGGCCTAAATCTTAGTGTAGAAATTCAACTAGCAAACTTTGTTTTGATTGCTAGAATTTCCTTTCTTATATTACCTTCTCTTAGTCTCTTTTATATGCTAGGAATACTTGAAAAATAATAAAAAGAAACCGAAGAGAAACATCCCAATTGATATCCACATCAAGTCTATATAGGATTTGGAATCCTTGCAAAGTATTGACTCCAACTCTTTAATGAATCCAAGTCATATTAATAACCCTTGTAGCTCAAGCTCATGCATAAGTTTAGAGCTTAAAAAAGCCTTATTTAATCCCTTTTTTTTGTCCAAAATTAACCTATTATAGGTCTGGACTAATTGGATAGCCAAGAAAAAACAGTTTGTCGATGAATATGTCAAATTAGTAACAACAATTTTGACCAATTTAAATAATATGTTTCTGAACTCCGATTGACCTGGGATTGTACCACAAGATAGTTCCATATTTCTAGTATCTCTATGTAAACTTCAACTCGATTCGATGTATGATTTGTGAGATATGCTTCATCTCGCAAAATTAGTCAGTAAGCATTTTAAGACAAAATTCAGACCTTACTTGGTTGGTATCATCTCCTCCCTCTTTGAAAGAATTTGTCCTCAAATCTGTAACATGAAAATCATCCCCTAAAACAAAAAATTAGTATTAAGCTAAAAAATAACATCATTACCAAAGTCTGGAAGAACTTTGTTAGCAAAGAAGGTCACTCTGATATACAAACTCTCTTTTTCAGTCATCTTTAATTTAAGTTGATCATTATATATTTGCTTAAGTATCAAAGGTAGAAGAGTTATATGCCTTCCATCCATCTCAAAGAAATACATATTTATCAACCCATCATTCATAACTCTCTTATCATATTGTCATGGTCTACCAAGCAACAAATGATTAGCTTACATTGGTATAATGTCACATAAAACCTTATCACAATATTTATCAATAAAAAAAAAAGTAATTAAAACATGTTTATTCACCTTTACCTCACCACTATCATTCAACCACTATAATTTATAAGGTATAAGATGTTTGGTGGTGTGCAAGTTTAATTTTTATACCAATTCAGTGCTAGTTACATTAGTGCAACTACCACCGTCTATAATTAAGTTAGATACCTTATCATGAACATGACATCTCATGTGGAATATGTTCTCACTCTGATTGTCCAAATCATCCACCTTGACATGCATATTCAATGTTCTCCTCACCATAGGTGTCTTTCCCTCAACTGGATACTTAACACAAACATCATCAGCATCCTTCAATGGTGGCATATTCACCTCTTTATCCTCATTGGTTTCAACCATATTATTAGGTTTCATAACCATGACTCTCTTTTTATATATATACTAAGAAGCAACATGATCAAATCCCAAATAACGAAGGCATTTAATGTCATAGTTACGATAAATAGGAGTATCATTATTACATTTACTAGCAGGCAAAAAGTCTTTTTTTCGCTCTATATTATTTGGCCTTACCCTCTTCATTCGACTATGATGGAACATACCTGATGTTATACTTCCGATAAGGTTTCAAAGGGTCTAATAGTTGGCTTTTCCAAACGGTACCCTTTTGTTTAAGTTGTCTCTCCACCTTTATAATCATATACACCATCTCCTTCAACTTCACATAGTGAAGCAACTCCATAATATGAGTTATAATGCAATTAAAACCATTCTTATCTAGCCATTGTAGCCTATTTATCCTCATCAATATTAGCTTGAATCATAACAAGTTTCATCTATTTAAGTACTCATCAACACTCTTTGTACTTTGATTGAAACTCTGCAACCTTTGATACAACTCTCTGTAGCAGTGGCTAGACATAAATCTTCTTCTTATAATGGATTTCATTTCATCTCAACTATCAAATTCCCTTTTATAAGTCTTTATATTGTTTGTCATTAACTGAGCCCACTACATAATGACATAGTCAGTAAAAACAATCACAACAAGCTTGATTTTCTTAAGTTTCAAATAGTTATGACATCAAAAAATCCATTTCAACTTCTTCTCTTATTCTAAATAAACTTCTAGATCATTCTTCCCTTAGAAAGCCAGTATTTTCAGCTTAATTATACCTAAATCTCCACCAAACTCAGCATTATAATCACAATACTTTTATTTACCCTTCTAACTGAATTTTTCATCATATTTATCCCTTCCATATCAATTATTATGTTGTTGTCCAAACCCTTCCCCATGGCCCATGAACATATTATCAAAATCAATATCACCCATATTTGTAATTTTTTTTAATAAAAAAAACCCTAATTAACATAACCATAGTGCTTCACGTGAAGAAAATCGACAACGAAAACAAAAACTTAAATTCTAGGAAAAAACAAAACAAAAAAAAAGAAAATAAAGGGATATAACCTAATTTTGGAGCCTAGCTTTGATACCAACTAATACGAATCTCTTGATCACGTGGTCAAGCAACCCCCAACAAAGTTGAAATACAATCAAGTTGGAAAAATTTGTAGCTCTAAAAAAATTATATAGGCTTCTTTGAATAAGCTTAATAGACTCCTTTTAAGTTATAAGCCAATGAGCCCAAACTAGGAATCAACTAACTTAAATCCAATAATAAAATAAATCCCTAAACGATGTTTAATGGGTCAGAACAAACCTAAATTAAAAATAATTTTTCAACATCAAATAAATAAAATAGGATAATAAAAACAAAGTCTTCATGCTAGAATTCTTCCATGTAGCTGAAATCTCCAAGTTCTTCTTAGTGGTGTTTTGATCGAAACTTTTAGTGTAGAAATTCAACAAGAAACTTTGTTTTGATTGCAACAATTCCTTATATTGCCTTATCTTAGTCTCCTTGATGTGCTAAGAATATTTGTAAAGAAAAAAAAAAAAGAAACCCAAGAGAAAGATCCCCTTTAATGCCCACATCAAGTCCATATGGAACTTGGAATCCTTTCAAAAAATAGACTTCAATTCTTTAATGAATCCCACATCAAGTCCATTTGGGACTTGGAATCCTTGCAAAGAATGGACTTCAATTCTTTAATGAATCCAAGCCATATTAGTAACCCTTAAAACTCAAGTTCATGCACAAGTCTAAGGCCTAAATAAGCCTCATTTAATTTCTATTTGTTGTCTAAAATTAACTCATTATAGGTCTAGACTGAATGAGCTGAAAATAGCTAAAAACAAATACTTTATCGACGAATATGTCAAAACAGTAACAAAAACTTTGATCAATTTAAATATTATGTTTCTGAATCTTGATTGCTATGAAATTTTACCACAATATAATTCAATGTATCTAGTATCTTTCTTTAAAAATTTAGCTCGACCTAATATATAGTTTGAGAAATATACTTGATTTTTCAAAATTGATAAATATGCATTTGGCAAAATTCAAACATAACTTATTTCATATCAATGATAATAATAGTTCTTGATAGGATGCTCCATCATTAACAATTGGGATTTCTAATTAGAAATCTTAAATTAAAGTTCAACAAAGGATTACGAGGGGAATTTAGGAACAATTGCGAACTAAGAACTTATTAGTCCTCTTATAGGACAAATAAATAAATAATAAAGGATAAAACTGGTGAACCTAATAATAAGCCAGAAGTAAGCAATTATCCATTTTGCATGATCGATATTGACATTTTGTTGCATAAAAATCTCCCTCCT
>Ga0307511_10002125_pt1 | contig 20784 bp, 22 predicted proteins | sample 13_EM_MG_FD_200266 | JGI IMG/M metagenome (GOLD analysis project Ga0307511, IMG submission 200266) | Populus trichocarpa ectomycorrhiza microbial communities from riparian zone in the Pacific Northwest, United States - 13_EM | ecosystem: Host-associated > Plants > Roots > Unclassified | place...
CCCTGCCGCTCGCCGGCCCCATCCCTTATCTTATCTCCCCCCGAAACAATATGGCAGTCATCTGACGCGGGGATATACAATGAGGCTGGCCAGTGCCTGTGACCAGCTTCGGTTGTCCTGCTTCCATTGGCCCATAGTGGAGTTTCACGACACGATCAAGGAGGCGGTGAAGGAGTTTTGTGAGTTACATAGATGAGGCATTCTTGGTGAGCATTCCCATGCTACAATATAGCTGCCGTGTTTCCCTGAGCTTCTCCCGACCATCTTCTAGATGGTCCCCGGTCCTCCGACAGGTCACGTGCACCAGATCCTCCCCTCCACTGACCGCAGGCGCTTAGATGGGGACAGACATGCAAGTGCTTCCCAGCAGTGGAGAAAACTTCACAGATTTTTTGTAATCGCGATGTATATTTTGTTTTATGAACAACGATGATATGGTCACGGAGGGATAACACTGGCAGCGCATATTATGATCCGTCCAGTCACCTCAATGGACGTCTCCAAGGCGCTCGAGGGGGCTATTTCCTCGGCCAAGTTCCCACCGCCGGACAAGGGACTTTGAGCGGTTTGGCATATACGTCCGGCCAATGGGCTTTCACCCAATGGTTCGTTGTAGGACGGCCGACCCAGCGCGTTGTTTGCGCCTGTTTGCCCCAAGCAAAATTTTCCAGTCATGATGGCGAACGGAGACGGAACAAGACCGGTCGAAGTACGCCATGCTGTCGACCTCCTACCTCGAAGGAGTCCCAGTCGAGATTCTCGAAAGGATATTCTTGGAGTTGCATCACTTCGATATCTGCAGCGTAAAACTGGTGAGCGGTGGTGCCAACATGCCTGTGTTCATCGCGGTCAACATTCGAAATGCATTCACAGCTCAACCGCTTTATGAATGACGTGGTAAAACAATCCCCACTCATCCAATACCGTGTTGAACTCTTCCTGTATGGTTTCCATGACGATTTCAGCGGTCGAAGTATCGGGTCTGTCGCGGCTCGTCGGGATCAACTTCGCACTCATTTGTCGCGTTGGAGTCGCCTGGAACCTGCAGAAATAACGGTCGTGAAGCTCCCCGGGCCTCTTGGTGATCACAAAATTCTGGGCGGTGTTTTCAGCATGGTGGTCGGGGAACAACTCACCAGGCTTCACTTCATTCGATTACCATCAGCCTCGAGGGGGATTACACAAGAGGAATGGGCCCTCGATAACCTTCATATCCCCATCGATGGTTATGTCACCGACCCCTCGTCCGATGTTCTCATCGTGTACCAAGACCAAAGCACCGCCCATTCCCGGTAAGTTCCTTTCTGCGCCTTTAGAGCCATCGTATTGATTTGACCCCCGGTTGACAGGATACGGTTACACGTTCTCCGCATGTCTAATGGGGAAGGACATCCAAAGGCACTCGCCCCGATTATCAGTCACCCGGCGACTAAAACCCCCTTTTTCGTCGACATGTCCATTTGTGGATCACAGGTATGCCTGTGTCTTGGGGAAACGCACCCTCGCGATACCATCGTCTGGGATTGGACAACTGGCCACCTGATATTTGTGGGTTTTGGAATCAGAACCACTCCGACGCGCTGATTCTGAGATATGCACAGAACTACCGGGAGAGGGATTACTCTATGTTTCGCTTCCCTGCGGAGGAACGGCTCTTGTTGGCAGCAAGTAACCCAGGCCAGGCAAGCACGGATCCGCAAGCGGCATTGGAGCTCTACGACACCTCGCCAGCTGGCGACCCGGGGAAACTCCAGTGCACGTTTGCCCTCCCGATTTTTATTTGCGGCGGCCGTGCTTCCGTGGAGGTCTACATCAGCAACTCCTATCTTTACAACCCCTCCTCGTTTTTCACTCGACCAGAGGATCGTATTGCAACAATATTCGTAAAAGAGACTTCACCAGCTCAACCTCCGCAGCGGGGGCACATTTCCTTTATCGCAGTCTTCGTCAGCACCCTTCTGCGCCTCTCAGAATCCCGCCACTTCATACCATGGTTAGAGTGGAGGCGCTATGCATGGGTTGCGGGTAACCAGGACGCCTATGATTCGTTCCACACTGGGGCGTTCACATCAAGCTCCAGGTTCATCCATTTCACCCATCCCCAGAAGCAACAAGGGGCGATGACCCTCGAAATGACTACTTTCCGGCCCTCATCGGCCGAACGATGGCTTCACATTCCCGATTGCACATCCGACGATCCAAGTGGTTGGGAACTGGAACCCTGCCGTTTGCTTGGCAGGAAGGTATCGTTCGACGTGCCAGTTGAAGATGGCGACGACCCCGACGTGATGATGACCGAGGACAGTATTGTTTTGGTGACGGTGAGATATTTGACAGACGACGGTTTTCCAATTCTCATATCGCCACGCACAGCCGAGGCGAGGATCTGACACGGGTGTCGAACTAAAAATAATGACGTTCTGATTACCCAGCCCTGGGTCGCTTGGACTCTGCGTACCGGATGTTGGTTCGCATGACCGCCGAGTAGCTTCCTGCACTCGCAGCTTCCGTCGATGCTGGTACCGAGGCAGCCCATTCCCCTGACGCCGTCGATGACACGTTGTCCTATCTTATCCAGTCCGAACTGGACATTGTGCGGCAGTTGGTTATGATGTTGGTGTATTTACGGGGCCCAATTCGGTAACGCCATTGCTGCATCATGTTATAGGATCCACGATATACCGATATACCGCAACACACCTGAAAAAATGCTATCCGTATTCAGAATTTTCATCGGCGCTGGCCCAAAGGAAATCCATCGCCCATGGCGGATTGACATGGCAGTGAGTGACGATGCCAGTACTAGTGTGCACATCCGGAGCGATGAAACCGGTACGCATGACCCTCAATACTACTATGTCGTGTTATTGAATTCACGATGCCTGGGTATGTGATCCTCTCAAGTCTAACCGGGTTTTGGTCGCCACGCAATTTTAGAACGGAATCCAAATGACGCGAGTAGTGGTCCAATAGTCTATGGGGTTCTGGCGGGACCCTCGCGGTCTGTAAATCACCAGTGGTTCGGGGAAAACCCAATCAAACCCCCCTCTCTCCTTTTCGGCCGCTACAGCCTGTTCCAACGATCTCACTGCGAACTCCCCGGCACCGTCCCACACATCCGCACATAGCACTAGCTGAAAATGTCGTTTGTAGCGTATACTCCTAATCGTCATGAACCGGATACTGTGCTCTTTAGCCTCCACTTCGACTTCCTTCCTTCTCGGCTGACGGAGAGTCAAGCCTGACCACGGGGTGTCTATGCCAAAGAAGTCGAAATCCCGATAAAAGACGATGACCTTGGAGAAAACGGGTGATCTGATGGTCGACAGCGTGTTCCCAAGGAAGTTTGCAGTGAGCTCCAGCAAACCGACGCTGTACACTGCCTCGTCAAAATGCCACGCTCTGAACTCGAGTGTCCGAAGCGACTTGTTCTGTGACAGGTCTATTCCGTCCGCGAGGGACCTGACTGGGAGATGGTCAGCTAACATCCGGGTGTTACTCAGAGAACAACCCTCACCGTGACAGTCGCTCGGATGCAGTCGCAACGTTTCCAACGTTTCCGCGCAAGCATCCAGTAGGAGTGGCGTCCCGTCTACTTTGGAGATATTCAGATAATGAGACCGGATTCCCCCGAACAAATCAATCATGTCCTTCAAGAGATCGACGCTAGTGGAATGCATCGACAGCCGTCCTCGCAGCGGAGGGATGAAAGACGGAACGAGTGTTACGTCGTCCTCAGGTCTCTCCTCGGGGCCAGCCTTATCGTAGAGGATTTCGAGGTCTTCCAGGTGTCGGAACAGTCCGATGAAGTATATGATCTGCCGACGAGACCCCTTTGGTTCCCCCATGGTGAGAGTCCGGAGTGTTGGAAAGAAGTGACCAAAATATAGTTGAATGTTCGACATGAACCCCGGGATGTCCAAGCAATCTATCACAAGTTCCTGCACATTGGTCAATCTGAGGAAGTGGCGTAGGTTACGGTGGTTAAACCGCTTCGGGGAAAATTCAAGGAAATTATCCGGGGGCTCCTGTTGACCTGAAACTTTTGGACCAAAGAAAGCAATCCGAGTTTATGGGCGTTCTCTAGCGGATTGGGCCATGTACGCTTTGCGCATACGTACTCGGACTGGCAGGTTGGAGCGGAAAGGGTGTGGTGGAGATGGGGAACGGCAGCGGTGTACAATGAGGAGCAGGTCAGTGAGCATGCTAGGAGGCTGCGTGTGTCATAGATGAGATAGGCGACGACCATTTGGACTACCTCCAGCGGGAGCTTCGCGACAGGGGACAAACGCATCGTGGAGGCCTCCGGAAAAATGCCCCTTGAGAACATTCTCCGGATCGCCGCCGGGGGTCGATACCGAACTTTCTTGAGGAATAACCCACACCCTGTAGCAGCATTCATGGTTAGATAGAGCAACGAGGAGCAGGCTATATGAGTACCTGATAACGAGGATGTGGGAGTCTTTGTCAACGACATCGCAGACTATGGCCAAAAGGGCAAAACAAAATCGGGTGTCGAGATTGAAGTGAGAGAAGAGAGATCGGAGCCCCTGTAAGTGCATTCACTTTCAGGGGTGCGTCAACCCCTCTAAACTACCGCCACGATGAGACAACGACGACTCGTACACATCTTTCCTGCATCCCCCTCGGAGGTTCGTTGGCGGCCAGGACACACTCTTTGATTTGTTGGATCCTCTCGTGTGTGAGTCTGGATCGCATCGGTCATCAAGCGTCTCTTACTCCTGTGATGTGCGCTCCTTCTCGCGCTAAACCACCGGTCGAAACCACCTCAGGACATGGCCGGCCAAGTTACAGCTTGCACTGGCGTTGCTGGCGTCGAGAAACTCAGTCACGGGCTCAACAGGTTGTTGAGAGGTAGGGCTTCAATATTTTCTTCCAAAACCGTTGTTCTTCCAAAACCGGTTGATCTTTGGTAATGCGGAGGCGACCAATACGACTTGCCAACATCTGCGACAAGGTTACGTCATCCTTTCTCCTTTGATACGCGTCCAAGGCTCACGACGCGGTCAAGGAGACATGGGGGGACCTTCACGAGTTAGATGAGGCCGCGACGCCGATGGTGAGCGTTCCCATGTTATGGGAAAGGCCATCATAGCCGAGAAGGCGCAGGAACCACCCGAAGACCTCCCGGAACTCGTGCCTCCACAGCCCGGTCCCTCCCCCAACGGGTCCCACGGCTCCTGATTCTTCCTCTGTCGGCTGCAGGCGCTTGTATTGGGAGCATTGCGCATATGCTTCCCGGCCGTGAGGCGAAACTTGGCTAGATCCTCATCATCTATACTGCAAGGAGTATCCGTAGGGAAGAGGAAACACGACACACGCGTATATCTAGTTGGCCACTCCTTACATAATACTTAGGGCCTGTGGATATATATGCAAACTTCACTTGACCACCGCCTGCGGGCCAGATGGGACCGACCATGCCACATCCCCAGAGACGTCCCCCATTGACCGCGACACCTAGAACTTGACAATGACGAGCTCGGAGGAATTTCTGAGCCGCAGGGTTGTGGCGTTGTACAGCCAGTCCACATCATTCCCAGCCGACCTCCAACGCGCATGTAGCCATAGCCGGTGCCTCCCTTCTGGGTCCTTCACCCACCCATCTCGCAGAGTGGTTTGCGAAACCGGCCAATCACATTCCAGGGGTCTGCGATTCTTGCACAAATCACGGTGATAGAGTTCGCACTCATCTCGCTGCCGGTTATGGAAGTTATACCAGGTGGTTCGAAGGTGGAGAGGCGTCTCAACCGATTCCAGGATCTCCCCAGTTCCAGCGTCGTAGGTGCGAACGACATATCCATTGAGTTTTATGGCCGCTATTCCGGCCTCAACTGAAAACACCAGCGTGTCGTCACCACCGCCCCCTCGTCTTAGTAGTTTCGCCAAGCCGGCGGCGAGGGCCCGCAGCGGTATATCCCAAAGGCTATCATTACGATCCGCCCTGGTGTTGCCGAAGATCCCATCAACCACCCCCTCGTCCGTGAGTAGCCAGGCCACAATTGTGTCCGGACCTTTCACTAAGAGAACGTTGCCGGTGAGGACTATCGCCGATATTTCCAAATCTGTGTCTATAAACTGGGAAGGATATGGGTTTTGAGAGCGGAGATTGGTGATTTTAACAGTACTCTTCCCACAGTATGCAGTTGCGATGTAGGTGCTGTCGGGAGAAAAGGCATCCTGCGGTCGACTTGGGGCAGCGACGACGGGTTCAGTGGCACGGGCGGCAGGGGAATATTCCAAATGCAATAATCGGAGGAGATAGGAACCGGCGCCACCCAGAATTGATGATGAACTCGGCGAGAATTGAAATGAGGTTGGATCCTGTCGGCGTTCCTTCCACCGGGTATAACAACCGGAAGCGTATCTCCAGACTAGAAGGTGGTCCCCAATGAAAGCAGCAAAGAAGCTTCCATCGGGAGAGAAGGTGAAGTGCCGGTAGTGGCCGGTTTCTCGTAACAAGACCTCCGAATTGCGAACATCCCATATCAAAAGCTCCCGGTCACTGTTCCGGTCTCCACTAATGGAAAGGGAAATCCGATAAGTGGCTGGAGAGAATCCTTCGAAGGGACAATTGAGCCCGAAAGGGAATGACTCGATCTTGGTAAGAGTAGATCCGAATTCAAACATGTCAATTGTCCAACCCTTGCGATCCTGGGCTGTCATCACGATTCGAAAGGATTTATCGTGGGCCCAGAGGTATGGTTTTTCCCTTGACCGAAAAGTGTTGGAAGACAGTGTTGTGCCCATGGCAACGTCGTACATATGCACCGTATGGGCCCCCGACACCCGTGGTGAGATGGCAGCGATCACATTTCCATCCAACGACCACACGAGATCCAACCCGTCGCAGGGAACCCCACAGTCAATTTCTTTGACCACTCCACCTGTTTGTGTATCCCATATAATAATACCGGTATCGGAACAACCCGCCAAGGAGCGTCCGTCCAGCGAATATGCAAGTCCGTTCCTGAACACGGTCGTGATTCTAGGTGGCTGGAGGTTGGAGAGGAGTTTGAGGGTGAGGCCATCCCAGATCTCCGCGGCTTCCTTGGAGACCACAGCAACAAACTGGGAACATGGTGACCAACTGGAGGACAGGAAATAGGAATGGTTGGCGGAGATGGCTGTGCTGGGCTCCCACGGATCCTGGATCATCCCCATTACTAGTCTTGGCGAAGGGTTGGGTCGTCGGTGATAGTATAACTCCCGGACGACCGATGAAAGGGGGGATAGTTCCAGAGCAGAGTGGTAAATGTGGGTGGCAGAGACGTTGATAAGCTCGAAGAAAGTGGTCACGAAATGGAAGTAGTCTCTCGCAGTGCGGAGGAGTTGCTGGTCCCTGACAACCTGGTTTTGGATATGCGTTAGTATCGTGGGGCGCGTGCGGGTAAAGACAAACCTCTTGTAGCCATTGCATCAAATTTTCCAGCGCAACGATGGCGTCCCTCACAGCTCCAGTGACACTGAGCACTTCCAACCAAGCCAAAAAACCCTCCTCAAGGAAACTGCGCAGAGCGGAAACAACGGTGGCGGTGTCTCCCTTGGCCTCAATAAGGTGACTGTACCAGGATTTACACGCATACTGCAACGCAATACCAATGCGGCCCTCGATCCTCGCTTGAAGGTCCTCGACCTCGGAATTCAAGGCGTAGTCAGGAAGTGATAGTAGGTTCTGTTCTAAACTCCGGTTCATCAGTTTGAGACAGCTCAGGGCGAGTTTGAGGTGGCCATCCCCGGGGAAGACGTGAAACCGCTTGTTGGTACATCGAAGTGGATCGGTGATAAAGTCGGGGAATGACTTATGAAACGGGAGAACTGGAGAGTCGAAATCTTCGGGGAGCTTGAGGAGGGACTGGACCAGCCGAAGTAAATCCATGACCTGTTGTTTCCCCAGGCCGATGAGGGTGGCAATTGCAGAAGGTGGAAGAGGGTTCACGGCAAGTACGACCGTACCGATAACGAAACGCACTTTTTCGTCATCTTCGGCATCTATCCCGTCGAAGGCGTTTTGAAAACTCGAAAGGTAGAGTGAATCAAGGGTCGTGCTTGGTCGGAGCTTGGCTTTTCCTTCGCGGGTGGTACTTCCTGGGGCCATCGCGATGATGTCAAGTTGTTCGCTCGGGGAGGTAAACGCGTGGTCCAGAAACTTGAGAGTCGCTACTGCATACACGAAGAGACCGCCTGCTCTCTCGCACAGCAAGTCGAGATGCTCGTCGGTTGGCCAACCGTCTCGTTCGACGCCTCGTCTTTTCGCGAGTTCGGATAGCCCGCGTTCCAGGAAGAGTCGGATATCCGTGTTGATAACGGAGGGCTCCACCTCATGGAGAACGAAGACATCAGTCATTGGCCTGAGGAGTTCGAGGCGGAAACCGGATTGGATGCGGGGTTCTGGCCGACCGGTGATGAAGAATTTGACATTCGGGATCCCTTCAACGAGTCGACCCATGACGGAGAGGATTGCGGACTGCGGCTCTTCGTCCACACACTCGTCTAACGCGTCAATGACGACAACGGTTGAGATGTCTGACGAACTAAGGGGCTCTGCGATCAACATCTTCATCTGGTTGAAGAGCGACTCGTGTCCAATATCCGGGTTCGATCGAAGGAGAGGGACGAGGATAGATCGAAACTCAGGGTGTTTGTGAGCGAGCTGGAAGGCGAGAGTGGGGAAGATATAGTGGAGGTTCCTGCGGTCTTTGAAGTCGCGTGAACAGAAGAAGGATGCTCCTAGCCTCCCATCAGCGAAGATGCGTTCAGAGATCGTCTGGGCGATCGTGGATTTGCCAGTCCCAGCCAGCCCGTTCAACCAGTCGACGGGGGACATGCTGGAGTCTTTGGACCACGACTCTATGTCCTCCAAGGCAGCCTTCCGGGTCCCTTTGAGGCAGCCCTGGCGGTCGCCATGTCGGAACTCGGCCCCTTTGGCGCGGCGGCAACTATTCAGCACCGACAGTTCAGCTGTTGAGCTATGAGCATGGGCCAATCGGAAACAGCGGAACCATGGCTAACCTATATCCTGCGAAAGTTTATCAACGTCAGGTTTTCTCTCTCGAAACGTGGCCCCTTCGACTTACGATCAATCTACAGTTCTGCCCGTAGATCGCCTCCTGCTGCGCGAACTGTGAATTGCGTCGTGAGCGAACCACCCCGCCTACGTTTCTCAACATCGGTACCGACCTGGTATTCAACGATGGCATCTCTGAGATCGTCCGCAAGATCGCACGCGGCGGTCATGTCCCCTTCGTCCTTATGCTCGGTGGTGCCGGAATCTTCGGACAGACGTTGTAACTTGTCCTTGATCCCTTCGAGAGCTCTGGGGTGACGTTAACGTGGTCAACGGTTTGGAGTAGGAAGAACACGTACTCAAACAAAAATTTCCGTCGCCTGAGCTCGTCGGCGTTCCTCGTGGTGTCCCCTTCCACCCCGAACCGGTCCAACCGCGCACGGACAGACTCTATCTTTTTGTTGGCCGGTGATTTCTGTGAACGCGTTATTCGGTGTCCTTTACTACTAACACGTATGATCCTTTACCTGGTGCAGTTTCAAGAGGACATCAAAGGATGACTAGAAGGCCACCAGCTGAGTCTTGAAGTCGGGGACGAGAAGTAGAAACTCACGGTCAATTGGACGACCTGGTTGTAAATCGAATGTTGTTGCGACGCCTACCACACGAGTCAATGGTTCCCGACCGTGACCCTTTCCTGTCTCCAACGCTGACCTGATAGACGAGAATAGCCTGCCGGAGTTTCTCTACAAGTCGCACGACTTCTTGTCCATCTTTGGACTTATCCAGGACCCGAGCGACCTTTCCTTTCTCTGACAACACTAGCGACCGTTTTCCAATTTCATCCAACGATCTATCATAGAGGTTCAGTTTTGGGTGGGCAAGGAATTCCAGACACGAGACCAACTTTGCCAGTTGTGATCGCCTCTCGACCTCCTCGCGATCGTTATCGGGGTCCACCTTCGCTAAGGTATCCAGTAGCTTGTTTAACCACGGTATGAGATCGTCAAGTTTATCCTTCACGTCATTGTATTCCTAGGTGGCATTTATTAGTGGAACTGAAGGTTTGGTTATTCGATGGAGACGCACATCGTAGTGCTTGATCAGCGCGTTGATCCCTCCCAAACACGACTTGAGGGGCGGAAACGCGTCGGACGATTCCTTCGCAATGTCCAGCAACATCTTGACCGCATCGACAAACCGTTGTTTTTTGGCTGTGGGTCATCAGCGGGTCTGAAATAGTGGTAGTGACGACCTGGTATCTCACAGGAACTCGGCTCAGTTTGTGTCCCACCACTCGATGGAGGTCGTTTTCGAAGGGTACCAGACATAGTCTTGGCACCATTTACGAGACGAGGGAGTGAGGGAACGAAGGGGTTGCCGTCTCGATTGAAACGCCTGAGATGTGAGGCTGCTTGGCTTCATCGCTGTGTCAGCACCAGCGCCTACGGATGTGTTGGTGTTGTTTTGACCGAGGGACCCACAACCACAAGCTGAGCTTCCTCTAGAAAACCTTCAGCTCCGTCATCCCACTCAGTGGGGTTCAGTTCCACCTGGGAGGAATCAAACCGGGGGCTGTGGTGACACGAATCGAGGGTAGAGAGTCCTGCAGCCAGATACGTTGAGGCTGTGATTTTACCGAAGATTCTCGTCGCCAGCGCAAAGTTGAGAAGGGGAGGGGCATAGCTCAGCGCGCTGGCCATAGATGAATAATGTTGTACAAAGAGGATGGGAATCTGGTCAAGCAGGTGGTGGTTCTGGTCCAGTAGTCTCCTACCGGCACCTTCCGCCGAGTGAACCGCGAGCCGTCGATGCGGTGCAGGCACTCATCTTCCGCGGGGAAGATTTGACTATCAGACATCACGGTTAGTCCAGGTATACATACACAAGGTAGTAGACAAGTCAGTAAGTACTATTTCTACGTACACTTACTCATCATATCCGCGCACCACCTTCAGAATAAGCTGTCCCTTGTTTATGGTAGCGCGATTAGACTGTTTAAGGCGGGAGAGTGCTGAAACCGCAAAACTCACCAGTCTATAACTGTCTCCCTCACGTCCCACTCACTGACCAAAACCACCTCCTCACCAGGAGGAATCGCCCCATACCAAATAAATTCACCTTCCTTCTGCCCATTCGTTATGTCTTCCAGATCCCTTCCCCATTTGACCTTGAATCCGTCTTGCCTTCCAAGATCGACCTCTTTCCCCTCCCTACTCTCCGCTAGTCCCTCCGGTCCCTTCAGGAACACCTTGGTATCAGGATCGTCGTCCTCGGAAGCGGTCGGGATACTCGACCTCCCAACAATGGTTATAGTGTAGTCACCCGTGTGTCGGTTGTAGAGCCTCGTGGTGGACACAAACGACGTCGTCGTGTACTGCTCCGCAAACGTGGACGAGGGGGACGTCACGGATGATTCAGAAAGCTCGTGGGAGACTCTGATTGAGGCGTCCATTCCGAGTGTGCAGTTGAACGTATCCCCGGTCGCGATATCCAGAATGGAAGTCTTGGAGACAAACATAGTGTCGAAGAAAACACTCATGGGTCCAGGGAGCAGATAGTAATCACTTGTGTTTTTGACGGTGCACTAATGAATCGTCAGGATGTCAGTTCAACGTTTGCAAGAACTCCGCACCTGTAGATATGCGATTGGCGATTTGCGCGGGGTGGTAATATGCGTGACGACCGCCTCGAAAGGAACGGTCGCCACAAGTACTTTGCGTGAGACGCCATCGCTAGGGACGGTGGTCAACGCGTCGACTGTATATGTAATTGTCATCGGACTCTTCGAGATGGTAGCCGCGCTCTGGGCGAGTCGAGGAAGGGGAGATCTGGGAGGTCTAGGGGGTTTTGGAGCTGAGCGGGAAGGGGCAACTTCATCGAAGAGACCGAAAGCCATGTCCTCCGATTCCTCCGATTCCTCTGGGGGTGGACTTGGAGGCTCCACGATCAGATTATCTGGGCTTGGTATCCCTGCATTGAGAACATCTGTCGCAGACGTGCTGAGGATAAGTTTCGCGTTGGTCCAATCTTCTCCAGTGTTTTGCGATAGATTGGCGAGGTAGTGAAGAGAGACGGACGTGGATGGTTTTCCGTCTTCTGTGACTGCGTATAGGTCGTAAAGAGGGTCCCAACGAGCCCCGAGCACCCCTGTATGGTAGAAAATGAATAGAGTTTCATAGTTGCGCGCCGTTGTACCCACGGTAGATCAACCTAAGCCGCACGGGCCCGTCTTGGTCGGCCAAAATCGTTATGACCGCCTTAGTAAACGCCGCCCCGACTTTCGAATTCTGGGTTTTGTTGACTCTCTGGTTCAACCGCGCAATCCTCTCGTCCAGATCCTGAACGGTCTCCGCACAAGCGATGGTCTTGTCAAAAAGCGTGTCGGAGAAGGTTCCTGCTTGATCAGGAGTAAGATCAGGCTTCTCAGCCATACTCTTCCCAAACGCTTTCAAGATTGCGACTTCCTGCTCGCGTGCCGTTTTCTCAATTTTGAGCTCACGAATTTGAGATTCAAGGTCTCGGATGGGGTCCACCTTTGGGATCTCTGGGTACCGGTCGAGAGTGCATTGAATGACGAGGAGCCTAGCGTTTCCAAGCCCGTCTACACGGAAAGATTCGGTCTCGGTGACGCTGCTGAGATTCGTGACCTCAATCACATTGTTTCCTGCCTATCCCATGCAGCTGTGATTCAACGATGCGGCCGACGAGATGGATCGACCCAATTCCATGGTGCTCACCTTGATATCAGCGCCGAGCTCCCGGACAACTTGTGCTCCAGAAGGACGATAGACGGTCACGGTTTCAATGGGCAAGTTGGAGCCATCGAAGGAGAGCTTCGTCGTTGGCAGGGGTGCGACCATGGCGGGAAATAGGACGGTCTACTTGGCGATTGACAATGAACATACATCCGGATTGCCGATGTGTTGAGCTAGGAATGAGAGCGGGAGCTAGGTAACAAACGGTCACGCGGAACTATGGGATGGGCGTTGACGTCGAGGGGTGATTCGCGTTGATCCGTCGATGTCGGGTGCGTCGGGGAACTCACAGCGGCGCCCCACGCGACGACTTGTATGCGCAGAAGTGAAAACGAACACTCTAGCCACCAACCAGTCGTTCAATGTCTCATCGGATCCATACTCGAGCGGGTCGTCTCGTTTGAAACGCCTGGAATGCGAGACTATCGTCAATTCTCAAGTTCGATTCGTCACTGCGTCATCGCCAGCGCATACGGACGTGTCATGTTAAGCTGGGAGCCACAACCGCCAACTGAGCTCCCTCCAGAATTCAGCCCCGTTACCCCCGACTCGGCAGGATCCAACCCCACCCGGGAGAAACCAAACTGGGAGTTGCTGCAGAACAAATCGACCGCGTGGAGTCCTATGCTCGAATACACTGCTTGGGTTCAGAAGAGTGAGGGCGGCATAGTTCAGTGCGCTGAACGTGGGTGGATTATATATACACGGAAGATCAGGATTTGGTCGGGGCGGGTGGTGTTCCGCTGTGGGCGAGCCGTCGACGTGCCGGGCGTAAACCGTCTGAGTTAACTTATTTTTCGCCCGTGCCCTCACTCCTCGCGGGGAAGACTCGGCCCTCGGCCCCCCACTCTCGTAAGCTGTTACAGTTGGTCCCAGTATACGTACACGAGGTAACAGACGGGTGTGCACTATTTCCACACACTTACTCCGCATATCCGCCTACTGCCTTCACAAATATAGACCGCACCTGATTTATGGTGGGATGTTAATGGGGGGGGAGGACCGACAGTAAAACTCGCCGTATACAATAATCTCCCTCACGTCCCACTCGCTGACCAAAACTACCTCCTCGCTAGGAGGAATCACCCCATACCAACAAAGTCGCCTTCCCTCTGCCCATTCGTTGTGTCTTCCAGATCCCCTCCGCCAGTCCCTTCGGTTCCTTCAGGAACACCCTGATATCGGGTTCGTCTGCAGAATCAATCGGGACCGTCTCGGTGATAGTTATAGGGTAGTCGCCCGTGTGTTGGTTATGGAGCCTCGTGGTGGACACATACATCGTCGTCACGGTCGGGTCAACAATCGTATACGGCTCCTCAATCACGGTGAGAGGGGTCTCCACGGAGGATTCGGTGAGCTCGTGCGAGACTCGGATCGAGGTGTCTGTTCCGAGCGTGCAGCTGAACGTATAAGAATAGACGTCCTGGAGATAAGAGAACTGTCGGAGAATATGCTCATGGGTCCAGAGAGCAGATAGTAACCACTTGTATTCTTGACGGTGCACTGTGGAACCGTCAGCTTGCCAGTTCAACACCGCAAGAGCAATGGCTCCAGTACCTGTAGATACGCGATTGGAGATTCGCGGGGGGTGGTAATATGCGTGATAACCGCCTCGAAAGGGGTGGTCGCCACAAGTACCTTACGTGAGACGCCATAACTGGGGACGGTTGTTAACGCTTCGACTGCATAGGTTACAGTCATCGGATTCTTCGAGATGGTGGCTGCGCTCCGGGGGAGCCGAGCGGGAAGGGGCAACGTCATCGAAGTGACCGAACCCCAGATCCTCCAATTCTTCCGATTCCTTTGATTCCTCCTCCGGCGGTGGACTTGGGGGTTCTACGATCAGATCGTCTGGGTGTGGTATCCATGCATTGAGAACGTCTGTCGCGGGCGTGTTGAGGATAAGATTTGCGCCCACCCAATCCTCACCAGTATCTTGTGAGAGATTGACGTAGTAGTGAAGAGAGACAGATCCGGATGGTTTTCCGTCTTCTGTGACTGCGTATAGGTCGTACACTATAGAGGGTCCCAACGAGCCCTAAGCACACCTGTGTGGTAGAAAATGAGTAAAGGGCCTATAATTAAGCACCGTTGCCCTTACGATAGATCAGTTTAAGTTGCACGGGTCCGTCTTCATCGGTAAAAATCGTTATGTTTGCCTTTGTAAAAGTCGCTCCAACTTTCGAGTTTTGAATTTTGTTCACTCTCTGGTTCAACCGCGCGATCCTATCGTCCAGATCCCCCACAGTCTCTGGACAAGGAAGGGTCCTGTCAAACGGCCCATCGGAGAAGGCTCCAGCTTGATCAAGCGTAACATTGGCCGGCCTCTCAGCGATACTCTTCCCGGAGGCTTTCAAGGTTGCAACTTCCTGCTCGCGTGCCGTTTTCTCGATTTGGAGTTCACGAAGTTGGGATTCGAGGTCTCGAATGGGTTCTGCCTTCGGGATCTCTTGGTACCGGTCGAGAGTGCATTGAACGCCGAGAAGCCTGGCGTTTCCGAGTCCACCTACACGGGACGATTCACTCTCAGTAACGCTGAGATTCGTGACCTCAATCGCGTTGTTTCCCGCCTATTCCAGCAGCTGTGGTTCAACGGTACAGCCGATAGCGCGAACCAAATTTCAAGGTGCTCACCTCGAGATCGACGCAAAGCCCCCGGATAACCTGTGCTCCGGAAGGACGATAGACGGTTATGGTCGAACTGAGACCATCGAAGGAGAACTTTTTCGTTGGCAGGGATGCGACCATTGCGGAAAAGAGGATTTGACGATTGGTAGTAGCGGCCATCCATCAGGCTTCCGATGCGTCTGGCCTTGGGAGCGGGAGCTAGGCAACAACTGGTCAAGTGAGCTGTGGGATGTGCTTGAGGGGTGGCTCACTTTGGTCCGTCGGTGTCGGGAGGGTCGGGGAACTTACACGAAACCCACGACGCGCTGCCCGATTACGAAGTTACGAAGCCCATAAGGTTTCGTACTTTACCACAGAACCTTTCAGCCGAAGTATGTCTGATGATTTATAGAGGTGTAGGACCGACTGGAATATAGGGCCCAATCAAAGGCAATAGCCTAAAAGCTAGGAGCACGCGTGGGCTGAGAAATCAACCTCGATGTCGTCGTCGTCGACTCTCATGTCTTCATTATCAGGTAATTCTACTATCGACTATTCCGGACGCCGTTATTCAAGCTCTGTTATTCTTAGCGATAGAGCTACTCGCCAAGCGAGTTTGGGAAAGAAGTCGAGCCAGAATCCGGGGGATGCGCTCAGGGGGCGCTTTCCCCAAGACTCTCACAACACGCTTGTCTCCCACCACAAGACTTCCCCTGGAAATTATCGAAATGGTAATCGCCGATTTTATCTATGACAAGTGGGACCTCCTCGCGTGTTCCCTGATCTGTCGCTCCTGGTACACCGCCTCTTTTCCCCATCTTCATCACGCCCTTGTCGTCAAAACATTTTCGTCGCACCACGCCCCAAGACTTGGGTGGCCCAAACCACTCCAGCACGCAAGCAAGCATGGTCTACTTCCTTTTGTCAAAAAGTTCCGGGTCCGCGTGGGGTTCTACGATGTTGCCATGTTTTCTCCAAGGCTGTTCAACTGGCGTACTCTACGCCAATTTTCCGCGTTGATCAACGTTCAGGAACTTGTGATAGATTATCTAGATGTTCCCAGCTTCATGCCGAAGATTCGACGGTACTTTGGGCACTTCTCACAGACAGTCCGATCCCTCGCCCTGAGGAAACCCAAGGGATCCCGTAGGCAGATTATATTCTTCATCGGTCTGTTTGAGCACCTGGAAGACCTCAAACTTCTCTACGATGTGATCTATCCCCAAGGAGAAAAGACAGCGGACAATCGGTCACTCGTTCCATCCTTCATTCCCCCTCTGCGGGGGCGGCTAACTATCACATGTTTCGGGAAGGATGTGGGCCTATTACAGGACATGATTGACCTGTTTGGGGGGATCCGGTTTCACCACATGGATCTTTTCAACGTGAAGGGGACGCGGCTCTTGCTAGGTGCTTGCGCGGAAACATTGGAAACACTACGGTTGTGCCCAACCGATCCTCATGGTTTGGAACGTCCCACTGGACGGAGTACAGACGCAAACTGACAGCCCTATAGCTAAATCTTCCCTTCGAGACTTTAACCTATCGCGGAACAAGTCACTCCGGATCCTCCAGGTTGCCGCGTGTTCTATTGACGACGTGCTGCGGGCCCGTTCACCCAATGTCGCCACAAGTCTCCTCACATACGCCCTCTCTACCATCACGTCCCCTGTGTTTACCGAGCTAACCGCCATTTATCGGGACTACGACTTCCGTGGTGTAGAGCCTTCATGGCCGGACCAACCCTGTCTACGTGAGAGGTTACCAGCTGAAGAGGTGGAGGAAGCATTGTGGCACTGTCGACTATTTAAAGCATTCCGAACAATCCGCGAAATCCGGGACTTTAGGCTGGTGTTGTGTGCGGATGTTTGGCATAGGGTGGGGGGGTACTCAGTCCGAGTTCTGAAGGAGGCCGTTGCAGCAGAAAAGGCGAGGAGGGGGTTCGATGACATTTTCCCAGAACCACTGGTGATCTACAGCCCGCGGGCGGTCCGCCCTAAGGGACCGAGGAGGATGTTGGGCTGGGTCCCGCAGTAAACCTTAACACTACTGAAACCCGGTTGAAAGCTACACCGCTTGTACTACATAGCCTGCATCGGTTTTGACCCTCGACTATGTCGTTCGAAGTACACAGACAATAAATAGCATCGCGTACGGTGGGCGCAACGCGCATACCTAATGTCACGCATCGTGCATGGCTCCCACTCCGATGTCGGAAGCCACGGTCCGGCGTCGTCGACCGCAACCGTTCAACGGGTCCCGGTCAGCACTCAACAAATACCGAGGATCCAACTGAGCCTGGGATTGACCAGTGTGATAAATAGGGTGTTGCGTTACTCTCAGCCATTAAATAAAGGGGAACTCCTGGTTGCAGGCGTAACGGGAACCCACCAGTCCTACACGTGCATATTAGCGCCCGAGCCGGTAATCCCGTGTCTTCTCCGAACAGGAAAACGGCTACATCTCCTCGAAACAGTGTCTAAATAGTATTAAAATCGACGGTGTAATTTCCCTACCCCCAGTATAGTTCGGGGAAAAGCAGGAAATCCCTCCCAGGGAAGTCCCAGTCCCTGCGCGCTGGGTGGGAGCCATGCGCGATGCGTGACATTAGGTGTGCGCGCTGCGCCCACCGTGCGCGATGCTATTTATTTTTTGTGCACTTCGAACGGCATAGGTAGAAGCCTGGCGCGGAGCCAAAGCTACAAGTCCAGGAAGATTACACATACCCAAACTCGACCCCAGTCGTCTGGTGTCGATTTAATTACATGCCATCGTTTCAAGTCGTCGCTCATCAATACGAATCTCCAAGCTTTTTACTAGGACTTAGTACTCAAGTACTCAAGTACTCACCCCCGAGACACCAGATGGGGGGTGTACACTGGAGTTTTAACCAAACGACGGGGCTCCCCATCACATACAAACCGTCGGACGTCCCACCGGAATGTGAAGCCGCCATTCAATTATTTAGTAAAGGCCGGAAAGCAGCCGGGACGTCGAACATAGTACCACAACCCTGTTTGCTTTTCTACGCTGAAATGGAAGCTGGGGGTCAGAGTAAAAAGTAGTAGTAATGGGATAAGAGAGACTGCTTATAGAGGTCGAGGTAGGATAGCTGGAGGGAAGTGAGGTATCGCTAGGGGGATGGGGGAGAGATCCGGTGTAGAGGGAGTTCTGGCATAATAGAGACCACACATAGAGGGGGAGGTGGGACGATGAAAGGGAGATCTTCTGCAACGAGTTTATGGGGCTTGAGGCGGATGACAGGGGCCAGTAACGCCTTCTTTGTTCTGTTATCCGTTAGACGTGCTTGTCCCATTTTAGGGAAGAGCATACATGGAATTTTTTCCTTAAGGCAGTTGTTGCCTTATGCGCATCGTGTGCTGCCCTGAAGGCCTGAAGCTCCGCCATGGCGCTAGCGAAAGTCCATTTCTCACGTGAAAGACAAGAACCCTACAACCTTACCGCAGGTAAGCAGAAGATAGATAGTGCGGGACGGGGAAGAAACACACCGTTCGGTCTCCCCAATAAGATCACGATTCCCCTCCTCCTCGGTGGATCGATGATTGGGCTTCTCACCTTCAGCGGGTTGTGGATCCGGTTCCTTCGTGGTGCCTTCCAAGCGGGCGGCAGGTAGCGAATCCAAGAACTTGCTATCTTCCGTGAGGACGGACCGATAGGTAAGGTTGATTGCGAAGGCGATGATAACGGCCATAACCACTCCAGACAGAGCTTGGATGACTGTACCCGCAAGGGCTCCTTTCCTAGTGTCCATACCAAAGTAGATAATAGAGGAGACGGTGGGAGAGACGGTGAGGGATAGGGTTGGCGCTAGTGGTATTGGGGGAGATGGTGGAGGGAGGCAGTTGCTGGGTTGAATGTCACCTCCCCGTCGACTTCAACCCCTGACCTCAGTCACGTTTTTGTTTCGGAATGAGCTTCTCGACGTGGACGGTCGGGCGCACAGCACCCCGAAGAGCAAAACCCCAAGCACTCGAGGAGAGACATAGGTGAAACACACACTGGCAAGTCCAACGTCCAACGTTAGACAGGTTAGTCGGAACACCGCGGTGCCCGTGAGGTCAGTACCTATGATCTCCTTCCCTCCCGGGCCAACCCGGAAACTTCTGCAGATGAAACTTCACTCTCGTTCGCTGGCACCCCTTTTGCTCATCATGCTTCCATCTCTTCCACTCCTCCTCCTCCTCGCTCGCCCTCTAACTCCTCCTCTTGTTCTCTGACTCCTGCCTTCATGTCTGCGACTTTTGTTTTTCTGCCGGCTCACGCTCCTGTCCCACCTCTGTTAGAACGCGTCCGCTGCCTTCGTTACTCCTGCCTACGTTCTGACTCCTCGGAACGACCTCGCCCATACTCCGGCTACCACTACCACCAGTTCTGTACTCGAGTCTCCCGACCCAGCTCCAGCTACCACCTCAAATGATACACTCATGTTGCACGGAACCCTGCTTTGACCCCCGAACCTCTCAAAAGAAGGCCGCTGGAAAGCCTCTCGCTACCCAGCTACAAAAGCAGTACTCGAACCGAAAAAGCCACCGGTGCCGAAGGCGTGCCCAGGATAGTATGTTGCATCGCTCTGGTTGTACTCGCGTTACGTTTACGCCTACGTGCACTGCAAGCAGTCGCGCTTAGAAGAATGGAGGAAGAAGCAAAGGGGGGAAGTCCCGGATATCACGTTCGACGACCTTTTGAGACGGAGGTACGCGCTGTTCTCGTCTCTCGCACTGTCTCACCTCACACTCACTCTATTGATCAAAAATATAGGACCCAGGCATCTGAAGTCGTATCTTGCTATCACCACCGCTTTTCACGTTTGTCTGACGTAATATCCCCACAGGTTATGGGTCCTGAGCCGAGTTCCTCCGAATGAGGGTCCGGTCTAGCTCTGACGACGGCCTGTGGCATGGGAGGGAGGGAGGGTCGTCCGTAGGCACACCAGGGGATGTCCCAGGGTACGCGGGTGCGGGTGGTGTGGGTGGTGCGACGACCCAGATGCATGATAGATGCGAATAGACGCACCTTGACCTGCGTCAACTAGAATGGACCAACTTCGCTCTCACTCGATTCGGATAGAACTGCTGGATTGAAATATAGTATAATCTCCTCTAATCTAACATGCTCTAGTATGATCTACTCGAATCTAATGTCGGACGCCAGCCTATCCGGCCTCGATCCGGAGAGAAACTGGTCAAGAAATGTGACAAACTACCGATCTTGACTGAGTCCAGTCTAGGACCCGCGAGCGCTCACTCAGCTCCCTGCTGCTCGCCCGAGTTCTCACCGGGACTCATAGAGGGGGATGGGGGACGGCTAACCAAAACAGAGGTATCGCTAGGAGGGTGGGGGGTTCTAGCAGGGGGGTGTGGGTGACTAGAC
>Ga0307511_10002126_pt1 | contig 20778 bp, 18 predicted proteins | sample 13_EM_MG_FD_200266 | JGI IMG/M metagenome (GOLD analysis project Ga0307511, IMG submission 200266) | Populus trichocarpa ectomycorrhiza microbial communities from riparian zone in the Pacific Northwest, United States - 13_EM | ecosystem: Host-associated > Plants > Roots > Unclassified | place...
ATGGTAAACAGAACTCGGAGACCGAGACCATTGCGCCATGGGGGGTTTGGTGATTGGATAGGGTATTAGGGGGGATATAAACCATTGAGCAACCAGACTGTAGTGGGCAACAACATACGTCTAACGATGTATGCACTCGTTCAAAGACAACTACATATAAGACAAGTGTAGCCCAAAGCACCCCGGCCCTACAAATTACCAAAGGTAGGTCAATCATACCGTGCCTGGTATCTGCTCTTCGATCACAATTTTCTAGGTACACACTGAACCTTTTTGCTGACCCCATGGATATCCCTCCATGGCGGATAAGGACACCCCCGCCGCCGATTTGATCGCGGAATACCACTCCACCACCAGTGCCAATGTCCAATCATTCAAAGAAATGCTAGCAGCCCTTGCCGAGGAGATGGTGCCCCCCATGAATCCCAGCGTGGCCCAATCGCATGAGAATCCAACAAAGATGCGTAAGCAAGCGCAAGAACTCGTCATACTCGAAAACAAGAGGGTGGAGAAGGTACGAGTACTTCGGCAGCCGAATCCGTCACTCTTCAACGAGGGCTACAATCTCCTTCTCACACTCATGGCCAAGCACAGTAGGACAAAGAGTTCAACGATATGCAGCAAGAAATAGATGGTGGGACCCCGAAGTCGAATAAAAGTACAGAGCGACGAGGAGTGCTCCAGAAGGGGGATACAAGAAGGCGGCAAAGGCTTTGAAGAAGCTAATCAAGAGGAAGAAAAGGACTTGCTGGAACAAGTTCCTGGAAAAACAGAAAGACCGACACCCGTGGGAGGTGGTGAGGATAGCAAAGGACTCCTTCGGCGTAAGGACCTCCATGGGAGACATAGCCGACAAAGACGGGATACCGCTCAACACACAGCAAGAGATCGTAGACGCCTTCCAGAAACACCATCTCAACAGTACGGGGCCTGATCACCAGGCGCACCCCCAATCACCCCCTACAGTCACCTCACCCATCCCATGCAAGCAGGCATCAGACCAAGCGATTAAAGAGGTCCACGACGCACCATCCAAAACGGCGAACAGCAGCTCTCCGGGACCGGACAGAGTCAACTACCACCTAATCAAGCTCATAAAGGACACGCCCTTGGGAAAGGCCATCAACGACACAGCACACAGATGCGAGGGCACGGCGACCCCAGATAGCTGGCGAGACTCACAAATGGTGATCCCAAAACCAAACAAGGCCATCAACCTGGTCAAATTCTGGATACCAATAGTCCTGGCGAACACGGTGGAAAACTGGCACAGAAAGTTATCGCCGACCGCCTACAACTGGCACCCCCTCTGTTCCACGACTTACAATACGGCTCCCGCAAGGGGCGGTCCGCAATTCGCCATGATGCCCACGAGCTCCAAGGCCGAGAGGGCCATAGCTAAGGGGAAAAGGGCCACCTTGCTGGGCAAAGGCATAATGTCAGCCTTCAATCGCGTGAGGAAAGAGAAACTGGTGAGACTGCTAACCTACAACTCACTTCCCTCTCTGGCAGCATACTCCAGGGGCTTCCTCGCCCCACAAACATTTAAGATGTACTGGGTCGGGCAAGAAAGAGGAATAGCACAAATGGCCGAGGGGACTCCTCAGGGCAGCCCCCTCTCACCGGTCATCTGGCTCATATACCTAGATGACACGCTGAGAAAGGCACAAGGACGTATATAGAAAATCTAATGGCTGGCCAGGAGACAGAGCCCGAAGGATAGGCAACATCAAGGTTCCTAGCAAAGACTCCCAGGTGGACCTTTTCTCACACGCCGACGACGTCAACGTACTAGTGGCCCCCAGCAACACCACGGACAAAGAACGCAAGTGGCTATGCAGACAGATTAACCGCATACTAGATGAAGCGGTGGCACAGGACCAATTAGAATGAGAGCCATGTAAAGAAAACAGTGTCACATTCTCCCACCAAGGCCCCTTCGAATCCACAGTCACCTTCGGCATCCACATCAGCTCAAGGCTCGACTACCAACCACACGAGAACGGCAGAACCGAAAAGGCTAAACGACTGGTGGACGTGATGATAAGACTAGGCAAGAATAACGGGGGCCTTGCCCCGGGAGCCCTGCGCACCCCCCTATCACGGAGCCAATCACCAGAAACTAGGGTGGATAGCGGGCGTGGAGCCCCTCCAATCGAACTCACAGGCATATCCGTCACATGGCCATACGTTCCCTCCGCACTGGGGACACTGAAGGTCGGAAGTTCATCGATGACGACCCAGCTCCAGGTCGCACCACCTGGAATGACGACACGGGGAAGGTGGGCTTCAAGCTAGACGGACCATGTAGCGCAGCATTCTACATGACACCTATTTCGGAACCACAAGAGAGATCCTAGGGCGACCGACAGGACACGAGCACAGTCCCCTCATGCACACCCCGAGGACAGGGGGGGCGCAAGGAAGCCACTTATGGGACCTTCCTAGGCAGCTTGGTTTCGGTGGCGGACGCAGAACACATGGCCCTGGTACTAGGGTTGGAAGGCGAGACGGCAGACCTGCTATCCTCCTCACTGACTCACGAGAGGCCATACAAACGGCAATCAACCTAACCAAGGGCAGCCAACCCAGGTCGGGATTGAGAAGAAACTGAAAAGCCCTGTTCAAAAGAAGAGACCAAAACACCGCCGTAGCCTGGATACGAGGACACATCGGCATGCCGGGCAATGAGAAGGTTGATAAAAGGGCGGCATACGAATGACACCTTGAGTGGTCGCCGGTGTCACCAGGATAGCGACTGTGCGACGGTTATCCAAGTACTGCCTAAGGCGCAGAGAAGGGAAGAAAGACAGGAGAAGGGGTTCGGACTAAGAAGGAGCGATTGGGACAGAAGAGCGACCTCCGCCTACACTTGGCTCAGAACCGATAGGGGCACACAGAAGAGCTGGCTACATCAAACTGGAAAAGCAGCCGACACCACCTGCCCCTGCAATCACCAAACGAAACGGGCACCACATCACCCTCGAATGTCCGAGATTCGGAAAGGAGAGGAGAGAACTACTAGGGGCCAGATCAACGTGGGAGGAGGTGGATTCCCCGGTATGGATAAAGATAGTGGATGAGGACCCTTACGACGCCATAGAGACGTTTTTCGGTTTTCTCTTTTTACAGTTAGCATAACCACCAGAAGAATGGCCGGGAGGGGCGTGGCGGGGGAGGAGCAACGAATTTCCTTGGTACTCACGGATTTCCTTGGTACTTTTTGAACTCTGAACATCTGTCGATTTAGTGCTTATGTACTGTTTTTTTATTTTTATCTTTTACATATTCAGTACTCACATGCGGCCCTTTTAAGAGGGCCATGGTGAGCCACCCAGAAACCTGGCGTGACTTCATCCAAGGCCATTCGGGGCTAAGCCTCAGGGATACTGATGAAGCATATAAAGAACACACGTATATTTTAGAGAAGAGAAGAACAAGAAAAGATAATCCCAGGATACTGAACACTATGAGTGATGATGATGGTTGTAAGAAAAAGACAAGGGGAATTCGATGCCTATATATACTCAAATGATGACCTCCCATTTTCCTCTTGTTGGGTTCATCACATGACTCCCATCTTCCCGTTCTTGGATTCATCACGTGTCGCCCTTCACAAACCCCTGCTCCTTGGCGTTGACGAAGAGAGGCAGGATTCGAAGCCGCACGATCTAAACATCCACCAGGATGGCTTCCCAACTATTACTACTGTGGATGGGCGCTTTCCGGGGGCCGCGGGTTCCCTGAGCTGCCTCCAAAGAACCAACTGCCGGAAATATCCAAACACTCTTGAGAAGAAATTCACACAAATCCCCCTTACGAAGGTTTGACCCTGGACTAATAACCGGAGGGCTTATCAGGACCTAATTAATAAGCCTATTCCTGAAGTACACTATTCCAATACAATTAATGGATCCGAGATTCTCGCTCAGCTTCCCGGCACGGAATTCGTTGGGCAAGGAAGATTCGAACTAAAACGTAGTCTGGTTGGCACGACCGCTCCTATGCGGTCGTGCCAACCAGACTAACTAAAACGGTCCAGCGGAGGTGAGGTATGGGGATTGTTGAGGTCGATCAACTCCATGATTAATACATCATTACTTGGAGTGGCGCTCCCAAATAATTTCGCCACAAAAAGGGTCTTGGCACGAGATCAGAGTAGAGCCTTCATCGGGAGAGTCGGCTGTTGCTCGAATCACCTAACTCTGAGCAAATGAACAAAGGGAGCACCGACATACTGAGTAATTACACCCGCACCCCATGCAGCATTCATGATTACACATGCTCGAAATCAGAATGAAGATTTGATACTTGCGTATATATGAGCCTTTCCCAATGTACAGTAGGCCTGGGCACGAGACGAGATGTCTCGAGACGCCTAGGTAACAGTCTCGAGATTATCTCGAGACTTTGTGATATCAGTTCTTGGCACATATAATATCCTTGTTATAGTGGCTTACGTTATCTGACAAGGGTAAAAGTCTCGAGACAATTAGGGTCTCGAGACATCTCGAGACCGCCTGGAAAATGACGAGACGTCTCGTGCCCAGGCCTAATGTACAGCAAGGCCCCGCCGTATTTGACTCTGACTTGCGCTTGATGTATTCCTGTTCCTAGCCTCTGATTACTCTTTATCTTGGTTGAGTAGTTAATAGCGTGCCCGTGAACTGTTTCCGGCTCTAGGAGAGCGGCTTGTGCCAACCAGACTACTGTTTCCGTGGCTGGCCAGTATTCGTGGCCCGCCATAGCTACCTCACAGGATATCACGGGGCTAAGGTTACCCGCTTGCTGGGCCCGGGAAAGGCTGGAGCAGGCACGGCTCCTACAGACCGCACGACCCGTGGCTTTGGAGCTTAGATAGCGGTAGAGTTTCCTATACATCATCACCTCACTTAGAATGGAGCTTCCAATGTACTCAGTTAAGCTGCTGTAACACGCTGATTGCGCCAGGAAAACCGGGGCAAGACGTACAGGAGTAGTTACCATATGGGGACGTTTAACATTCTATGACTTTCTAGAAACCTAGGAACAGAGTTTCCGATGAACTAATGTCTTCGGTTGGAACCGTCGATTTCTCTAGCAAGGCCGGCGCAAGGGGGCCCACAAGGTCGATCCTAGTCTAGGTATGATCAGCCCCAAAGCAGACCACACATGCTTGCTACGTTGTGTACCTATTAGTCTCTTTAGGAATGGAGGTCTGATGGTCAAACCTCCTTAGAAGCTAGGAAAGCTGGCATAGGAATGTACGCGTCAGAGATGATGAATATGGCAGCCACAAAGTAGAGGGTGACGACATAGTAGCCTGAATCGAACGGAGCTCCGGAAGTACTAACTTTCGACTATAGTTACTCTTTTAGATCACGTAAGAAACCCTGGCAGGTTAGTCGAGATTGTGCCAACCAGACTACTGGCATGTGGGGGGCCTTGTGGGCTGCCTTCTCTATTCTAATTAGAATACAGTGCAGCATGTTAATTCCGCTCATACCTAGCTATAACGTTATAAGCTGACCCACCGGAGTCTATTCACCTAGCCTCATACCAGCCCACCAATATGAACTCATTCAGCATATACTGGCCAACCAGACTAGCGAGAATCTAACCCCCGAACTCATGTATATATATCGACTGTATGCCAGGCTGCTTTTTCTGATGAGTTCAGACCACAGGGCTCACTTCTCTGCTCTTCTCTTCCTCTCTCTTCCTCTCTCGAGTAGCACTTCCTTCAGTGCACTCACCACTCACCGCGCACCTTATTCTATTAAGGTCTCCCGTTAAGACAGATCTACATAGATATTCCCCAAACGCAGGAATTTTGAAACCAAACAAAATTGAGGGCAACAAACAGGAGGCACTGTTCAGTGGCTGTGGTTCACTACGATTTCAGCACTTTCATCTCCAGACGAGAGACTAGTCAATCAGTCATCGGTTGTTCTCTCTAAAACTCCCCATATGCTTGGCTTCATGAAGGTCTTCAGTCAGATCGATCAAATTACACAAGTACGGGTCTTCACCCGGGGATGCACCCCCTCGTCATGTACCTTAGTATAAATACGAGTAATGATTTACAAAAAAAAAAAAAAAAAAAAAATTACACAAGTACACCTAGTAGGTGTTCGCAGTGATTGTTTCAACTCCAGTGTTTAAAATTAACAATGCAGTAGATACCAATACACGATCAGTCACAAGAATGCAAACCACCCGTCGAACCCAGGTTTCGACTGTCCTAGGATACGTTTTAAACACTCCCGTATGTCAATGCATGCTGTGTTATAATTCCATGCTTGTTATACTGACACTTATATAGACCCACTATGACCTTTCAGGGTGGGGCAGACCACCCCTCATAGGTGGCACAATGACCTCCACTCGCTAGTGGAGGGTGCGAGATCGACAGATGTCCTTTAGAGGACAGGCCAAAGGCTAAGGAATAGATTTGGTCACGAGACAATCTTCCCTCTCCTGACAGGAAAGTCCCTCCTGATTGCTACTGGCCCGGAGACCTTAAGCGTCGAAAGACCAAGGAATCAGTTTGGTGATGAGAAATCATTTCCTGTTGTTTTTTTTGTTCTTTTTCATTACATCAAGGTATACACGTTGGTTTTGGGATGACCGGAATATTTCATTGGCTGGGCTATGACTTTTTGTTAGACACCGACCTGCGAGGAGCATTCTTGCTCATTGCTCCTGGCCTTGGAAAGCTGCATCCCCACTCAGTCCCACCCTGGAATCCTGAAGATGGGAAATTGACTGTAATTAAAGAAACTCTCCAAGCCTCTACGAGGGGACGTGCAACCAGAATATTGCATTTGAAGGAATATGTTATTTTTGGAAATATGAGTGCTTACCGCAAAATACAATGAATACTTCCAAGAATTCTTTTGCATTGAGACTATAAGGTTTCGGGAAAATTACAAATAAATATCATACCAATAAAGTTACCCCTACCACAAACACAGAGAACATGTCTCAAAGGAGCTTCTATCATAAGCAGGGTGGGTTTATTAACCGGCCATGCACTGGTACTTCCACTACATCTAACACACCGTCTGCTATCACCAAGCCCCCTCTGATCTGAGTCTCCTTATAGCTTTATTCCAATCCGATTGGTGATCGCCAAAGTATACCACTCACGGGAATTTATTCTATAGTGGCATACATGTGATTAAAATGGACGGTGAGTCTGCCTTTTTCTAGCTCAAATTTCCCTACTTACTAACCGCCCATAGCCCCATCAAGCATTCCCAAAAAACTGCCTACATGGACGTATAACCGGCATATCGTCAGAGCCAAAGTCTCGAAAGCCATGCGCACCGCCAGACGGACTCTCTACAAATTTTGGTATTCACAGGACTTGCCAGCACCATCCAATAAACGTGTTGTCCAGCCGCGTTCATCACCTCCCCCAGCTGCAGTGGCGTCCCATCGTCGCATAGACCCAACCTGGCCCACAGTGCAGGGCCCAGTAGATGAATCCAGTGAGCGGGCAAGTCATTATGATGAAGGCAATCGGGAAAACAATTCCTCTGTTACAAATGTCGATTTCGCCCAGTTCCTGGCGAAATCGCAACAAGACCTCAGCCCCAATGGCAAACTCCCCGCTCGGAGCCTCGGTAGTTTCCCACGATCTGGAGTCTATTTCCCTGATGATAATATGGCTGATCGTGCGGCAGAGTCTGAGCGCGACTGGGCGACATTTTTGGCAGAGAGAATACGCCAACTCGCAATCAAGCAGCAAGCTGGTCCCCGTGTCGAGGAATGCACCATCGTTTATTCCTCATTGGCGGGTCTATCCGATAGCACATCAAATCGTAGTAGGGGTCTCTATACGTCCACACTCGGGTGTCAATCTATCCGCATGTCTCTTGCCAGTTGCCCTCCATCACCAGCTTCACCGACACCTTTTGTACCCTGCGAAGGCGGCGTAATATTTGGACGGGATTCATTGGACTTTGTCAACTTTTCCAGCTATACCCCTGCCGGGCTAGAGATTGACAATACCCTCTCCTATGCACGACACGTTGCTGCAGACAGCCCTGCCAAGTCACCAGATATATGCAGAGCCCACAATACACCCAATGCTCCATTACTCCAAAGGAGGGTGCCCAGGCCAGCGAATAGAGTGGCGAACTTGCGAGAGCAGTATCTCCACGCTAGCTTCATGGACATGCTGGAACCAATGCCAAACAAATGTGTGGGGCCATTTCCTGACCTCAGCAAGCCTTTGACACCTGGAAAACCTCCAGGGATGTACCGTCAAGGGGCATATAAGGGAGTGCGAGAACTACAGCCTGTCACATATCAGTACGAGAGCTTCAGTATTTCCTCATCTGTGTATTCTGCACAGACTGTGGTCCATCGTCTTAGGGACACTGACCGGACTCATCGGACTAACTTCCAAGCCTGATAGGTCAAGGAGTAGACTTCTAGTTGTTTGATGACGCGGAGCCCCGGGAAAATATTTGCCCACTTTGGATGATGGGATCTCTGGTCAATATGTCCACCTCTCCCAACTCAGCTGGGGTTCCAAGTGCAGCTCCCAGGGCCAAAGCCGCCACCGTAAACGGGGAGCCTGGCATGGCTAACTGAAATCAGCAAATCATGACACCCGTTTCACTCGAAAGCAATATCCTTCCACTCCGGAATGCCTCCAAAGCAGCGTACGCCCACAAACCCCCAGTGTCGTAAACGATGACCTTTATCAGACAGAATAATCTCACCTCTGAGCCTCCCACCACGCTACTACCTACTCCCCCAACCCACCATCGAACTCCTATTCCACTCTCGCCTCCGCGGCAGCCTCTACCGATTCCACTTGCCCCTCACCAAATTCAGCCTCACCAAAGGCGAATACGGAGAAGCTCGGAAGTGCATTCGTTTGCGCAAGGCAATCAAGAGTGCAGAGCTGTAACGGGGCAAAGACTCGTGGACTATGGAGTGGGCTCCAAGGAGCGCTCTTGGTCTATGGCTACGAGAAGGAACGTATGTATTGAGAATAGATACAAGGCGTTGCGTGAGGAGGGAAGGAGAGTTGGAGAGTAGGGGAATATAGGAGAGTTATACAGAGATTCCGTCCTAACAAGTAGCCACTAAGATGAACCCGTGAAACCCATACCGATCCCGTGCATGGTTGTCAGCGCAAACCGACCAACCTAAGAAACCCGTGCATACTCAGTCCTCGTATCGACCGATCTCCTGCCTCTGGCCCTTGGGGGCCATGTGCCGTGACAAGAGCATGATGCTACCCAAAGGGCAAAGTAAGCTAAATTAAAAGGAAGAACAGGAGGAAATTAGCGAAGTTCGGAAAAAAGTGTTCATTTATAATGAGAGCTGCTGAGCACGGATTTCTGGGTTTTCTACATTTGTACCGTATATATTTGTTGCTCAACCTGGGATTGAACTATATAAATGATAAAAATATGAATGTTGTTTTGGTCCTTGTGAAACCAAGGCCCTATACTTCGAACGCTTCTATAATCCACACCCCTATACCTGGTCATTTCCAATCAGCTGCTCACTATCTAAAGCAAAATCGCCCCCATGCAGTTCTGGTGGATTAACGTAGACCGACTTCCTCTTCCTGTTAGATCCTAGCGTAATAAAAATGTGATCTAAGATCAACCGCGGTATATGGAATAAATGCAGAAGACTGTAGTACCTGAGCCTTGGAAGTAGCAGGGAGACGAGTATCCAGCCAGGGGAATATTGTGAATATTGTGGGGACACTTTTGCAAGTCAAAGTTGTTTTTCTGCGTTAGCTTCACAATCCAAGTATGGATTGAGGACTATTGTTCAGATGGTTCGGGACTCTATGAAGATGTGCATGCATGTAGTGGAAATCCGTCGCGCTAGATATTCTAGAGCGGTTTGGCATCAACCCTCCTTCATGATCAATCACCTTCGCTCCTTTTGCCAATCACCAACCCCCCTGCATGGCGATTCTCCATTTTTCATTTCCTCGAATGGATGGATAGTTTTTGACTGGCACGGCTGTTTTGATTTTTCTTGATTATGACATGACGTGAATAAGGTGAAGGAATGTAACATTAGGGTTCATGCTATGTGCTCTGATAATGGTGGTTTGGAATATAAGGTTGAACTGTGTCCTTTCAGAGAATGTAGTTTCACATGAAGGCACAACACGGGATTCTGTTCCCCTTCCCCGGTTTTGGTATTCGTATTGCTTCTTGTCAATTTGTGTTCTTCCTGATAATTAATGCCCCCACCCTATGACAAAACACACCAAACATGACTGGTAGTTGTGTACGTCAAGGGGGGGGGGGGTCTTGTGAACTTGGGCAACTGAGCAGTCCTTTGTTCTCTCCAACCCCCCCCCTTCATTTCTCCCCCTGCCTTTCGGCTCCTCACAACTATAGTGCCATAGAATCTGTCAGTCTTTGTACTCCTTTCCCATAAACACCCAGCATATAAAGTCACTCAAGACTTGCAGAAACTCACATGCTGCATCAATAGCGCGGAACTACTTGTCGTAGGAGTAAAACTAACTTCCGGAAGAACTTGAAAACTAGGAGAAAGAACTACCATGTGGTTGGTAGTTGGCGATGATTGCTGCTGTTATTCCACGATGAGAATTCTCATCTGTCTTGGCACGCTGGACACTTTCCATGCATCCAACGTTTTTTCTGGATTTGTAGCGAGACTTGCGAGACCGAGAGAAGACTAGATAGTTAGCCTGGTACTAGATAGTCTGGTTACAGAAGCCGTAGTTTAGGTGGATGCACGCATGTTAGAATGAGCCAATCTTTCAGGAATCATCTGTTGCGATATGTGATTGAACCGTGCGGATAACCGATGAATGGTTGGGTTAACTAGGTGTTTTTCCTATGTATATGGTTGAAATCCCCCAACGTTAGTTAGTTATCTTTATCACTAAACATTCATCTCTCCCCAGAAGTCAACGGGCTTGACGTCAGCGAAGAACGCTTATTTTCAAAAGCGTGTTTGGACAGCCATAGATATGCGACTTAGATGCTCCAGATCGACTTCCTAGGAGAGCGATAAAATTATCTCTATTAAGCCCAACTAACCCAATTATTTCCTCTAACTGTCAACCAACTATCACCTAAATTCAATATTCAAACTGTTGTAGATAATTCCTCACCCCAGGCTAATTCCTCACTCCAGTACTCACTTCTTTGCCCTTTCTCCCGTGCGAGTCTAACCCTGATCAACTAATTCTGACCTAATTACTGCTGGCCAACTACCCCCTGATGTGCGAACAGGACAAAGCAGCATCAGTAACAAGATCCTTCCAAGCGAAAAGAAAGCATCAAAGTCAAGAAGAACAGAAAACATGGAAGGCAGCCAACTTTGTCTCAAGACAATATATTCACTTGATCCACGTATGGAGCAAGGATTCAAATCACAAAAAAAGCACCAAACATCAAGCAGGCGGAAGTGCAAAACAAACATGCTCTATTATCAACGCAATCACCCCACTCCCCTAACTCTATGTCCTCCTCAATTGTTTTCCGTAGGGGGGACTTGAGGCTGGTACCCATGGAACAGCACTTGCTTCACCTCCGGCCATTGCTCAAGCCCCCGTAGGACACTAGCAATGTCATCTGGATCCCTGCCTATCGTTAAAGTAACCTGATGAGTTCGGAGCGGGTCGAATTGTTGCAGTGGAACATCCGAACTTGACCAGTGCTCAAAGATGCGGCCTCCAGGACTTTGCCGGGCTCCTGGTGGGTACCAATACCAATCACGTATGCTCCCATCCTCGAGAAACCATGGGTTTCCCGATGCAGTTCCTGGCTGCGGGGGAGGCCGTACGGCAAGAGAAGCTGCTGGTTGTGTGATGTAGCCAGCACGGCCTTCGGGTACAGTTGGGACCACCTCGGGCATAGCTGGGGAGTGGGCTGGTGTTTTGTCAGTAGCCTGTACGTGACTTGTGCCAGGACAGCGCTGTATAGTTGAGTAGGATAATCTCGGTTGATAAGCCGCTGGGTAACACACAGGCTGTGTAGGAGTAGGCTCCAAGTTACCATGCGGTGATGAAATTCCGTTTCCACGAGCCCCAGTTGCCTGGGTAACAGCACCTAAACTGGTGGTCTCAGGTATCGTTGGTGCCGGAGTGCACAGTCGGTTAAGGTATGAGACAATGTCCTGGGTAATGGCGAATACATCGTGGACCTGGGATGTGGTCTCGACTGCGTGGGAGATTTCGCTCAGCTGCGGTACAAAACCCTGAGTGGTGACATGAGCCTCTGGCGTTGCACGAAGCATTAACCGCACCTGCTGGTTCTCTGGCTGTCCCTGAACACTCTGCGGCGTTTTTTGGTTTCTGGCATGATCCACCCCCGCCGCACTAGCCACCCCGTTAGCTCCCTTCCTAGGTGTATAATCCCCCTCACCACCATCACATATAGTAGTGTCTCCTTCTGCATCTATCTCGGCATACGCATGAGACATGTTTTCATCCAGCACAACATTTGAGCGATTTCTCGTAATCCAGTTTTCCCATCTCGTTAGCCCCTCCTCATTGTGGAATCCCCCACTACTTCTTGTGTGTGCGAAGGACTTGACAAGGTGGAACGGAACCCCGAGGCCTAAACCTCCGCCAAAGCACTGCGGCACACGTAACCATATCTTGCTAATCAGGTGCTGATCCCGTATGGTATTCCTGCCACCACCCAAACGAACCAGGTGGGCCAGAACGTTGATTTGCTCTTCTGTCAGGTCTAGATATGGCTGGTATAACAGCTTCAGATGTGGATCAAGAATAGGTCTAGGCGGATGAGGTATTGGGGCATCGCTAATGAAAGGGCTCCCTCTCGGAGTATTCACCTGATCTGGAGCTACATTGCTGGGGGTGTCTATAGCACTAAGTTTGGACCTTTTGACTCGAGGAGTTTCACTTGTCTCACAGCCACTATAAGCAGTGTCTTCGTCTGCGCATCGTTTGAAGCGTTGTTCCCCAATTCTCACCCTCGGAGGCGTTACGCCATCTCGAGCTTGTTGGCGGTGATCATCCACCCATTTGTCCCACCTCCGCATGCTTTCGTCCTTATTGCGTACCCGGTCACGAAATATTTTGACAAAGCGAGATATGCGCTTCCATGTAATGGCCAGTCCCTGTCCACCACCTTCCTTCAGTGGCACTTTCTTCCACACACTTTCTACCTGTGCCTCGGTAAGTTTGCTTACTCGACAGAGTCCGTGGTCCATCAGGTTTTCAAGTGCCGCACGTTCGGTGGTTGAAAGCCAGTAGTGACCCTTACCGGTGCTTGGGGTGGGAAACAAGGTTGAAAGAAGTGAATCACCCTGTGTAGCAGTGTTTCCCACTGCCTCCTTGCCTTTGTGTTGATGAGTAGTCTTTGCAGCAGCCGCTCCTGCGCCATCACCGTAGGGCATTACCCTATCCTCGGAGATACCTTCCATGGCGCCAGGTAGGGCCCGCATATCAGCCGTCAACACAGCTGTTGCCCCAGATATAGTCTGGTTGGCACTCCCAGGTATCTGACTTTCTGTGACGGGATCAGTGAGCTTTCTGCATACGTGGACTGGAAACTCGATTTGTACCTCTCGACCATGACCGCGCCGTACCCGCTCGCCCCCGATGGCTGTTAATCCATTGCTCCCAGCGAATCAATGCATTTTGCTTCTCATCAGCGTCCCTCTCGTTCAGGCCATTCTCCGTCAGATAGCGTTGAATCTGGGTAGGGGTGATATTTAAACCCTTGCCTCCACCTTCCACTAGTTCCACCTTACTCCATACATCTCGGATCTGTTGAATCGCTCTCTGGGTGAGTCCAAGCATTCCATGTCTACCTAGGGCGTCCAGTGCAGCACGCTGTTGAGTGTTCAATTCAGGTGCTGAAATTGTGGTTGAAATTGAAGTTCCCTTTGCGACTCTGGACTGAGGGCATGGGGTCGCTGAAAGTCGCGCTGGGAGTTGCAGCATAGTTGTCTCCCCTTGGTCTGTTTCTTTAGGTGCCCTATCAGTAATGGGAACGTCACAAGTAGGCTCATCATTTCTGCTGTCCCTTCTGGAAGAGCCCACTGCATCGCTGGCCTCACGATCAAGGGGTGTTCGCCTCCGCAACCGGTATGGGGCAGCGGAGGCCTCTTTCTCATTGGTGGCATTATTGCCCCGACTTTTGCCCGGCGTTGGGGCGACAAAGGCTACACGTTTCGACCGAGCACTCTTAGTCGAGACATTAACGTTTGGTTGAGGCTTGGTGATCTCGTCATCACTACTCCCCGCATGTTCGCTCCCACTGTCTGAGTCCGAGTAATAGTCTGCGTAGCGTATCTTTTTTCCATTCGCAAGTGTTTCCCTGTTTCGGAAGTGGTAAGCAGACGGGACCGTCGTATTTTTCTTATTTGTGCCTTTCTTTCGTTTCATTTGTGTGGGCGTTCGAGTAGTAGGAACCAAAACCCCCGACTTAGGTTCAGCTCTGGAGAGTACTCGACGTGCTGGAATAGGTGAGGTAGGGTCAACACCCAGATCACTCAGGTCGGTGAGCGGGCTATCACTGTCCCCATGCTCAGTTGCGCCTACCGGTCCCTGATTTGGTTCGGAGGCCCCCGCTGAGCTGGGATGGCTCTCCCTAGACCAAGTACCATCTGAATATTGGTAGGGAGGCACAAGGTGATCATGGTTAGAGATCCATTTCTCCCATTTTGCCATGCTGGCCTCTTCATCGCCAGCGAACCTCCCACTAGTAATGCAGGTTCTACGGACCCAATTCAACACCTGTTCGATGCCCAATCCCAAACCCCGCCCACCAAGCTTCTCGACAGGCATCACAAGCCAAACATTTTGTAGCTGAATCTTCTCTCGTTTGGTGACACGGCAGAGTTCCAAGCTGACCAAATTTTGAAGAATCTTCCGATCCTCTGCTGAAAACCATCTGCAACCAAAGACAGGTTCTGGCTTGACGTAAGGGACTGGGGCATGCTGATTGTGATTTTCCACCCACTGTTGCCATCTAGCCATACCATCCCTCTTATCTATAACGGTGTGAGCCTTCTTCATAACATAGGCGGCTATCGCGGCCTGGTGTAGGCCTAGGCCCATTCCCCCGCCTTGCTCGACAGGTACGTGCTGCCAGACGAGATCGATTTGAGCCTGAACAGCCATGCTGTTGGGTCGACAAAGCCCCAAGGCAACCAGCCGCTCGAGGGCTTCCTTCTGCGCCGCAGTGTAGGTAAAAGTTGATGCTGGCATTGGACGTTGTATGTGCTGTGCTGCTGACTTTCGAATAATTGTTGACTGAGGCCAAATGAGGGGTTAATGAGGCCTCCTTGATTAGAGAGTTTGATCTAGGGCCTATGTTGGAAAGTCTGAAATGGTGGAAAGGTCTAACGAGGGTGTACACTTCTGAAGTCACTACTAATGTGTACAGAGAGCAGGAAAGAGAAAGGAGAATTCGGATATATGAAGAGAGTGGGACTGTATGGAGTGCCTTAGATGGTCTGAGGAGAGTGGCAATTTTGTTGGAGAGAGATCCTATAACAAGTGATCGAAGGGCCGAGTCTCGAAGGAGGCAAAGCCTAAATAGAGAGAAGTGGGGATGTCGGCTAAAACAAGTTGTCGATGACCGATGAACCTATATAGAATGTGAGCGATGTGGTAGATGAGGAGGGGCAGGCACACAAACAGCGATGAGGCTCTGATCAAGATGTCCGCCTGTCAAGATGCAGCCTCTTTGCAGCAGTGCCTTATCCTGCCTGATGCACCTGTCTCGGAGCCTGACACTTTAAGTACCTCCAGATTTCAATTGTTTGAGGTGTCGCTGACGTTAGGCTGGGTTGGGCTGGCGTTGCTGTCGGGAGAACTGTTGATTTGTGGTGTCTGCGTCAGGACTAAGGAGAAAACTGAAGCATGAAGAAGTTCAGGGTAAAACCGGGCCCGACTAGTGCGCAAAACCTCGCACATTAAGTTTCACCGCATACGGACCTCACATACGCCTGGCATGGGATAGTCTGGTTAGGCATGAGAAACTTACGGTAAATATGACTCCGAGCTGAGCTTCGACAAGGCTATGCCCGCCCTTTTACCTGTGAAATAATAATACGCGAGATACCTATATGAACCAAAATTATCCATTGACTTCGGATCAACAGCTTGCGAGAGTAAGCGTAGTTGTTGAATCTTCTACGACAATTGTATAAGCGTCATGAAGTTACTCGTCTCGAGCAACAAAACCCCGTATTTCTGGGACCGCAATCAGCGGGGGAAACCTCTCTATCGACGTCCTTTACCCCTACTACACCTCCATGGAGCGCTAACAACCTAGATATATACAGGGCTCGAGGCAGCCCGTCTCGTGCCCAGTAGAATATTCCTGATGTACGAATTACGGTGAAGCAAGTTTATAAATATAAATTATTGACTGAGCACCATAAATGCCCCAAAACTTTATTAAAAACTTAAGCTTAAGCGAATGATACAGAAAGAGAAACATTCCAGTCTCTAGACTGAGTGCCAATAACTTTTGCCTCAGAGTCTCCGACAGCTTCACATGTATCGAAATTAGGGCAAAGATCAATCTTAATACATTCATATAGTCGGTACAGTATTGTGTGCAGAATCCCCTCCCTCAAAGTAACCAAACTATACCTCCACAACCATGGACCTAAATCCGAAACATGTTTCTAATCCGACAAACAAAAGAAACCTCCACTCGTACACGTTATGCAACTATCAATTCCCATGAGCACCACCAGCTTGATCAAAAGTCACCATACGACCCCAAAAGACGCTCCAGCTCGGCTTCTGAGACTTCTTCCTCCTCCATCGGGACTGTCTTCGTGATAGACGCGAGAGAAGCTAATGCAGGTCCCACCTTGGCTCGTGGAAGTATATTTCCGTCAGAATCAGCCTTGTCACCTGGATTAGTTACTAGGAGACCTTGACTCAGTCTCTTTCTTCTCGCAAGCTTGGCAATATCCGCAGAGAAAATCCCAATTTGCTTATTCAACTCCATATCGTCCTCCCGCCTCCCCACAGCCACAAACCCCGACCCCACCGGTGCAGTCCTATGATAATATCTATACCTAGCACCCGTCTTCCAATCCCCCGCATAAGGAAAGCTCCCATCATCATCATCCTCGGTATGTAATAATGGTTTCTTCCCCGAATATTTCCCTAACCTGTCCTTGCTAGGAGATGTCCCTTTCCATTCCCACATTGGGGGTACTTTTAGCGTATTCCTCGCGGCGTTAGCTGTAGTTTCAAGAACACTCCATACCCCATCAGAGACACTTGAGAACCTATGAAGTATAGACCGACGTGCGTAAGATTGCTTCCGAGTTTTGAGTGAGAATTCTATCGAGCGAAGTGATGCACTTGGGGAACCAGCTCGGGTAGCTTGGATATTATTCTCATCGCATTTAGTGAGTGTGATAACGGGGACGTAGTTAGAGCGTAGTTTGATTTCGTCGAGGGATTGTGTCAGCCGGAGTTGCAGGTCTTCTTCACTGATATTTCCTAGGCTGCTTCCCTTTTTGTGGAGACTCAATCGAGGCATTGCTGGCCCAGCGAAGGCGGACTGAGTGACAGTTAGTAAGACCCTTTGAGAAGGTATCAAAATGGCTTGAACTGACCAATTTCGGTTTCACTTCCGTAGCAGACTCTTTTCCTGCTAAATTGGGAGTTATTGTCATTGCCGGTCCGGGGAAGGAACATACAATTCGAGGTACTGCGGGGCCTGCGAACGCGGGCTTCTGATAGTCAGTATGATAGATCTGTTCTCGAATTAAATGATGTGATTGCTCCAACTCACCGCTTTCGGTTTCACTTTGGCAGCAGCCTCATTTCCTTTCGAACTAACAGCCACTCCCGCAGTAAATGCTGGTGAGGACGATTCAATTGCTGTCGTTGCGACAAAATCGATAGTGTCGAACACATTATTGTTGCTGCTATCCACCCCATCCATCTCCCTATCCACTTTGCCCTTTTCTCTGTCCTTCTGTTTCAACTTCTCCTTCTTCTTTTCCTTCTCCCTTTTCTTCTCCTTCTTCAGCTTGGACGACGACCGAGCAAGGCTACCCTTACGTTTTCCCATTGTCCCTGCGGGCTGTTTCTCCTCTTATTCACCCAAACAGCGAATTTCGGACCCCGTGGGTTTCAGTGATGGCAAAGTTGTAGCCTGCGTTACTGATGTGATGGTCAATGAAGGTAAGATGGTGGGATCGCTTGGTGTAATATTAGCTATGAACACAACATAAGATGCCAAGACGTCACAGCTCTAAGTTTAGTACCGACACAACGGTAAGTTTACGCCCCAGCGCGGAGACACAACGCAGAGTCTTTTTGTTTTTGTGAGTTTTTTTTTGGAAGCCTTCCACTAGGAACGGCCGACCCCTGTGACACCGGATATGGCGCCGGATATCGCCCAGCTACATAATGTTTTCCCCATGTACAAATCTCCAATTCCGTCTTGCTGAATACTTATAAGCCGGTACCGTTGCCGCAATAACTGCCTAGTCGCAGATATTAACGTTAGGAACACTGGAACGGGAAGGATCGCGGGTGAGTAGCTGTAGGAATTCAGTGGCGCTATTACCCTGAACGCCATTCTATTATCCTTAGGCTAAGACCCAACAGCTCAAGCTTGTGCCAACCACTATAACTCTTGATTCCGAGACGCACATACAAACGAGATCACTCGAAATGAGGCACATAAACGCCAAATCAAGATGGTCTAGGCACAAGATCACAAATGACACAACCAAGATAATTTATTGAATAGTGGCTTGACTGTGGACAGTGATAGTAAATGGATAAAACAACTAGTATATGACCAAAGTATTAGCTGTGCAGTTGAGTGAAGATATGCTGTACATTATTCTCTTCCAGATCTCGAGGCCCCTCTACCCTATGCCCCCGTTCTCCTAAATCCCGTTCCTATCACCCCCTCCCGTAACATTACATCTTTATATCAGAACCTCTCCTTGTTCTGTTCCCTCCCTTCTCCAAGATGCATTTCCTGTTTGGCAATCCCGCTGACCCACAGTCAAGCTCCTTCGCCATGGTCCTCCCCATCACTGGCTACCCTTTCCCTGGGACCACTTCCCCCCCGCCCAGTTCCTACTTTTCTACTTCCCCACACCCCTGGCTCCTCAATTCCTATAAAGAAATTATGGTACGGCAGTTAGGATTTGTTATATGTAATCGATATTAGCATCCCACCCGAATATTCACCCGCGAGGGGACCACAGCTTACTCCCACCGTCTCAAAGGTCTCCTCTCCCAACCTCGCACCCGCTGCCCCCTTGCCAAAGTGATATTCCGATCCGTCCCAATGCGCTGCCACTAGCCCAGATGCTGCTGTATCCTGTGTAGGAGAACTGACGGGTTTTTCAATATCGACGAATGGAGTTCCGCCACAGAATTTGAGAGCTTTTTCAATATCGGGGAATAGATGGTCGCCGCGGTAGTCGAGAATTCTGCACAATCGTTTACGACTGTAGAGCTGTGGCTTTCGGTATTTCGACGTAGTACAATCCGACTAACCAGACTACAATCCGACTGATCCCGTGCCCAATCGGACATGCTCCTGAGGGTGTTGTTAAATCTGGCACGTGATAATATGAGATGTTGGGGCCAGACAGACTCACGGCAGGGTGAATAATATTCCTATAACTTAAGTGTCTCCGTAAGTACTATATAGCAAACCTATTCTGGCCTTAATTACCGAAGGAAACCCACCAGGAAAAAAATCCAAAAAGATAATTTGGATTGCCCACTAAGAGAATTGAACTCTTGATCTTCGCATTACAAGTGCGACGCTTTACCACTAAGCCAAGCGGGCGTTGTTGCTACATAACTACATTAACTACATCTAAACGAAATATTCTGTTCTTTTTTCTTCTACCCTGCCAATACTGAAAGTGTACTCACATTGCGATAACTAAGTTTAACTGGAGCTGATTTTTGTATTTATACAGTGCAACCAGACTTCATTTTCTTATTTATGATAAAATTTCTCCTTTTCTAACCAAAATACACTAAGCGATATTAGGATTGCCAATGAGACAACTCCTTGGCAGCCCTTCCCGCATTTGGAAACTACCCAAAGCAGGGGACAGCCATGCAAACGAACTACAAACGCTCGGATGAGAGCGCAAACAAGATGAAACGCTAGTTAATATCCTTGAAATCTCTGTAATGTATGCCGTACAATAATGATCTTCTACGTCAAATACTCACGGTTGTGAGATGTCACAGCTCACTTCACGCAGCCGGAGAATCAGGTAAGAGAGATTTCTTACATGCAGTACGAGGAAACTTAAGCTCTAACATCAACGTCGGTGACCACCGGGCACCTGATCTACTCAATTCCCAGTTTCGAAGAACACCGGAGTCTCTTGTACGGGAATTCCCCACCGCTTACTCCGGAAACCAAAACCCAGATCATCCTCAACCGCTGATAGGTTCGCTGGTGATATGCATTTTCTGCCAACAAAGGCCGTGGCCAAGAGTCAAACTCGAGACATGGAATAAAGCTCAATTGGCGCTGGGTGAGTCTGTATTTGTCCGGTATCTATGCAATGTAAATTTGTTATATCTTTCTGTACTGCAGAGACCTCGTTTTTGTCATCTCGAATGAAATATAACACAAAAGCCCTACCACTTTCCAGACCAGGCACTGTTGGAAGATATCACGTCTGGTACCATCCACGTTCAAACAGTTGGGCATCCGTATGGCTGCTGTAGCTGTTGTGGAACCAAAACCTGAGGGAAAATATGTCTGTGGGGGGGGGGGGGGCGCTTTATGTTAGTAAAGCAAGAAACAACAGCCGAGG
>Ga0307511_10002127_pt1 | contig 20773 bp, 19 predicted proteins | sample 13_EM_MG_FD_200266 | JGI IMG/M metagenome (GOLD analysis project Ga0307511, IMG submission 200266) | Populus trichocarpa ectomycorrhiza microbial communities from riparian zone in the Pacific Northwest, United States - 13_EM | ecosystem: Host-associated > Plants > Roots > Unclassified | place...
TAAACAAGGAAAGGAAATGAAAAGCATAAGCAAGAGATTAATATAAGCAAAACTTAAGCATTACAAAATATAAAGAGAGAGCAAGAGCATGATCTTGATCTGAAAACCAAGATGCCTAAATACATGGAAAATGTCTCCTTTTATAGGCCAAAATTCAGAAATATTGATTTGTTGACTAATTGTTGAGTGGGTGGCCACATCTTGACTGTGACAATCCTTATCTTATTCTCTGCCAAAAACGTCATTGATAACGTCATAATTTGAACAGACTTAAATCATGAAAGTTCTAGGAAATTGTCTCACATTTCCAGTATAAAAACATTGAGGTCATTTGGACTTCTAGAACTCGAGATATGGGCTGAACACTGAACAGTGTCTGGGCTGCAGGACAGATTCAGACTTCTCCGTTGTTGCTACAATTTGGACTTGAAAATGGCCTTTTTAAATCTTGGACTCCTCATTAAAGTTTTAGGCCTATGTCTTAGCTTTCCATCCATATAAGGCAAACCTAAATCCAAGATCTACAGCTCCAGATATGACCCAATTACTGAACAATGTTTTCAGTTTGGACTGAACCAGGATCTCTTTTCTAAGTTTGGCCCTCTCTTTTCCCTTTCAATTTCCGTACTTAAACTCATCAATCAATCCTTTCATTTATGTGATAGGCCTGCATTTAAGATGAACATTTACCATAAATTAAAGCTATCTTATGGTATCAGATTTGTTATTATAAAACATGCTTTAGTTAAAGAGTTATTGATACTTCAAGTGCAAAATGATGATCTAAAACCTTGATAAAAATGCACTTTTAAGTACTAATCAAGAACCCCTCAATAAACCTCCGGTAATATCCTGCAAGGCCCAAGAAGCTCCGGATTTCAGTCACATTGGTAAGCCTTTCCCATTTTAATACGGCCTCAACCTTTCTTGGATTCACAAGTATTCCTTCTGTGGATATTACATGGCCCAAAAATACCACTTCCTGGAGCCAAAACTCACACTTATCCAACTTGACATATAATTGATTCTCCCTTAAGGTCTGTAGCAGAACCCTTAGATGTTGTTCATGCTCTAAGTGAAAGTTTGAATACACCAAGATATCGTCAATAAATACAACCATATATTGGTCCAGGTAAAGCCGAAACACCCGATTCATCAAGTCCATAAACATGGCCAGAGCATTGGTTAACCTGAAAGGCATCACTAAAAACTCGTAATGTCCATAACGGGTTCAGAAAGCAGTCTTTTGTATGTCTTGTTCCTTGATTCTCAACTGGTGGTATCTAGATCTCAGATCTATGTTAGAGAACACCCTAGCACCCTTCAACTGATCAAACAAGTCATCTATTCATGGAAGTGGGTACTTGTTCTTCACCGTCATTTTATTCAATTGACGATAATCGATGCACAAATGAAGGGTGCCATCCTTCTTCTTTACAAACAATACCGGAGCTCCCTAGGGTGAGTTACTAGGCCGAATGAAGCCTTTATCTAACAATTCCTGAAGCTGGATCTTCAGTTCCGCCAATTCCATAGGTGCCATCCTATAAGGAGACTGGGCTATAGGAGAAACTCCTGGAATAGTTTCTATGGAAACTTCAATTTCTCTAACTGGAGGTAATCTAGGCAACTCTTCTGGGAATACATCTCGAAACTCTCTTACAATAGAAATACTAGTCAAATCTATGTTACCCTTTTCCAGCTCTCTTACATGGGCTAACCAAGCAGAACAACCCTTCCTCAGTAATTTTCTAGCCACCAAGACTGAGATTACACAACTTGGAATTACTTTTCTTTCCCCTTTAAACACTACTCTTTTATCACCTATTCCTTGGATTGTCACCGTCTTGGTGAAACAATCCACTTGTGCCTTATGTTTACTTAGCCAATCCATGCCCAGAATTACATCAAAATCATATAGCTCTAATGGCATAAGATCTACCCTCAATTCTAACCCTCTAGTATATAGTTTTACCCCTCTATAAATATCATCAATATATATATTCTCCCCTAGAGGTGTACTAACCGTCACTCCTACACCTAAGTTACTAGATAACACATGCAAGGTACTCACAATTCTATAAGATACAAAGGAATGACTAGCTCCAGGATGAATTAAAGCATAAACTTGCATCGTATCTAACTGTAAAGTACCTGCCACCATATCAGGTACAGCTCCCACATCCTCGTAGGTCATGTGATATACCCGACCCTGAGTCCTCCCCTCCTGATTTATGGGCCTCCCACGAGTAGCACTCGTCCCTAACTGGGCAGGCCTGATAGGACGATTGACTGTCACCGATTGCTGCTGGCTCTGAACCTCAATCCTCTGACCATGGGCTCCCTCGGTAGTTCTACGAGGACAATTCTTATTCCTGTGACTCGTGTCCCCATAATAGTAACAGACTCTTCCTACATGCGGACACTCTTTCCATCAATGCCCCTCACCTGTACAAATATAACATCTCCCCGGCATCGCATAGCAATCTCCAGGGTTTCGCTGCTCACACCTCTAACAAAATGGATATGCTAGTCCCTTTTGCTCTGTAGACCCTCCAGCAGTTTTAACTCCCTGTCTAGACAGTCCTCCCCAAACTCCTCTTCCACTGACCCGTCTAGATCCTCCTGAGCTCCCTCCTAGGATGAAACTCCCACCCCTTCTATGGAACTAACTTGATGATTGCCCGGTCTACTCTTTCTTTGGAAGAGGAGGTCTCCCAGTCAAAAACTCAAAATCTCTCCTCTTAGCTCTAATTACCTGACTCTGCTCGACCACTGGTTTCAGGGTATCCCTTATTACCCTCTCCATACCCTGAGCTGCCTGTACCAATTCCAGTACAGACTGAAACTGTATGGCTATCAATATCATCCTCAGTTCCCGCCTCAGTCCATCACGGAACCTCTCCACCCTGTGGCGCCCTGTGGGAAGGTAAATGGAGGCAAAAGCTACTAAGTCCTGAAATCTCCTCTCATACTCCAGAACTGTAAAATCTCCCTGCCTCAAATCCAAGAACTCCTGTTCTTTCTCCCTCCTATGTTCCCATGAATAGTACCTCCCCTGATCTCCTCTCTCTAATGGTCTCCCACCAAGAGTGGGCACTATCAACCAATAGCTGAGTCACGCAATCCACTCGTAGCTCCTCTGGCACCTGCATCTAATTTATAACTCTTTCCACTTTCCTCAACCAATGCCCAGCAACCTCAACATCCTTTTCACCCCCGTAAGTCATACAACCCATCTCCCTCATACCCTTCACCCATTGCACTATGGTGACTACTCCCCCTGATCTAGGAGTTGTATCGGAGGCTCCCGCTACCATTCCTGCTGCTACAGCTCTCACTATATGTTCCATAAAAGCAGGATCTGAAAATGGGTTTGATCCAGCTACCGGTTCCACTGGTGGGGGTATATTATCTCCCCCCTCTGTCTGATACCTCGGGCATGGACACATCTGCTTGATGGGACAATGAATCATCTCGAAGTCTCACTGACTCGCCACCTTCAGAGTAAACTGATGTTGTAGGTATATGAGAGGAGGTGTTTGCTAAGGGATCCCAGTCTGAATCACTTTCATTTCGAAAACTCTGGTCACTTCCCCGAACTGGGAATGGATCAGTCGCCATCCTTGCCTTGTTCTCACCATCCTGAAACACATTTCAAAATCATATAATCATTCTTGTCCCCGGAATAGCAACCTGCGCTCTGATACCAACTATAACATCCCCTATTCCAGGATAAAAACAACACTCTCATATCAACCGAAAACAAAGAAATTTTTTTCCCCTTATATATATATATATATGTGTGTGTGTGTGTGTGTATATATATATATATATATTCATGGTTTTCATATTAAAATCTACCGAAATTTCGACGAAGTCCCCCCTATACCGGAAGGTCCCAAGTTATCGACATGTAACATGTTTACACTTATAATAACTTGAATCTCATAACTTAATCCCGACCCAATCATCTTGGGTTTCAATTTCCACAAATATTCTCACACCTATTACCCACAATATTCATGTTATACATTATATAACAAAATATCATTATGGATGGATAAAAAATATATATAAATACCTAGACATGAAAAATGGCTATATGAACTATAGAGATTAAGCTCATTCAATCAAGTTTAAACATTAATTATACAAATTAAGTTATACAAATTAAGTTATACAAACATTTTCATGTTTACAAAATACAAGGGTATACCCCCTAGAACCTAAATTACAAGAAGGGAACATAAGCTAGGATCTACTCTTGTCGTGCATGCGATGATCCTGAAACAAAATACATATTATTGAAAAGTGAATATCACATAAATATAACAACATGAATATCTAACAATTTCAACAGGGTAACATACATTCATATTTTGTTCACTTCTCATTTCTAGTTTTCATTAGAATCTCTTCCTTATTCAACTATTAATAATTGTTCTCTCTTTCACTATTAACCTCCATTCCAGACTTTATAAGATCAAACATGATTATCTTTGTTTAACACATTACTGATACCCTTTCATTGGTATCATCATCATCATCCCGTAGGAGTCGATGCAAAGTGATCCCCTTACCCGGGATCCTAACATACACTAAATGTATGCTAGCCAATACATGGTGATCCCCTTACCTGGGATCCTAACATACACTAAATGTATGATAGTTTACGCCTCAAATCACACTTCTCATATTTCATTTGTCAATGATAATTTCATCACTTAGCAATTCACACAACAACCTTTCCTCTTAAGTACACATACATTCAGTAATTCACATTTCACATCGGTAATATATATTAATCATGGAATTTAACTAGAAGGTAAATGTGCGATTCACCTATCTGCAATAGAAGCTCTACTCGTGCTCCCCTGCTGCTGCTGTTGCACCATGCCTGTGGTCCCTCCTGCAAATCACAAGTTTATCTCATAAATTTTCCTCGCTCAAGGATATGTTTTATAATAACCATATCAACAACCAATAAGTCTTTCTTTTAGCCATTTCTTAATATTTTATGTTTTTCTCATTTCACCCATTATTATTGTCGTTCTTTGTCCAACCACAGTTATTATTCCTTTCTTTATATTTGGACTGTCACTATCCAACTGTTACTGTCTCGTTTTTGAACTGTTACTGTCTGACCTCTCCTCAGATTTTTAACTATATCTGGAGTTATAGAACTCCGATTCAAGCGAGATTAGTCTCGTTGGAAAGCTAAGACATGAGGCTACAAGTTCTATGATTTAAGGAGAACCCAGTTCTGCCTCTAAGATAGTCAAAATTGCTCATCAAGAAACACTTGGACTGTTAGTGTCCAACTGTTACTGTCTGACCTCTCCTTAGATTTTTAACTATATTTGAAGTTATAGAACTCAAATCTATAATTTAACATCCAAGCATCAATTCATAATCAACTTTAAAACAACTCATAAGACCATGTTTAGAATATCTTACCCGGTAAGAATCAAGGTCTCGATCCCTCCTTTTCTTTCTAATGACAACCGACCCTCCCCTCTTCTCTTCTTGTTCAATTTTTCTTGTTAATCCCTTGCCCACCGGTGTTTATTTTTACCTATAACCCTTAATCTGGATGGGTTCTTGAAATTTGGTATTTCTCTCTTGATCTGTAAAAATAGATACCAAAACTCCCTCTCTTCTTTCTTTATGATAGTTACAGATTTGTTTTTGGTAAGAAGAGTAGTATTTATGCTCTATAATTATTCTTATTTGCATTTAGGCCCCATTTTCTTTAAGTGTATTCGTTTTACCCCCACTTCTTTTTTAGTTTAGTTTATTTTCTTTAATTTAATCCAACCTTGATTATCTCGGGATTTACATGTCCCCACACTTGAAACATTGTCCCAACCTTCATCTCTGCTCATACATGGTCTCTGGAACTTTTTGTGTTTGTGGGTTATTACTCACGTAATTGGTTTGTTGGTTACCTATCGGTCTCCCCACATGTACCCCAGCTGCTGGCCTAGCCATGAATTTGTTCTTTCTTGCCAATACATTGTTTGATTCCTCTTGCCATTTAGCTTGATCAAAATTTTTCATCAATGTTTCCGGCTTTAATATCTTCAACATTGGTTTGATGTCCTCCTTTAACCCACTAATAAAGCTGGAAATATAGTAGGACTCAAGCAGTAGGGAATTTAATGAATGCATTAATGATTTTAGTTCCTCAAACCTCTCAACGTATTCCTCAATACCACCCTCATGTGTTAATTTGTTGAATTCCTCCACAATATCAGCTCTATTACCAAACCGGCTACATATAGCTCTTGAAAATTCCTCCCACTCTAGATTTATTTCCACCCCACACATATATCCTTCAAACCAGATCTCTGCCTTTCCTTCCAAGTAAAAGATGCAAGTTCTACCCACTGCTAAAATGGAGTTGAGTTGAGTTTAAAAAACTTCTTGCACCTCCTCAACCAACCCTTAGGATTATCTCCTCGAAATGTTGTCAGATCCATCCTTGGGAGGGCAGCATTATGCACTACTCTCTGTTGCTCCTGGCCATAAGTTGGATCCCCCCGAGCAGGATCTTTTCCCCTTGATAACATTCCTTCTGGACTGCCTCTTGCTGGTGTCTGCAAGATTCCTCTGGAAGTGCTTCCCACATCCTTTCCCGTCATCTGATGAGCAAGGAATGTTTGAAATTGATTCGATAGTGTTTCAATTTGAGCACTAATCTGATCAGTCTTCCGACTTTGTTCACTGAGTTGTTCCTGCCATTTGTTTTGTTGATCGACCAAGGATTCCTGAAGTTCTTGTTGAAGGATCTGCATTCGCTCCTCCAATTTCTTGCAGTGTTCCTTAACGTTTTTCACCATAGTATTAGATCTTAAGGCTTTGATAGCAATTGTTAAGATTACTTAACAAATCAAGAAGAAAATGAGGTTAAGAATAGAATAATATTAGCAGAGAAGCGTCAGAGAAAAAAGAAGTGAAATCGAATTTGGACTGCAATCTATTCATATCCAATATAATTCTTGTCATGTGCTTTTATAGTAATCTACATTGACTACTAACAGATTAATCCAACTAACTCTAACTGATTTAATAAATTCTGCTAACCGAATGAACACCAACTAACCAACAGAATATTAAAAACTAGGCAGTAGGTTGCGTGCTCCTAACGTCTCTACTTCCCGTTCTTTCTTTCAATAGTAATCTTTTTCTTGTTGTAATTCTTTCACTTTCTGTCATCCAGGTACGTAAAACAATGAGATCGTAAAGGGAAGAAAAATAAATAAAAGAAAGATGAGAACGAACCACACAAGATTACACCTTTAGATATAGCTATGTCAGGCTTATCAAAAGTGATATAAGTAAAGTCAAAAGACTAAAAAGAAATAAAAAGCATGAGTAAGCCAAGAACATAGTAAGAAGGTCGGCTAACTTGATCACATTGAAGCACTCATGGAAGGCCAATGTGTCATACCTGGCAATAGACTGATGCACACGGCTGGAGCAGGGTTGTTGTCCACGGTTGAAACAAGGAGCGAAAGTGCTGGCATTGTGCTCTTCTATGTAGACTGAGAAGAGATGGTTGTCCGTGTGGAGGTTGGGCTAAGATGAGACGCCGTCAGTGTGGAGCGTAGTTGCTGATATTGTTGTTCTCGGCCTGGAACAGGGCTGTTGTTGTCAGCTAACAACTCATATTGCTACTCTTTCCAGCGTTGGTGTTACTCTGCTACAAGAAGGCCATCAATGCGGAGAAGCTGGGTGCTGGTATTATGATGTCTCGATGGCAGGGCTGAGAAGGTGAAGCTGTTGTCCGTTGCTGAATTTTGAGCTGGAGGAAGAGGATAGTCGGCTGTTTGCTGGACTGAGAGGATGAAGATCTTGCAACTGCTAGTAGACTGAGAAGAGAGGCTGGAAATTGTATCATCATGGCTGCTGTGGAAGGAGATATCACTGTGGCTGCTGTGGAAGGAAGAGTTGAAGGCGTTGGTGCAGAGCTAGGAGCTGGTGGAGCTGTCGGCCTGAGATGCTGCTGCTCAGAGGAGATGTTGAGCTGAAGACTTGTTGCTGGAGCACGGTACTGAACTGAGGACTTGCTGCTGGAGTAGAGGAGGTGCTGCTGGTACTTTAATGGAGTTCACGGAGTAGCTGTTTCAATGGAGGACTGATGGACGTTCACGGTTTCTTTTGAACTTTAAGTGTTTAAGGCTTTTCGTATTTTTAATAGGTGGGGAGAGTGTGGAGGCCAGGATTTAAATGAAGGCTTGAAAGAAGGGAGGCTGTGCAGTGGTGTTTAAAAAGGTCAGGACAAAGATTTTCCCTACTGGTGGCAACTATTCAATCTTCCGAGGCTCCTCCAGGCTTTTTTTTTGTTCCGTTGCAGCCACACTCCCTCTCAACTAGAGATTGAGATGGTTTTATAAGAGCTTAGTAAGATTTTGTATCTCCAGTAGCTGGGCGAATCGTGGCCTTGGGTTTTTATTAAGTAATCTTCACCCTTCGCATGTCCATCCAAGGTAGTTAGTGCTGGCTTAACAGTGGTCTTTAATGCAGCCTTGCAGCTGATTCAGAGCTGCCAAAGGAAACACTTTTTTGGTGTGTTCATTGTCGTGTATGGTGCCTAAAGTCTAGATAAAATAGGGAAGAAATTTGTTAGCAGATAAAATAGGAAAGAAAACAAGGCTTTTTTTGTTAGCAGATTAGTTCATGTATGCAGGGACAACAAAGGTTGGAGTTTATAGCAGTCCTTCTCTACCTCCAAGGGCTGCTTGGGTTAGGGTTTTGTGCAGATTTCACGGGAAAAACCAAAAGGTTTTAGGACTTGGGAGTTGATGGAATCTTAACCCTTGGTTGAAGGAAAGAGATCCTTGACATTGGCTGAAGCTAAGGACAAAAGGTTGTCCTGCTCTATAACGGACAAAAGAAAGACACAAAGCTGTTTTGGCATCCAGAATAATATTGGGTAGTGTTTTTAGAAGAGAATTGCATGTGTTTTTAATATAATAAGAGCTAAAATGTTGGCTTAAAGTGAAGTACAAGTATCTAGGTGTAAGGTGGCATGATATTTATGTGGTTTGGTGAAGAGGTAAGGAAAAAATTAGGGCTGAAAACTGAGTACTTAAGCATCCTTTTTTTTTGTTTTTTATTTTTAGTGTTTTTTACAAAGTAATTTTTGATTTTAGATTTCATCAATATGATCCTCAATTGAACTTTATTCTTCAAATTTTTTTCAATTAACCCTCAGGTTGCACCAAATTAGCCTTTCAAAATTTCAATTGTGTCCCTAATCTTCCAATCTTTGCGAATTGATCCAAATTAGGACTTCAAACTTGATTTTTCTTCAATTGAATCCTCCAAACCCATTAGATGTTTAATTATGTCCTTGAACTTAATCAATTCTTCTAATTTTGGCCAAACGGACCTTTAGACTTAATTTCACTTCAATTAAATCTTTAATTAAGTCAATTAGACCTATTATCAGTTTAATTAAGTCCTTAAACTTAATTAATTCTTGTAATTTTAATCAAGTTGGATTTCAACCTTAAAACTTTGTTTCAAATTAAATCTTTTTTCAACCCATCTTGTCGGCATGCCCCAATCTAGCTATTCTTTTGGCATTTTTATTTTCTGCAGCTCAAAGATTTATCTTTTTGTGTCCTAAAAATATTTTGGATTTTAAATTTCTGTTCTTTTTCTACTCTTGAAGAAAAAGAAAAATATACAAATAATTTTAGAGGATCGAAAATTGGGTTATTACGTGGTGATTGTTATTAGTTAAACTTATGGAGGAAAAAAAAAAGGCTCTAAGGACCGAACATGTATATGGTTTTGGGGGAAATAGATAGTTGATGATAATTGTTTTTTAAAATTATGATAAATCTTGTATGTATTAATGAAATGGTGGTGATTGGAAAAAAATAGTTGGCTATATACATTGAAATTGAAGTTTAGTATGTTTACATATTAGAAATTAAATATGAAAGATTGAAGTATGAGTAACTGATATTGGAAATTATAAATGGACATAAAATTGATGTTACGTAAAACAAATGATGAAGGAAATAACTGAAAATTTAATTGAAGCTAAGGTTTGATTTAAAACAAATATATATAAAGGAACATAGATAGTTAATTTGATAAACTGACAATGATGTGCGGGAATGTATTTTTAAATGTTGGTGGCGTTAGGACTTTGCATGAAATTAAGGAAATTGGAAAATTAGTATTGAAATATGTTACATTAGACTGTTAGTAAATAAGTTAGTGAAATAAAAATTGAATAGAGGATGATAAAGGATTTAACAAGGGGTAAATGCCTTATACAAAAAGTGGTATTTAAGGAATTCATGTGGATCAGCCCGCGAACACCAAAGATTCATTACACGAAAGATTCATCACAAGGTCCAAAGTGAAGGTATTGAAAGAAGCATGGAGTATACTGGTTGTGCAAGTTTCGACAAGACTGAACTTGGGGATTCTTTGGAGCATCAAAAGGAGACCTTAGTACATTTAATCCATGTGCAAGAGAGGCCCAATCAACTCTTATTTAGGCCATGAAGTTTCGACAACAAGGCTACCAATTTTATATCAGTTTCGGCCAGCCTTGTTATATGATGTTTCTATATGTTTTGTGGATTCCTAACTAGTATTGGATTTCCTATATGTGTAGGAACTTGATTATTTCCTTTAAATATTAGGATTTATTATTTTTATTTTATTTCCTTGTCAGGTGAGGATAAAACACATTAGAGGAAATAAAGGAATTAATTGTGTTTTGAAATATTGGAAGGATACCAAGATGTGGAAAAGAGGATCATAACATCATTTTCCTTATAAAAAAAAAAAGGATAAATACAAGGCTAAAATCAGAATCATATTCTAACTTGAAAATGAAAGGGGCAAAAACTTCTCCTTTAGTTCCAAAGATTATTGGGAAGCATTATAAGCTATAAATAAGTCTTGTATCAGACCTATAATGTTTTCTTTTCTTCTTTTCTTCTTACAATGGATAAAGACTTAGGACTTATGAGCTTTATTTTTATTTTGTTAGTTATACCCCAGGGTTTATTTAGGCTTAATTAATACTTTGTTTTCAGCTAGAATCCAGGGTTTATTTAGGCTTAATTAATACTTTGTTTTCAGTTAGAATCCAAGGTTTGTTTGGATTATGATTTGGGCTTACTAGTAAAGGGTTTGGGTCAGTTTTTGTTTGTGGATCAATTCAACCCACAAGGGTAAGACCTATTAAGGTTAATTTTTTAGAACTATTTAAACAAATGTAAGCCTAAATTTCGGTGGCCATTGATGAATAATACTCTTGAACTTTTTAGTTTTAATGTGTGAGAAACCTTCTTGTATTCTTTGGTTCTTGAACGAACTTAATCTGACTTATTGAAGATTAACTAGCTTCATGGTGTCATTCAACTTTATTCTAATAGTGTTGGTGCCTTAAGGCAGGTTTCAATTATGTCACACTTCTATCAATCGTGATTGTGGGTTGTGTGGCCACATGATTATGAGGTTCACATCAGTTGGTATCAGAGATAAGCTCCGAGAATAGGTCATATCTTTCTGAAATCTTTATTTTCCTAGTGTTCATTAAGTTTTCAGTGTTTGCGTCAATCTTTTTTTTTTATGTTTGTAGAATAATAGTAAAAAAAATTATTATTTTGTTTTGTTATTGTCTCTAACATATCAGTAGCTTAAAACTAAAAAAAAAAAAAAAAGAGATGTTATTCAAATCTTGTTGCAATTCTGCCGTAAAAACACAATTCATAAAGAACCATAAGCAAACCACCTCAGAATTAATTGAAATTTCATATATTTACTACTAGTGGTTAAATCACACTATATATTAAATTTTTTCTTATTTTTATATCATTTTCTTGAGGTTTCAATTCGGGGTTTAATTCTGCTACAAACTGATCATACACAAGTTTCGATACTTAGACATAAGAGAAAGACCTATAAACTGAGATGCATAGTTTATTAGGTTTAATTCTTGAGGGTTCAATCCCTTTGTTGTTTCAATTTTGGTGTTTTAAAATTACGTAATAAGTCAGATTTGCATCAAGATCCAAAACGTGTTAGTCTACTGTTTGTTTTGACCAAATCAGTTTGTTTCTATTAAATTTGGGTTATTTAAGAGTCAAATAAGTATCTTCATTAGTTTTCATTTTTGTTTTATTTTGCAGCTTAGTTTCGTCTATAATTCATACGAATTTGCATTGCTACTTGCAAAACATTAATCGTAGTTTTGTTTGGTTTGTTTTTAGTATATTTATTTATTCTTAAGTCTATATTCATAATTGAAATGCATTGCAAAAGCCTATGAATTTGATTGGTTGGATTTTTAATTTTGAAAGAACCGTAAGAAAACAAGTTTTGAGGTAAAAGGCGTAGTGAGTTTATTAGAATGAAAAGCTTAATTTTTAGTGAAACACAAATGACGTGAGGAATTTGTTTTTAAACCACTAACCAATATTTACAGGTATAATCATGTCTGATCAGAATAACACACCACCCCTTCTGAGGGTGATGTAAAGTTCCAAATTCAAGCCTTGGCAAAGATAATGAAGAGGGTGAATTTTGTGATGGGGAACATTTGTGATAAACTTGAGAAGTTCAAGAAACGTGGCAATGAAGCTGGTACAAGTACCCAAGATGTGAGGAAGGTTGGGGCTGATCTGAAATTGAACAATGGTGCGCTAATTATGAAGATTTTAAGGTGATGATTTTAGTGAATGAGGTTTTGAGGATGAGACCATAGGTCATAGGGGAGGTTTCAGCAACCTAAAAATCAAAGGGATTTTGGGAATAGAACTAGGGGCCAATTCGGCTAGAAGGGAAATTTTTGTAACTTCAAAGGACATGATGATGTAGATGGTGATTTGGATGTTATCAAGTTGAAAATACTTATTTTTCAAGGTAAAAATGATCCCGTTGCGTATTTTGAGTGAGAGAAAAAGATGGATTGGATTTTCAATTGTCGAAGTTATTCTAAAGCGAGGAAGGTGAAAATGGTAGTCATTGAATTTATAGAATACAAATTGATTTGGTGGGATCAGAATGTGATTGGTATGAGGAGGAATGGAGAAAGGCTAATAGCATCGTGGGAGGAAATGAAAGTATTGATAAGGAGGTGATTTGTCCTAACCATTAATATAGAGATTTGTATCTAAAACTACAATGTTTGCATCAGGGTTCTAAGTTAGTGGATAAGTATTATAAGGAAATAGAGATCACGATGATTCAGGCCAATGTATTTAAGGATAGAGAGGCCATGATGGCTAGATTTCTTAATGGACTAATAGGGAGATTGTAAAGGTGGTGGAATTACAACATTACATGGAGTTGGAGGATATGATCCATATGGCGATGAAGATGGAGAGGCAAATAAAAAGAAGGGGCAACACATGTTTTCAGACCAATTCAGCTTCATCTTCATCAACATGGAGGTTGAATTAGAGGATAGAGAGGGTTGCCCAACCAAAGCCTTTTGTCCCTACTAAAGTCGAACCACCTAAAGCTAAGGTTGAAACCTCTACGGGTTTCAAAGGTAAATTTGACTCTCAACCTAAACATACTCAAGATGTTAAATGTTTCAGGTGTTAGGAGCTTAGACATTGCACTTCAGAGTGTCCAAATAAGAGGATAGTGGTGATGAGAGACAATGGTGATGTGGAATCCAAGAGTGACAAATTAGATTGTAAAGACATGCCACCATTGGAGGATTGTACTGAGGATGAATTGACATTACTTATTGAGGAGTCTATGGTTATAAGGCGCACACTTCAGGTTCAGGTAAAGAAAGATGATAGTGATCAGCAAAGGAAAAACACTTCCATACACGATGCTATGTACAAAACAAGGTGTGTAGTTTAATTATTGATAGTGGAAGTTGTACTAATATGGCTAGCACTACCCTTATTAGTAAACTGAATTTGTGTATAAAGAGACCTACTTTAATACTAATGATCTTGATCATGTTGTTCTTAGTGTTGCTATTTCTTTGCTGCAGGAGTTTGAAAATATGATTCCTTAAGATATCCATAGCAGATTACCACCATTGATGGGAATAAACATCAAAATGTTATTGTATTCGGGGCTGCAATTCCTGATCGACCAGCCTATAAAAGCAATCATGAGGTGACAAAGAAGCTTTAAAGGCAAGTTGATGAGCTGATGGAGAAGGGGTACATTCATAAGAGTATGAGCTCGTGTGTTGTATCAGTGTTACTTGTGCTTAAGAAGGAACATAGAGGATGTGTGTTGATTGTTGAGCCATCAACAATATAACGGTAAAGTATAGACATCTCATTCCCAGGCTTGATGACATGCTAGATGAGTTACATGGATCATGTATCTTCTCTAAAATTGATCTGAAAAGTGGGTACCATTAGATTAGGATGAAAGAAGGTGATGAGTGGAAAACTGTATTTAAAACTAAGTATGGTTTATATGAATGATTAGTCATGTTGTTTGGACTTATAAATGCATCTAATATATTTATGAGTTTAATGAATCATGTATTGTGTGTGTTTATAGGTAAGTTTGTGGTTGTGTATTTTGATGACATTCTAATTTATAGAAAGAACTTAAATGAGTATCTTGATTATTTACGTAATATACTTAGTGGGTTGCGTAGTGAGAAATTGTATGCTTATCTTAAGAAATGTACTTTTTTCATGGAGAAAATTGTGTCTCTTGGTTATGTTGTAATTGTACAAGGTATCGAGATGGATGAGAAGAAAGTTAAGGCTATTCAGGATTGGCCTACACCAAAATCAGTAAGTGAGGTAAGGAGTTTTCATGGGTTAGCTAGTTTTTATAGGCGTTTTGTGAAAGATTTTAGTATATTAGTTGCACCCTTGAATGAAGTTGTTAAAAAGTTAGTTGGGTTTAAATGGGGGAAGGAACAAGAATCGGCTTTTGGTCTTTTGAAAGAAAAATTATGTTCTGCACTTGTTTTAGCTTTACCTAATTTTACAAAAGCATTTGAAATTGAATGTAATGTATCTAGAATAGAAGTAGGAGTTGGTTAATACAGGATCGAAGACTCATTGCTTATTTTAGTAAGAGGTTAAGTGGAGTAACTTTAAACTATCTCATTTATGATAAAGAACTATATGCTTTGGTAAGAACACTTAAGACATTGCAGCATTATTTATAGCCAAAGGGGTTCGTATTCCATTCAAATCATGAGCCTTGAAACATCTGAAAGGATAAGGTAAGTTAATATAAGACATGCAAATTAGATGGAATTCATTAAGACTTTTTCTTATGTAATCAAGTATAAAAAAAGGCAAAGAGAACATGGTGGCTAATGCTCTTTCATGCATGCATGTTCTTCTAAACACTATGAGTACTAGATTGCTAGGCTTTTAATATAAGAAGGCTTGTATGTTAATGATTCAGACTTTTCTGAAATATATAATGCACATGGACCTTTAGCTTTTGATAAGTTTTATTTGATAGATGGTTACTTATTAAAAGAGAATCGATTATGTGTTCCTGCTAGTTTTTTGCATGAATTACTTGTTTGTGAAGCACATGGGGTGGTTTAATAGGTCATTTTGGGGTTGCAAAAACTTTGACATAATCGATTCTCTTTGAATAAGTAACCATGAACTGTATACATCATTTCTTGTATCTACTGAACCCTGATTAGATATCTCTATAAACTTTGTTTTAGGTTTACCTAGGTCAAAGAAAGGTAGAGACTATTTTTGTTATGGTTGATAGGTTTTCTAAGATGGTGCATTTCAATGCATGCCATAAGACTGATGATGTATCTCATATCGCAGATTTGTTCTTTAGGGAGATTGTACGTTTGCATGGTATTCCTAAGAGTATAATTTCATATTGAGATGTTAAGTTCCTTAGCTACTTTTGGAAGATTTTATGGGGAAAGTTGGGAACTAAACTCTTATTTTTGACAACTTGTCATTCCTAAATAGATGGGCAAACTGAGGTAGTGAATAAAATTTTATCCCAACTTTTGTGTGTTATTATTCAAAAGAATCTGAAAAGTTAGAAAAAATGTTTTCCTTTTGTTGAGTTTGCTTATAATAGAACTGTGCATTCGACCATTGGTTTTTCTCCTTTTGAAATTATTTATGAGTTTAATCCACTAACACCTATGGACTTAATTTCTTTATCTTTGGAAGAAAAGGTAAGTTTAGATGGTGAAAAGAAGAAAAAGATGATGAGACAACTCTATGAGGGAGTTTGACTATAAATAGAGAAAAGAAACAGGTTATACGCTTTTAAAGCAAATAAAGGACGCAAATAGATTGTTTTCTAACATGGTGATTGTTTTGGATGCATATGCATAAGTAACAATTCCTTAACCATAGGAAATCAAAGTTACAACCTTGTGGTGATGGTCCATTCTAATGTTTAGAGAGGATTAATGACAATGCCTACAAAGTTGATCTTTCAAGTGAGTATGGTGTTAGTGCTACCTTTAATATTGTTGATTTTACTTTGTTTGACACAGGTTTTAATTCCAGGTTAAATCCTTTTGAGGAGAAAGGGGATGATGTGGATTAGCTTGCAAACACCAAGTGTCCATTACACATTCCAAATAAGCCCATCACAAGGTCCAAAACGAAGGCATTGAAAGAAGCATTGAATGTACTGGTTGTGAAAGTTTCGTCCAATGATGAACTTGGGGATCCTTTGAAGCATCAAGAGGATGTCTTAGTACATTTAATCCATGTGCAAAAGGGGCCTAATCCACCCTTATTTAGGCTATGAAGTTTCGACAACAAGGCTGCCAATTTTGTATCAGTTTCGGCCAGCCTTGTTATATGATGTTTCCATGTGTTTTGTTGATTCCTAACTAGTATTGGATTTCCTATTATATGTGTGAATATTGATTATTTCCTTTAAATATTAGGATTTATTATTTTTATTTTATTTCCTTGTCAGGTGAAGAGAAAATACAGTTGAGTAAAATAATCTAAGCTAACTTAGGAAACACATGGCTAGCATAGTCTCCTTATTGTGCAAGGAGAATAATTCAGTAACTTAATTGTGTTTCCTAATATTGGAAAGATACCAAAAGGTGGTAAAGAGTAGCATTAAAGGCAACATCTTTTTCCTTCCAAATGAAGGATAAATATAAGGTTGGGATCATAATCCTATTCTAACTTGGAAACCAAAGGGGCAAAAACTTCTCTTTTAGTTCCTAGGATTATTAGGCAGCATTATAAGCTATAAAGAAGTCTTGTATCAGACCTATAGTGTTTTTTTTTTTCATCTTCTCTTCTCACAACATATACAGACTTAGGACTTATGGACTTTATTTTTATTTTGTTAGCTATAATCCAAGGCTTATTTGGGCTTTATTTTTATTTTGTTAGCTATAACCCAACACTTATTTGGGCTTAATTAATACTTTATTTTTAGATAGGATCCGAGGCTTGTTTGGATCAGGGTTTGAGCTTACTAGTAAAGTGTTTAGTTGGTTTTTGTATTTGTGGGTCAATTCAACCATTTATTTAGTTTGCAATTTATGCAACCTTTATTTTCCCGGGGTTTACAAGATTAGATCTATTAGGTTTAATTTTTCAGAACTATTTAAACACATGTAAGCCTAAATTTTAATGGCCATTAATGAATAATACTTCTAAACTTTTTTAGTTTTAACGTGTGTGAGAGCTTCTTTCATTCTTTGGTTCGACTTCATTCCAATAGTGCTAGTATCTTGGGGCAGATTTACATTGTGTCACACTCCTATCTGACCTCTTTCGACTTTCTAGGATTAGATCTCAATCTTGATTGTGGGTTGCGTGACCACGTGATCACGAGGTTCACATCAAGAATTCTATAGTTAATTTCATATCGATGTAATGATATATAAGTGAAAGCAATATGGATTACCAAAAGATGTAAACCCCGGGAAAATAAAGGTTGCATAAATTGCAAACTAAATAAATGGGGAATAAAAGTGAAGAAATTTATGCATAGGTTTAAATAAAAACAGGAATTCATAAATTTTTGGATATAAATTTTTAGATGAAATATTTCGAGACATTATAAATTAACCCGGAAATGTTGAGGGTTGGATTAAATTAAAGAAAATAAACTAAACTAAAAGTTATGGGGTGGAATTATAAGAAATGAAAAGAGATATAGCTTAATTATAAGTAGAAAAAGATATGGGGGTAAAAATAATACACTTAAAGGAAATGAGACCTAAATGCAAATAAGAGAAATTATAGAGCATAAATACTCATCTTCTCACCAAAAATATGCAGCAACCATAAGGAAAGAAAAGAGGGAGTTTTTGTATCCATTCTTGCAAATCAAGATTGAAACACCAAAATTTCAAGAACCCATCCAAGATTAAGGGTTTATAGTAGAATAAACACTTGTGGGCAAGGGATTAACAAGAAAATTTGAACAAGAAGAGAAGAAGGAGGGTCGGCTGTCATTAGAAAAAAAAAGGAAGGAGTTAAAAATCTTCGACTAGTTAAAGATTGAAACCTTGATTCTTACCGGGTAAGGTGTTCTAAACATGGTCTTATGAGTCATTTCAAATTCGATTATGAATTGATACCTTTATGTTGAATTATAGATTAGGGTTCTTAAAATTGAATTAGGAAAAAAGTTTTAGTTGTTAAAATTAAGTAAATTCATGTGTTGTGTGTAAATGGAAAGGTTGATGAATTTGGACAGTTTCGTATCCCGACTTTCAGAGAGATTTTGGGTAGGAGGATGAAGGAATTAGGATTCAGTTCATTCATGGAAATTGTAGTTTTGGATGTTTACTAACTAAGGAAATTGGTCTTGCTCAATTTAGAGCTATAGAACTCCAGTAATGGGTCACCAACCGAGACTCAGTCATGATAGACCTTGTAGGGTAGTAGGTCTGATTCGTTGATGAGCAATTTTGACTATCTTGTGGGCAGAACTGGGTTCTCCTTCCTTTAGGGGACTTGTAGCCCTGTGTCTTAGCTTTCCAACGTGACTAACCTCGCTTGAAACGAAGTCCTAAAACCCCAGATATAGTTAAAAATATAAGAAGAGGTCGGAATGCGACCTCTGCAGACAGTAACAGTCCAAGGTCTAGACAGTAACAATTGGATAATAACAGTTCAAGGTCTAGATAGTAATAATTCAAGACAGTAACGGGTTGAATGTAATAGTCTAAGGTCCAACCTCACTTGAAACGGAGTCCTAGAACTCTAGATATAGTTAAAAATATAAGAAGAGGTCGGAAAGTGACCTCTGCAGAAAGTAACAGTTCAAAATAGTCATGGTTGGACAGTAACAGTCCAACGTCTAGACAGTAATAGTTGGATAGTAACAGTCCAAGGTCTAGATAGTAATAGTTCAAGACAGTAACGGTTGGACAGTAATAGTCCAAGGTCTGGACAGTAACAGTCCATGGTCTAGACAGTAACATTTCAAGACAACAACAGTTCAAGATAGGAATGGTTAGACAGTAATAGTCCAAGGTCTAGATAGTAATAGCTCAAGGTCTAGACAGTAACAGTTCGAGATTTAAACAGTAACAATTCAAATATAAAGAAGGGGATGATAACTATGGTTGAACAAAGAATGACGATATTAATGAGTGTAATGAGAAAAACATAAAATATAAAGAAAGAAATGATTGGAAGAAAGACTTATTTGCTGTTGATATGGTTATTATAAAACATATCCTTGAATAAGAAAAATTTATGAGATAAGCCCATGATTTGCAGGAGCGACCACAGGCGTGGTGTAGCAGTAACAGCAGGGGACCACGAGTAGAGCTTCTACTGCAGGTAGATGACCCTCACCTAAGCTTTCTAGTTAAATTCAAGAATTTAATATGTTAATAATGTGAGATGTGAATTTGCAAACATTGGATATTATATGAAAAGATGAAAGTTGATGTAATGATGTTGTTATTCTGGATAATATCCCGAATGTATGTGTGTTCAAGGTAAACGACTCTTATGTGAATTGCCAAGTGATGGGAGTACCACTGACAAGGAAAATACGAGAAGTATAATATGTGTTTCGACTAGCATACATTTAGTGTATATTAGGATCCTAGGTAAGGGGATCACCGTGCATCGACTAACATACATTTAGTGTATGTTAGGATCCCGGGTAAGGGGATCACCATGTTTTTTACTAGCATACATTTAATATATGTTAGGATCCTGGGTAAGGGGATCACCATAATTTTTTACTTGCATACATTTAGTGTATGTTAGGATCCCGTGTAAGGGGATCTCCATACATTAATACTAATGGGATGATGATGATACCGATAAAAAGGGTATTAGTAATGTGTGGGTGAAACAGTTGTGGTTGATTTTAATGGAATCTTGAATGAAAGTTGGAAATGAGAGATGAAACACTTTTTGATAGATGAATGAGGAGTTCTAACGAAAACGAAAAGGGAAAAGGAATAGAATAAGAATACATATCTACCTGTTGCGATGTCGCGGTCACACAAATTAGTCACCCTAGCTTCAAACACAACACACAAGATAGTATAGAGCAAGCAAGGGGTCGATCCCACGAGGAAGATTCAAGTCAGATTTTTATGCTAGATAATATGCAATTTGGGGGGGGGGGTTTGGATGTTATCTAGGCTAAAGCAAAAGAAAACAGAAAACTATCAAACAAAATTTAATAAAATCAGAAAATTATCAAGAGAACAAACCTTGGTGGCAAGCACACATCCACCTAAAATATCAGAACTGATCATGGAAACAAAACATCAATTTATATTCTGAATATTTATCTCTTCTTAACATTGGTTAGTTAACGGATCCGCCGTATA
>Ga0307511_10002128_pt1 | contig 20773 bp, 23 predicted proteins | sample 13_EM_MG_FD_200266 | JGI IMG/M metagenome (GOLD analysis project Ga0307511, IMG submission 200266) | Populus trichocarpa ectomycorrhiza microbial communities from riparian zone in the Pacific Northwest, United States - 13_EM | ecosystem: Host-associated > Plants > Roots > Unclassified | place...
ATCACCGCAGCTGGCCCGCCACGTCCGCGGCGGCCGTGAGGATCACCAGCAGGGGGATGACGGCCGTCGGCGGCACCCGGTAGCTGCCGCGGCTGTCCTGCTCCACCGCCTTGGCCGTGACCAGGGACTTCAGGTGGTGGTAGAGCTGGCCGGTGGAGCGCAGCCCGGCCGCCTCCGACAAGGCGGGGGCGGGCTGCGCCCCGTTGGCGATCAGATGCCGGACGATCGCCGCCCGCACCGGGTGGCCCAGCGCGGCGAGCAGCTCCACCCGCGGGCCATCCGGCAGCGTGAGCGTCGCGTCCACGCCGAACCGGATCTGCCACGACAGGTCGCCGTTGAGCCGGACATCGCCCTGGTAGCCGACGATGCCCGCCTCCAACCCCTCGGGCGCGGCGGCGACTCCCTCCAGCGCCGCCACGCGTCGTTCGAGGTCGGCGATGCGTTCGTCGTAGTCAGACACGGTGATCAAGCATGCACGAGCTCCCGGGAGACCCGCTGCCAGGTCGCCGGGTCACGCAGCATGCCCAGGCAGAGGCCGAGGATGAAGTCGTTCACACCCGAGTGCAGCGTGATGTAGTCGTCTGCGGCGAGATCCGACACCAGGACCGCGCTGGTCGCGACCGTGCCGTCGGTGCGGCGCAGCGAGAATCCGGCGTTGATGACTCCCGCGAGCTCGCCGCCCTTGTAGCCGATGCCCAGTTCGCCCGGTTCCAGCGAGCCGGAGAACGCGAACTCCAGGTAGTTCCGCCCGGGAATCCGTTCGGTGGCGATTGCTCGGTGCAGCGAGGCCACGTCCGCCGCGCTGCCGCGGTGCGTGGTCTTCGCCCACGCCAGCTGCGCGTCCAGGCCGGGCGCCGGTCGGGCCCGTGCGGCCGCGCGGAACTCGGGATCGGTGAGAAAACGCCTGGCCAGTTCGTCGTTCGTGCCCGGCCACCAAAGCCGGAGCCACTGGCCTATCAGCGCCGGCACTCCGAGCAGGCCGTGCAGATAGTCGGTGGCGGCGTGGATCGCCTTGTACGCCGAGGCCAGCGGCGACAGCCGGCACGCCTGGTGTGCGATGCGACCGCCGCGGCCGTCGTCGGCGAAGACTCCGACGTTGTCGCGATGCGTGGCCAGCCACTCGACCCAGTCGGTGCCTTCGGCAGCGCTCGCCTGGCCTTGCAGCAGCAGCGGTGCGGCCGCGACCGCCGCCGCACCGGCCAACACGTGTCGTCTGGACAGCATGGATCCCCCTCTTCCGTTTTTCCGTAGTTACGGAATATCAGAGAAGAGGGGTGTCTGTCAGTCGTTCGTCAGGAAGACAGGGAGAACGTCACCCCGGCGGCGGTGGGCTGGTTGCGCTCGATGTTGCGGACGGTGAGCGGCAGCGTGCCCTCGATCGCGGCCAGCACGGCCGCCTGGACCAGGGGCTGGACCTCGGCCACGGTCACGTTCCGGCCCAGCTCGGCCGACAGCGAGGTGACGCCGGCGTCGCGGATGCCGCACGGGATGATCTTGCCGAAGGCGTCCAGGTCGGCGTTGCAGTTGATCTCCAGGCCGTGCATGGTGACGCCGCGCTGGACCCGGATGCCGATGGCGGCGATCTTGCGCTCGGGGCGGTCGGCGGCGGCGGCCAGCCACACGCCGCTGCGGCCCTCGACCCGGCCGGTGGCCAGGCCGAACGCGTCGCAGACGTGGATCAGGGCCTGCTCGATGCGCCGCACGTAGTCGACGACGTCGACCGGGTCGCTGAGCTTGATGATGGGATAGCCGACCAGCTGTCCCGGACCGTGCCAGGTGATCTTGCCGCCGCGGTCCACGTCGATCACCGGCGTGCCGTCCTGCGGCCGGTCCGCGGGCTCGGTGCGCTTGCCGGCGGTGTAGACCGACGGGTGCTCCAGCAGCAGCAGAGTGTCCGGACCGACGCCATCCGCGCGGGCGTTGAGCAGCTCGCGCTGGAGCTCCCACGCGTCGGCGTAGTCGATGGTGCCCAGCGGCCGCACCTGCACGGGATCGGCCGTGGCGCGGCAGGAAGAGGTCGTCACATACCGACTTTACGCCCGCGCCCCGAGAACGTCCGCGAGCGCGGTGGCCAGGGTCTCATGCTGGAATTCGAAGCCGTGCTCCAGCAACGCCTTCGGGGTCACCCGCTGGCCGATCAGGATGCCCTCGTCGGCGAACTCGCCCAGCACCGCCCGGATCGCGAAGCCCGGGATCGTCCACGGGGTCGGGCGGCCCATCGCCTCGCCCAGCTCCCGGGTCAGCTGGGCGTTGGTCAGCTGCTCCGGCGCGCACAGGTTCACCGGACCCGAGATGTCCTCGTGTTCCAGCACGAAGCGGATCGCCGCCAGCTCGTCGTCCAGCGAGATCCACGGCCAGTACTGCCGGCCGTCGCCCAGTTTGCCGCCCAGCATGAACGAGACCAGCGGCTTCAGCTTGCCCAGCAGGCCGCCCGACGGCGAGAACACCAGGCCCGTGCGCAGCACCACCACCCGTGCGCCGGCGTCCCTCGCCGGCTGGGTCGCCGACTCCCACTCGTGCACCAGGTCGGCCAGGAAGCCCTGGCCCTTCGGCCCCGACTCGTCCACCGACCGGTCGCCGGTGTCCCCGTAGAAGCCGACCGCCGACGCGTTCACCAGCACCGGCACCTTGTGCTCGGCGACCGCCGCCGCCAGCACCTCGGTCGGCTCCACCCGGGAGTCCAGCAGCGTCTGCTTGCGGGCCTGGCTCCAGCGCTTGTCGCCGATGCCCGCCCCGCACAGGTTCAGCACCGCGTCCACGCCGTCCAGCGTGCCGTCCTGGATCCGCCCCGCCGGCGGATCCCACATCCGTTCGTCCCGGGCCGCCGCCGGCCGGCGCACCAGCCGCAGCACCTCGTGGCCGGCGTGCCGCAGCACCGGCAGCAGGGCGGAACCGATCAAGCCGGACGAGCCGGCCACCACGACGCGCATGCCCAGATCGTCCCCCGCGAACCTGCGCGCCGCAGCACCGGGGTGGCCCACCCGACACCAAGATCGAGGGACCGATCCTCTCGCTGAACGCCAGGAAGGGCCCCTTCCTGACGTTGAACGCCATGAAGGGGCCCTTCCTGTCAGCAGCTACGTGCCTCAGAGGCCGAGGTCGGGCTCGAAGGCGCCTTCCTCCAGGCGGTGCTTGATCGTGGTGAGGAAGCGGGCCGCGTCCGCGCCGTCCACCAGGCGGTGGTCGTAGGACAGGGCCAGGTACACCATGGACCGGATGGCGATGGTGTCGCCGCCGGCCTCGTCGGCCACCACGACCGGGCGCTTCACCACGGCGCCGGTGCCGAGCATGCCGACCTGGGGCTGGTTCAGGATCGGCGTGTCGAACAGGGCGCCGCGGCTGCCGGTGTTGGTCAGCGTGAAGGTGCCGCCCGACAGCTCGTCCGGCTTGATCTTGTTGTTGCGGGTCCGGTCGGCCAGGTCGGCGATCTTGCGGGCCAGGCCGGCGATGTTGAGGTCGCCGGCGTTGTGGATGACCGGCACCATCAGGCCGCGGGGCGAGTCCACGGCGATGCTCAGGTGCTCGGCGCCGTGGTAGGTGACCTCCATCGTCTGGTCGTTGATGGAGGCGTTGACCTGCGGGTGCTGCTTGAGCGCCTCGACGGCGGCCTTGGCGAAGAACGGCAGGAAGGACAGCTTCACGCCCTCCCGCGCCTCGAAGGCCCGCTTGGCGCGGTCCCGCAGCCGGGCGATCCGGGTGATGTCGACCTCGACCACGGTGGTGAGCTGCGCGGAGACCTGCAGCGACTCCACCATGCGCTTGGCGATGGTCTGCCGGATCCGGGTCATCTTCTGCGTGGTGCCCCGCAGCGCCGCGGCCTCGGGCGACGGCGCGGCGGACACCGCCGACGGGGCCGCGTGGGCGGCGGCCGGGGCGGCGGGAGCGGCCGGAGCCGGCGCGGGGGCCTTCTTGGCCTCCACGGCGGCCAGCACGTCCTGCTTGCGGATCCGGCCGCCGACGCCGGTGCCCTGCAACGAGTTCAGGTCGATGCCGTTCTCCGACGCCAGCTTGCGCACCAGCGGCGTCACGTACGGCGCGCCGTTGGTGTCCTCCGCGGACGCGGCCGGAGCCGGCGCGGCGGCGACCGGCGCAGCCGGGGCCGGAGCCGGGGCGGTGGCCACGGGGGCCGGGGCGGGCGCGGGAGCGGCCGGAGCCGGAGCAGCCGGCGCGGGGGCCGGAGCCGGCGCCGGGGCGGCGGCCGGCGCCGAGGCGCCGGAGCCGATGACGGCCAGCTTGCCGCCGACCTCGACGGTGGAGTCCTCGCCCGCGGCGATCTCCAGCAGCGTGCCGGCGACCGGCGACGGGATCTCCGTGTCGACCTTGTCGGTGGACACCTCCAGCAGCGGCTCGTCCACGTCGACGTGGTCGCCGACCTGCTTGAGCCAGCGGGTGACCGTGCCCTCGGTGACGCTCTCGCCGAGCGCCGGCATGGTGATCTCGGTGCCCTGGGCCGGACCGGCCGACGGGGCCGGGGCCGCCGGTGCGGCGGCCGGAGCCGGCGCGGCCGGGGCCTCGGCCACCGGAGCGGGAGCCGGGGCCGGGGCGGCGGCGGGCTCGGGGGCCGGCGCCGGGGCGGGGGCCGACGCGCCGTCGCCGATCACGGCGAGCTCGGCGCCGACCTCGACGGTCTCGTCCTCCTTGACGACGATGCGCGTGAGCACACCGGCGGCCGGCGACGGGATCTCGGTGTCGACCTTGTCGGTGGAGACCTCCAGCAAGGGCTCGTCGACCTCGACCCGCTCACCTTCCTGCTTGAGCCAGCGGGTGACGGTGCCCTCCGTGACACTCTCGCCGAGTGCCGGCATCTGGACGGAGAAGGCCATGGGTTAGTGACTCCTCGTGCTCGTTGCTCGCGTGGCTGACTTTGTGCCGACGGTCAGCCGTGCACGTGCAGCGGCTTGCCGGCCAGGGCGAGGAACGCCTCGCCGAGGGCTTCTGTCTGGGTGGGGTGCGCGTGGATCAGCGGGGCCACGTCCTCCGGGAACGCCTCCCAGTTGTAGATCAGCTGGGCCTCGCCGATGAGCTCGCCGACGCGCTCGCCGACGAGGGTGATGCCGACGACCGGGCCGTCCGGCGCCTTGACCAGCTTCACGCCGCCGCTGGTCTTGAGGATCTGGCTCTTGCCGTTGCCGGCCAGGCTGTACAGGTAGGTGGTCGCGGAGCCGTACTTCTCCTTGGCCGCGGCCTCGGTCAGGCCGACCGAGGCGACCTCGGGGTTGCAGTACGTCACGCGCGGGATGCCGGCCTCGTCGATGACCCTCGGGTTCTGCCCGGCGATGTCCTCGGCCACGAAGATGCCCTGCTGGAAGCCGCGGTGGGCCAGCTGCAGGCCGGGCACGATGTCGCCGACGGCGTACACGCCGGGCAGGTTGGTGCGCAGCCGCTCGTCGGTGATGACGAAGCCGCGCTCCATCTGGACGCCGGACTCCTCGTAGCCGTGGCCCGCGGTGTTCGGGCCACGGCCGACGGCCACCAGCAGCAGGTCGGCGTCGAGCACGTCGCCGTTCTCCAGGCTGACCGACACACCGGAGTCGTTCTGGGTGGCGCCGGTGAACCGCACGCCGGTCTTGAACTTGATGCCGCGCTTGCGGAAGGCGCGTTCCAGCTGCTTGGAGGCCCACTCGTCCTCGGCCGGGACCAGCCGCGGCAGCGCCTCGACGATGGTCACGTCGGCGCCGAAGGAGCTCCACACGCTGGCGAACTCGACGCCGATGACGCCGCCGCCGAGCACGACGACCTTCTCCGGGATCCAGTCCAGGTTCAGGGCCTGGTCGCTGGTGATGACCCGGCCGCTGATCTCCAGGCCGGGAAGGCTGCGGGCGTAGGAGCCGGTGGCCAGCACGACGTTCTTGCCGATGTAGCGGTTGCCGTCGACGACGACGGTGTTCGGCCCCTGGAAGGTGCCGGCGCCCTCGACGAGCGTGACCTTGTTGGCCTTCACCAGGCCCTGCAGGCCCTTGTAGAGGCCGGAGATCACGCCGTCCTTGTAGGAGTTCACGCCCGGCATGTCGATGCCCTCGAGCGAGCTCTTCACACCGAACTTGTCGCCCTCGCGGGCCGCGTCGGCGACCTCCGCCGCGTGCAGCAGCGCCTTGGTCGGGATGCAGCCGCGGTGCAGGCAGGTGCCCCCCAGCTTGTCCTTCTCGACCAGGACGACGGACAGGCCGAGCTCGGCCGCGCGGAAGGCGCAGGCGTAGCCGCCCGAGCCGCCGCCCAGGATCACAAGGTCGGCGGAGGTGTCGGTCACGGGATCTCCTCGACTGGCAACAGTGGCAATTCGTGGTCTGCGGGTCGTCTCGCGCGTGTACGCGCGCGTCAACTGTGGCCATCTTGTCACTTCGTCGTCGCGGCTGCCCTGACCGGGGGAGGGATCGAGGGGGTTTCACACTCTTCGAGCCCCGAGGCTGGCACGATTGACTTGAGACGTCCGATATGGGAGGAGGCGCCGGTGGGCCTGTTCGATCGTTTCCGCAGGAAGGGGCGTCCAGGCGTGACCCGGGGCGCGACCTCGCACGACACCTCCCACCTGGAGGCGTGGGCGACGTCGCACCGGGGTGTCGAGGCCTTCGTGGAGCCCCGGACCACGGTGACGGAGACCACTGTGGTGTTGGTCGCTCATGACGGCGAGTGGACCCGCAGGCGCATCGGCGACGAGCAGGCCGCGTTCCGGCTCGGCCGCAAGCTGGGGCTGCCGGTCTACGAGGTGAGCAAGGTCGGGTACCCGAAGCGCATGCGCGAGTACACCGCCCGTCAGCGCGCCCAGTCCCGCCGTCAGGCCACCGACTGAACTGTCACCGGGAAGTTCACCGAGTTGGCGATGAAGCACAGGTGATGGGCTTTCTCGTGCAGCCCGGCCAGTTTCTCGTGACCACTGTGGACGGTCACCTCGGGCCTCAGCGTCACGCCGGTGAACCGCCCGCCGCCGCCCGCGTCCTCGGCCATCGTGCCCACCGCTCGGTCCCGGTACGCCGTGACCACGATGCCGGCCTCGGCGGCCAGGCCCAGGAACCACAGCATGTGGCACTGGGCCAGCGATGCCACCAGCAGCTCCTCCGGGTTGTAACGGTCGCGGTCGCCTCGGAACGCCGGGTCGGAGGACCCGGGCAGCGCCGGCTTGCCCTCGACCGCCACCTCGTGGGCCCGCGAGTAGTCCCGGATGCCCGTCGTCTCACCCGTCCAGGTGACATTCACCTCATACCCGTGTTCTCGCATACGCCTTGTATACACGCAACCGGCCGTCGGCGGGCACGTCTCTCGGACTGATCAAAGTCTGACTTTGGGGGACTTGTGAGCTTGTCGACGCTGTCCGCCGTCCGGATCGAGGCGGACCGGATCCTGCTGCGTGAGTCGCGCGAGGCCGACCGGGAACGGCTCATCGAGCTCCGCACCGATCCGGAGGTCGGCGCCCACATCGGCGGTCATCGCCGGCGGGAGGACGTCGAGCGGCGTGTCGACGGGGTCGGGATGGACAAGTTGACCGAGGCGCCCGGCCTCTACGTCATCGCCGACAAGGCCACCGACGTCTTACTCGGCACCGTGCAGCTCATGCGCGCCGCCGCCGACGAGCCCGGTCACCTCACCGAGGGCGCCGAGGAACTGGAACTGGGCTACCTGCTGCACCGCGACGCCTGGGGCGCCGGCTACGCCTTCGAGGCCGCCACCGCGGTCCTGCGCGCCGCCGCCGCCGAGCTCCCCGACCAGCCCGTCATCCTGCGGACCCAGTCCGCCAACACGCGCTCCCTGCGCCTCGCCGCCCGCCTGGGCTTCCAACCGGTCAGCACCTTCGAGGCCTTCGACGCCGAGCAGACCCTCTCCACCGCCGACCTGCACTCCTTCAAGGCCTGAAACACCAGGTCACACCCCCACCCACCCGGGGGACGACCCCGTTGCCAGTCTATCGACCAGCGGGGTCGCCCACCTGGGACGGAGATCGACATGTGGACAACTCGGCCCTTGTGGACAGGCCGGGAATCCGCAGGTCGGGCCGGGTGTGACGGGTCAGCCGTTGGCGGCGATGTCGGCCAGGACGGCGGCGATGGTGCGGACCGGCACGCCGGTGCCGCCCTTGGTGACGTAGCCGAAGGGGCCGCCGGTGTTGTAGGCCGGGCCGGCCACGTCGATGTGCGCCCACGGCAGGCCGGCCGGCACGAACTCGCGCAGGAACAGGGCGGCGGCGAGCATGCCGCCCCAGCGGTGGCCGGTCACGTTGGACAGGTCGGCCAGCCGGGAGTCCAGGTCGGACCGCAGCTCCTCGGGCATCGGCATGGCCCAGCTGCCCTCGCCGACGGCGTTGCCCAGCTCGGCGACCCGGTCCCGGAACTCGTCGGTGCCGAGCACGCCGGCGGTGCGCTTGCCCAGCGCGACCACGGCGGCGCCGGTCAGGGTGGCGGTGTCGATCAGGTAGTCGGGGTTCTCCTCGCAGGCCCGCACCATGGCGTCGGCCAGGATCAGCCGGCCCTCGGCGTCGGTGTTGAGCACCTCGACGGTCTTGCCGCCGTACATGGTCAGCACGTCGCCGGGACGGTAGGCGTCGCCGGACGGCATGTTCTCGACCATCGGCACCTGGGCGACGATCTCGAGCGGGTACTTCAGCTTGGCCGCCAGCACGACGCTGGCCACCACTGCCGCCGCGCCGCCCATGTCGGAGGTCATCTCGTCCATGCCGGCGGCCGGCTTGATCGAGATGCCGCCGGTGTCGAAGGTGACGCCCTTGCCCACCAAGGCGACCTTCTTGCGGGCCTTGGGGCCCTTGTAGGACAGCCGCACCAGGCGGGGCTGCCGGGCCGAGCCGCCGCCGACGCCGAGGATGCCGCCGAAGCCGCCCTTGCGCAGCGCCTTCTCGTCCAGCACCTCGACCTCGATGCCGTTGGCTCCGGCCAGCTCCACGGCCCGCTCGGCGAAGCTGGCCGGGAACAGGTCGTTGGGCGGGGTGTTCACCAGGTCGCGGGTGATGATCACGGCCTCGGCGATGGCGGTGTGCGCCTTGAGCGCCGCCTTGTGCTCCTTGGCCGTGCCCTCGGCCGGGCTGGCGAAGTCGACCTTGGCGAGGGTGGCCTCGGCGGCCTCGGACTTGTACTGGGTGAAGGTGTACGAGCCGAGCAGCGTGCCCTCGACGGCCGCGCCGAGGTCCACAGCGGACAGCGTGTTGGCCGCCTTCTTGGCCTTGCCCAGGGCCCGCGCCGCCGCGCCGGCCGCGCGCCGCACCTGCTCGGTGCTCACGCCGTGCTCGCCGGGCTTGCCCAGGCCGACGGCGACCAGCAGCGGGGCCGCCAGCTTGTCGCCGGTGGGCGCCTTCACGACCTCCTCGGCCTTGCCGGTCGCGCCGAGCACACCGAGCAGCGCGGGCAGGCCGCCGTCGAACGCCGCGGCGACGGCGTCCGATCCAGGTGCCAGCTCGAGGCCGTCGGGACCCTGGACGGTGCCGATGACGACAACGTCCACGGCCAGAGCGACCAGGTCGCTGTCGGTCAGTGCTAGCTTCGGCGCGGTCACTTTTGGCTCCTCGACATCCTGCAGCGGTGAACAACTAACCGATGCTAACGACCGCTCGCCGAGCGTCATTCGACAGGTGGCTGCCGATCACGCGCCGCGTCTGACAAGGTGGGGAGCGTGACCCGCACGCTGCGCCGGCAGCTTCCGGCGTCCGACACCGTGCTGCTGGGGGTCGGCGGCATGCTCGGCGCGGGCGTGTTCGCGGCTTTCGGCCCCGCGTCGGGCATCGCCGGCAAATACGCGTTGGTTGGGGTCGTGCTGGCGGCCCTGCTCGCGGCGTGCAGCGCGTTCTCCACCGCCGACCAGGCGCGGGCCTTCCCCGGGGACGGCGCCGGCTACCGTTACACCGCGCAACTGCTCGGGCCGTGGCCCGGCCGGATGGCCGGCAGCGCGTCCATCGCGGGCCGGCTGGCCGCCGCGGCCGCGATCGCCGGCACGTTCGGCGCGTACGTCACGCCGTCGCGGCCGCTGCTCGGGGCGCTGGCCGTGCTGGCCGTCTCGGTGGCCCTGGACGTGGTCGGGTTTCGGCTCAACCGCGGGCTGAACTGGGCGGTCGTGGCCATTGTGGTCGTGGCGCTGGGGCTGGTCGTGGCCACCTGCCTGGCCGTGCCGCCGCCCCCGATCACCAACGCCCCCGACGCCGACCAGCCGCTGGGGCTGCTGACCTCGGCCGGCATTCTGGTGTTCGCGTTCCTCGGCTTTGAGCGGATCACCGCGCCCGGCCTCGACGAGCCGTCGTTCACCGCCCGCCGGCTGCACCTGGCGATCCCGGTGTCGCTGGTGATCGTGCTCGGCGTCTACCTCGCCGTCGGCTACGCGGCGTTCCGCCAGCTCGGGTCGACCCGGCTCGCCCTGTCGCCGGCCCCGCTGCTGGACGCTGTGGTCTCGGCCGACGGCCAGTGGATCGTGCCACTGGTCACGGCCGGTGCCGCCGTCGCGACCGTCGCCGCGCTGCTGGGTGTGCTGTCAGGGGCGCGTCGCAGCGTGACGACGGTGGCCGAGGCCAAGGACCTGCCGGCCGGCCTTGCCAGTGACCGCGCGGCCGGCTGGATCGGCGGCCTGGTGACCGCGGTGTTGGTGGTGGCGTTGCCGCCGTCGACGGCGATCGGCTTCGCCGCCTGCGCGATGCTGGCGTACTACGCGTTCACCAACGCCTCGGCGCGGATCCTGCTCAAGGAGGACCGCACCTGGCCGATGCGGACCGCGTGCTTCGGGCTGGGACTGTCCGTTCTGTACGGCATGACCATGCCGCCGTTCGTGCTCGCTACGACGATCGGGGTCGTTCTGCTCGGCTCCGTCGGGATGTCTCTGTACCGTCGAACGGTGTGACGAACGTATCGGCGATCTGGGCCCCGGGTGCCACCGCGCTGCTGCGATTCCGCCGTCTCGACGGCACTCTGGGCCAGGTCCATCCGCTCTCCGTGCTGTCCGACGACGGGCGGGCGCTGGTCGGCTGGCTGCCCGCCGACACCCCGATCGTCGGCACCCGGCTGGTCGGCGGCCGGGACCCGCGCGACGTGCCGATGGACCAGCGGTTCACCATCGAGCGGGAGCGGTTCCCACACGTCTGGCACACCTCGGCCAACCTGCGCCTGGTCGAGGAGGACCGGTGGTCGAGCGTGTGGTGGTTCTTCAGCCGGGACTGGGAGTTTCAGGGCTGGTACGTGAACCTGGAGATCCCGCTGGGCCGCACCTCGTCCACTGTGGACCGGGTGGACGGCGCGCTGGACGTGGCCGTAGCGCCGGACCGCAGCTGGCAGTGGAAGGACGAGGACGAGGCCGAGGAGTCCGTGCGGGCCGGGCGGTTCTCGGCCGAGCACCTGCGGCTGCTGCGCACGGAGGGTGAGCGGGTCATCGCGCTGGCCGAGGCCGGCCGCTTCCCGTTCGACGGCACGTGGACCGACTTCCGCCCGGACCCCGACTGGCCTGCGCCGACGCTGCCGGCCGGCGACTACTGATGGTTGGACGTCCGATCTTTGGGACTGCGATTTTCTGACGGGCGAGTAGGCGTTAGCCTTCTCACATGACGCCAGGCACCCACTTCAGCCATGTCCCGCACCCGTCACCGGCGACCCCGGAGCGGGTAGCGCAGGTACTGGCTTCGCCGGGCTTCGGACAGCACTTCACCGACCACATGGTGACGATTCGCTGGAACACGGAGCAGGGCTGGCACGAACCGACCGTGCAGCCCTACCAGTCGCTGGAGCTCGATCCGGCGGCGATGGTGCTGCACTACGGTCAGGCGATCTTCGAGGGGCTCAAGGCCTACCGCCAGCCCGACGGCTCGCTGAAGTCGTTCCGGCCCGAGGCCAACGCCGAGCGGTTCCGGTCCTCGGCGCGCCGGCTGGCCATGCCCGAGCTGCCCGACGACCTGTTCCTGGGGTCGATCGCGGAGCTGCTCCGGGTGGACGGGCGCTGGGTGCCCGAGCAGGCCGAGGAGTCCCTCTACCTGCGGCCGTTCATGATCTCCACCGAGAAGGGCCTCGGCGTCCGGCCGGCCAAGGAGTACGTGTACGTGCTCATCGCCTCGCCCGCCGGCTCCTACTTCTCCGGCGGCCTCAAGCCGGTCAGCGTGTGGCTGTGCACCGAGTTCGTGCGGGCCGCCCCCGGTGGCACCGGCGCGGCCAAGTGCGCCGGCAACTACGCCGCGTCGCTGCAGGCCCAGGCCCAGGCGGCCGACCAGGGCTGCGACCAGGTCGTGTGGCTGGACGCCATGGAGCGGCACTGGGTCGAGGAGATGGGCGGCATGAACCTGTTCTTCGTGTTCGGCTCCGGGGCCGACGCGAAGGTGGTCACGCCCGAGCTGTCCGGCTCGCTGCTGCCCGGCATCACCCGTGACTCCATCCTCCAGGTCGCCGCCGACCTCGGCCACCCGGTCGAGGAGCGGCGGGTGTCCACCGAGGAGTGGGAGAAGAAGGTCGGGACCGGCGAGCTGACCGAGGTGTTCGCCTGCGGCACCGCCGCCGTGATCACCCCCGTCGGCCGGGTCAAGCACGCGGATGGCGAGTTCCTCGTCAACGGCGGCGAGGCCGGCGCGGTGACGATGAAGCTGCGCGAGGCCCTCACCGGCATCCAGCGCGGCGGGGCCGACACCCACGGCTGGATGCGCACCTTCGCCTGACCCTGATTCGGCGCCCCGTGGGACCATGTCCGTGGTCCCACGGGGTTTTCGTCTGTCAGGGGGAGCAGATGGCTTTGTTCGACGCCGAGTACCACGCCGATCCGTACCCGGAGCACCGGCGGCTGCGCGAGCAGGCGCCCGCGCACAAGGTGACCATGCCCGACGGACAGACGGCGTGGATCGTGACTCGGGCCGTCGACGTGCAGCGCGTGTTCGGCGATGCCCGGATGTCCATGGACAAGGCCAACTCCAGGGACGGCTACGTCGGCTTCTCGCTGCCGCCGGAGCTGGATGCCAACCTGCTCAGCCAGGACGGTGAGAACCACCAGCGGCTGCGCCGGATCGTGTCCAAGGCCTTCACCGCCCGGCGCGTCGAGCTGATGGCCGACGGCATCCAGGCCGTGGCGACACGCTTGGTGGACCGGATCGAGGGCCCCACCGTCGACCTCGTCCCCTCGTTCGCTGCCCAGCTGCCGCTGCACGTGATCTCCGACCTGATCGGTGTGCCCGCGCAGGACCGTCAGTCGTTCGGCGCGTGGATCACCGCCATGTTCGCGCCCACCCAGCCCAGCGATGTCGCCGACGGCGTTGCCAACGTGCAGAAGTTCATGGTGGAGCTGGTCGGTCGTCGCCGAACCGAGCCCGGCGACGACCTGCTGTCAGCGATCATCCAGGCCCGCGACGAGCAGGACCGGATGACCGAGAACGAGCTCGTGTCCCTGGCTTTCCTGCTCCTGTTGGCCGGTGTCGAGAATGTCGGTCACGTCATCGTCAACGGCGTGTTGGCCCTCGTGGACGACCCTTCCCTGCGCGACGCTGCCCGCTTGCCCGAGGTCGTCGAGGAACTGCTCCGCCACAGGCCGCCGCTGCCGTTCGCCATCCGCCGCTTCCCTCTCGAGGACATCGACGTCGACGGCGTCACCATCCCCGCCGGCGCCACCGTCTACCTCGGCGTCATGTCCGCCAACCGCGACCCCTCGCGTTTTCCGGACCCCGACGCCTTCGACCCGTCCAGGCCCTCCCAGCACTTCACCTTCGGCCACGGCCCCCACTACTGCCTCGGCGCCCCCTTGGCCCGCCTGGAAGCCCGCATCGCCTTGGAGACCCTGTTCGGCCGCTACCCCGACCTCCGCATCGCCGTCCCGGCCGAGGACCTGCCGTGGCGCAGCTCCTTCCGCTCCCACGCCCTCAAGTCCCTGCCGGTGGCCCTCGGCTAACCCCGCGAGTCCCGCCCACAGTCACACCGAATGTCGGTTTCCGGCACACCCGAGATGCCACATGCGCTTCCCGTTCGCGTTCGAGCGCCAAATGGGAAGCGCATGTGGCACAGGGGGAGGCGGCTAGAAGGCGCACACCACCAGGACGGCGGTGGTGGCGAGTTCGGCGGCGGCGCCGAGGACGTCGCCGGTGATGCCGCCGAAGCGGCGGCGGACGTGGCGGGCCAGGAGCAGCACGAGGGCGGTGGCCAGCACGACGCCGATCGGGCCGAGCCAAGGCTTTCCCGACACGGCGAAGAGGCCAAGAGCCAAGGCCGCGACCGTCCACAGTAGAGGGACAAGCAGAGGCTGGGAGCCGGCTACCAAAGCGCCGAGGCCCTCGGGGCGGGCGGCGGGGACGGAGCGCAGGCAGCACCAGGCAAAAGCCACGCGCCCGACAACAACGGCCAGCAACACCGCCCCCCACGGCTCGGAGCCGAAGCAGACGGCCTGGAGGCCGAGGCCGACCACAAGCACGACAACGGCGAAGGGGCCGGCGCCGCCGGACTTCATGACCTCCAGGGCGCGGGAGGGAGGGCCGTAGCAGCCGAGGCCGTCGGCGGTGTCGGCGAGACCGTCGAGGTGCATGCCCCGGGTGAGCAGGGCCAGCAGGCCGACGGTCAAGAGGCCGGCGAGCAGCGGGGGAGCGCCGAGAACGACTACGCCCCAGGACAAAGCGGCGGCCAGGGACCCGAGCAGCAGGCCGACGAGCGGGGCCAGGGAGATGGCGCGGGCGGCGACTCGCCGGTCGACGGCGGACGGCCCGGGAACGGGCAGGACCGTCAGCCACGACACGGCGAGCCGAAGCCCGGACACAGTTACGACGGTGTGCTCGCGGTGTCCTCGGACCGCTCGGAAACGCCGGCGTCGCCGAAGGTGGCCATGTCGGTGAGGACGCGCGCGGCCATGGTCAGCAAGGGCAGCGCGGCGGCGGCGCCGGAGCCCTCGCCCAGGCGCATGCCGAGGTCGATGATGGGCGTCAAGCCCAAGTGCCCCAGGACAAAGCCGTGGGCGGGCTCGACCGAGCGGTGCCCGGCGACCCACCAGTGCCGAGCCCCGGGGGCGAGGTCCTCGGCGATCATGGCGGCGGCGCCGACGACGAGGCCGTCGAGCACGACGGGGGTGCGCCGGATGGCGGCCTGCGCGAGGAATCCGGCCATGGCGGCGAGGTCGGCGCCGCCGGCGGTGCGCAGCAGGGCCAGGGGATCGCCGGAGACCTTGCGGGCCCGGCGCAGCGCGTCCCGGATGGCGGCGGTCTTGCGCATCCACGCGCTGTCGTCGATGCCGGTGCCCCGGCCGACCACGGCCACCGGCTCCTCGCCGGTCAGGGCGGCGACGATGACGGCGGCGGGCGTGGTGTTGCCGATGCCCATGTCGCCGGCGATGAGCAGGTCGGCCCCGCCGTCGACCTCCTCGTCGGCGATGGCCATGCCGGCGGCGACGGCCTGGTGGGCCTCGTCCTCGGTCAGGGCGTCCTCACGGTCGATGGACCCGGAGGACCGCCGCACCTTGTGCCGGCTGACCTGGTCGGGGGTGTCGGCGTCGACGGCCATGTCGACCACCCGCACGGTCGCCCCGGCCACCGCGGACAGCACGTTGATCGCGGCCCCGCCGGTCATGAAGTTGGCGACCATCTGGCCGGTGACCTCGGGCGGGTACGCGGACACGCCGTTGCGGGCCACGCCGTGGTCGCCGGCGAACACCACGACCCGGGCCCGGGTGAACGGCCGCGGCGGGCACTTGCCCTGGCACGCGGCGATCCACACCCCGAGTTCCTCCAGCCGCCCCAGCGACCCGGCGGGCTTGGTCAGCCGCTCGTGCCGGGCGGCCGCCTCCCGTCGCGCGGTCGGGTCCGGCGGATCCACGGCGGGGAACTCGATGCTCGTCACCACAAGATCCTTTCACTTCACCCGGAGCGGCAGGCCGGCCACGAGCAGCAGCACCTCGTCGCACGCCTGCGCCAGTCTCGCGTTCAGCGAGCCCAGCTCATCGCGGAACAGCCTGCCAGAGCGGGTCGCGGGCACCACGCCCAACCCGACCTCGGCCGACACCAGCACCAGCGGCCCCTCGCGCCGCACCACCGCGTCGACCAGCGCGTCACACCGCATACGGGCCTCGTCGAGCGGCCCTTCCCAGGCGCCGGTGTCGTCCAGCACGCCCGTCAGCCACGTCGCGAGGTCGTCGACGAGCACGGTTCCCGGCACGGAGTCGAGCACCGCCGGCAGGTCGATCGTCTCCATCGTGGACCAGTTCGACGGCCGGCGGGCGACGTGCTTGGCGATCCGCTCCTGCCACTCCAGATCCGACGGATCCCGGCGCGCGGTCGCCACGTAGGTGACCGAGCCGGCGGCGAGACCTTCGGCATGCGCCGACTTGCCGGAGCGGGCGCCTCCGAGCACCAGTGTCCGTGACGTCACGGGCCGGACGTTACCGTCTGCGCATGGCGTTGCGATGGCACTACCAGGACGACGACGGCGTGGACGTGACCGGCCCGGACGTCACCTTCGACGACCAGACCGCCGCCGAGGACTGGCTCAGCGCCACCTGGACCGACCTCGCGGAGATCGACATCACCCAGGTCACGCTGCTCGACGGCGACGACCCCGTCTACGGCCCCATGAGCCTCAAGCCCTAGCTCCCGGCCCAAGACGCGGGTTGGGCGGCTTTACCTGCATTGAGCGCAGGTAAAGCCGCCCAACCCGCGTCAAGCGACCGTCACGGGGACTGCGTCAGCATCGGGTCGGTGCGGACGTGGCCCTCGAGGACCTTGTCGATCTGCTCCAGGATCGCCGCGTCCAGCTTCACGCCGGCCGCCTTGACGTTCTCGGCCACCTGCTCGGGCCGGCTGGCGCCGATGATCGCGGAGGCCACGTTCGGGTTCTGCAGCACCCAGGCCACGGCCAGCTGGGCCAGCGACAGGTCGACCTCGGCGGCGATCGGCTTGAGCTGCTGGACCTTCTCCAGCACCTCGTCCAGCAGCAGCCGGGAGATGAAGTTCTTGCCGCTCTCGTCGGTGGCCCGGGAACCCGCGGGCACCGGCTGGCCGGGCAGGTACTTGCCGGTGAGCACGCCCTGGGCGATCGGCGAGAACACGATCTGGGAGATGCCCTCGCGCTCGCTGGTCGGCACGATCTGCGGCTCGATGACCCGGTGCAGCATGTTGTACTGCGGCTGGTTGGAGATGAACGGCACCTTCAGCTCGCGGGCGATGGCCGCGCCTCGGGTGATCTGGTCGGCGGTCCACTCGGACACGCCGATGTAGAGGGCCTTGCCCTGCCGCACGATGTCGGCGAAGGCCAGGAACGTCTCCTCCAGCGGCACGGTCCGGTCGAACCGGTGCGCCTGGTAGACGTCGACGTAGTCGGTGCCGAGCCGGCCGAGCGAGCCGTTGACCGACTCGAGGATGTGCTTGCGGCCGAGGCCGCGGTCGTTGGGGCCGCCGGGGCCGGTCGGCCAGAACACCTTGGTCAGGATCTCCAGGCTCTCCCGGCGCTGGCCCTTGAGCGCCTGGCCCAGCACCGACTCGGCCTTGGTGTTGGCGTACACGTCGGCCGTGTCGAACGTGGTGATGCCGGCGTCGAGGGCGGCGTGCACGCACTTGACGGCCTGATCCTGCTCGATCTGGGAGCCGTGGGTGATCCAGTTGCCGTACGAGATCTCACTTACCGACAGGCCGCTGCGGCCCAGGCGACGAAACTCCATGCCCGAAGCCTAGACCCGGTTAGTTTGAACAGCTAATTAGCTGGACGAACGTCACGCCTCGACGGTCTCGCCCGGGCGCACCCGCGGCCGCGGCACCCGCAGCTTGCGCACCTGGCTGGCCCGGGTGAACGTGTACCAGATCAGGCCGGCGGTCCCGATGGACTCCTTGGGGAACTTGGCCCGGGCCAGCCGGGTGGCCAGCCGGCCCAGCATGATCGCCTCGACCACCATGGCCAGCAGGAACACCAGGCAGGCCAGCATCACGTACTCCTGCACGGGCAGCGTGGGCACCGCGATCTGGAGGAAGTACGAGGCCAGCACCAGGATGGCCAGCGGCATGAACAGGCCCATGAGGTTGCGCCGGGAGTCGATCACGTCCCGCACGTACGCCTTGACCGGGCCGCGGTCCTTGGGCATGAGGTAGCGCTCGTCGCCGGCCATCATGCGCTCGCGGCGTTCGCGCTGCTCGGAGCTGCGCTCCTCGCGCGACATCTTCGGGCGCAGCTCGCGGCTGCGCTTCATGGCCTCGCGCTGGGTGCGGGGCGGCGGCGGCACGGGGCCGCGGCGCCGGCTCTCGGCCTCGGTGCGCTTCGGCGTCGGACGGCCCTTGCGGGGGGTCTGCCCCTTGCCCAGCTCCACGCCGGGATCGACGTCCACCGCCCCGTTCTCGGCGGTGGCGGCGTCGTCGGCTGAGTTGCGGCGCAAGAACCTCACATCACCAGGGTAAGCCAGGCCACCAGAGGTAGCTTCAGGCAGAGGTACTTTTTGGGCATGCGCGTACTCGTCGCACCCGACTGCTTCGGCGGCACCCTGACCGCACCGGAGGCCGCGGAGGCCATCGCGACCGGCTGGCGCCGTTCCGCCCCGGCCGACGAACTGCTGCTGCGCCCGCTGGCCGACGGCGGCCCGGGTTTTGTCGAGGTGCTGCACGGCGCGCTCGGCGGGGACGTGCACGAGATCCGCGTGACCGGACCGCTCGGGCATCCGGTCACCGCCCAGTGGCTGGCCCACGACGGCACCGCCTACATCGAGTCGGCGCAGGCGTGCGGGCTGCACCTGACCGACCGCCGCGACCCGGAGACGTCCACCACCTACGGCGTCGGCGAGCTGATCGCCGCCGCCCGCGAGGCCGGCCTGGGCCGGGCGGTCGTCGGGCTCGGCGGCTCCGGCACCACCGACGGCGGCGCGGGGATGATCAGGGCCCTCGGCGGCCACGTGACCGATGACACAGGCAATCCGATCGGGCCCGGCGGCACGGACCTGGCCCGGGCGGCCGAGGCGGTGCTGCCCGAGGTCGGGATCGCGTTGGTCGCGGCCTCCGACGTGGAGAACCCCCTGCTCGGACGGCATGGCGCGGCGCACACTTTCGGCCCGCAGAAGGGCGCGGACCCGGCCGCCGTGCAGCGGCTGGAGATCGGCCTGACCAGGTGGGCGGACGTGCTCACGGCCGCCGGAAGGGACGTCCGCGACCGGCCCGGCGCCGGCGCGGCCGGCGGCCTCGGGGCCGGGCTGCTGGCCCTCGGCGCGGAGTTCACGTCGGGATCCGCGCTGGTCAGGAGCTTGACCCGGCTGGACGAGGCGTTGGACCAGGCCCGGCTGGCGATCACCGGCGAGGGCAGCTTCGACTGGCAGTCGCTGCGCGGCAAGCTGATCACCGCGGTCGCCGCCGGCGCGGCCGACCGGGGCATTCCCTGCCTGGTGCTGGCCGGTCAGGTCAGCGTGGGGCGGCGGGAGGCCGGCGCGGTCGGCGTCGAGCAGTCGTACGCGGTGGCCGAGCACGCCGGCTCGGTGGCCGCCGCGATGGCCGACCCGGCCGGCACGCTGGCCGACCTGGCGGCCGACGTCGCCGGCCAGTGGTCGCGGGCAAATGGCCGCTGACCTGTGTCACCATGGGGTTGGAATGAACGTCGACCCGTTCTGCGTTGGACGTCTATGGACAGAACTACGCAGGACGTCGAGGGAGAGCCATGACCGTCCAGGACACCGCCTCGCAGGGCGCGCAGACCGAGGAGCAGACGCACGGCGTCGAGCTCACCGACACCGCTGCCAGCAAGGCCAAGGCGCTGCTCGACCAGGAGGGGCGCGATGACATGCACCTGCGCATCGCCGTCCAGCCCGGTGGCTGCGCGGGTCTGCGCTACCAGCTGTTCTTCGACGAGCGCAGCCTCGACGGCGACCTGCTCCGCGACTTCAACGGCCTCAAGGTCGCCGTGGACCGGATGAGCGCGCCGTACCTGCAGGGCGCCACCATCGACTTCGTGGACACCATCGAGAAGCAGGGCTTCACGATCGACAACCCGAACGCGGGCGGCTCGTGCGCCTGCGGCGACTCGTTCCACTGATCGACGGCTGTGCGCGAAGGGCCGCCCCGGCCGGGGCGGCCCTTCTGCCGTGTCAGTAGTCGTCGAGGCCGCTGACCTGGGCCACGCACGCCTCGTCCACCCGCCACGGCGCGGCCGCGCGGGGGACGGGCAGCGGGTTCACACGCTGCTTGAGAGCGCCCGGGATGTCGGCGCAGTCGTCGATGAGCTGATCAAGTGAAACGGGCTCTGGGGCGGTCACAAGCCGACGGTAGTTCCAGGGATGCCCCACCGGAATCCGTTACCAATCGGTAGTCTTGCGAACCCGGAGCATGTCCACCCGACCGGGTGGCCACCGTTGGAGATCGGGGAGACGCACAGTGCCCGTTGCTGTCATCGGCAGTATCGCCGCCGACCACCTCATGCACTTTCCGGGCAAGTTCACCGAGCAGCTGGTCGCCGAGCGCCTCGACCGCGTGTCGCTGAGCTTCCTGGTCGACGACCTGGTGGTGCGCCGGGGCGGCGTCGGCGCGAACATCGCGTTCGGCATGGGCGTGCTGGGACAGGAGCCGATCCTCGGCGGCGCCGTCGGCAAGGACTTCGACGACTACCGCGCCTGGCTGGAGCGGCACGGCGTCGACTGCCGGTCGGTGTACGTGTCCGAGCTCAAGCACACCGCCCGGTTCATGTGCACCACCGACGACGACATGAACCAGATCGCCTCGTTCTACACCGGCGCGATGGCCGAGACCGGCATGGTCGAGATCGGCGCCATCGCCGACCGCGTCGGCGGCCTGGACCTGGTGCTGCTCAGCCCCACCGACCCGGACGCGATGATCCAGCACGCCGACGAGTGCCGGCAGCGCGGCCTGGCCTTCGCCGTGGACCCGTCACAGCAGCTG
>Ga0307511_10002129_pt1 | contig 20769 bp, 28 predicted proteins | sample 13_EM_MG_FD_200266 | JGI IMG/M metagenome (GOLD analysis project Ga0307511, IMG submission 200266) | Populus trichocarpa ectomycorrhiza microbial communities from riparian zone in the Pacific Northwest, United States - 13_EM | ecosystem: Host-associated > Plants > Roots > Unclassified | place...
CCCCATAACCACTGTGTTTAGTAGCTACACCGAACGAATACGAGGCACTTCCGTCTTTTTTTTCGGGGCCATAGCCCCAGAGATCTATAGAGAGCTTAACTAAATACGGTGTCCAAAAACCCAAAACCTCTGCCAGCATATGACTCAACTTTGACTTCGCGCCCTCGGGCTGTTCGGATATACTGTATATAGAAATCGTCGCCCACCAACATGGGCGGGGTTCCAAGTCACGCGACCTACCGGACCGCCGCCACCGCTATTGGGTCGGAGAGGGCTGGCCGTCGACGCGGTTCTCACGCTCAGCGAAAGTCAAATGACTAGAGGCGTGACTTTAGTCATGAGGAAATTTTGCTTAATCACGAGTGTCAATGACAAGGCAATGACACGCACAACACTGGCAGGTACGGGGGACAACTTTGGGGCAGTTGGAATGAATAAAACGAGTGCGCTCACAACGAATCGAACGTAGGATGGGAAAGAAGCTGGCCGGCTCGGTCGGCTTCACCACTGATACGGGTCCTCGTCGGGACCTCCTTCACATGATCGGTGGGATGGGCCAGTTCGTCTCACTTATAATTGAGTATGCCTATTATTCGTCTTGATCAATCACTAAGGCTAAAAGTCTAAACGTGCTAAAGTCCTAAAGTCCAAACGTGCTAAAGTCCTAAAGTCCAAACGTACTGAAGTCCTAAAGCCTAAACGTGCTAAACACTCGGGGATTGGTATTACATGAATCAGGCTACGTATTCCAGTAAAGACTTGCCAGCTCACACATTCTATAGAAAAAGGGCACTATCTCGGCGATTGGATTGAAGTTCTGGAATACATATTGCCAAGGTTCCGCCGTGGTTGCAAACGCCGCGTTGCCAAGGGGAACCCTCAGCCTGGTGTACATGTTCCCATAGACGAGGTAGGCTGGGAAAGCCTGACCGGGGATCATCAGAGCACCGGATGTCGTACACAACCGCCTACTATATGCGGCCAGCTGCGTAAGATCATCCACAACGCGGGGAGAACGGCTGTGGATATCGTCCAACGCATCGTGGCTGAGCTTGATTTCTACTACGGCCACGTAGAGCTTGCGGCGGGGTTTGCTACGATCAGGTTCGGGGATAGGTTTGGATATGACGAAATCGGGATATTGCATGCCCAGTTCTTGCCCTCCTGGAGGTGGTCAGATCAACCCGACAACACCTGGTTGGATGAACCTACTGCCGGTGACGTTGTCTGCATGCTCCTCGCCCCCAGACCCTGTTGAGGTATTACGGGAGCGAGGGCGTATGGGGCGTAGAGGATGTTGTGGATCGACCTAAGCATCACGCTCGTCAGTCTCGAACCCGTGTGCCAAAACGGCGAGGGGGGAATACCTGGAACCTTCGATGTTGTGGGAACGCAACGCTCAAACCAGTGTTGTAATATCCGTACGTAGTTGGCTCGTGGCGGACTCGTCTGTCGCACAACACATGGGAGAGGTTCCACAGGGCATCTTGTGGAAAGTTCTGGTAGCGGATTTCATGGTGATTGGGTGGGATTTGCTGATGAGGCGGGGCACCCGGAAGGTTCGGCCATACGGGGAGTACTTCCGCCGCTGCCGGATCGACCGGAGGGACGATCATACTCAGCGAGAATTGGATCTGCTTGAGCCGGTTGGCGTGGGTAGCAATACTCGAGATGATGAGAGACGAGAGAGAGAAACTTGTCTAGCTACGGTGTCTCTCGCTGGTTTATATAATCTACAAGTTGAACCTATGACGTCGATGGTACTTTAGGGAATGGAAGTGTGATATGTCACTCGGGTGTGATGTCGGACGCGCGATATGTCAGACGCGCGACAGCAGGAAACCGTGGTCGTTATCCTCCAGTATTACAGCGTGCCGTGGGTATCACCGTGACGCAGTTTGCGAAAAACCCTGTCTCATGCGATTGTAGAGCACCCACCTACTAAGATAGTCGTGTAACGCCACACCTGCTGCTGGGGACAATATCTCGTCGTCTCGATGATCACCAACAATAATCCTGATTGAATCATTTACGCTTGTCTACTGGGCGTAACAGATAGGTTGTACAAGAATAGCCGTCAGGTTGCCGTTTGATGCGGAATCCCATACATAGGATTCAAAGTGGGTGAAAGGGGCGTGGAATGGAGGTTGTTGATGTTGTCTGTCCACTACGATTGGTGGCCAGGGTGGGGCGTAGGTTGGTTGTCTTGTACGTGCAGGCCGTCGTGCCTTCGCCTACTTGATCAGCCTCCAGCGAAAGCGCTCAGAGGGAGGCCAGGGAGCATGGTTCCTTGGGAAGCGTAGCGATGTAATTTTCCTGAGCTTTTGATGGAGTTCCCATGCTGCGATAATCGTTAGGAGTGGTGGGTGTAGTCGTCAGTGGGTACACGTACCCCTACGCCAGTATGTCTCAGTTCCGTCGGTTGTTGTTGTGTTCGGCTTGGACCCACGAACCCGGTAAATCCTCGACCTTCTTGACGTCCTTGAGGATGTCTGCCCGGCCGGTCGTTCCACGAACCTTCCTCCAGGCAGATCCGGAAACGCTAAGATAAAATAGGAAGACAGACGCGAGGGTACCCAAACAGAATGACGTTACTCGATTTTCAAACATCGCACCTATAATGACTGCAATTGCCCTCCCAAGGATCGCTTCGGCCGGGACGACCACCGAAGCAAACCTCTTCCCGCCGGATCCGCTCGGGCCTCGCTGAAGGTTATTCAAGATTATTCAAGAGTCGCTCTGCTGCCACTCTCCGAACTGAGGAACAAAACGTGATCGGGGCCCGCGCATGGCACGATGCCGCCAGAACGTCCATAAATTTTCGAGTGGTGACAGGGACAATAAAATACTGACCTCCGGGACAATATCGTGAGCAACCTACAAAGGTCGGGTCTGTAGTAAGGACACCAGAACCAGATCAAGATAGAAGCGAGAAAGGCTTACGGCCAACGAAACCCCTGCTCACCATCTCGGCTGGAATTTCTGCTGCCTTGGGGGCGCAGATGAGGTATCCCAAGGTGAACATCAGAGTCACGGACTTTTAACATCGACGTACGCCCCTTCAGTAGCCTTGAGGACGACCTTCGTCCCCTCATCTAAGGTCTCGAACTCTTGAACGAGGATGACCGTGGCTTCCTCGATATAGTGAGACACACAATCCGGGTCCGTGAACTGATGGCCTGGGCCATACCACAAACCTTAACCCGACCCGACCCGGCCGCAAATCTTCGGTCCTCATCTGCGAGAATCATTTGGGTGTTTGTGTATCCCGGCATACTTGGGCGAAGAGATCAGCGGCAAGCAGTCCGCCGGGATGTCAAAGAGCGGGGAATCTGGTGGGAGCTCGAGGGCCAAACACGATCAAATAGCCGTATTTTTTTCCGCGTACCACACGTGACCAACTGGCGACAATCCTGAATCCAACCTCTCTCACCCGACACGACTCGTCTTCAGCACATGGCCACCGCCTCCTCTTCTATGGTTGGGCCACACCCCTCAAGCACAGATCTCGTTCGTGTGTTCAATCTCTCACTTCCCCTCGTGGGCCTCCTTTGCACGACCATTTACCCCGTCTATAAGAACCCCTTCCAACCCGTCCGTTATCAACCACGAATTCAGACGATTTTTTTGCCCGTGTATCACGGGTACCCGTCGCAAATGTTGTTTTGCAAGCTTACAGCTGGGCAAAAGCCAGCTCAAAGGTCGTCAAAGTACGGGGTTCCTCATCTCTCCCCGTTACACCTCTCATTCCTCACATCAATCTCATGTTTGCGTCTAGTACGGTGCTGAAATGATAGAATCGTCTGTGAAAACGATATCAAGACCAGTAATGAGTCAGCTACCAACAACCAAACTGGACGAGTTTGCTTGCAGGCAGTTGGACAAGGTGGGGACCTTTTTCTAACCATGAACCAGTCACCCCCACCAGTTTCCAAAACCATGATCTACCCCTATATCTGACCCGATTCGTCATAGTTCGGCTGGTGTAACGTGCCCGGATCTCCCCGTGTCCGCACACGTATCGTCGGGGGCTTCATCATCCCTTACACGGAGGGTGTAGCATGGCTCAAACGAGATAAGAAGCTAGCCATCAACCCAGACCACTCTGAAGACCTTTCCATCCCATGCCACCTCGCGAGTGCTGTTGAAGAGCACAATTTTCCCTACGACATCGAACAGGTACGGCAGGGTCCAGGGTGGTATAAGACAATGCTCGTCACACAGTGGGCCAGTGGGTCATTTGTGAACGTTGGGCCGCCAGACGTGGAGGAGATTCCCCAAGATGACCTGAAGGGAATGCTGAAGCCTGGTCCTGAAGAGGATGAGGCTCGTGACACAGTCCTCCGAGATTTAGGTTGGTGGACACACCGTGTTAACCGAGCGTCTTGGAATTGATGGTCTCTGATTTTCAGGGATCAGGACGACCGAGTTCAAGCGTTATTTCTCGTTAGGCGCACTTTTCACGGCACTGCCCGACGATGACGATGACGACAACAACACCGACTTGCCCCGCAGCAACGAATCGGAACACAACAACGAAACGGACCACCATGACACAACTTCTGCTGTTTTCTAATCTTCGTCCGTCCGTGGGCGCGGTCCACTGTCCCTCCCATACCTGCAACATCTTTCAGGTCGCAAGGGGCTGGCTGTAGTCGGTGGAGGAAAGTCACTTGCCTCCGCCTCCTCTACCTTCGTACTCTTTCTCTCTCCCTATTGTAACATGTATAATTTCTCATTGGCCGTTGAAAAAAGAGCTACACATTAATTTTGTTGCAGGTGATGGTCCTGCATGAGTTTCTCGGCGAGTCAGCACTCAGCCTCTGTGAAGCCTGGTTGAGACCCCTCCCCATACACATTGTGACCATAGTACCTGGAGGTTGGTGGTTTTCTCATGGGCGTGGTAAACCACCGAAATCTGCTTTGAGGTCCCGGCGTATGGCTTAATTTTCGTGATCAAGGGTACGATGTTGTCTATACTGCTGAGGCAAAGTTTGAGAGCATTCGACCAGCCATAACCCTTTGGGAGCGTCAGCCAGTGGCCACACCTCGCGGATCCGTGCCCTATAGTAAACGTCCACTTCCACCGCATCCGTTTCCAGAATCGATAAGACAATAGACGCGGTAATCGACTCAGTTCCCTTTCGCCACGGAGTTGAGCGCTTAGATCCAAGATGCTGGCTCTTTCAAAAATCGCTGTAGGGACCGCTTTTCGAGCCGGATCCAGGTCCGCGGTTGCAAGGCCATTAGAGCCCCTTAACACCCGCCAGGATTTTAGAGGGGCAGGCGGCGGTGTTCGTCCCCTCTCCTCATCTCCGGCCAGGAATATGAAAGTCCTTGCCATTCTCTACTCCGGAGGGTCCGCCGCGAAAGAGGAGTCTCGTTTGTTGGGTACGGTCGAGAACGAAGCAAGTTGTTGATCCGGCGCAACCAGGAATTACACGCTGAAGCTCGTTCCAGCTTGGCCTTCGTGAATGGCTGGAGAAACAAGGTCACGAGTTTGTCGTAACCAGCGATAAGGAAGGACCAGGCAGCGTGTTCCAGAAGCAAATCGCGGACGTGAGTGGCTTTCTGAACCCTACATCATCCCGTCAGATCTCAACCCGGAGTTAGGCGGAAATCTTGATTACCACTCCTTTCCATCCCGGTTACCTGACCAGGGACCTCGTCGAGAAGGCATGTGTCAATCGTCTACGCCAAAACACACGTCTCCAACCCCATCGTCGTCCGTCAGGCTAAGAACTTGAAACTTTGTGTTACTGCTGGTGTTGGTAGTGATCATATCGATCTGAATGCTGGCACGTACCATTTCCCAAGAACCTCTGAGACCGAGCCTAAGTAAAACAATCCGTTCATATTCAAAGCTGTCGACAAAAAGATTCAGGTCTTGGAAGTGACCGGGTCCAACGTCACCTCCGTCGCAGAACACGTGGTGATGTCGATCCTCCTGCTCGTCAGGAACTTCGTGCCCGCTCACGAGATGATCGAGCGTGGCGACTGGAAAGTCGCTGACATCGCTAGGAACGCCTTTGATCTCGAGGGTAAAGTTGTCGGTACCATTGGTGCTGGTAGGATTGGATACAGGGTCTTGCAGCGCCTCAAGCCCTTCGATTGCAAGGAGCTTTTGTACTATGACTATAACCCTCTCCCGGACGGTGATTTTCCGCGTATCGGATCCCTGTGTTCTGAGCCGACCTTTTCTTATCATAGCGGCTGCTGATGCTGTCGGGGCGAAGCGCATTTTGGATCTCAAGGTGACTCCAACAGTTGAGGCAAACCCACAGTTCAGCCGCTCACGACGTCCTTCAGGAATTCGTCTCTAAGTGTGACGTTATCACGGTTAATGCTCCACTCCACGAGGGTACTCGTGGGTTGGTCAACGCTAGCCTCCTCGAGCATTTCAAGGATGGTGCATGGCTGGTGAACACCGCTCGTGGCGCGATCTGCGACAAGGACGCAGTAACCGCAGCTGTAAAGAGCGGTAAGCTCAACGGGTACTCCGGGGACGTCTGGAACGTCCAGCCTGCTCCCAGAGATCACCCCTGGAGAACTGTGAAGAACCCTTTGGGTGGTGGTAACGGGATGGTACCTCACTACTCTGGAACCACTCTCGACGCCCAAACCAGATACGCCAATGGTGTCAAGAAGATCATCGATAACTACCTGAACGGAAGAGCCCAAGACAGTGCCGATATCATCGTGGGGGTTGGCAAGTATGAATCGAGTGCTTGTGAGTGGATCACCCCTTTGCGCCTTTAGTTCATACACTTAGCTTCCGACGCAGACGGCCAACGCTGAACGAGCCCAGCAATCAAAACGGGAACCATACAAATGAATGAAAACCCGTTGTATTCTAGTCACCGACTTGTGCCCGACCAAGCTTGTAAGAAATATTCGAAAAATTATACGTAAATACACCCATTGTACCACCCAACCGTTTGTACATTGAAGACGATGTGAAGAAGCCGAATAAATCAAGCGGAAAAGAGCGTGAGTTAGTATTCCTCCTGTTTCACACGATAGGACGCAAGTTGCTCTTTCATGAACTTCTCCATCTTGGTCGCGTTTCGGGCGTAGATTGACCCATCTGGATTATATATGCGGCAGTTGTCGAACACCAACTGTACGTCTTCCACGAAGACGTCCAAGTTTGAATATTGATTCATCTCAAGTTTATCTTCCATCGTGCTGAAGTCTAGATCAGGGATGTGAGTAAAACCACAGGGGACCATGCGCTGAGGACGGGTGTGCGTACCCATGGGCTCCTTGATGACCTCGTAGTAATCAGGAACCTCCTCCCCGTTCACAGGCTGCAGGAATGCCCATGAGAGCGGGTGTTGTTGCAAGTCAGAGAGCAGGCGCTCCATGATGTTGCGTTCCGGACTCTTGTGCAGCGACCGAGAACTAGGCGTGGGGGGTCGATATCTCTGTAAATGGCAAGTTCGGAAGAATAACATACATATCGGTTTGGTCAGGCGTCCAACCACTCTCCGCTGTGGCAGCTATTAGAGATGAGAAACAGAGGACACCGGTTAGCAAAAGGCGCACCAAGTCCAGGAACGTCTCGGTAATCGATCTTGAATCCCCCATCGTTGGTGGGTTGGAACCGCCGTATCCCATCATAGACGACATGGGACTTTGAGATCTCCCGGATTTTCGTCATTACAGCTTCCCGTTGCCGGGCTACGGTGTCCCGGATCTCCAAATAGTCCACCTTCGGCAGCAGAGCGCATTCCATGATCGTCCCACCTTCGTAATCCTTGATGTAACCTGCCCAGACCGACCGCGGTAATGTGATTTCCTTGGTGAAACCTTGTTTCTTAAAGTATCCGACCGCGTAATTATCGGCATAGGTGAGGAAGTGCATCATGAACGGGTAGGTTGTCCGAACGTGGTGTTTGAAATGGTCCATGAGCATGCCACCATAACCCTAAAAGGCAGGAATTCAGTCAGACGTGACGTGTGGGTCAAAGCGGTGCTAAAGAAATTTGAAAACCCCGCCTCACCTTCACTTGGTCCGCGGAGTTAGTCGCAAAGAACACGATCTCTGCAAATTTTCGGTGCGGGAATGGACGGAAGCAGATCCCACCGACTACCAGGTACCCATGCTTGATGATGGCAAGACACCTTGAATTGGTATCGTACACAAGCCGCGCGATGTACTCCCGAGGCATCTTCGGTAATTGTTTCTGAAACAGGGTTTTGAGGCCAGTGAGGATGATCATCGACCTTGGTTCTCCATCGTTTTCGACCGGTACAACCTTTATCACACCCCTTCGGAGTTCAACCCACGATGCTTTCTCGGGTTTTACCCCAGAGGGCTGTTTCACTGATTGTGAGCATCTCCAATGTCACGTTTCGATTTCACAATGGCACGCACCGTCGCGGCCGCCGTATCAGTGTCAACCGTCACACCTGTCGCGAGGCGGTTCAATTGCCCCTCGTCCATCTTGTCTTCTACCTTCTTCCGAGGTTCCTCGTGTGTGATCTGCCCATTCATTTCTGCGAGCGCGAGACCTGTCGGAGGGAGCATTGAGGCGGGCGCGGTTCCAGCTTGCGTTTTGTGGCCCTTCTTTGCTCGGTGGCCGGCAAATGGCTGGCGGGAGGGGCCAATCTGGGACGCTAACGGCTCGTCTCCGTCATCGTCATCCCCATCTTCTTGCATGTCGTCAAGAGAGAAACCAATCATCTTTTGCCGCTTCTTAGGTGGCTCTCGGTCCTGATCGCTCATGGAGACAGAGTCGATAGATAGGGAACGTTTCTCTGTCGATGGGCCTTGCAGAAAATCGTTAGTTTATGAAACTGGGCCTGCGCCCTGATTAACTGGACTTACTAGCCGTGAAAATATCATCCGGAGAGGAGGTTCGAGCTAAAGACATCTGAAGGCGTAGCGACATGATATCGTCATCCAAAAAGTTGAAGTCGACGAGCCTTCCAGCATCCTATATAAACCGCGAACAGGAAGTGGCCATCAGTCTTGCAGCTTTCCAACTACCCCTAAACACCACACATAGAACCGCACCTAAATCAACGTTCGTGGCGGTCAATTCAATCGAAAGATTCAAAGCACCCCCCACGCACCTGCAGTAGTTCATCTATCCTGACGGCCACGCGGCCCCGCCGCTGGTACTCTGGCCTGCCAAGGACCGAGACGTCTGCGCCGTGTGAAGGTACATCGTGGCCGCACTGGCACTCACTCAGGTAGGGAAGTTCCATTTGGTCTGACAGCAGGGAGTCATCTGGAGAGACCTCCACGCCTATGGGAGGACGTAAACCTGAGCAAGAACACAACGAGCAAGGCGAATGCCGCGCAATCTTTAGTGAGAGTTGATCCTCAAGAAGACTGGGTATATCATCTTCGGCGGGGTAAAGTACCCTCATCCCAAGGTAGCTGGGCGTGTGTCCAGCGTGTTTCACTTCTCCAGGTCCAAACTGTGGTGATCCTGGTGCGCGGTCCGCGTGCCAAACGTCGCGATCACTGGAGAAGTGTGTTATGGGTCACATGACTCATGCCGCCATCGACTTTGGATTATCTGAAAACTGAAATTGGATTAATCGAAGTTTCGTGTACTTTCGACGACAGAACGATAGGAACTAGTAACAAAACAGAGAACAATCCGCGATAGGAACAAGAAAACCGAAAACCTATACAGACAGGAGCATCTACCGAGTTAAACGTCGCGCTGGCCATTTACATATGCACACGCAGAGGTGGCGCCTTGTTACCGTGTCCAGGAGAGAGCATGTAAAAGGTCGAGAATGCGTGGCTGGATACCAATCGCTCAACATTGAACGTTCAATCGTCGTTCTGCTCGCGGTGGAGCTGGCGCAGACGATCCAAGAACTTGGACGCCTGTATCTTCCCTGTAATGGGAGGAATTTCATCCATCATGTCGATGATTCTCCGATCTTCAAACTCGGATCCCCCAGGACCATAAAGCGCAAACAGTTTGAGGGTCTCCTGCGCTGTGGCCGCCCACGATTCTGGTAACCCAAAAACGCCCATCACATGCATCTGCAGCAAGGCAAAATGAACGTCGTCCACAAGGAGCGGAGGAGCTGGTACAAACCTTTTTGGCATTCGATCCTCCTTGAGCATACTCCTCCAATTGTTTCGCGATGTATGTGTAGTGTTTCAGCTGTTCGCGCATTGTGAGCTGTTTGTTCCTCGATTCCAAGAATTCGTTGTAACCGGGATCCTTGGACATGCGCGATTTTAACTGTTCGATCAAGTTTCTATCGTCCTCTGTCCAATTGTGCGAGCCTGACCCTGTAATAAGAGTAGGGGTTGGTCGTGGTCTCGGCGGGGGCGACACTCGCGGCACTTGGGGAGGAGGGGGTGGTGGTGACAGGTACTCTTGCTGTGGGTGAGGGGAGAGGTTTGGTTCCCGCTCTTTAGATGAAACGTCCAAATCCATTTCGTTCCCTGTCTCTGGGCTCCGTACAGGCGACACCAACTCTGGGGAGCCAACAGGGTTGGTATTGCCTGACGGCTGATCGTAAGGATGCGTCCATGGGTGAGGTTCCGCCCTGGCGTTGGACATCTCCGTATCTGGATCGAGGCTACCGTTATGTTTGGCTTTCTTCGAGGGGGGCACCGGCTGGCGGCCTTGATCTTTCAAAGGGGACGGCGCGCGGACAGACTGCGGCGACAAGTAAGAACCTGCTTGTTCCTGCATTTCCACTGACGCGAGCTTGGAACCATCGGATCGTTTGCGCTTCGTAGAGTCAGAGCTGAACGTATGAGGGCTGCCCATTGAGAGTGACATCGGTGTTATCGGTCGCGGGGTACTCTGCGTTGAGAGCGAATGGTGGTTATCCATGGGTTCGACAAGCATGGGCTACGGGGTCGAACACATTAGGAAAGCCTTGATGGACGGGAGAGGCAATGACGTACAATTGCTTCAATGACACTCAGAAGGGTCCTGTCCTTGTCGACGCGAAGATTTGCAGAGCTGTATTCAGCCTCTCCGTTGGCGTTTACCCGAAGGAAGTACTGTCGGTATTTTCCTCTGAGGGTGTACACTTTAGCTGGACCTTTAAATAAATCAGCGCTTGCAGGCGGACTTTGTGCGTCGAGTGAATTACCATCCACCCTCGAGGGCCCACTCTGTAAGGCCTTGCAAACATCGTTCGCGTCCGCCCAGAAACCTTCTTCCGGCCCTTCAAGCTGCTTGAGAGGAACTCGCACCTCTGCAAGCTGATCTCGCTCTCCGGGGTCCTTACGGGTATCCTCGATCAGGAGCGTGAGTATGCGGAGCGCTGGTGTTTTTCGTGGAGGTTGGCTCATCGGTGGGGGCTGTTGGGGTGGTGTCGGGTTCGAAGGGGGTGGCGGAGGTGGCTGGTTATATGTCTGGTAGTAGGAGTGCTGCGGAGGTGGCCCTGGGTCACGGTACGGTTGACTGGGGCCCGGCGGAGGATACCTTGAATCTCTTTCAGCTTCCCTATCCCGGGCCCGTCCTCTATCCCTGCCCCTCTGTTCCTGGTGATGGTGGTCACGTCCGCGGTAGTCCTGATGTGGGGGAGGGGGAGGTGGTGGTTGGTACATTGGCTGGCTGGCAGTAGCTTTGGCCTGCCTGTTGCGTTCGCGCCTTTCGGCAGCCTGCTGTTTCTTTCTCCGGCTTCTCTGAGAGCCCTTACCGCTTTCGATGATTTCGTTAACCTCACGGATAACGTCCTCCCCGTAAGGCAAGAAGTTTCCGTTTTCGTCGATCGGCGCGTATCCCGGAGGCATTTCCGGCCCATCGATGTCGGGGATATATGGGAAAGGAATGAGACGTTTGCCGTCGGATCCATAGACCTGTTCCACCGGCCAGTACCACTGGAACTTCGTTTTGCTGCGTTTGGCACGTTCAACGATATCTGGGGGTTTGTTCGGATCGGTGTGCATATACGGCCGGGGATCGCCCACAAACGTCGTCGCCCCTGGCTTGTTAGCATTGGCAAGAGTAGAGGACTCGGGGACATTTCCGGGAAGGTCTGCGATAAACGAAGTAAAGAGCAACCATCAATAACCCGGTCATACATAACATAACGGGATGAGCGCAACTGAGAAATGAAGTGACTCACAAGTTAGATACTCTGGGGGTTCACGCGGGGGGCGTCTCCTCTCCTCCTCGGGCGGTCCTGAGGGGTGGTGCTCCCTAGATTTCCCTTTGCTTGACGTGCGGGAGCTACCGCGGTCGTAGCGGTCGCTATGGTTCGGAGGAGGGCCGTAGCCTTGAGAGTGATAGTTTTGTGACGTGGCGTGGTGCGGTGGGCCATATCCACCGTCGTTGGGTCCATGCCCGTACCCCGAGGATTGCCTTATCGACGGAGGGGGCGGGTACTGAGAGTGCTGGTGGTGCCCGTGGCGTGGCCCTTCATCCTCAGAGTCGGAGTAGTTTCGAGGCTGGCGAGAGATCTATAATCAGTACGCGTCGCTTGAACCATTTTCCGTTGAGAGGGAAAAATAATTGTAAGCTTCGACTAGATGAGTCGAGGCTGCACGGGCGGGGTGACCGGGTGGCGATGGAGAGAGCACGTACGGAATCGTCGCCATCCGAACCGTGGTACATGAGTGAGAGAGAGGTCAGAGGTCGTGGTGGTGATGGTGGTTATACTGGAGTCCGGGCAAAAAGTAGAAAGACGAGAGCATATGAAAAGCGGTATTGGACCCACAGAGATCAACAGCAAGGTGGTGGCCGAGGGTAACACCCACGATCGATCTGACCGACACCAGCATGCCCGGCTCCAGTCCCGTCCGTTCAGTGTTCAGTTGCGAGATTTTTGGTGCCCAATCGTTTCCCCATATTCGTCAACCCCTTAGCTACAGACAATACACAAACACGGACAGTTACATTTCTACCTTTACGGTTTCTTGCTATACACCTTCTGGGCATTATTCCCAAAGATCGCGTCAACGCCCTCCTGTTCAATGCCCAGCTCGGCTAGTGACTCTTTTACAAGTTCGTACCAATCTCCCACACTGGATTTAGCGTGGGACGCGGGGGACGGGGAAGTACCGAAGATAATTCTTTGGTCGCCGAACGCCTCCAGTGCAGGGCCAACTAGATCAAAACATCAAAGGGTGTCTTTGTCGATGATCTGTAACCATCCACTCACTGTACATCTTGATGCGTCGTTTCCATTCCTTCTTTTCAAAGCTGTCCTCGGGCTTGACACCGCCAGTTGGTGCAGGGGTTGCGGGCGTGGGTTCGCGCCAATTTGGTGGGAGGAATTTTATATAAGTGTTGGGGATCAGCGATAAAGACGCGGCATGGGCTTGATACGCCCTATAAGTCGGATGGGTGAGGAGTTTCACAAGGGGCAGGGATAAATCGTCCACTGGTGGCAACACGTTCGCTGGGAAGAAAATGAGCGACTAAAATCCCAGTGTGACCCTGACAAGGCACGAACAGATGACAACCGCGCTCCCGGGGGCCGCATCCTTGGAAGCGGTCGAAAGAGACTCTTCCAGTGAATCGTAGCTCTTGTCATCCGTAGTGAATTGGACGTCAAGATCAATGACGTGACCGTTGCTTAGTGCCCAGGTCAAGGCCTCCACTGCCTCGGGCGTTTGTCTCGAGTAAACCGTGGAAAGAGAGATCGGTACTTTGGACGATGAAGGGATGCCAACTGGGGAGCCATTTTCAACGCTGAAGGGGACCGATACAGATAGGATGGGAACGTCTGAGATCTTTGGCTCAAGTCTTGGAGCGAGATCAGTTCCAAGCGTTGTGAGGGAGGATTGATCAGATACACACTTTTCGACGAGCTGCTGGGCATCGCTGTCTTTTACGACAAGTACAACCCCGGAGACCTTGTTTCTGAGCTCAGCAGTGGCTTCCAAGGTCCATTTGCCGAGGTCAGCGGAGGAGACTACAACGCTCGCATCAACGACGGACTGAGCGGTGACGGAAGTTGGGCTTGGCGGGAACGGGAAGCGATCCGCTGTGCCTGTGGTGGGTGGTGTGAAGACAGAAAGGGGGAGGGCGGGTGGGATCTTGTGTTTCCGGGTGCTTGGGGTCAGTGGGGTCGGCGGCACGGACATTGGTGGGAGAAGGGAAGAGAGAGATTTTGGTTAGCGATAAGTGTCTGATCACGACGGTCATCCTCCCGACCCAATTCTTATCTCATCTTTAGTTGCACCGCCATCTTTTTCCATCCGTGTCCCGTTCTCCCAGGCCATCCGGCTCCGTCAAAAATCTCCCAGGATTCGCAGCATCTTTCGCAACAGACCCCACGTGTGCCCGCGTTTACGAATCGCGCTTGGAGTGGCTCTCTCGTGATCTACGGCGTGCCATTGGCCGGCGAGCGACTTTACCGCTCGGCCTGACTAAGGGAGTCTGCCTCATAAAGTGATTATTACTAACGTTTGTCCCGATGCCTGTCCAATTGCTGAGTGAACCTGTTCTTCGTCCTCTCTCTCCATGCCTTCGCCAGAGCACATAGTCGGTGGCTCCTCAAAGCCCAACAAATCCAACCGTACCAGACAGTCCCATCCAGGGAACGTTCCCACCATCCCGCAGTCCGAGGAATGCAACATCTGCGGAGCAAAGTTCACCAGGCAGTCTCATCTCAAGAGGCACCAACTCACCCGTCAGTTCCACTAACCCGTGTTCTCTACGAGACCGACCCTGACGTACGGTACAAGATAACGACAGCCGACCGTACGAATGTGATGTGAGTCACGCGCGACCCGTCCGGAAGCTGACCCTGACCGACCCCTAGAAATGCTCTTTTAACTTTACTCGCAGAGATCTCCTCACAAGACACTTGCGGACGTGTCGAAAGGCGTGAGTAGCGTTGTCGTTTCATCTGGGCAACAATAACGTATGGTATTGCACATGGGTTAGGAGGGAATGTGTTGCCTGTGCAGAGGGGAAGAAGGAGTGCGACCTCCAGCGACCATGTGGTGCATGCAATGCCGAAAATCGTGAATGTGTGTCAACCCCCAGTCCTCCGGTCCAACGACCAACTCGCCACGGCCAAGGTCAGAGAGGTTCTGTCTCGGGGATAACCATCACCCCCCCACCAACCAACGACCCGTCTGCGGACGGATTCGTGACGAACAACGCCAGCGCGGCCTCGTCGACATCAACTCTCTCATCAACCTCCGGTCCATACTTGGAAATACACCCTTATTCGCTCGTTTCTCGTACGATGGTGGCTTCATGGCCGCCGTACGTCTATGCCACCACGCCCGAAGATTCTATTGGGGACGAAGCGGAGAGGTTCCAGATTCCCACCGAGTGGACTTCGCCAACTGAAGTTCAATACTTGCAATATAGTGCGTAACCGAAGTGACTCCCACGCGTTCCGAGGGTTTACGCACGCTTAGATGGGCTTTTTTTTGACGAATTCCTGAAACATGTCCCTATCTTACATCCGGTCTTGGGACGGAAGCAGGTTGCGGAAGACCACCAACTCGCAGCAATCGCATATGCCCTGGGCTCCTTGGCAGCTGACGATGTCCCATCCGGTTATATGTGTGCTACGTGGATACAGACTTACAAACGCGTTTCTGCGAAAGCGGTAAGATCACCGAACGTTATGTACCCTCGCTATTGCTAACAGCTCAACAGACGGCCGGTGTGACGGGTTCCATGTCTAGTTTCCTTTTGGAATTCTGCTTCCTTCACGCCGTTCAAATATTCCGTTCGTTTCCAAACTCTATGGTCGTCACAACGAGGAAGGTGATAGAGGTATACCGCACCGCTTTTAGAATCGTACATTGGCTCACAACGAACGAACCTTCAGATGGTACGACGGGATTCCGTGATATCCAACTTTTCGACGTACCCACTTGCCCCGCCCGCTAACATCTCTGACGATGCGATGCGTGCGGCATGGCACCAGTGGATCCGGTATGAAACGAACAAGAGGTGCGTTGTTTGACAACTTCAGAGCTTCCCACTGAACACATTCCAGGACCTTGTGGCTCCTTTTCGTCATCGACACGATTCGCTATGTGTTCTTTGGCGACGACCCATTGCTGAGCGTGGACGAGATGACTTTACCACTGCCTTGCGACGACGCATTATGGGAAACAACGGAACCTGTGACGTGGTTTATGCTGTTCTCCAACTCCTGGAACATGGGCGGCGCCGACCACCTTGGCGTTTTCTTGTTTGACACACTTGAGCGGCTCGAAAAGGAACCTCTCAGAGAAGTCGACTTTTCGTCTAGAGGCGCGATGATTGTGGTCATCATGACGATACTCCGGCTATTGAACCAACGATACAACAATGACGCCGCCACGCAGCTGGTTCATCTCCCCCTGCTTGATGGCGAAGTCCGGCCGGTTAACGGTATCGATAACGAGGCGGCCGTTCTGCGGTTAGGGCGTCAGTTGAGCAATTGGTCGGCCGGGTGGAACCGTGATCCAGGGAGGAGGCGCAAATTCGTCGGTGACAGTCATTATTTATGGAACCCGCTTCCGTGCTACCTGGTCGCTCTCTGGTCTTTCACCGCATACAGGGAGGGATTAGCACCATTTGGGCCATCGTTTCCAAGGGTAGGGATAGCGGACGCTATGAGGAGATGGATCCAGCAGGCTTCAGACGATGGGTCTGCTGTGAACGCATAGACGCCTTCCGAGCTCATGGTGGTGGAGAGACGGAAGGCCTTTTTTTTATGTATCGATACGCTCTGGCTCCTACTGTTTCTTTACACGTACTACAACTTAATTCTATGGTTCAATCTACCCTGTTTGATGCGATGCAAAGTTTCCTGATTTTTTTATTTCGTCCTTACCCGCTTGGTGGAATGGCTCTAATCGTAAATCTGTAGGTCACACCCCAGTGACGCCTGCGTGACCAGCCCTCAATTGAAGTGTTCGTAAATTTTGCGATGCGAACAGCGGAGTCGGCCGCGGTATCAGAAATTCCCTGTTGAGTCGGAGTAGCCGACGTTCGGCATTGAATGGTGAAACCCCTGATTGGGGTTAAAAGGAAAAAGATCCGACAAAAACGAGGGGAATGATTATGTAACTCCACCGATCACTTTCAGGGTGTTAATTCAGGTCGGAAATGTATAAATAACGGATAAAGCTCTCCTGTCTCCTTCCTCTCGTCCTTAAACCACTCCAACCATCATCTCCCGCTCTCTTGCGCTGCTGCCCTCTTGCTCCCCCTTGTCGTCTACCGCCCATCCCACTCTTACTCAATGGCGTTCAAGAGAAAGCTCGACACCTCTGAGGACTCGTACCCAGTCGTGAGTCCATTCTTCGCGCCCTCCCTTCATGTGACAACATCGAGGTCTCAACATTCCCATCATTCCCACCCGCCCTGCAGAACACAAAGCAAATGAAGCTGATTCCGTTCCCCTCTGGCGACGACGACGACGTCGCCATGACGGAATCACCTGTGTATGACTTTGAAGCCCATCATATTAGGCTTCCCTCGACCGCGAGTTCTGTCTCGTCGTCCTCAGTGTCGACCTCTCGTGAGTGTGACCCATGTCACCCAAGCAGTGAACGAGACTAAAGCTTTGCATCGCGCGACAGCTATCGGCTACCCTATGATGGATTTGTACCCGGAGGTTAACACTGACCCAACTTCATCACCGTCTGTAGGCTTGCTCCAACCCAATGGGTCCATGACTTCGCTTAACCAGTAAGAAGCCACCCATTGACGTGTTCCAGCTTGGTCTGACCCGCGCCACGTCTCTCCAGTGCTAACTGCACGCAAATCCCCAAGCTCAGAGTGGCGTGTTCTTCCGGTCCTCACGGTCAACGGACCATGTTTACACTCTGCGAACAATGTGGCTCGATTGAAATGCTTGACTAGTGTGCCGCCAACAGCTGATCACTCTGATTCCTCTCCCTTTCCTTCCCACCTTCGACACTCGCACTCTTGGTACTCATCCGTTTTACAAGGTTTAAAGTATTTGCCTCCGACTCTCTTGCTGTCTCTCTATATCGCCATACAATCATTGTCACCGCGGCTGCCACCATTCCCCGTCATCACAGTATCGTCGACCTATCCCCCTTGCCACCTGTCCGACACCATCCGACAAAAGCCCCCCGACATTACCTAGAACAGTCCATGGCCGTTTACTCTGTTACCCTCCAATCGTCCTGCTCTGTGTATTAAATACTTGTTTATGTTGTAAATGAATTATTTGTCGACAATTTGGTGATAAGCGAGGGTCTAGCCGGTTAACGTGAACTTGAAATTCCAGTCTGGCGGAGATACACAACAGCCGCCGCACCGGTCAGGTGGAAAGCCCCCTTACACCCTGCATGACGCAGTTGTTTTGAACGAGCCTGGGCTCGTTCGGCGACACCCGACCGTCTCTTGGTCCTGGGCGCCTGAGACCCGGCAAGTCCATTGGAACCCCAGCCGAACTTTTCTCTCCGAGGTTCCTGGTTCAGAGTCCGAGATATCGACCCACCTATTCTTTTTTCCGTTCGCATTTACATAACGAAGACTTTCGGGGTCCGTCAGCCGCTGGGAAAAACCAACTATCCACGATTCGTACACCAACCGGAAAGCGCGTGCAGATATATACAGGTCCCAAACGTGTAGTGGGGGCACAGTTGTAGGCTGAATATACAACCTTGAACCAGTAGAAACTCAGACTCGGAACGAGACGAGGCTCAGTTTCGATTTCAACGATTTGGGGAACAAGGTATGGGGAGGCACGTGATCCAAGATCGCAAAGGGTGGGGCCGAAATCTCTTCCGCCCACACGATTTGCCCTGGGGATGACATTACTACAATACGAGGCACCTTGTAAGTCACGATCCGAGAACACTCCATCTCCCTTATCTGATGTGCGGCGACTCCAAGGGCCGGTATACTCTCTCGATTGGTGCAAAACCACAGCGCCAGGGCAACAAATCCGACCCCGGTCAGCATTCCGGTTGGGAATTGCCTCCTTTACCGAGGACTACAGGAATCGGATAGCCATCGTTGGGTTACAAGACGAACGGGTGCTGGTTGAAGACAACTATCCGGATTATAGCGATTTCGTGACCCTTGCGGAGGCACACCATGGATACCCAGCTACTAGCTTACAGTGGCAACCTTCGACGGCCCCTTCTTTCGCTTGGTCACAGAAGTCGGTCGCGACGGAGTTGTTGGCCACTACGGGAGATGCGTTGAGGGTGTGGGAGTATATGACCGATGGTCAGGTCGGGGGGTCGTCGTATGTGGGTAGGACGGGGTCAGGGACGGGGAGTCGGCTGCAGCTCAAGACGTGTTTGAGTGGTGTGAGTTTGAATACTTGGTATCGGGCTCACGACGACTGACAGTTCTCATATCCGCCCATCTCCTATCTCTCTGCCGTTTCGTACGTGATCAACCCCTGGATACCACAGCAATCGAAAGTGCAAAACCAAAACTCAAGTGCGCCGTTGACAAACTTCTCGTGGAACGAGAAGGCTCCCAGTCTCGTCGTCACATCTTCAATTGACACGACCTGTACGGTTTGGAACATCGACACCTCGCAGGCGATAACGCAACTAATCGCTCACGATCGAGAGGTGTACGATGTGGCGTGGTTGCCAGGGTCGACGGACATATTCGTTTCCGTCGGTGCGGATGGAAGTTTGAGGGCTTTTGATCTCCGGAGCCTCGAGCATTCGACGATCCTGTACGAAACTCCGGCGCCCAAGTCTGTTCCTCCGCCACCAGGGCCGCCTTCGCCATCAACCCGACCCCTGACCCAACCTTTGTTGAGGATATGCTTCAATCCGCACGACTCGAATTATATGGCGACTTTCCATGTTGACGGGACAAACGTGCAGATCTTGGATATGAGGAGTCCCGGTCAGCCGGTTATGGAGTTGACCGCCCACCAGGCTCCAGTGACCGCTGCCCGATGGAGCACGTCCGAGAGGCCACTCTTGGCTACGGCAGGTGAGATAGGACCGCCGCTTGGTATGAAGAAGCGCTCCGCTCAAACTCCTCTGTATAGGTGACGACTGCCAACTCTTGTTGTGGGACCTGACGGGTCACACAACAGCGCCGGCGACTTCCCCACGCAATGCATCCTCCCGGCTGAATTCACCCCGACCGGATACAAAAAAGAGGATTATCTCCGATCCAGTGATGGCTTACACGAGTGGTGGGGAGATATCGAATATGGCATGGTCGCCATATATGAATTCAATGACGTTGAATACTGGGCATTCGACTGGACCCGGCGAGTGGTTGGTGATTGCGATGGGTCGGGAGATACAGGTGTTGAAGGTGTAGATCCTTTCGTCCGGTGGAGAGAGTTGTCGCGTAGACTGTTTTGACGGCTGTATTCTTCTTCTGCTTCTCCGTCGGCAATGGGTAGAAGGCCAGGATCTTTGGAAGATCTTCCACTTGGTGTTTGGCGTCCACCGATAGATCTGAATCAAGGAACGAGACGCCTGCCGTTGATTCGAGAACCAGACGAATCAAGTGATGGATACCGGCTGGACAGTGTGCGCATTCAATCATGTTTATCTTTTATCCCACGCTAGCCAAGGCCCAGCGCCAGCACTCGAGGTCTGGAGGGAGAGTGTGGCGCGGTGACCGGGGAGACCTTGTGATAAGCCCAGGTGGCCACCGCTCTCTATGGGATTCGCGAAGCCGGCTCGGTGGAGGCTTATCCCGTTGGGTCGTGCGTAGTGGGGCGTTTCAGATACCGAGTAAGCGATATCGACAGCCAATTGATTGGAGAAGCACATGGACCTTCCAACTGCTCCGGGACCCATGCTACCAAATCCTACAAATACCCTCCGCATCATTCAGGAAGAGCTCAAGTTCCCACCCAGCTCGGAACCTTCCCCCCCCCCTCCCCGACCCTCCT
>Ga0307511_10002130_pt1 | contig 20766 bp, 12 predicted proteins | sample 13_EM_MG_FD_200266 | JGI IMG/M metagenome (GOLD analysis project Ga0307511, IMG submission 200266) | Populus trichocarpa ectomycorrhiza microbial communities from riparian zone in the Pacific Northwest, United States - 13_EM | ecosystem: Host-associated > Plants > Roots > Unclassified | place...
CCTCATGCATAGTTTTTCCTCCTGATGCATCTCATTTTAATTTTAAGTCAAGCATCATTCAACTTTTACCTTTTTTTCATGGCTCAGATCTAGAAAATCCATACTTGCATTTGAGAGAATTTGAAGAAGTTTGTAACACTTATAATGACTAAAATTGTAGCATGAACACCATTAGATTAAAGCTTTTTCCTTTTTCTTTAAAAGATAAAGCTAAAACATGGCTATAAAATTTGAGATCAGGATCCATTCGTACTTGTGATGAAATGAAACAACAATTTTTAAAAGAAATTTTTTCTGTATCACAAAACAAAGTCTTTCAAAAGGCATTGTATAAAACCAACATATATATCTAAAGATATCGGCAAATTGTTAATTGTCAAATAATAGACTGAATTATATATTAATAAAATGCATTTCCTTTAGAGAAAGGATGTGCCGAAAACTTATAAACTGCATGAACCGGTCTTGATTCCTACTGATGTGAACATATATCGACGGAGAGATGAACCGGACACCAAATATCAACTCTCAATATTTCGAATTCTATTAGGTTCGGTGCAGGTCAAAGAATAAATTAAATAAGTTAATTCTACCATCTTTCATGAGGGTATAAACAAACACAATTCAGAGAGAATGTTAATACTTGAATCGTATCCTTTAGACAGAAACCAAAAGACCACTGTATGGATTCATAAAATGTGCTTTTAAAAACATGTTATGAACAGTTGACGTTTCAAAACTTTGTAATCTCTTATCATAGTACTTATAATAATAACCATCCCTAGAAAAAGATGTAGGTTTTTGTGGAAAGAGTGTTTAGTGTATATTTAGTACTATGGTATAAAGTATTTTTTAAAATTATTTTTCAATTAAAAATATATTAAAATAATTTTTTATTTTTAATATCAATATATTAAAATTATTAAAAAATATTTTAATAATATGATCGATTGAATACTTTTTTCACGCGATAAGCAATTTTGAAAAGCACATGTCAATCAATTGCAAAAACTGGCACTTGGTGCATGCATCTCCATTACTAAATTTTCTGAATTGATGCCTAAAACAAGTCAACACCGCATGAACAATGAGACATTGACCATTTAGCCATTGTTCGTAAAAATTACAATTTAACAACAACCAACTACTTGGCGGTGCCATCATTTTAGCATAATTATTAAACATAAATTGTCTGAAAAATTTAACTGGTGGCTCGGTGAATCAAAGCATGGTTTGGGTTAATTTTTATTTTGAACTGTTTTTACATTGACAAAGTCAAACATAATTATTTTTTAATATTACTTGTTAATCTTGTTGCATGTCACCCGCGCGACAATTCGGTGATTTTTTGTTATTTATTTGATTTGAAAGTTATCACCTAGTATTTTATTAAGGGATACTAAGAAACTCAGATTTACTGGTTATTGTTAGAGATTCAAATACAAGAAACTGGTTATGGCTAGAGAAGGTATTAGCACCCTTAGCACACCATACATGTGGTAAGCTACTTTGCAATTTAATGTGATTTGAAAATTTAAAATATTAATCAAATTCTAAGGTTTTAATAAATCAATTATTAAATTTCAGAATATATATGTCGCATGTGTGCGGCGTCGCGGCGAAAACATCCCCCGCAAATATGGGAAGACAAGGAATTCTTGTCTTTTATTAATGGAAAAATAGAATGGGAGTCGCCACCTAGTATTTTGGTCACTAGGAACCCTAACTGGTCTCAAAGATCGGGTATGGGGACTGGTTGCGTAAATGGAAGGTATTAACACCCCAAAAACGCCCTACCTAAGGTAAGCTGCTTTGTTTTATTGTCAGAGATCAAGATGGGTCAGGTTTTCTAGTTGTTGGTCCGTCTATGGTTTAAGAAAAGTCCTTCTCGGTAAGGAGATCCTTATCTTATCGGATAATTCTGAAGACAAACCAAAGAATTTAATATCCAGAATACGTCTTACGTATAAGGTCGTAACCCAGATATTAAACAAAATATTTTTTTGTGAAATTTTTGAAATATTGGCCTATTTCTCGTGACTTTAATAAACTGGTTATTAAAACCAAAATGCATGCTGATACACATTTTTGAAATTTTCTTTGTTATATGAAAATACAATATGAATTTTTTATATATATTTTTGAGAGACTTGGCCGTATGCATGAAAACAAAAGATTTTTTTTATTATTATTATTTATGTCTTGACGAAAACCAGGTATTTTAATAATTGTATCTTTACAGTATAAAAATACAAATCGGTATTGATTAAAATGCAATGAAAATTTGTGGAAAATCACAGATATTTTTTTAAATAATTTCTTTGAATATTTTTTTTCATTTTTTTTTATTAATATTACTTTTTTTTTGGGCCCAACCCGGCCCCTGTGGCTGGGCTGGACCCCAGCCAACCTGCGTAGCTGGGTTGGATTTAGCCAGCCCAGCATGGTCACTGGCCCATGCCAGTGACCACCCTCAAAAAAGAATTCCCTTGTTGGGACTTAAAACCGGGTCTCTCGGATGAAAGCCGGGTAAGCTGACCATCTACACTGCAAGGCATATTTTTATCTAATGGCACCATAATATGTTTATGCTTGCATGAACGGGGCGAAGGTAATTAAATTACCTTCGCTCTGTTAATCGTCTTTGTTGTAGTGCGAGAACGAAAAAAAGAAAACAAAACAGAGTATTGCAACTGGCGATTTCTGGTGTCGGTTTCCTTATGTTTTCTTTCTGTATTTTACATACTAACATGCATCATCTCATTTTGCAGGGAAACGGAGAAGGACATCGAACATACCTGGTTTTGAGAAGACGAAGACGATGGTGGTGCTGTATTCTCTGCTTCACCGGGTCCTCTGCTTCCGTTCGGTTTGCTTCTTCCTCTCCTTCCTCTTCTCTCCCTTATGCTTGCTCACTATTTCTCCACTCTCTCACTTTTCTTACGTTCTCATAAGCTGTCTCACTCCCTTTTTTTTTTACTGTAGCCTCTCTTCTCTCTCCCTTTTTCTCCTCTCGTCTTCCTCTGGCTTTTATAAGCCAAAGAATGGCCTGTGGTGCAACGTCCAACTTGGTAAAGGCATGTAGAGGAATAGTAGCCGTGAAACATTCCCCATAACTGAAGCAATCTGCTATTTTTGTTGCTGAAATGGCTCCATTGATAGCGCTCATTCACTGTCGAAACCGTTGCGGATGAAGAAGGTGATCAACAGTTGTCAAGGAAATGACGTCGTTTGCTAATTCAAAATGCATATTTCTGATTTGGTCCTTGAATGTTTTTGTAATTTTGTAATCAAACCCCTCGGAAAAATTGTAATTAGACCCCTTAAGTTTAACACCTTTTCTGATTTAGTCCTTGGTTTTGGATTGTTTTTTACCACCAAACTTCAATAATTATGCAATTAAGCTCATAATTTGACCAAATCAACTCTTCAAAATTATAATTAGACCCTAGAACTTTAATTTCTTCCAATAAAAACCTAAATTAACTTGAAAATCAATTTTTTCTTATAATCAAACCCTCCATAAATTCAATTAAACCTTAAATAAAATTTAATTGAGTCCATAAAAATCTGTTTTTAGACTTTTCTTTCTCAACTTGAATTTTATTTGTCAACAAAGCTCTCATCAGTAAAACAATATACTTTTAAATTTTAACATTTTGTATTTTTAAACCTTCTCAACTAATTTTATCTTTTTTTCAGCATTCCAGTCCTTTTCTCGCTCCTATTATTTTTTGAATTTCTTTCTAATATTTTTGATATATTTTTTTATGTTTTTTCATTTTCAATTTTTTTTTAATGAGAACCAAAAAATAAATAACAATAATATATAAAAACATATGTTCTTACATTTCATGAAAAATATAATATGATTTTATTTGTCCTTGAAATATTTAATCATATTCAAATTAATCACTTATTTTTTTTTGTCTTTTTTTGAATTTTATAATTCAATAACATAAATAAAAATGCAAACACACACTTACACATCACTTTTTTACTATGTTTTTCTGGTACAATGTTTACAACATAACATAAACTACAAACATTTAACAGAAATTTAAATACAGATTCAAACATGTAAAAATTACAAAAACAGGTCCCTAAAATGTCCAGGAACTGCAGAGCCCCTCTGGAACTGCAGGAGCTGCGGCGGCGCGTCTGCTCCACGCGCCACCGCAATTGGCGGCGCGTGGGTTCACGCGCCGCCGCGAAATCCAAAAGGCGTGGGGAGGTCCGTAATGGCTTCCTTCCCTCTTCACCCTCCTGTCGGCTGTGAACAGCGCCGTTACCTGCAAAACACCCAAAAACGCACACAAGCAAGTCTGTTTTAGCTTTTTCTTTCACTGTTTTCGGATCTGCTTTTGTTTTGTTTCATCTGTTGTTCTTCCTTCTTCTCCGGTGGCCGACCTGCTGTGTAGTGAGGAGTAGCTCACCGGCGACTCGCGCGGTCGGATACCCGCTGGATCGGGTAAATCGTCGACCCCTCCTTCTTTGGTCGGCGGTGAGGCAAGCAGGGGTCTAAGGAGGGGGAACGGACCACATTAAGCTCGGTCCCTTCTCCTCTCTTTCTCTTTTAGCCGGCGTTGAGGCAACAGAGGACTGCTGGTGACGGAGAGGGACGATCTGTGAGGTCTGGCCGGGGCAGGAGCCAAAACGGGAGGCGGCTCTGGTGAGGCCGAGAGACGGGGACCGTGAGAGGGTCTGAAAACCACAGGAGGGGGGGAAACGGCAGCTGTGGCTGAGTTGTGGTGGTCTGGAGAGGAGCTGTATGGGGAAGAAAAGGTTGAGCGGCCTCTTGTGGCCGGGTCTGTGTGGCCGGCTAAAGAGGGAAGAAGAAGATCAAAGGGGAGGGGGATCGGTTTGTTTTTCTTTGAGGAGAAGGGCCTGTGTTTTGTGGGGTTCTCCCTCTTTGCAGGGAAGATGGCTTGTAGAGGATGAATAGGGAAGGGTTTTTTTTTTTTGTAATTTTAATTTTTTTAATTTTTTTTTATTTTTTAAAGCGAGTAATATCAACGCAGACTCAAAAAATCAGTGATTGTAAAATTAACGTGTTAAAAGTTGAACGCGTTCAAAATACCTTTAAAAATTTAAATTCTTCTGAGATGACGTTGAAAATACTAAAAATTATGCAAATATATCAAAATGTATTTTTTTGGGGTTTTCGTTATTTTTTTGTCATTTTTTATTTTTTCTGAAAATTTATCAAAAACATGGGTTAAAAATTAGGTAGCAACAAATCTAATTAACCTCACAAAACCTAATTTAAACACGACTAGGTTAAAACCAATAATTTTTTAAAAAAAATTGAAACGATACTATTTTTAATTAAAATAATAGATTTTAGTTGAGTCAGTGAGCTATGGGTTGACTTAGAAACCCATTAGCTGATCTGGTGTGATCGATGAGTTAATTCAACAACCAAGTAACCCAGGCCAAAGCTGAGTTTGACAATTATGCATTTTACACACATTTTAATTAAAAATATTGAGTGGAAAGCTCTCTCATTATCTAATGTATGAGCAACGCCACCAGAAAATTAGAAAATAGCAATGGAATTGCTGACAAAAAATACCCTATCGATAATGTACAATGGATATAGCAACGAGTAATTTTTGTTGAAAATTGCCGACAAAGTTAGCGATGGAATTTTTGCTATTAATAATTACTGATTGAATTGCCAATGGAAAAAATATAAAAATAAAAAATATTTCATCAACAATATGACATGTCATTATATTTCGATGAAAATACCGATGAAAATATTTCATCACCATTTGTCATCGAAAATTCTGTCAGAAAAATTTAAAAGTGTCATAACCTACTCACAAATTTGACCACCATAACACTCAGTAGTGTCAACATCCCTATCTTGATTAATTTTTTTCTAAAGATTCATTACACCAAGTAAGCAAATCTACCCATTTTTTTTATGTAACATATTTATGTTTTAGGTTAATTTATTAAAATATTTTTGTAGTATTTGTAGTTTGCATGTACAAACTTTCCCTGAATAATTTTATTGTATGAATATATGATTTGTATGTATGTATGTTAGGGTTTGTTTAAGATTTTGGAGAAATTTAATTTGTTTTCTAATTCGATGAAATTGAGTTTGATTTTATAACTTATGTGTGTTATAATAGAAGATATTAAGGGTTATTTAATGGATACCAATCATATTTTTTTAATTTTATTGTTAAGTTAGAAATTTGGAGAAAATTGATTTGTTTTTTGGATTTGATAATATTTAAAAAGTATTAAATTATATTGAATTAAGTTTGAATTGAATAATTGATGGATAATTAGTTGAGCACCGACTTTTTGTTACTAAAATAATTAGTTCATATTTTGACATAACATTGAATTTATATAGAAATTATAATTGGTTATTGGATTATGAATTGATTTTTAATTAAAAAAATTTGAATTTTAAATTGATGGTTATATTATTAATAAATATTTTCATCAATATACTATATAGGTTACATAAGTAATGGATGATCATTCTTGGATGTATCAAAATTCACCTGAAGAGTTGTATAGACAAGATTATCTTTATTTAAGAGGGTTGAGGGTTTTATTAATTTGATATTTTCTAATCCAGAGAATATTAGTGGAGAAAAAAATATGTGAAATGTGAAAAACAAAAAACATTTCCATAAAGATGCAGTAATGATACATCTTTTAGAAAAAAAAGATTTGTAGATAAATACTTATGTTGGTTTGCACATGAAAAACTCTATTTTCCTTGCAAAATAATGATAAAAAGAATGGTTGGCTCAACTTCTATTTCTAACGGCATACATGAGTTTGTAAATGATAATAGTAATTCTTATAGGATTATGGTGATGGATGCAATGAAAATTAATCAGGGTTATTCAGGTGAAGGTTCATGTAATATTTTTTTTAGATAAAGAACCAAATATAAATGGAGCTAGGTTTTTTAAACTTTTAAAAGATTTTGATGGACCATTATAAGATGAGTGCATAACTTAAAATTAATTATTGGTCATTGCATGAGTGTTTACCATCAAGTCAGATTATGAGTTGAATAAGACTGATTATGATAGGATTATCGAATGTGAGAAAAACATGTCACCTAAAGGGAATAAGCTAAAAGAGAAATTATATGCTGCAAAATCTATGATGAAACCTTTTGGTTTAGGATACCAAAAAATTGATACATGTCCGAACTTTTGCATTTTGTACTACGGTGAATATGCAAATTTTATGAAGTGCAAAACATGTCAACATGCTCTATATAAACTCAATATTGGTAAAGAAATGACTCTTGTCGGTGATAAAAAATTGAGATACTTCTCAATCACTCTTAGGTTGTAAAGGTTATTTATGTCTATAAAGACTGCTAAGCACATGGCATCACATGATAAGGTGGATGAAGTTATGGTGCACTCTTCCTGTAAAGCCGGTAAGGGTATGGTTGAATTAAATATGTTTTACATAAATTCTATGAAGGAAATGACCAATAAAATGAGAATTTAATTAATTAGCATAAAGGAAATATGGTCAATATAGCGAAAAAGTAAACATTATAAACTGAGAGGAAAGAGAAATAAAATATAGAAATTGGTTAGTACACAAATGCTAAACTAAATGAGGGACTAAACTAAAGTAAGAAAGGAGTGCAAAAAAAAAAGGATGAAATAAGTAGAATGATAAGCATGAAATAAGAACTAAAAGAACAAGGGTTGATACTTAAAGGTGGTTTAATAAAGAGCGTTAAAGAGAAAGATCATTCAAGATGAGGGACCAAAAAGACAAATGACCAACAAATAAATATAAGTTAGCCCCTTTCCTCTAATAAGAGGCTGAGAACTTGTAGAGGAGAAAGACCTCTCCTTCTTCATCTTCTCTTAAAAACATCACCTTAAACACCCTTGCATGTTTTTAGTAAGCTTAGATAAAGAGAGAGAAAAGCATAAAAAAAATAAGAGTTATACTTGTGGGGATAAGATAAAAGAAAGAAACAACACTTTGGAGAAGAAGAAAGGAGAAGAAGCCATGAGGGAGAAGAAGAAGTTGGAGTTGTGAAATCAAGGAAGAAAGGGATTTTAAACATACATAAGTCAAGTTAGAGCCATTTTGGTAAGTATTTGTTTGGGTTCTTAAACAAACCTTGAAGAAATTAAGGAATTAGGCTATGAGAGTAGAGTATAGATGAAATATACATGAAAAATGAAATAAATAAGAAATAATGAAAAAGAAAATTTGGTGGTTAGGAAACCCTAATGTTCGGCCAAGAGGAAGAAATTTAAGGGAAAGATTTTCCTAGTTAATTTATGTGTATACATGTCAATAACTGATGTTGTTAAACATAATTGTTGTGATTTTTTTAAAAATGAATGTGTAGAGATTCCTTAGTTTGATTTTGATGTGATTATGCTTGAAAGGATGAGTAGAGATTTACAAAAAGCAAAATTATACAATTATTTGTTATGTGTGTTTAAGCTTGATAACAAGTAAATTGGAGTAACAATGACTTAAGAATATAAGATAATTGGTAAAGAAAGTATAAAGAAAATATTGGTGTTTATGAGATCTAATGTTTCAGTCAAATAAGAAGTTTTAAGGGAGAATGTTCAAATATATAGTTTTACACTTTGTTTCCAGGTTAAGAAAATGTTTTATCTTGAAAGATGATGATTAGAATCAAACTTGTGTGTTTAGAAATTACAAAGTTAGTTGAATTTCATAAGGATATGGAACATATATCTTGATGCTATCACAAAAAAATGGTGGTGTTTTTATGAACTAGAAGCATGTTGGGATAATTTAGATTTGATGAAACAAAGGTGATGGTTTCAACTATAATGAGGGGGGATAGTAAGATTACTTCTTATAAGGGTATAATGTGAGTGCATAAATGTATATTGGGCTCTTATTTATGAATATGATTTTAGTCATAGAAAACTATCACTTGAAAAACATAAGCTTAAATTATAAAAGATTAATAAAATAATGCTCAGAGAGAAATTGAAAATGATATGAAGATGTAGATTTTATGTGTAATTGGTTAAAATATGATGGAATGAATACTTAGGGGACATGGCCTAGAAATTTTCCGATTAAGAAGATGGTGGGAAAGAAAACCTTACATGATGTAATAAATGCTAAACATGCATGTAGTTAGCAAAAAGTGAACATTAACGAGTATGACATATACATTTAGATAATGGTGAGCATAAAAAGATGGATAATGACACAATAAATGAAGAATCTTGGTAGATATAATACCAACATGAATGCATGAGACATTTTCAAAAGAATAATTAGAAAGATAAGTGCGTGTTAGTTTCAACCAAATGAGTAAGGTATGAAGGAAAATATTTTAAATGGGTATAAATTGGCATAAACAGATGAGAGATGTAAATGCATTTTTTTATGATTGATACAAACATGAATATGTCGTGAAAAATGGTTATAAATGATGTATTGACTAAAACCCTTCTTATGAAACAAGAGGGACATTGAGGACTAGATCATCAATTGAAGGTGGTCATCCCGTATGAGGAGTAGGTAGGCCACTTTTCCTTACCTTCCTACTCTCTATTGACAAAATATCCTTTATTTGAATTGATGAAAAACAAAGAAACACATTGAGTTATGGTCATGATTTCTCAGGAAATTAATGAATGAATTGAAATTATTGTTGGCTTTAAAGGGATAGTTTTGTTTGAATTAATGAATAATAGAGAATTATATTGGTTAAACTGTTGTGATTTTTTAGAACCTTAATGAAAGAATTCTAATGTGTTACGGTTGGATTCCAAGTGAATGAAATCCAATGAAATGTTGTTTCCTAAATGAAGGGAACCAATGTGGTTGGTTCCAGGTGTATGGAATTCATTGTGATGTTGTTTTCCAAAGGAATGAAACTAATGTGTTACGGTTGGTTCCATGTAAAGGAAACTCAACGAAATGTTTTTTTTTCCTAAATAAAGAAAACCAATGTGATCGGTTCCAAGTGTATGGAACCCATTATGATGTTGTTTCCTAAAGGAAAAAAACTAATGTGTTACGGCTGGTTCTAAGTGAATGAAATCCAATGAAATGTTGTTTCCTAAGACATGTGGTTGGTTCCATATGTGTAGAACCCATTGTAATGTTGTTTTCTAATGAAAAGAAACCAATGTATTATGTTGGTTTTGAATGAATGGGACCCTTAACGCTAAATTGTAAAACAATGTAGAATTTTGATACCTTAACGTGCATAAGATGTAAGAGATTATTATAATTAGATTTAGAATTTATTAATCCTATATATATATAAATGCATAATATACAGGTCCATCTCATATCATCGAACCAACCTAATTAGGACTTCATTTCTCTTTAGCTACAAGATTTCTTCATATATGTATTACATTTTGTATTAGGATGCTAGTAAATCAGATAAATCATCATATTTTGTAATCAAAGCCTTCTCAAACAACTTATATAGATGATTATGTAGAAAATTATACATCAAACCTAACTACATTGTTGTACTTAAGTTTTAAGTAAAAGTATTCTCTGGAATATAATTATGAATATATTATGTTAATTTCCATGATTATTGCATATTATAAATGGTATCATACAATGTGTTAGAAATGGTGGGAAATGTGAAATGTTATGATCTTCATCGTAATGGACAAAAATTTAGTTCACATTAATTGAATTGAGTTAATGGATCGGCCTGGAGGACCTGATAAATATGTGGTCGATAACTTGGTATTGACCCAATTAAAAGAAACTATGTTGAGATACCAAAAAACAATTTACTCATGATATGCATTGTTTTATGGAAATAAATGGATATGGGTGTTATATTTTCGATGGTGAAGTATGGTAGAAGATTAATAAGGTGCATCCTTAGTTTTTAATGGAACCACAAAATGTACATATTAAGTTATACACAAATAAATTCAATCCATTTGATTCTTTTGCTGCACTCTATTCTTGTTGGTTGATTATACTAACAATTTACAACTTTCCCTCGAGGATGTGCATGAGGCTAGAATTCATGTTTTTATCTATGATCATACCTAGTCCTTATAATCTATGTAAGAATATGGATGTTTGTCTTTAACCATTGATTGATGAGTCAAATCATTTACGGTCATTTAGAGCTTTGATGTATGATGCCTTAAAGAAACAAAATTTTCAAATAAAAATAGCTTTGGCGTGGATTATAAATTTTCTTAATATGGGATGGTTTTGGGTTGGAGCACTGATGGAAAATTTGGTTTTTCATAATGTATGGAAAAGGGATATTGCACCGCTGGTACTGTTAAGTGAAGAGTTATATGATTTAGTTTCGTAGTATGAGGGCATTATATCTGATTTTTATTTTGGTAAACAGAGATTTCATGGTTTTGGTGTGACCTATAATTAGGTAAAGCAAAGTATTTTTTGAATGCTTTCTTATTGGAAAATGAATGTCATTCACCATAATTTAGATGTTATGCATATCAAGAAGAATATGTTTGATAATATTTTTAACACGGTTATGGACAATATAAAAGTTAGAATGGATCTAGCTTTGTATTATGATTATTGGAATTTAGAGCTACTTAATAACGAGTTACGAGTCATAAAACTCAAAGCCACGTTCGTATTTGACAAGGATACACATTTTCTTGTTTATAAATGGCTTAAAAATCTATGATTTCCTGATGAATATGCTTTGAACATAGCTAGGTTGGTGAATTTAGAGGGGTGTAGATTGTATGAAATGAAGATTCACAACTTCCAAGTGTTTATACAAACACTCATTTCAATTACTTATAGGAATTTCTTGTCAAAAGAGTTTTGAAATGACTCACGGGGATTAGTCATTATTTTAAAGATATTTGCTAGAACAAGTTGCATATCTAGCAAATGAAGCAACTTGAAATGAACATCCTTGAGAAAATGTGTAAACTTGAGATAATCTTCTCTCCCTCTTTCTTCGACTTAAAGGAACATATGACAATACATTTGGCTTATTTGGTAAAAATTAAAGGTCATGTGCATTACATATGGATGTATCCATACAAGAGGTTAGGGATTACATGCATGTTAAGCAATTGTCTGCTGTTTTTTTGTAAACATTTAGTTACTCAATCTCTATTTACTTTCATGCAAATACTTATTCAACCTTAAAAAAAAAGTTAAAAACAAAGTACATATTGAGCTCAATATGCAAGGCATATATTGTTGAAGAGATTTCAACATATATCTCGTATTATTTTGAGCCTCATTTAAGAACATGAATCAATTGTGTTTCAAAACTTGATGATGGTGGTGAATTGCCTTCGAATGAGATTGTGTCCATATTTTCCCATTTCGTGTGACCATTATCAAAGAATGTAGTGACATGAAGATATTTCACATACATCAAATTCAGACAAGTATATAATTACATGTTATTCAACTGTGATAAATTTAGACCTTTTATTCAATAAATTAATTTTACAATTATATAGTTTTAAATAATTTTATATTATATTCTCATAAAAAATCAATTTAGTAACTTTTTTTAAAGGCAACATCATCAATTATTGTTATTTAAAAATTCAAATGCTACTGAAGCTCAAATTTACAACATGGTTTAAAACTATTAAGAATAGATTTACTTATGTTTTTTCTTTGACCGTTAATGATTTTTTACTTTAACCAGGTTTCCAAAATGGGAGACAATGCTAGTATATTGAAATTTCTATTTTTAGATCTTGGAAGAAAGATCATCCTGAATGGATGGGTATGGTTGAAGCTTGGTGAAAAAAGTTTAAGGTTAGAAGGAAAATAATCCCAACTTATTGTTAATATATAGTTTTTTAAATTTAGAAAACTAATTAGTTTACAAAATTAATTATAAGGGAAAATTCTACTGGGATACAAAAAATGAGGGGGTGGCCAGGAGAGTGTGAGAAAATAACAATGCAATTAGATAAGATGTAATGTGTCAAATATGTCCACACACACATACACACAACTTTGTAATATTTTTTTAATTATCTTATTTTTGTTCAATGATTTTCTAAATTAGGCTGCGCAATTTATGGTATGATACCAATAAATATACAAAGGACAAAGCTAAATTCATTGACATTAGGTTATGGAAACATTATAGATTGAGTCGCGTCATAAAGAGTAATTGAAAAAACAATTCAAGAATTTATGGTGTCAAATGGTTTTAGGAGGTTCTCACAATCTGGATTTCATAACAGAAAAAAAAAGACTCATGGTTTTATGAGCACGCACACTGATAGATCATTTTCTTTTATGAACCATGAAAAGCATCTGGTAATACCTCGTTATATTTTTTGAGTATTTTTCTTCAAATATTAATTTAGTTTTTATTTGTGATAATTTTTAATAAATGATTCATTTTGTAAGCTACATAGCTTGGGTGCAAACATTTGATGGAGTTATATATGAAAACACATATAAGAAAGAAGGATAAGGTGAAAGGGGTGTATTAGTTTGTCAACAGTAAAGTTGAAGCGTTCATTATAAGTAATTTTTTTAAAAGTTATAATAGGCTTGGCTTTTTTTTTTACTTGGATTTTGGGATTTGACTTATATTTTTAGGAATCATATAACACCAAATGCATGGGAAATATACAGAGACACTTTATCCCATGTGGAATATGATTCTTAGTTATGGTTAGAGGTTGGAGTTATTAGCGAATCTGATAGGAATTGGGTTTATGGTATGTCTATGACTACGACCCGAAATATAAGGGCAGGCTATAACTTTTAAACTGTAGGAACCCCACAATCTGGCTCAAGACAGCCATCACCAACCATTTAGGAGATGGTCCAAAAACAAGTTGATGAACAATTATTTGTTCTGAAAGCGGATTTATTGGCAAAGTATAAAGAATAAAATAGGTAGCAATGGGAGTAAATGCAACCATTCTTGTTAACATATTATCCTACCCCTCCTAAATATCCCAAACCTCCTAATTTAGACCCCCCCCTCCATAAAGATATTATAAAATTTTGTTCAATTTTTTGTTTGTTGTGAATTTAGGTTAAAAAAATGCAATTAAAATTATAATAAATTAACATGGAAAAACAATCATTAAAATACCAATGGAATCACTGACAAATATAAATGCTTATGTCGGTGAATCTACCAAAAATATCCAAATCATTTTTTTCAAAGAATTACAATTTTTTTATTTCTAGTCTCACTATTTTGCTAATTACATCGGTTATTCCATTGGTGATGTTCAGGTAATGGATGATGACATCACCGAAAACATATTTTGTTGGTACTTATAATATTGATGGATTTTTATACGGACATAAAACATGTCGTGTTTTTTTGGTGCGGAAAGCCCGTCCAAAGAAATTGCTAGTAGAAATAAAATTCTTGATGAGGAACTAGCCTATGATATTATTCCATCAGGAATACTATTAGTAATTAAAATATCAATGAACATCAAGCATAAACATCGATGAAATATTCTATCCACATTCAACAACTTTTCAACAAATTAAAAGGCAATTAAATCAAAATATTTTCAATGAAAGTCTATATTTTTTTCACCTATCAAGTTCAAGTCTAGCTACAACAAGGAGAGTACTTAAACCTTGAAAATTAAAATTAATTTTTAAAAAATCAAAAAGTGAAAAATAAATTTTCTGATGGTATAATTAAGGTGGGATGAACTTTTCATCGAATTAGAAGGCAATTAAATCAAGATACTTTCAATGAAAGTCTATATTCTTTCACCTACCAAGTCTATCTACATCAAAGAGAGTACTTAAACCTTTAAAATAAAAAATAAAATTTTTAAAATATCAAAAAGTGAAAAATAAATTTTCTGGTGGTGTAATTAAGATGGGATGCACTTTCCAACAAATTAAAAGGCAATTAAATAACGACTACATTCTTTCACCTACCATGCCTAGCTACAACATGGATAGTACTTAAACCTTGAAAATGAAAATTAATTTTTAAAAATATCAAAAAGTGAAAAATAAATTTCAAAAAATAAAAGAATAATTTAAATAAATTTTAAAACCCTATAAAAAAATCCAGAAACAATAAAAAATCTAGCAAAGGAAAAAATTAAAAATAACTTGTAAAATCTAAAAAATGATAAAACCAAATCCACTCATAATAAAATATGTATCTGAAGTTCTGAAAGATACAACTTTATCAAGTATTTCAATAGTTTCGTATGCTTCTTCTTTTTTATATAATTTTTATGTGTTTTTTCAATTTATCTGGGATGCTCCATTTTTTGATATTTTTATTTTTATTCTTATTTTCAATTTCTTTCTACTTTATTTTTTTTTCAAATTTTTAAAAAATATTTTCTTACTTTTATATCTTAAGAATATTTTTTTTTATTTGAAAGCTTTAGAGGCTTTTTATTCAAGGAATTGTAAACAATTATATAAGATAAAATATGAATATATGAAGGCATATAAGAGAGAAATAATTTAAAATGATAAATAAGAGGATATGATTATAAGAATAGATGAATCAATTAACCTAAAAAATCGAAATACCTGAACATAAAATATCAATTCTTTCATGAAATGGAAAATCAAGCTTATAGAGAATTACATATTTACCATTACCTAATATGTTTAATCAACACTTCCATCTATTCAATGAATCATTTTTTTGATTTACAAGACCCAAATGATTACTAGGCTATTAACTAATTAGTTGGTGACAACAAACATTTTTACTTTAGAAAAAATTGATTAAAAATAAAAATATAACTATCTATAAATAAAATAAATTATCAACTAGCTAGAATAAATAAAACATTATCTTGCATAAACATAAAGAATTAGCCCAAACTTTTAATCAAGTTTTTTTAATATTTAAAATAAAATAAAAATATTTCCAAGCTTAAATAGAAGATTTGAAAAAAAAATAGCATAAATAAATTTAAAAATCATTAATTCTTATCTTTCTTTGAAATATTTTAATAATAATATGTTGTGATGAGGAGATGGTATATATACTAATTATAATTGTGGCGGTAATGGTAATAGATGAGGGTAAAAGTAACGGTTATAATAAAAAGAAAGTGATAATAATAAAGTAGTGGTAACGGTGAAAATTAGAAGGGGGAGATAAATATAGTGGTCACAAAGAGAATGTGATAATGATGGAGTAATGGAGGTGACAGTGATAATAGTTGAAATAGTTATATAATATTGTGAATGAAATTATTGTTGACAAAATATTTTATAAAAATTCATAAATTAAAAATATCATTTAATAAATAAGTTAAGTCTAAAAATTGATTATAAAATATTTTATTTTAGCTAGTAAAATATCTTATGTGAAAAAAATAGAAAAATATATTTCTATAAAATATTTTATGAAAAATAATTAATGCCCCTTGGCATCCAAATGTGAAGCAATAAATTAACTAAATTGGAATCAAAGACCATATTTGTGAAAAAATCAAAACCATATATAGATACCTACCTGATGTTTTCAATATAGGTTATGAATTATGAACAAGTGATGGTAATTACATAACAAAAAATCTATTCCTTAGTATGCTATGCAGAAAGAAGTTACTATTTGAGAAATAATTTTAAAATATATTTTACATTCAGATTCAAAGTAATTCAGCATATCCCTCATATGACACGTTTGATAGAAAGCCTTTTGAATTAGCCATGTTGACTCACAATTAATGCTTTTTCCATGCCCAGCAGCACAGAACCGACCGACCATGTTAATGCATGTATGGTGGTCTACGGAGTTTACATCTAGCATGCCTAGTAATTATTCTTTCATTTTAATATCTCTTTGTGTTTTATGGAAGACTGGAAGTGGTCAGAGAGAATTAAGAGTATAGCTGATCAAATTGTTAACAACTTTTAATCTCAAAAATAAGTCGGCCACCCCATTATTGCCTATATATAGGCCTCCAAAATCCCTCTTAACTCCACAAACTACAATATCTCCCACATACATCATTCAAATTCCCATCTTTATCACCTTCTTTCCCACTGAAAACAAATGATGAAAAGTTTACAGAGTTGGCCTGAACCAGTGACTCGAGTCCAATCTTTAGCAGCAAGTGGTATACGGGCAATCCCAGAGCGTTATATTAAGTCACCATCCCAGAGACCATTACTAAACAACGACGCTCAGGAGGTCAATGTTCCTGTTATTGATTTCCAAAACTTATTCTCCAGTGACCGAGGCCTCTGCGAGGAAGCCCTCCGCTGCGTTCACAATGCCTGCCGTGAATGGGGGTTCTTTCAAGTAGTGAACCATGGTGTGAACCATGAACTCATGAAGAGGACTTGTGAGGTTTGGCATGAATTCTTTAACCTGCCATTAGAAGTGAAGCAGGAGTATGCTAACACTCCTGCAACGTACGAGGGGTATGGTAGCCGGGTGGGAGTGGAGAAGGGGGCAAGTCTTGATTGGAGTGATTATTTCTTCCTTCATTTTATGCCTCTTTCACTCATAAACAAAAACAAATGGCCTGCAATCCCAGCTTCTTGCAGGTATATATGCATGCATATATATATATATATATATATATGTATGTATATTCTCTTATAGTTGGCTAATATTATTTAACAAAGTAATTACGTATTTTCTATCATCTTGATTGTAGGGAATTGGTAGATGAGTATGGCAGTGAAGTGGTTAGACTTTGTGGAAAGTTGATGAAGGTATTCTCCATGAACCTTGGCCTGGAAGAGGACTCCCTCCTAAACGCTTTTGGTGGAGAAGAGAACGTTGGGGCATGCCTGAGGGCTAATTACTACCCCAAGTGTCCCCAGCCAGACCTTACACTAGGTCTCTCACCACACTCTGACCCTGGTGGAATGACCATTCTCCTGCCTGATGAAAATGTGGCTGGCCTACAAGTCCGCAGGAAGGGCAGTTGGCTCACTGTTAAGCCGATCCCAAATGCCTTCATTATCAACATAGGGGATCAAATCCAGGTTTATGATCTTATTATCATTAATACTTGTTAAAAAAGTATTGGATATATAGTTACTTAACAGTAGTAATTAATAGCGAATTGTTGATCCATATATTTAATATCATTATAGGTACTCAGCAATGCCATCTATCAGAGTGTGGAGCACAGGGTAATTGTGAATTCTAATAAAGATAGGGTCTCTCTCGCCCTTTTCTATAACCCCAAGAGCGACCTGCTCCTTGAACCATGCAAGGAACTGCTCACCAAGGACCAGCCAGCTCTCTACAAACCGATGACATATGATGAATACAGACTTACCATTAGGACAAAGGGTCCTTGTGGCAAGAAACAAGTAGAATCTTTAAAATCTCCAGGGCAATGTAATTAATGTTGGACTGCTGATGAGTTAATTAGTCCCTGTCACAATGTCCAGCAAGGATACAATATTTATATATGACAATATTCACATATGATGGATTTCCTTTTCCAGATGTTTCAAGAGAAGCTGAAAAATGGAAGAGGGCATTGTTCAAATTGTTTAATAAAAATATTATTGAATATGCTTTGCAGTGTATTGTTTTGTTGTTTACATTTACATGGGATTCATACCTTTTTTGGACGAGCATTTTTCCCTTACTCCTAACAATTATAGTGATTGAGAGGCCAAGAACTAATTAAGAAATATGCGTATATACACATATTACAATATGTTCTTTTGTAAATAAAAAAATTTATATATATTGTCTTATTTGGGACAACTACTGTGCATTTCATATGTATAATTTTAATTATAAAAAATATGAAGGAAAAACGTTCTTTCGCTGTAGAGGCAATTGTGGCGTCTCACACGGACGGGTACATATTATCAAGTAGTCAAAAAAGATCACCAGAATTTTACAAAATTCGGGCATTGACTTGGCTTTGGACCGTGTCGGCCGACAAATAATACATAGTGCAACCACTTTCTTCACCGTTTATATTAACAGTTAAGGAAAAAGTTATTTTTTCCCCTTCTATTTTAATTTTTCCTTTATGTTTACTTGATTTTTAATTTTTTTCATAAATATTTTTGATTTATTTTCTATGGAATGATCACAATATCAAACAAATATTTCAATATTTAGTTTGTATTTCATTTTACACGTTTTTATTATATAATTAAGTAAAAATAGTTTTTAAAAAACAAAGTTCTTAAACTAAGTGAAATTTATTACCTAGATCGTAGATTTGACAGATTAAATCATAAAATCCAAATCAATCCAATATATTATCTTTTCAATATTAAAAAAAATATCTTGAATTATTATTTTTTAAATTCAAATCACACTTTTTATTGTTGTCCGAGTTGCCTTGAACATGTTAAGTTGAATAGGTTATGTTAAGGTAATTCTCATACAATCTAATTTTAAACTTAGATTAGGTAAAGAGTTAAATCGAGAGATTTCAATGTTAATCTATTGGGCTAAGTTTATTAACAATATCAAATAACTTTATATAATCTAAATAATTATTTTTTATGTTAAAAATTGATTCTAGCTACGATATAACAATCCTATAAAAGTATATCCTAAATAACATCATTTTTTTATGTTTCAAAAAAAAAAATATTCCAACTTGTACATGTTGAAAACGTTTCAAACTCTTGAGGCTTCAACTACGTTTATAAAGTGAAAAATGCATAACCTAAACTTGTTTGCCTCACTAAGCCCATGGATAAGTAGGAGGAATCATACTCTTACTTAATGCAATTAAAGTACTGCATAGCCTTTCTTACACTTTAAAGAGTTGCTCACACACAGATGAAGCATGTGTGTCAACATTGTAGGAAGGTCCATGACACGTCCAGTTCTAGAAGTGTTTTGATAATCTACCTTTGATGGTAATTAGCTCTTGAAATAACAATCAATGGTTTTTTTATTCGTTTCCCATAGATGATGCCAATGTTGATGTCCCCAAAACTCCAAATAGCTTAGGGGCAATGCTTATGTATTGGAAAATCAGTTAATCTTTTAGTTCTCACAATTTGATTCGTTCTTCATAGCCAAAGTGGCTGGTACCTGTAAAATATCTTTTTTGGTGAATTTAAGGACTATCTGATGCTTAAGTAAGTATCGTTTTTAGAGAAAGTCATGATATTTTAGAGAGAAACTCCGAAAATAAATATTTAGTAGAGAATGAAGATTGAGAGCCTTTTGTTTGAAGGATTCCTTGTGTATTTATAACTCATGAGTCTCTTTATAGAGAGGGGGGGCTAAATAGTAAAATCTCCCTTATAAGTTTTAATGAGGAAAAAAATATCTCTGACTTTATGAGATGAAAATATCTTTGACTTTACAAGAGAAAAAGAAAAGAAATGTTTGGCAATTTCCAACAATGTTGGGTCTAGTAACCTTGCCGGATTCATATATGTTTGGGCTCAGCGCTTGGTTGAGTTCAAGAACACTTGGTCTGGTAGTCTTGTCAAACCATGTATATTTGAGCTCAGCGCTTAATTGTATTTAAGGTTTGTTTAGACCTTTCACCTAACCCCTAGTTTTTCTTAACGAGGATCTAGGTAAAAAATATATTTGAAAAAATTTTATCCATCAATGCAGTTTTTCATCTTATTGCAATGTAAGATGAGAAAGATGAAATATATTGACTTATACTCAACAAAATGTTATCAATCACTTTAAACTCCCTTGACCTCACATTGGAAGTTGATGCTTGTGGTGGCAATACGATTTCCAAACCGCCTTGTCCCAAAGATCACTCTAATCTATTCATTAAATTTGTTCAAGTTTAGGAAAATAAAATTAATATTAACAATCATGTCGTACATAGATAATAAGACAATTGC
>Ga0307511_10002131_pt1 | contig 20762 bp, 7 predicted proteins | sample 13_EM_MG_FD_200266 | JGI IMG/M metagenome (GOLD analysis project Ga0307511, IMG submission 200266) | Populus trichocarpa ectomycorrhiza microbial communities from riparian zone in the Pacific Northwest, United States - 13_EM | ecosystem: Host-associated > Plants > Roots > Unclassified | place...
GAAAATAGCACAATTTAATAGATTGTGTTGTTGGTAAGAAGGCGATTTATTTTTTAAAAATATAGAGGTTTTTTTTAATTTCTAATTATGTAATTAGAATTAACGATGTACTATATAAACATATTTCCAAATTTCATTCCTATTTTTCCTAAACAAAGTCATTTCCTCACACATTAATTTTGTACTAGATAAAAAAATTCGTTTCGTCTATTTTTTATTCTCAATATTTATCTATTTTTTATTTATCAATTCCCTATAATAAATCATTTTTTTCAAAAATTTTAGTTATCAAAACAACCGCTTTACAAATGTAATTTTAGTTCTAAAATTTTATTTATAATTATTAATTAACCTACTACATTAAGTAATCCTATTGAAATTTAAATTGACTACGACTAACCCATTAAAGAATCCTATTGAATCTTAATTTGACCACAACTAGATTTTTTCATCTATAATTATCATAATTATTAATTAGCCTAAAAAGTTAAGTAATTATATTCAAAATTAAACGGAATACTAATGAGAATAAAATGACATAAAAAAATTAGTTGTTTTTATTTGTAGAGAATAAGTATTATTTTAAATTAAACTAAAAAAACCAATATATATAAAAGTTCGCACTGTTCCAGTATTGCTGTTTTCTAGAAAATTATGTAGCGTGAGCTACTTTTCAAAAATAAAAATTAAAAGTGTTATTTTGGGGAAAAAAAAACATTTTTTTGGGTAAAAAATCATTTGTAAAGCATATTTATTTATTTGACTTGATAGTTTTTATGGGTTATAGTTGTTTTCTAACTGTTTAGAAATTTGACATAGTCAAACTTTAATGACTCAATAGATTAATTATGGTTCGGTTGATTTGGCCAAAATCCAACCAATTTAACTTTAAGAATTTTTATTTTTAAAAACAAAAAAATAAACTTGAAGCGAAATCATTTGGGATAAACACCAGAATCCCGACCTTACGTCGAGTCTGCTTCCTATGTTGTCAACTGGCCTCTCCTAGGAAAATTTCCCAGTCTAACATCTCATTTCCCTAAAGGAGTTGTAAATTCCATGTGCGGTGTTTATGATCGTGCCTTGAGCACGTGTTATATCAAACTCCGCAAAGGACGCGGTCGTGTTAGGTGGCGCTAATAGTTACGGGGGCTCAAAGGGGCAGCTTGGTTTGGTGGTGGTGGTGGTGGTAGGTATACTTCATTTTGTGTGGGACAAGTCAGCATGTACTTACTGGTCCTTCAAGCCTCGCGAAGACTTGTTTAAAGCTTCAAAGAAATTTGCTTACCTACCCAGTACTGGAATTCGCTGGTAATATACGACCATGCCACAAGGTTCGCCGTTCATTTCAGTTGTGTTTCGAGCTGGAGCTGGTGCTGCAGAATCGTGTATGAAAATTTTCACGTCGTTTGTTTTTATATTTTAAATTTTTTTAATAAAAAATTTTATTTTAATACTTTTCAAATAAAAAACATATTAAAAACCACTTGAAGCGTTTGGGAACGCAGTTCAACCTACATTTCTAAAAAATTTGAAATTTTTTATTTTTTTGCTAAAATTTAATATGATTTGTACGTTTTGGATCGTTTTGATGTGCTGATGTCAAAAATAATTTTTTAAAAATAAAAAAATATCATTGGCATACATTTTGACACGAAAAATTATTTGAAAAGCACACGCAACTACACTGTCAAACACGTAATGAAGGAGGCATGACTGGCTTTTGGGTACTGCTTATGTGCGTGTGGATACATAGTTTCTCTACACTAGTTTTCATTTGTCAACCTAGCATGAATGACTTTGCTCGTGCTTTGTTTTTCTCCAATAAACTTTAATTTGGTTAAACTTTGAATTATAAAGTTTGGGTCAACATAGAATAATTTGTGTATACACACCCTGTATATTTATATTTATATTTATATTTATTAATAATAATTTATTAGAAGGTGAAGTAAAAGACAATGCTATTGCTCCGGGTTAAGTTAAACACATGGAACTGATCAATTTCTCAACAAAAAACGACAAAGGTATCCAGGGCAAGTATGAGATTTCAAATTCAAACATGTGATTCACCACATTTATTTTAAGTGATTCTTTCTTCTAATTTACCAAAAAAAAAACACCAAGAACCATCAATAATGAAATCCTAGCTTGCGAGAGTAATCATTTTGGATTCGCAGGATTTTTTTTTTATAAAAAAAATTCTTCTTATTTGATCCCCAATATTGCATTGATTTGGATTTGGCCTTCATCTCGGTAATTTGTTTCGTATGCCTGTGTATTGGTATCTTGTTGTATCAATAAAATATATGTTTTATTACTTTGTTAATATTTGGTTTGGTTTGATCAAATAAAATTTAATTTTGTTAAATTTTTAAAAAATATTCGAGGATCGGATTGATTTTATTTTAATTAAACGATAAGAAAATAAGCAACGACATTAGAATGACCAACTTTTTTTAAAAAAAGAGTAATTACCATAACCTGAGATTTTTTTTTAAAAGGAGACAGACGATGTTGCTCAATTTCCAACCCGCTAAATATGGAACGATGAAATATAGTAAGAAAAAACACCTAAAAAATATATAATAGTCAACTCGAGTTAGCATTACAAACCTTTAATTCTGGTAATCAGGGTCGAACCAGCTTGGATGATCCCACCAAGCCTGTAGCTCATGTCATAAGATTGGAATTACTCAATATAAAAAAAAATATCAATTTTCAATCATGACCCAGATTATTAGACCCAAATATCTAAAAAAATTATGAAGCCAAATTCTCAACCAATCAAACATTTGAATGGTAAAATTGAAAAAAAAAATTCAATTATACAAAAGGATTCAAAACAATAAAAATTTCAATTAGAAGAATAATGATCAAAATTATAATAGAAACTAAATTATATATTTTATTGAAGCATGAAATTAAAAAGAAAAACAAAAAAACCCAAAAAAACATCCAAAAAAATGAGGAACAAAATTTATATACAAAAATAAATTTTATCCTTGATTGAAGTGTGAAATTGAAAAGAAAAATAAATTTAGCAAAATAACCCAAAAAAACAAATGAATAAGGATCAAATTGGTATAAATAATATACCATTAATTTGGATAGAAGAATGAAATTAAAAACAAATAAAACTTTTACAAAAGGGTTAAAAAATAAACCAATATACCATTAATTTGGATAAAATAATAAAATTAAAAACAAAAAAAACTTTTACAGAAAAAAAAACTAGAAATAAAAAAAATAAGAACCGAATTGAAAAATATAATATTTAGTAAATTAAGATTGAATGATGAAATTGAAAATAAGAAAAACTTAAACAAGAGAGCCAAGAACAAAAAATAAAAATCAAAAGAGTAAGGATTAAATTAGAAATACTAACAACAAAAAGGATCAAGCGGTTATTTTAGAGAACGATAAAATGAGAGAAAAAAGCTCACCGACAACAAACCAACCACCCAACACCAACATGCGCTGCTTTTATAGAAAAATGATGTAGTGATGCTTCCAAAAACATGGTGGAATAATATATTTGGACGATTGGAGGTGCCACACACTAATGGGTTCCACACCAGCATTAACAACTTTTTATTTTTTTTATTTGTGAAAAGACCTAATTGGCTCTAAACTAACCTAATAATTATAAAAAAGAATCTATGTAAAGAAAATTGAAAAAGCCTCAAATATTTTTATTTTTTTTATCAAGGTGAATTTTATTTTTTCGACTTTTAATTTTTATTTTTTATATCTAGTCAAATATCGAAGTACTTCTCATCTCATATAATAATTATAAAAAACCATTCTGAAAGTGTGAATTGCTATTCGAAGCTAGTTTTAAATTTTGTTGTTTTTAAAAACATTTTAATCATTTTATTGTGTATTTAAAATAAAATAAAAATTTATTTAGTCCTAATCAATTTGGTAATAACTAATTTTTTTTGTGAAAAAAATTGAAAGCTCTCAAGTCTCAATAACTAGTTTTAAGAATATTTTTTTTTATATGAAGAGTAAAATTATTATTATATTATTTCAATAAACAATATTTCTTAATATGGAGATATAATATTTTCCCAGCAACGCTTAGCTTTTGTTAATACACTCATTTTATTTATCAAAATCAAACAGAATACTCTAACTTAACAATTCCTAAAAAAAAGAGAACAGGAGTGTTTGATGTGTCGTGCTTGCCTGTAACGAGGGGAAAAGGAAACAAAACTACAGTACTACAGTAGAAAACAAACAGAGAGAAGGTAGGTGAGAGAGAGAGAGAGAGAGAGAGGGGAGAGGCAAGGAAGAGAGACAACAACCCGACGATTTGTTCTATAAAATACGAAGTAGCATTTTATTTTGTCAGCTCCCCTTCGCTGACGCTCACCTGTTAAAACACAGAGATAATAAATATACAAGTAGGAGAACAGTATTGAAACGGACACGTAACTAACTAAGCTGTTCTTTCTTCATCTTCTCCGTCAACTTTTCTCGTAATAAACTCTCCTCTGTTTTTGCACTCTTCCTCGTTTTCTTCGCTCTACTTCCTCTGATAATTATATAAATACCCCCTCTCAGGTCACTCCCCTTTCTGACTTTCTCTCTATTATATTACTCTGTACACCTTTTTTTCTCCCTTTTCCCTTTCCTTTGCCATTTTGGTTTCTGGGCTCCTTCTCTTCCTGAAAGGTAATTTGTTGCTTCAAAATAATCTGTGTTCTTGCTTTGTAATAATGTGTTTCTCTATTAATTCTGTCACTAAGTGATTGGTTTTAATTTGAGATATTTTGCTCGGACATGGCCGCCCTTCCGCAATAGATCTGTATTTGTGTGTGTGTGTGTATATATATTTTTTTGGTTGCCGCAACAACATGCGGCTTTTGTTGTTGGTCTTTTCTTTATTCTTGCTCTCTCCCTCTCTATTAACATTGGTTATGTTGGATCTTATTTGAGTTACATATGTTTGAATCTTTTTGGCGCTTCTTGAGTTCCTAGGCGTCTATTCTGCCTTCTTTTATTATCAGTGTTGATTTAATTTGCTAGTTTTGTGAAAAAGAATACACTATGTGCTATTTCTGTAATGCCTTCAAAGCTACTGTAGATTCGTGTATCTTTCTACTCACTGTGTTGAAGTAGATGTTGGTCCTTGAATGGAAGAAACCCACTTGTATAATTATTTGTGGGTCTTGGATTTTCAGGATGGCCACTTCTGTGTTTCACCAACCCCTAGGGACTGCTCAGCCCCATCAACACTTCCAGAACTCTGGTTTTCGTCATGAGTTTGGCCATGCTTCGGTGAAACTGACATTTAAAGGTTTTAAGGTTGAGACTGGATTGTCAAGAAGAGGAGGTTATAGTTCTTGTAAGAGAAAATTTGGTGTTATTCAAGCCTCAGCTTCTCATACATCAGTGGTTCAACCAGTTTCATATCCCCCAAATAACAGCACCGATGAGTTGCGAAAGAAATCAAGTAAGCCTGTTTCATTTTTTTTCCGAAACTCATATTTATCAAAGCTTAGATGTTCATATCAATTGCCAATTTTATCCTCGAAAAGGTCTCCTTACGTATGGATGTGGCCACATAGATCATAAGACTCTGAAATGCAGTATAGCAAAAATATCATGACAATATATAATTTGATCCATATTTTTTATTTGGCGTCCAACCCAAATTTTGGAGCTGAGTTTTTTCTTATTGTGAAACTTCTCAATGCCATATCATAATCAATTTCAGGTGAAGCAGCTTTGATCCTGATTAGGCATGGTGAGTCACTATGGAATGAAAAGAACCTGTTCACAGGCTGTGTTGATGTGCCATTGACAAAGAAGGGTGTGGAGGAGGCAATTGAAGCTGGTAAGAGAATCAGCAACATACCTGTCGACATGATATACACATCAGCCTTGATCCGTGCACAAATGACTGCTATGCTTGCCATGACCCAGCACCGTCGCAAAAAGGTAGATTGGTAAAACATGCCATTGGTTGTTAGAAAACACAATTTTTAGCTAGTGGCATTCAAATCTCAGAAGCTATTCGTAATAGTAGATAAATATGTCGCTCCGACGCTAATCTGAGCTAAACCAGCATTATTGGTTACCGGTCAATAATTACTCAGGCTAGTACGTCTGAAACTTATTTGTATATAATGCAGTAAGAAATGTTAAAATGGACTTATTTATAAGACTCCATTTTTTCCTCAAAAGTTCTTTAATTTTCTCTTCTTTAGTTGCTACCATATTGACTATCACACTTGTGGCAGGTTCCTATCATTTTACATAATGAGAGTGAACAGGCAAGGGAATGGAGCCAAATTTTTAGTGAAGATACAAAAAAGCAATCCATCCCCGTTGTAACAGCTTGGCAATTAAATGAAAGAATGTAATGATATTGTCTCCTTTTCTCATGCAATCCCCATGTTATGTGCAAATTATGAACTGATCTTCTCTACAGGTACGGGGAATTGCAGGGTCTCAATAAGCAGGAAACAGCAGACAGGTTTGGGAAGGAAAAGGTTCATGAGTGGCGGAGGAGTTATGACATACCTCCACCCAATGGTGAGAGTTTGGAAATGTGTGCTGAAAGAGCAGTTGCTTATTTCAAAGATCATGTATGCATGACTATGCCTTGCTATTCCTAGTTCTCTTATGGTTTGCTCGCCATTGATTGGATGGTTTACTTAAAGATTAGAGCAATTGTATACAATTCATTTGCCCCTGACCACAGAATATTGTGTTGCAGATTGAACCTCAACTTCTATCTGGGAAGAATGTGATGATTGCTGCCCATGGGAATTCACTCAGGTCCATAATCATGTACCTTGACAAATTAACTTCACAGGAGGTGATAAACTTTTTACTTTGATACTGGGGTGTTCCCTATATTGAGCATCTCTGTGTTATCTCTTCTTTGTCATTGTCGTCTTAACTATATTTTGGTCATGTTTTGTTCTGACAGGTTATCAACTTAGAATTATCAACTGGAATACCAATGCTTTACATTTTCAAAGGGGGAAAATTCATTAGGAGAGGAAGTCCTGCAGGACCAACCGAGGCTGGCGTGTATGCATATACTAGGGTATGCAACTTCTGGTCATCCTAACAGTTTCTGAACTTGAAAATTTTCATTCTGGCTTAAGTTTATATTTGCGTGATTTTAAGCATGGGATAGATGATTTAGTTCAACAGTTGTAACCTGTCTGAAACTAGCATGGAAATGTTTTTCTTGAAAACAAGTCATCATACAGATTTTAATTGCCCTATTCAATTAATGAAGCCACCATCCAAAACATGCATGCCTGTGTCTGAGAGTAACCTTTCTGAGTTCCCATTGAGGCCATCAGATCAATTATCCTAATTAATTGAACTGCAATATAATCTTTTTCAGTAATTTACTTTTGTTGCTAAGAACATGCTTCTCAGATTGGCTGGTAAGCCCTAGGTCGAGAAAGCATAGGCAGAATTGGTGGTGTCATTACCTAGGAAGTATGGATATCACACAGAGATGCATAAAAAATATTATACTAACATGTTATTAAGGAAAACCGAAAAAAATACTAAGAATTCATTGTGTGTACAAGAATGAATACTATTATCTTTTGTTTTTGCCTATGACATGATTATCACTTGAATAGCTGAATACTCTTGGAGTCCAATCATGTATTAACAGTCGTGCAGTACTCATGTCTTACAAGTCCCCATCTTATGTGGGCAAGATATGAATGCTTACTGTAGCAGAAGTGTCGTTGCTGCATGGTTCGTTACCCAGTTCTCATTCTAAGAAAGGAAAATATGCCAGATAATTGCTGATGATGTCCTCTTTCTTTTGCTGTTGTTCATTTACATGATGCTATTTCCCTCAAGTACCTAACAGAATATGACCTCACTACTTTCGCAACTTTAAATGTTGTTGCAGAGTTTAGCTCTATATAGGCAGAAGTTAGATGATATGCTGCATTAGCATGCTCACATATTGGTAAGTTCTATTACTTCTTATCATCTTCTGGATCTAACCTCAATCACTGGCTCCTCCTTTGCTTCCTTAGATGAGTACCAACATTCCTTCTCTTTTTCAGGGGGCCATCTTCATCTGCATTAATGTTCATGATAGCTGTTGGTGTCATAAATAAGAAAACGCAGAAAAGCTAGTTATGTGATACGTTTGGGAACACGCAAATATGGTCATCTTACCCAACCAGTAGGACGGACAGCTTTCTACTGCTATTATTTTTTAATATATATAATTTTTCTGCGTGTTTCAGTTGGGTCCTTAACCATGTTTCTTCCGAGGAAGACGTAGGATTCTTGATAGTGATGTTTAAATGTTGTAAAAGATGGACCGAAGTGAAATACGAGTATTCTTTTTTATGGTACCATTTAGCTATTACAATGTGCACAGAGTGATACGAGAGTAATTTCCTCCCTCTGTGTTTTGTTATTTCTCGCCATGGATTTGGATCCTGGAACATGATGAATCATGTTGTAGAATCCACATCTTTGGATTCAAATCAACGGTAATGATTAAGTCTTGAATTCATAAATGGATATGGATAGTTTTCCAAATATGGTAGAGTTTAAAATAAAATCAAACTCGGTTAAAATTTTACGAATGGGATTTAAATAGGATCCATTATGTTCTCCAGAACATGACTAGGTGACTGTTTGGCCGTGCTGTATTTACGAGAAACATTTTTAAAATGTAAAATATATATAAAGGTATTGTTAACATGTTTTTTAGTAAAAAAAACTAATCACCAATTAAAAATTTGATGTATATTTTTTTAAATTTTGAGATTATGGCATATTAAATGAAAAAAATATATTGAGATAACAACATATTAAATCAAGATGAGCATTAAATGTTTAAGGATAAAAGAAATTAAAATAAATTATGAAAGCTTGATTTCTAATTAAACAAATGTTTAAGGATGAAAATAAAATAAAAATATTTAATTAAAAAAAAATTACCCAATTCAACTTGAAAAAATATATGCCCGCCAAACATTTGATCCAGATCATAAGAATATATTACCTTGTAAAAAGAAAATTAAAAAAAAAATTATGAAGTCCAATTTTCATCAAACCTATTGAAAGACAATAAAAAAAAATCAATTTAAAAAAATGACCTTAGTCAACCCAATTTAATTTGCCAAACCCGCGATCTAGGACATGAAACCGAGATGACCCTATATAAAGCAAATCGAAAAAATTATGAAGCTTAAATCCCAACCAACTAAATATTGAACGATAAAACTGAAAAGAAAAGAGATAAATTTAAAAAACATGAAAGAAAAAAATAATCTAAGATCACGAGACTGGGATCACACCATGGAAAGCAAATCGAAAAAAATCACGAAACCCAATCCCCAATTAACTCAATGTTGAAGGATAAAATTAAAAAAATAAATAAAAATTGACCAAAAATAGCAATGAAAAAAATAAAGACTAATTTTGACACAAGAAAAAATTGACAGTCCACTCTGTTTCTGTTATTTTGGACAAGGCAAGGTGTGAAAATCGAGGAGATGAGAGAAAAGAGAAGAGAAAAAAAAAGAAAAGAAAAGTGGGTTGCTAGAGCCACAACGCCACTCCTCTAGTGGCACGCGCCATCAAAAAATGAAGACCTTGTTGAGACGATACCAGTGCCACCAAAGAAGAACCCTTTCGAAGCTTGGAGGAAGCTGCCCGTGCCATCACAGTGCAACAATTTTCCTCACACGATAGCATAGTTGTTGCTTGTGTCAATAAAGTTTTCCCTTCTCATTCAATTTAGTCTCTAATCTAGCAAAATAATAGGGCTAAATATTTATCTCGGTTTCAAAATCGATCACTTGAAGCTTCAATAGTTTTAAATCAATAAGATAAAATTTTATTTTGTCAAACCAATCATTATTCGAGCGCTGAAATTTTTTCTTAACATTGCAAGATCTCTATATCTAGGCATCAAAACAAATCATCAAGTCTAATCTCAAATGAACTCAATAAAAAAAGATCAAATTGAAATAAAAGTTTGGCAATCTAAAAAAATCAAAAGGCAAAAATAGAAAAGAAAAGAGTAGAACACTCTCCACTTCTCCCTTCCCCCTTCCCAATCAATTTAGTCCATGATCTAGCAAAATAAGGGGCCTAAACACTTGTCTCATATTAAAATTTAATCCTCAAAATTTTAATTATTTTTAGATAAATAGAACTTGATTTTATTTTTTAAAATTGAGCATTAACCTAATGTTGGAATTTTTTCTCGACAGAAAGATCCTTATATCTAGACAATTGAAACAAATTATCAAGTCTAAATCTTAAATCATTACAGTAATTAATTTAAAAAAAAATCTAGTGATCAAGATAAATAAATAAAACATTATTAATACTATTACAATTTACAATGTTTTTTCTGTGAGTGTGGGTACAATATTAATGAGAAGCAGGGAAGATACGTTTGGAACACTTACAATCCTTTTTTAAAATAACATCTTTTTTAAATAAAAATATCAGTTTTTTTTGCCTCTATTTAAAATCCTAATTAAAAATTGCTTAATTTACTTGAAGTGCTCATTTACGAAGCAAATGGACAGATGAAAATTAAACCGATATGTATGGACCAGTGTATCGACGTCTTGGTGCGTATTCTCGTAATGAGTTTGCTACTGTAAAACCCGCCTGAACCTGAAACACAGAGATTACGATGTACATTTTACGTAGAAAGGAACATCATCTTTAGGACACCTAGCAGCGAGCAGAAGTTCAAGACGGCACAACTGCACAAACTGTACATCAGAGAATGATATCATTTTAGAATCCGGGAGGGAGGGCACGATTTGTCAACAAGTAAATTCACAAAAAACAAGAAACGATTTTCAGAAACAGACTCGCCCTTATGCCTGGTAAAAAGTTTTGTACCAACTGAGGAGAATCAAGATACACGGGGACATGGAAGAGTGCATTTGATGCTTGCTCCGACCGCCATATCATGAAACTCAGTGATGAAAAATCATTCACTAAATTCGATGATGTTATCAATACAACTTAATAGAAAATCTTGATATTGTAGTCTCTAATTAAAATGATACGTCAGCTGTCAGCTGTCCTACACCAACCGCTGTCAGGTCATTCTGCCTTGGCAAAATTCAAGCATGTGCTTTGTCATCAGGTTTCACGTCAGTACGATGCGGATCTTCCGACTCTGACTCTGATTCTTTCTTACCACCATCAATCACTAAAGTATTTTCATCAGTGAAAACAGTATCTGAATCTATTCCATGAGGCATGGAACCTTCTGTTTTATCATCGTCAGAAGCATCAGAATTTGAGTCCAAGTTGAGTGAGTCCAAGGTAGCAGATGCCAGGTCCGGTTGTGGTGCTGCTGAGGGAGAACTCGCTCTTGTCCAAAAAGAAGGCATCCTCTTGTCATCCTCCTTCATCCTCTCCGCATACTTAGTTATATCAAAACCTACACTATCTTTTCCACCAAATGCAGCTTCGAGATAGTCCATATCAAATAGATCTTCCACTATTTTCATAGTGTTGATTTCATCAGAGTAAACAAACTTGACTTTATTGTAAGTTTTAGGCTCTAAAAAGGCTTTTGCCACCTGCAATGAAAGATTATCCTGACATCAGTAGCAGACTAGCATATAGAGTGTAGAGCTAGAAATCAGAAAGACTAACCAGAAATAATCTAATAGCTAATGCTCAGAGACACCAACAAAAGCTAAAGGAAGACATTAAACTGAAATTAATCATTGATCCATACAATTCACACTTAAAACTAAAACAGTTTTGCATCGAATTTTGCAAATACATTCACGACATTAAAGATTGGAAACTAAAAAATGCAGCCACAATCACAAGTTGAGGCCAGCCCTGATGCATGGGAGTGATCGTTGGCTATTGAAGCAACAACATAAACATAAGATGGCAACGGTGGGAATCTGTATGCTAAGGTGGATGTATGGTAACAAAAGAATGGATAAGATTAGAAATGAACACATCCGCCAAAAGTTCCATGTAGCACTCATCAGTGAAACAAGGAGAAAGGGGGCCTAAGTGGTTTGGCCATGACCAATGTAGGACACCAAAGCCCTGGTTCAGAGAAGTAATAAGCTGCAGTAGTAAGGGGAAGGGGGGAAGAGGGAGCCTTAATCTAATGTGTGGAAGTGGTATCTGAGGGTTAAAAGCTCTCAAAATTGAGGTAAATTTGGTGTACAAACATGAGGATTGGTGCAAAAAGATTTATATAGCCAATCCCAACTAGTTTGATATTGAGGCTTGGTGATGGTGGTTGTTGTAATCTAATTTCTAGCAATCAGTTAGGCGGTATACACAAACAAAAATAGATTATCCACAATATAATCGATAATCACAAATTTATATTTGCAAGAGCCAAAATAAAGTATTTTTTTTTTATCAAACTATTAGAAATTTAAAGCATCATGAAAAGGAAAATAAATTTAAAGCAGCATGGAAAAGGATAGCAGAAACAGGCAACAGGTTACCATCCAGAATGGTTCAAAGAACTTTGGAGGATTATACAGAATTGCCAGGCCCAGGCGTTCCGGATAATGGTCTTGTAAAACATGGGCTGTTTCGCGTGTCACCTTCAATGAGATATGAGATAAATTGAAACCACTGAAATCAATCAGCCAGACCATCTGCTCCTGGTCTGGTGGCAAATTTAAAATGGCATTCTCCATGCAATACACCAAATACTTAATTTGTCCTTTTATTGACTTGGAGTTCTGCAGTCAAAATGAACTTGAAGTTATTACAGGTAACCAACATAAAAATGAAGTAGATTAGTTTTGAATTTGATCCCTGAGAGATGATGTTTCTGTACATACTTAAATTACAAAAGATCTCAGCATCATGCCAAACAGATTGGTTTTACACATAAAATATTGTCACTAAGGATTGCAGTAAGGTTGATATTCTCAATGATGCATGAAATTCACACACTGGATCGACTTCAAGTATAAATCACCATGAATCTTGTGGGAGGAGAAGAATCATGTGATTATATTGTTTGGCCTGAGTCCTGACCCAAAGCTAATCCTTTGAATATTAGGTGTCAGAGTCATGACCAAACAGTTGGCCTTTTTTTCTCTTACTCTGGATTAAGAGCATGTCCTAGTGATGTATCTACATGGACCAAGTTTCTCTTCAAATCTAAGAAATAGCAACCTCACAAACCACAAGACAGAAAAAAGTCAGGAGAAATTGTCAGATGAAACCTGGCAACTAGGTCTCATGACAAGAACTGTTCTTCCATGCTTGTCAACATAACTTGATCTGTAGATTTTCCCTGTATGTGCTTCATGCGCAATCTCTTCCTGCGTTACAAACAAAAACAGTAACAGAATTAAACACCATTGCATGAGTAAATCCACAACTAAAACAAACTTGACCAGTCCAAGAACCCACAGTGCTGAGTTCCTAGTGGAAATTATTACTAATTGTACTGGGACTTACAGACGCAAACCAATGCCAATATGTCTTAATTTCGTGTGTTATAAATAATAGGTGGCAGTTTCAATATGCTTGAACCCATAACAGGTACGTTTTGAGTTAAAGCTTCTTGAAAAGCTTTGTAAAATTAGCCCCAGGTTAGTATTCTGTCAAACATGACTGGGGACCATTTTCCCAGTGCAACAAAATGCACGAAATGGATGTAGGAAAGCTTCAAGACTCATTCATTGCTCATTAAAGTTCAAGCAGACCATTGAAATTGAACCCTACCAAATTTTCACCCATTGATCAAGACTTAGACACTAGAGCAAATCTTTACTCGCAAAGACTAGAGATAATCAAGAATGAGAAGAAATGCCAGTGTACCCAGCGAATCTCTTCTGGTTTGTATGCTACTCTCCATTTTAAGGTTTCTTTCAGCATTTTCAGTGCCTTCTTGACATTCCAATTCCGTGCCCTTAGATGCCTTTCAATTGAAGCATCGGAGCAATAAATAGACAGCTTCTCTGGCAGCGGCCCCACCAACCTTTTTACCTCATTAACCTGCATACTTGAAAGAGTCACAAGCTTGAAAGTTTCTCTCCAATATGAAGTAACAAATGTGACGAGCAGATGAGATGGACATACCTTTTCCTGCTGGTGTTCAGTTGACAAAGGCTTCTCAAAGCCATTTGAAGAGGATCTCTTTACACCCTCACTCATTTTAAGTTTCCCTGTAAGCCAATATTTGATATTACACTATTACATCATAATCTATGTTTCCTTGTAGTCTATATTTTGTATCCTTTTAATTGCAAGGAGTTTTTCAAGAACCAGACATCATTCCATATACAAGTATTTCATAAGATGATATAACAAAAGCTTGCGGATACCTTAAATTATTTATTCTTTTTCCAGCCAGGATGAAAATTATTTGTTACACTGCAGAAGTTAAAGTTACAAGAAAATCTACTTACAGTAATCTTTTTCTGATCTCAAAGGAATTGTTGGGAAGAGAAAAGCAGTTTCGATAAAACACTGAATCTTTTGTTGCTGGAGGCATACAGGCTTTAGTAAAATATAGTCAACTTAACCAAAGACTCAACACATTTACATATGCTGAACCACATGAAAGATAGTATCAAGCAGCAATAAAAACAGAGTCGATATATTTTCTCCACGCTATCTTGATCTCCAAACCCTATTTCTTGATGTTAAATTATCAGAGCGTATGTATAAGATCATATTTAAGCATAGTTCTTAACGATCAATACCTCTTAGTGTAGGCTAGGAAACAATTGGATGGAAAAGCTCACGAAGTCACAATTAGTTATTTCAAGCGGTGCCAGGAAATGAATCCAAAACTTATAAGAGAGATACAGTTCTGTAATCATGTTAAAAAATCAGTCTACCCCTGACATTATATTTAAGCATCTACTCGAAGTGGATGCCAACTCCCGGTACTTCTTTAATGACTAGGAGAAACAAGTCAGTAGCCCACCAAGGAAAAATGTACTCTACTCCAAATTTTGGCACCTAACTGAAGTGCAAAATTAATGGGTTGGGCAAATCAATTGTTATGATGAATCGGTATATTCTTATTTTAACAAAAAGTTGAAGTTTTTTTTTGCCATACTCCTTCCTCTTACTGAGCTACCGGTTACAATGGATGGCACTTGCATTATTTTACTTAAAAGAAAATACAACAATTCCTATCTTTCAGTATTCGGCAATGCTCTGTAACAGCACAGCTTCAGTGACACTAAAATTAGACAAATCTTCCTGTTAGTCCATACAAAAAACTAACACCCGCTCCACGACCCCAATTCTACTATTCATTTTTATTTTTATTTTGGACGCAGGGGCATAAATTTGGGTTTCCAAAGCCGATACATGAACGTCTTGATCGATCAAACGATTGTAACTGAGATTTAACATAAGCCCTTTTTTTGTTCTAAAGATCTTCTCTTTTTTCCCTTCCTTTTCATTTTACGCACCGGTGGCGCATACCCAGCTACGCTAAATCACGCCTTGTATTATATTTCGATAAATCGAAAAGAAGAAGAAAAAAACATAATTGACCCACGAAACCACGTAGATCATTATAAGCAAAAATCAAATCTGAACCTGGATTTCACAAGAAAAGAAAAGAAAAATCAAAGTGACAAACAAACCTGTTTGATTCAGCAATTAGGAAGCCTAAAAAAGGGGGGATAAGACCGATTCTTCAGGTTTGAGTTTTTCAACTGATAGAAACCGGTTGTATGTCTTGAGGAATACAAGGAGTGAAGGTGGTTGCTGTGATCAATTTTGAAAAGTAGCTGTTTTGGATCCACACTCGCACACGACACAGGTTTCTCTCGTGACCGAATTGGATATTAAGAAGCCGGGAAAAAAAATATAATACTAGTATGAGCTGGTAATGCTTTGTCTTTTTATGCAATAATTTATTTGAATTATTTCTTACAACTCACATGTGTACATGTCGTTTTGGACACATGCTCCTCCTCTTTGTCTAACAATGGAGAAGTCGTGAATGACCCTATCCAGGAGTAACATATACAATTTAGTATGAAGGTTTTGGTGATTTCTTAAGGGCCATTTTGACCTTTTGGAATGTCCGAGGGATCATCAGCCTTTGCGATTCCATGTAAAGGACTTCGCTGTTGGTGTAAAGCTTACTTTCGTCCCTTTTCTCTTGATTTTTTACTGTTCTGGGCCTTTTACTTTGATTTGTGTTAATATGAGCCCTTTACTCCCCATTTATGTTAGAAAAATATCCTTAGAATTTAGAAACGCTCATATGTCATGTAGATTTTAAATTAAGCGACAATTAAGACTTAAAGTCTATTAAATTCTAGTAGTAGGGGAGGTATATTCATGATGGATTGATGTGTAAAAATTAGGTTATATATAAAAGGTTCTTAAATAGGCGCAAAAGAGGTTATGAAAGGTTTGGTGTCTTTCATTCACACAAAGTAACCCTAAAGTTTGGCATAGATTATAAGACTTTTTATTCTTGAAAACAAAACGATTTTTGGTCAATTGCTTTAATACTTAACCAATCATGGCAGAAAGTGTGTATCGTAATAATTTTCCGCTATATTTATATGCTTAGCATATTAAAATTATCTTACATGTGGTATTAGAGTCTCCTTCTTGTTATATTGATTAGTGTTAATTTAATATTATTTCGGTGATTATGGTATAATCATACGATGAAATTTTGGACACTTGAATTTATTTATTTTTTAAATGGAGGATGAAATCGAGCCCTAGTCCCTATGTATCCAAAAATTCAAGCGGCACATGCCACTAAGTTAAAGTGCTTTTTGATTTTGATTTTTATTTTTCACTTAAGATTTATTCCAATTGAGAGGAGACCTAATTTATGCATAGAGTGGCTAGTTAGAGACATTGAAAGTTAGAGACATTGAAGCTTGTATGGATGGAAAATATTGATTATGAGGTGTTGGAGCGATCTAGTCGTTTAAGTTTAATGTAATGTAGTTCGGCAAACTTGCATCTACATCTTAATTATCAAATTATACTTGAATATTATATTATTTTATTTGTCCAAGTTATAGAGTACAATATCCACTTGATAAATCCATACCAAAACTTTTACACTTAAAGATATTCTTTCTTCAATATTTTTCTCTCACTTAAATATATGTCATTTTCAAGATTTTTCACTGGTGAAAATATCTCACCAATACCAAGAGTTTTTACCTAACTCATAAATATTTACAAGAGTGATTTTGTTATCACAATTAAAGATATGTCATTTTCAAGACTTTTCATTGGTGAAAATATCTCACCAATACCAAGAGTTTTTACCTAACTCATAAATACTTACAATAGTGATTTTATTATCACAATTAACTATTTCAATAGAATGAATAATATTATTGAAATTTGTAATATTTCTATATCTCACAATATAGCACTTAAAGGATTTGAAGGCGTTTAAGTGTAGTGAAAATGAAATTAAATATTCTTGTGCTAAAATATAAAGGTTTAATAACATCACTTAGAGTATAATCAATTATTGATGATTTAAGTGTGAGTGTTTCCACTTACTATATATTTTGAACTCTATAAATATATTGTCACCTTTCAGGTGGTATCATATAGGCCAAGTAGGAAAATATTAGAAAAAATATCCTTAAAATGACCCATATGTTATGTAGATTTAAATTAAGTGATAATTAAAGCTTATTGTCTATTGGACTCTAGTAGCGGGCCAAGCATGTCCATGATGGATGGATATGCAAAAGTTATGTTATATATTAAGGATCCTTAGTCTAGCCAAGATAGGTTAATGAAAAGTCATGTGTCTTCCATCCATATAAAACAACCTTAAATTTTGACATGAATTAGAAGACTTTTTATTTTTTACAACACAAAAATTTGTGGATAATTGCTTCGATATTTATTCATTCACGGCAGGAGGTATGCATCCTATTAATTTTTTGTTATGTTCACATGCTTGACATATTGAAGTTATCTTACAATTTAGTCATTAATTAGTCCATTTATCATGCTTTGTTTTTTTATTGCAATAGCATGTCTACTTGCTCTCTTTGTATGAAGGTGTTTGTTATTAGGCTTGACTAAGAAAGAAATATGGCATCCTAAGTTAGGGGTTTTTCAATCAACAACTAAGTCACATCAAGGATTTATTGTCAAAATATATTATATTATATTTAGACTAGTGAGTAAGGATGTTTAATTTATCATAACAAGAGCATACAAAACATAAAAAATTGTTCAAGATAAGCCTGAAGTGTATACAATTTTAAATCTATAAATATAAAAAATAAGATTTAAGATAAATACGCTTTTAACATATATATATAAAATCAAAGTCCTGGCATGCATTCTAATAATAAAAACTTAAATTAAAACAAAGAATAATACTTACTTGTTGAAGCATGTTAAAATAATAAAACTTTTGTTATTGTTAATTATGAATTATTTGTCATTAAAGCTTTATTCCTTGTCGCTTGTGTAACTGAGATGTTTTCAAGATGTATCTCAAGACTCCAACAACTCCAGCTTAATTCAAATAGACTTCTAAGTATGATCTTTGAGCCAGAATAAAAGAACTCAAATATTTCAACAAAGTACAAACCTAAGATCTATATTTGGGGAAAAAATCAAAGTATAAAAGAGAATAAAAACACTAAAAATGAGATGAGAAAGAGTGTGGAAGAAATTAATAAAATCAAGTTTGAAACTCTTCTTTCATCCCCTTTTTATAGTGAATTTTGAAAGTTCAAAAATTAAAAAATTAATAATAATTAAAGTCTACTGTTATCAACCTTTAATTAGTTACCATAAATCAAAAATTAAATATAGAAAAGCCAATGGTTCTTTGAGTAGAAAAACCAGAAGTTTTTTTAAAATTAATTTTTCATTCACCTATAATTTATTTAATTTATGTTAATTAAACAAATTTCAAACAAAAATATTAATTAAATTTATTGTTGTGCCAAGTTGACCAATGTTCCATAAAACATGGTAAAATGTCTTTTCTTGTATTCATCTCATAAGACTTTTAGCTTTCTTGTTTCCTCTGTTCCGTAGAACATGGAATCAACTTTGTATTTGTCCTGCTGCTCTTTTCTTAACTTCGTGAAAATTTGAACTAAACTGGTGGGTTTTCTTCATTATTTTCAAGTATTCATGAGATATTTGCCTTTTCATAATTTTGAGTCAATTTCTTTTAATTTAATGGGCAGCCGTCTTTATTTGATATTTGTCGGCAACGGATGCCGGTGGAGGAACCAATTAATAGCAGGAGTTGGCCTCGGCACAAATAAAAAAGTAGGAGATCCAAGGTGAGTCCAAATCAAGAGTTGAGGGACCCCATTAACCTTTAAACATCAGCTATTCCATTCGTGTCCGATGGATTGAGATTTTCTTTTCTTTTCTTTAAAAAAACAAAAAAACACAACCATTTTGAACAAAGCAGGTGATTTGATCCGAAGGATACAAATAAACAGAAGGGTCGGACCTTCCAGCTATCGTGGACCATATATTATGCCACGCGCTAAGGACACCCTTCACATTTATTGCATTATAGCGCGTGTATTGATCACCAACCAACCATGTTCTTGGAAGTCTAGCCTAATTTTTTTTTATAAATATATATATCATAAATTCAACCATATCTCTTATTTTCAATTAATCACGGAACCAAATCGCCATCACTATCTTCAAACGCAAAAAAAAAAAAAAAGGTAATAAATAAAAAGAGGACTGGAAAATGAATGGAGGAGAGCACCCACGTCATCGCTTGGATGGAGCGTATGAATGAGGAGTGAGGAAAACCGTTTTTTACTCTGTACAATGAATGTTATTTGTGTTCGAAAAAGGGCATTTCATTATAAATAAACAAAAGATGAACAGATAAGACTTCATGGTGGGTTTGACCAAAAAATACAAACAAACAGATAAGACTTCAGACTCACGTGCCCGGTTCCTTGTGCGGTAGTTCGTTAACATTTCTTTTCTTTACCCATGGACAATCTACAATCTATCTGATCCACGTTGGGGGGAAAAAATCAGAAAAAAATATATATTCAGTTTGTTTTTTTATATAAGAAAATCTTAAATATAAATTGAAAACCTATACAAGTATTTAATTAAATAAATCAAGAATTATTTATGCTTATAAATATATATATATATATATATATATAAAAGTAATTAAAAAATACTAAAATGAAAAAACCAAAATCAATTGAATCAATTGGCCCGACCCGGCCGGCCTAGGCTTAAAAATTCAATATATGAATGTCAAAATATTTAATCTTGTAACATGAGTTACTCGTTTATGTCTAATAACTTTGTTTATTAGAATCAATTTTTTATTTAATTAAATGTTAATAAAAATAGATACATGTATAAAATCAATTGAATAAAATTTTAAAAAAATCATTTAAGATTGCACATATTATAATAAAAATATTGTTGTTTTATGTGAAAACCCAGTAAAAACAAAACAATATCCAACTAAAGAATAAATTGGAAAGTTAAGATAGATGCGGATATAAATACCTAATATTGAAACACAAGCCACAGACCCAATTATATTTAATAATATTATTTATTAAAACCAAAGTTTTATTTAATAAGATAAAAAACAACACGCCTACATAATGATTGAATAAGATTAAAAAGAAAGAAATTTAAGTGGGCAACATAGAAAACAAATATCCCATGACATCATAAAAAAAAATGAAAATATATTCGTAAACTAAATAAAAAATTAAATCATATTTAATTAAAAAAAACATTATAAGATTTTGTAAACAAAAAAT
>Ga0307511_10002132_pt1 | contig 20762 bp, 9 predicted proteins | sample 13_EM_MG_FD_200266 | JGI IMG/M metagenome (GOLD analysis project Ga0307511, IMG submission 200266) | Populus trichocarpa ectomycorrhiza microbial communities from riparian zone in the Pacific Northwest, United States - 13_EM | ecosystem: Host-associated > Plants > Roots > Unclassified | place...
ATACAGTTTCATAGAGAGAAAAAAAAGAGAAAGAGAAGTGATTTTGTGGGTGCCATCCAAGCTCTGATCTTTCATTTTCATCTTATTTGGAAGGTAATATACCCTCTCAAACTAAGTTTTTTTTTTGTTTTTTTATGATTGTGGAAAGTTTTAAGACTTTTAGTATAATTAGAAAAATGTTTTGTGTTGTTGTGATGGGATGATTGTTGATTTAATGAGAAATTAGTGGTTAATTGGATGAATAAGTAATGGGTAAGGTTTCGATTTAAGAAAAAACTGAAGAAAAATTATCCTTTCTTTTTTATAGTGATACGATCCGGGCAACAAAACAACAATCATATTTGGATTCTGACGTAAAATGTGCAACTGTCCAGTTTCACAGCAATAATCATAATTCTCAATCCAATCGTTGGATCAGACTAAAATTTTACATGAACTTCGTGGCACCATCCTTATACTTCTTGATTGTGAATCAATATTTATTGGGTGGGGGTTTTCATTTTTAATAGTGCTGGTACCTAGGTATAAGTTATCTTTGTATTGCACTTCTATCAAACCTAATTTACTTGGCTTTCCGAGTATTGGTGTCTTTGCATGTGGGTTACTTAACCGCGTGTTCAAGAGGTTCGCATCATTTGGTATTAGAGTTTAACTTCATTAATCAGGTTATATCCTTTTTTTTCTTGTATTTTTGTTTTTATCTTCCATGTCAATTTTTCTTTGTGTTGTCTTTGTTTCGGGTCTGATCTTGTTTCAAATTCAGTTTCGGTCAGATTGTCTTCTTCCTACGTTATTCTTGATTAGTTGCATTGAATTGAGTCTTTTGAGATTAAAAAAATAAGGTGTCATATTATTCTTTATGTCCATAATTTCTTTTTAGAGTAAAAAAAAATTCAGAAAATGTTATTTAGGACAAAGGGGTTTGTTTCGATTTTGTTTTGCGTCCACTTATCAAACCATTTTATAATTATGCCAAAATTGATATTCTTGTTATTTAGGGTGAAATCGCACAATATATCAATTTTCAACTCATTTGGACATCGTTTGGTTTAGGTTCCAAATTCGGGTTTTAAAGGGGCTGATTTGCGTAAGTTTCGCATCCATCTATTAAATTAATTCAGAATTAAATCAAACTTGATATTCTGGGTTTTTGGGGTGAATTCGCTTTAAATAAAAAATTTCAAACCATTTGGAATACGTTTGGTTTAGGTCTAGATTTGGGTCTAAACTCTAAAGGGGTTTGTTACGTTCATCAATTGAAAATCCATGTAATTTTGGGTCAGTTTTCAGTCCTTAGTGTCTTTGTACTTTCTTTATTGTCATTAGCTTTTGTTTTAGATTCTAATATCAAAAACAAAAGCAAAGGGAGTATTACAATCAGGATTTCATGTATTATGATGAGGTATTATGGCAAAAGAAAATGAGAATTCAAAAAGAGATGTGGTATCAAAAGGAGAGAAATAAAGAGATTAGTGTTCTAAAAAAAACCAAAAGTCTATCATGTATTTTAGAGAAGATTCAGCAAGAACTTGATGTGTTAACGACATTAGTCGATGCCCAGCAAGCTTCAAAAAGAGAGGAGCAAAAACACTGCAATGATGATAGACGAAAGAGAAGGGTTACCTTCATCCAAAGTTGTTGGCGATGATTGTTGGCAAGAAAAGAACTTTAAAGGCTTCAAAAAAAGGATAAAACTTTGTGCATTATACTTGTTAATGATTTAAGGATGATTCATCATGCAGAGAGAGGGAATGATACGATCCGGGCAATGAAAAAACAATCAGATTCGGATTCTGATGTAAAATATGCAACTGTCCAGTTTCACGGCAATAGTCATAATTCTCAATTTGAGCATTGAATCAGGTTGTAATTTTACATGTAGTCTCCTAACATGTTGTCCTACCTTGGGTTAAAATTGCAAGTTAATCGGAGTTTGGAAAGGCATCGCAATACTGGTCAACAGAGGTTGTATGAATTTTGTTCTTTACTTTCTTTTGACTTGTGGACTTTCTATTTGGCTAGGATTCTTTTACTACAAGGATGTGGCAGCTGGTTTTGGGAATTTCCTAATCTTGCAAGGATATTTAATGGGCAACAACATAGTTTCCATGTGTGGTATGAACTCCATATTAATGTGAAAGCCTTATGGTATATGGAAACAATTATTCTATCCTTATTGTAGTAGGAATCTATCATTAAATAAGTTTCCAAGTCAGCTAAGAATACTTTGCAAACAAGAAAACTAAATAGGGCAGCAAATTTGATCCTATTATATTTAAGATGTTAAATTTAGATTTATTATTGTTATTATTATTTTCTTTTTAGTTTAGGGTTTATTTATATTATTTGGGTTAAATTATAAGTGAACATCCATATAAGGGGTCTATTAGGGTTTGTTTCAGTCTAGAGTCGGTACAAATAAAGGCATAACTAGAAATGTAAGGTAGATAATTCAAATTAATAAAACTTCTTGTTTGCCGCACTTTGTGTGTGTTGGTGAGATACTCTCCCTTCCTTGGTTCTCTAAAGAACAAAAAAATGACTTATCGATGAAAAACTGACTTCGTGGCATCATCCTTATACTTCTCATTTGCGAATCAATATTCGTTGGGTGGAGGTTTTTGTTTCCAATAGTGTTAGTGCCTAGGTACAAGTTATCTTTGTGTCATACTCCTATCAAACCTGATTTACTTGGCTTTCTGGGAATTAGTGTCTTTGCGTGTGGGTTGTTTGACCACGTGTTCAAGAGGTTCGCATCATATAGGGTTTCAGCAAAAACAAAAAGGGAGAGAATTGTTAACATAGGATTTTGTTAGGGTGTGTTTGATTGAACATTTGATGAATGAGTAAAGAATTAACTAAGAGAAATTTGAAAGAAAACATATCCCAACCTAAATGGAAGCATTCGACCAAATGAAGAAAATTACAGAGATGAGTGTGTTTAAATAAATTAATAATTGAAAAGGTTAGAATTACAATGAATTAATCATGGGATAATTAATTGATAACTTGGTTTTAAGAATTTTAAGAAGAAAACATATCCTTCTCTTTTTGGTATTTTCAACCAAAAGTAAAGGAATTGTATTAGAGAAGTAAATTGTTTATATATTGATTTGTTTGCGTAAAATGAAGTTAATACAATGATATGATACATGGAAGTTGCGTAGCGTAATGAAGAATTTAAAGAAAATGTGTTTTCTTTAAATGGTGGGAAAAAAAACAAATGACTTAAGATAAAAAGAAAGGGAAATATTATAAAAGAAGCTTGAGTTTTCCTGATTTTCATATCTCACACATAGAGCTCAGACTTAGATAGATACTCAGCACCTTATTAATTATGTTCTATTTAAAATTATTAAAACATCAAATTTAGATTCTTTATTATTCGATTGTATTATTATCTAATATGAGATTGTTGCCTTGTTCTAGGCTGGATGACTAGTTCTTTAGTTTTAGGACTAGTGTCATGTTCTGGACTGGATGGCTAGTTCCCTGATTTAAGGACTAGTATCCTGTTCTGGGCTGTGAAACTAGATACCTTGAATAGGGTTAATGTCATGTTTCTGGGTGGTGAGGATGTTACCCTGAATGAGGGCGAATTACTCGGGTCTGGGTCAGGGGATAAATCTCTAGTAGGTTCAGGGAATTGTTGTAATAAATGTAAAGAAAAGATGAAAATAAATTAAGTTAATTGTTAACTAAATCCCTAATGGATATATGTATACCTTAGTTTACTCAATAAAATTTATTAAATTGCATTGGAAAACTTTAAGTCATATTAATTAATTATTTTATGGTATAAAATATTTCCAAAATCATCATAGCTTTGTCGGGATTAATAGATGACAAAACCCTATCATTTTGTATTTATAAGAATATTAGTGATATTGCATACTATGTATGATTTTTAGGAATGATAACATGAATGTAGATATTTCATTGTAACTATTATGCTAGGATTTTATGATGTTTTAGACTTAAATATTAATTAAATCCATGATTATTTGTTGTGGATTTTAATTTGATAATGTTTGTGCTATATTCCTAACATAGTGGATAAATGATCCTTAGTTTAATTTATGGGTAGTCATGTTCCTATTATTGTATGGATGATTCAATTGGAAAATTCCAAGTCGATGGCTTTTCAATAAAAAAAAAATCAAGAAATAAGAAATTATTAAACTTTTATACGAGGGTTAAATAATGTAACATTGGGATGTTACATTATGCTTTTTTATATTTTAAAGATTTGAATATTTTGATGATTGGTGATAAAAGTCTTGACAACTACAAAATAGTTTTTTTTAAGGGATTTAGGGACCCTACGATCATAAAGTCAGTGACTTTTTATAAGGGATTGTAATAAATAAGCAAATGAGCTTTAAATTAAAAAAAAGAAGAGTAGTGTTTGTTTTGTTTATATATGATAAATGCTCTAAAAATAAGGATATAAATACTTTAGAGAATAAGAAAAGTGTAAATCCCTTATGTAACATCCTTCGTAATTATATGCAATCTTTACTTAGTTTTTCATGAATATTACAACTTTTAGAGTGAATATAATCTTAGATTTGAAAATCTATTGAAATTATGATGATAAGTTTAGCTAAAAGTCTCCGATGAAATAATTTAAGAATCATGATGATTTAAACAAATTAATGACGTGCAAATTTTGGATTTTTTACCTAAAATTACCGACTACCCAGGTTTACAATATTGAGTATATCTCTCAATACAACCGTTGAATCAGGTTAAAATTTCATAGAGAGTCGTCTGACATGATGATTTATCTTAGGTTAAAATCTCATAGCAATTTGAGATCAACAAATCCTTGAGTTAAAAGTATCAGTGTATAGGTAATTATAAAACATAAAACATTAAGGGAAAAATAAGTAAGGGCATAATGCTAATTGTTGTTCATGCTACTATCATATCGAACAATAGCAGAAGAGAAAAAAAAGGGAGGGTTCCTCTTGAATCTTCAAGTCTTCTTTAAGAACACCATGAAAGTTCTTCCAACAATAAAAATTATGAGCTTTGAGTGCATGTAAGTGATTTTTGGTATGGAGAAACTAGCTTAGAGATCATCTAGAAAGAGTTTAGAGAGAAAACACAATAATGGCATAACACTTTGGAAGATCTAACTTCATCGTCCACCGTTGGATTAGGCTGAGTTCTGAGCATGTTGTTTTTCCCAATGTCCTATATATTCTCATCGAAGGGATTTTCTATATTGGTCCTCATTTGAGTGGTATCGTTGGAGGCACAATTTCTAGAAAGAAAAAAAAACACCCTTTTGGACAATCTCAATCACCAGCCGTTTTCTCATCTTTTCATCGTTGGATTGGGCTGAAATTTTGATATGTTATGTTTCCAGATGTGCGCTAAATTCTGAATGGTGGACATCAAACACAAACACTTTGGACAGAAATCGTTCTTCTTGAACAGTAGGTCTATAATTTTTAAGTTGGTTTGGTTAAACCTAATTTTCAGATAATTTAATCTTTGGATGAAGCTAATATTGAAATATGTTATGCATGTCATGATGAAATACAACTTGAACGTTAGGATTGTCTTGAATTTTATTCTTATGTTAGCTATTGTTGTTTGAGATTGTTGTCCAGAATTGGTTATATTACTGTATTCTATTATACAAATATATTACATGTATTTATGAGTATAATCATTATAGAATTAATCTATGATGTGTGGAACTAATATGGAGTGTGTTCTGGAAGATTGGGTGTGTAAAAGCAATGTTGGAATGCTTTTTAATTATGTGTTTTTATAGAGAAATGAATGGCTAATCATGGTTAGAGATGTTGTGAATTGATTTATGCAATATGGGATCATTATGGGGGTGTTTTAGGAAGATTTGTGTGGTTAAATTCTATGTGAAGGGTGACTATTTGGAATGTCCATCATGTGTATGATAAAATGAGAGTGTTGATGTTTGGAAATGAATGTATTTAAGTACTCTTGGAAGAAAAATGAATTGTTTGAATGTAAAGTTGTGTTAGATGTTATAAAAATCTAAACTGCAACATATTAGTGTGATCTTGGAACAAAAACATTGAAAGAATACTCTTTGTATAATGTAAAAAAGATTCAGCCATATGGTGGAAGAAAAGGACAATAATAATAATAATAATAATAATAATTATTATTATTATTATTATTATTATTATTATAATAATAATAATAATTGGGGTTGATGCATGATTGTTGTGTACTAGTTTATGAACAAAGTTCAAAAAAATATCCAAAAGTGGTTTAAAATTGAATCGAAAGACAAACAATTTCAAGTGAAGGATTTTCTTTCATGGCCGAATGCTAGTAAATAAAATGAGGAAGAAGTCTTGTTCATATAGTATTTGGACAAGTAATGAAAAACAAAAAAAAAACCAACTAATGTTGTTGAAATGAGTTTGGGTGGTGTAATGAATTTTGTTGTTGAAATTAAAAGAAAAGGAATATTTATATATTAATGCGTAAATGTATGACTATTGTCATGATAAATATGTCGTCTAGAACCTTTTTATGTGAATGTATACAGTACGCAAGAATGAGTATTATCATAACCCAATTTTGATTTCCCCAAAAATTATCTTTTTTTATATACAAAAATTTTAAAAAAGGTTGAAGAATAAAAAAAAATACAGGGAGACAAGAAATTTGGTTGGCAAGAACATGCCGAAGAGGGATCTACATGCATAGATAAGAGATGAAAGGACAAAATTAGATCTTTGACATTTTTAGAAACTCAATTACACCCTTGAAAAACCTAAATGTGAAAGGTAATGAAAATTCAAGGTTAACTTAAATGAATATTGGATGAATTTGCATAAAAATTAAGTCTAGGAACTTAATTAGATTTTTAATAGGTTGATTTGATTTAATCATGGGTCTAATTATATGTTTAATTAAGTTTATAAATTAATTTAGGTTGAAATTAAAAGAATTAATTAATTGCAAGGACTTAATTAAACTTTTAATGGGTCATATTAATTATATTAAGGACTTAATTGGTGAAGAAATTAAGTTTGAAAACTTAATTTGGGCTTAATTGAGAAAATTAAAATTTTAGAGATACATATTTAATTTTTACAAGCTTAATTGGATGAAATCAAGGTTGAAATTGCAAGAAAATCAAAATTAGGGGTTAATTAAGGGCAAAATTGAAGAAACTCGGAGCCCAGGACCAAAGTGCAATAACTGCACAATTTTAGAGACTGAAATTAATCAAAATCAGTGTTCTATTTGAAAGAAATTAAAAGTTTGATTGTTGATGAGGGTTAAATTGAACAAATTGGAAACTAAAGACCAATTTGAAAAGGACGTTCAAATAAGATGAGTTAAATCAAAGTTTTCAGGGGTGTGATTGCAAAAATTAAGAAGTTTCAGGGTCAATTGAGGGTGCATATGCTATAATTGAAACAACAAGGACCAATTAAAATTTACAAAATCTCAATTCTTAAACCCTAATTTTTAGGGTTTAATAAAATGATATGTTATTTTTTAAAATAAAAAAACCGAGTGACACGTCGTTTATCCTTGTTTTATTATCTTCTTCAACCGAGAAGGTTGATCGAGTTGCCACCTTCAAGTGAATGAACATTGCATCTCCGACGACCTTAGAGGCTTTAACCACCACCATTTGACATAGGAGATTTTTCTCCAGAAGGTTGTGCCATCCTTATTTGACATTTCTACCCCACCTGCCACATGGAAGTTCTCAGCTTCTTGTCCTAGAACAGCCTTGTCTGATTTAGTAAATTTGGCAATGTTGCACCCTACTTTGGATCGATGGTGAGAAAGCTACAGGCCACCAAATCAAGCATGGTTTGATCCTAGTTGAAAAGTAACAACCCCTCTATAAGGTCTATGGTTTTTTTTTTTTTTTTGCCTCAGTGATATCCCATTTCCCACAATTAATTCATGGAAGGTGCACCCTCAGTCAGCCATTTTTTGCCAAGTCTCAATTATGAGGTTCCCAACTTTTTCTAGAAGTTCCAAGAGTTTGTACATCTAGGGAGAGGAAAGACGGAAGAAGAAGAAGAAGAAGAAGAACGGTCTCCTAATAAATCAAAGGTAAAAAAAAATGAATAATAATTTCCTATGATCTAGTTTTCAAAAACAACCTTGAAACCCACGAAAGGTTTCACTAGCACTTTCCATTTTGGGGCTATAAAAGCAAAAAAAAAATCACAGAGAAAAAGAGGGATCCTAAAGAGAAACGTCACAAAGAAAAAAAAAAGAAATACATAGAAATCAATAGAATAATTAGAATAGAACTAAAACAAAGGGGATGACTATTAAAAAAGAAATACATAGAAATCAATAGAATAATTAGAATAGAACTGAAACAAAGGGGATGACTATTGTATTTTAAGAAGAAAAAGGAGGGATCTAAATCAATCTAAGATATAAAAAAACCAAAAAAAAATAAAAAAATTAAGAGGAAAGAAGCAAAGAATCCGAAGAAGGAATCAACATTATCTTTACAAGGTAAATCTTCAAACTTTGATGAGAGGGTGGAGATCAATGAGCACACCCCCTCCCTTTTTATTATGTTTTTTAAATTGTTGCTCATAATGTTTGTTAAGCATCTTTTAAAGTTTTTTTGTTGTTTAAAAGCCATGATTTTTTGTTTTGAAATGTTTAAGCATGATTTGAATATAGCTTTTATATGCTCAAGTATTGTTTAATTGTCTTGTTTTAATGTGTTAGAATATGATATTGAAATGGAAAATGATAGTATAGAATATTGTTTTGCATGCATTGATGTTTAGTTAATCATCTTTGAAGTCATTGCAAGATGTGTTAAGTTTTGAAGTTGCTTTGTTTTAGGTTGTTTTAGGGTAGGTTGCTGGGTTTATTGAAATTGAAAGCATGTTGTTTGAGCTTAAGAACATTGAAATTAATCAATGGAATAATGTATTTTGCTTAAGAGAATGTTATTTTTGCTTGTTGTTTTTGCTACTATTTTCTTTGTTTCTTATTGCTTTAATGATTCAAACTAGTTGTGTTAAGCATGTTTAAGGTTTGGTTGCTAGGTTTGGGTTGCTTTTCTAGATTTTAATGCATTTTTTTGGGTTTAGGCTTTGTTGCTGGATTTATAGGTTTGATAACTTTCTGGGTTCAAATGTTCTTGCATTGAATGTTGCCTTTGGTCATTGATTTTTGTGTCATTTTAATTGTTTATTGATTCTTACACATGCGTACAGTTTTGTTTATCACTAATCTAGGATTCTAATGACCTAAAAACACTAAGATCATGGCATTTAATCTTCAATTCTTTCACAATATTTTTTGTATAAAATCAGTTAATCGTGATGATTGGGTGTTTATTGTTATGATCCAGACCCAAAGTTTTGATTAAACAATGGTTTTACATGTTTGTGCTTTCAATTTAATATAATTTGGTCTGTTATTGTGTTCATCCATGAGTTCTTGGTGTTCCCATCAATGAGGAATGTTCAAAGGTTGGGTGACAATCTTTTCATCTCTGAAGATGCTGAGAAGAGATACAACAATGACTTCAAAACTAGGCAAATAGCTCCACCAAGGTATGTGGATTGGTATGACTTTGGAAGAATGAATATAGTTAATTGTTTTTAGAACATTGGTTGGAAAGATGTTGTTAGTATAAATTCTATCTTTTATGAGAATGCCATTAGGATGTTCTATACAAATTTAAGTGTCAAAAAAAAGAAGGGAGACATTTACATAAGTAGTTGTGTTTATGGTGTTAAAATAGAGTTGAATTCAAATCTTCTAACTTAGTTTTCAAAGATACTTAGGGGAGATTTTACTAGAACATATACATCCCATCAATTCATTGTGGCACCAAACACATCAACACCTCTTAAACAAATGAGATTGGTGTTTAGAAGAATTTTGGATGATGGTGAAAGGACTATTGCAATGCCTTTTCTTATAAAATGTACATATTGCATTCAATAATTATTTGGATTTTTTTTCCTAAAAAAGGGCATAAAGAAGAATTGAAATTCATGGAAAGCCATTTGATTTAGCCTATTTGTTTTTAAAACACATGAGCACTGTCATTAAATGAAGGCAAAGAAGAGTCTTAGTGTATAGAGTTATCTTAACTAAGATCTTTATTGTATTTGATGTGAATGTGTTAAACTATAAGGATAGTCATAATATTAAGAGAGATCATGTCTACAATTCTATAAAATTGAGGAAATTAGGAATGATTTTTGCTGACAATGTGTGGATTTACGATCCCTTTAAGGAACCTATTGCAAGGAAATTAGAACTAAGTCCAAGACAAAGATCCTCAAATATAAGTCAACCACTTATCCCTTTACATCAACCTCAATCAACCTTTGAAAATGGTTCATTGAGTGCTCCACTAATCACCTTGCAATCCATTCATGATATGCAAAGTGAGATTCTTCGACAAATAAGTGTCTTTCATGAAGATATCACGAAGTTATGTCAAGTTATGAGAAGGGTAAATAGAAGAGCTAAGGGTATTCATAGGAGAGTTGATGCAACTCAACCACCCAAGTGGTGATATCGGAGGACTTGATGCGGATGATATTGATGACATTATGGATGAAGGCGACGATGATGGCAACAATTGACTCCTTCACTCATATTGCTCATGAATTTTGTACTTCTTTTTTATGAAAATCTTTTGTATTTTACCTTTATGGTTGTATTAACAATGAATTTGATCTTTTGGATATTGTTTGTAATATATGATGACTTAATGTTTTAATTGATTTATTTCTAAGTTATAAATAATGCATTTAATGTTGATGATTTAATTTATGCTACTTGATCATATCTTTTCGCTAAAAAAAAAGAACAAAAATTTCTAAAATCTAATATGCATCAATTTCTTTATTTAAGGGGCTTATTTTTAAAATATTAGAGGGGAGAATCTTTCAAACAAAAAGGAAGAAAAAAAATTAAAATATGTTTTTCCATAAAAGGGGAGATGTTTATGTATACCTTTTTGCCTGATGACAAAAAGAGGAATAAGTGTTTATTGCATAATATGCATCAATGTTTTATCATCATAAAAAAAAAAGGAAGATTGTTAGCCTTATTGCTACGGCGATGATTTAATGTTGTTTTTCATTATGTTTTGATGATAACATAAACATTGATTATTAATGTTATTAATTAATAAATATGTTATATTTCAATATTAAAAAATTGATTTGATATAGTTTTGATATATGCATATCATATTGATAACTCATGATGTATTCCATAAATCTTTTAAATGTTATGTTATATGCTTAAAAGACTTAATAAAAATATGTCAATATGGTTATTGACTTTGTTGATCAAGTTTTTGTAATAGAGTTTTACCAAATAGCACTAAACTTGTTTAGGACACCTATAATACCCACACAATCTAAACAAACCAAAAAAGGACTAAAACACAAAAACATGATAAAATATGGACAATAGCCAAATCGATCTAACCAGATACCGTTTCTCAAACTGGTCTAGCTATTTCTTAAAACAGCTAGTTTGTTTCTGGAAAATTTCCAGAAACTCTTAGGGTTCTTCAAAACAATTTGACCAATTCTAAAAGGGTTTGAGTGATTCCCTAACATACAGAAAATTGTGTCCCAACGGCTAGTTTCTTTTCTAAGCCTACAGATAGCCCTTCATTTGACCCAAATAAGTGTGGAACTCTTAAGGCAAGAATCTAAGCATATTCCCTCTCAAAAAGAACTTATAACACCTTTATTTCACTTGTAATCATCCAAAAACAAGGTTAAGTGTGAATTAGCAAAGTCCTACAAAAGAGCTTAATTGTTATTCAAATCAACTCTACTAAGAGAGTATATTGTGAAAAGCGTAAGTGACACTTTAAACACTTGAAAAAGTCTCCTAGAGACTAAATTGTGAGTGGTTTAATACAAGTATTGGTAAAAGGTTTTCTAGTCTTTAGCCCACAAAAAGATTAGGGATAACGGTTTCATCCTAAGCTCGTAAAAGGATTGGGTTTGATCTTACATTGGTCCCACCCACTAAGAAACCGGTGTATGATAGTGGAACTCTTGAATGGAAGTTCAAGGATAAGAGTAGGTGGTTTGCCAAACCTCTATAAAACTTAGTGCACTCTCTCTAAACTCTCACTCTTTAATTATCGTATTTATATTATTTATTGCTTCTGCATTTGGTTGTGTGTTTAGAATTGCATGTTATTAGGTAAAAAGTTTTTAATTTGTAGTTTTACTTTAAATACCTAATTCACCCCCCTCTTAGATGCTTATGTTACCTTAATTCTAGAACAACACCAAAAACGATCATTTATTACTTATATAAACCTATATAGAATATTAATGACAACATGTATTAGTTAATAATGTGAACTAAACAAATTATCAATACCTAACTAATTAGCTATCATTAGTTTAACTCAAACTTATTCAATCTATTTTAATAGCACTCTTAAATCATTATCAATTTTCTATAAAATTCAAATTCCTCCACATTTACTAAAATTTTCAACTTAACAATAAAATTGATAAAATATAAAGTGTACTCATTAATCAACCATTACTTATTTGAATACAAAACATCTAAGTCACAAAATCAAACTCAATTTCATCGAATTACAAATAAATATAATTTTTCAAAATCTCAAATAAACCCTAACATGTACAAATCATGCATTCATACAATATTTTTTTTTTTTTGGAAAAAAGCTATAAAACAAGTAAACATACAAAGAAACTACATATACTACATCAAAATGCTAAAAAAATAACATTATAAAAATGGATTACAACAAAAAATTGGTAGTTTTGCTTACTTGATGTGGCCAATCTTAAAAAAAAAATAAACCAGAGTAGGGATGCTGACAAATTAAGTGTTGAGACGGCTGAATTTGTTATTATGGAAGCTTGATTTGAGAGAAAATATGGGGATGTGTGTGTGCTATTTTCTGCAAAATAAAAAGGAAGAAGAAGAAATGGGAGATAAGGATCGTTTGTTAGGTTATAACTTAAATATTATCGATAAGTTTATTTCATTAGTAATACCGTCTATAATAATAACACGATATTTTTTTATTTTCTTTTTTCATTCTCTTATTTCCAACTGTAATTCTCTCAATATATACCGATAAAAAAAAATTATTAGTGTATATCGAGAGACATAACAAGGAAATATTTTATTGATAAATATCATTGTAAATTACTGACGGGTTTTGTTTCGTTGGTAGTTTTGTTTGTATTTGACAGTTTTCTAGTAATTAATTAACATTTTTCTCAAATTATTTTTATCGAATTATACAACAACAAAAATTTAAAAAAAAATCACAATAAAGCAAACTGCATAAAATTATATTAAAAAAAATGATTATAATGAGTTGTACAAAAAGATCGAATATTTAAGGAAAATGTAAAAGTTAAATGAAATTTAATAAAATAATATCTAAAAAAACATTTTTAATTAGTCTAAGAATTTAAAAGAAATTTTATATATTATATTTAAATTTCAAGAAATTAAATATCAATTATTGGAAAAACATTTTTAAAAAGGTAGACGTGTGGCTTGGAGAGCCCACCATGCTTCGACCATTAAAAATAAGCTTTATTTCGTGCTCCTTAACCTTAAAAAGAAATTAAAAACATAAGAAGCAGTAATGCGTTGTCTACAAGACCAAATTTTGGTCATCATAAAAAAAGATTGAAAAGTCAAGCTATAAAGTTTTTTATCTAAGAAACCCAATTTTTTACCTATTTTCACCGGAAAACACTCTTATAACTTTAAGAAGCAAATTCTCCGACTCAAAAAACCCTCAAATTGGTTAAAAAAACACACAAGAAAAACTTCTTTCATCCTTGATCTATTTTTCAGACGATATGAAAGCTAGAAAATATCTTAATAGACATTTTTAACATCAAATTTAATTATTTTTATCAACAAAATTGGATCAACCAATCATTCCCTCTCCTCTTATGTTTTCCAACTCACTCTTCTCTTTCAAACTTAGAAATTAAAATATGAATAAAATAAAATTTTGACCTAAATCATGCAATTTTCAAACTACAGATAAAAAAAAATTGAACAAAATCTTAAGGCTAAATTAAAAAAAATTAAATTTAATAAAGGTTGCTATTTTACTAAATTTTAATTTTACTCCCTTCATTTTTAAATTTTTACAAACAATAAAACTGAATTTTTTTTTTTTTACAAAATCAATAATCAACTCAATATCGACAATTTTTTTAAGATTGTGATAACCCAACATAAAGCAATACAAAAGAAATCATCAAGCTGAATTTCTAACCAAAACAATGTGAAAAGATGGAAAAAAATCAAAGCCGGAGTAAAAAAAAAATTAAGGACAAAAGGAGAAGCTTTTTTAAAAAATAAAAGGCTATTATTTCACCTTACTTTTAATTTTGATTACTTCATTTTTAATTTTTCACAAACAATTAAACCAAATTCTTTTTTTACAAAATCAAGAACAAACTCATACCACAAAACCCCCAAAACAAACATGAAACAAATCATCAAACTTAATCATTAATCAATGCAATGTAAAATAATAAAATTAATAAAAAAATCAATAATCAGAATAAAAAAAATTAAAGAATAAAATAAAAATACTACGAATCTGTAGTATTTTCACTGCAAGTCATGGTGAATCACTAAAGCCTCTTAGTTTTTTTTAATCATTCAATTTTTTCTATAGTATTTTCTGTTGAAAAAGAGGAAAACGAGCTTCATTTTTCTATTATAAGAACTTATTTTTGCATTTTAATTTTAAAATTAAAATTATTTTAATTATATGGTGATCAAATAAAATTATTAAATATTAAAATATAAATACCATACATTAGAAATAATCTTGGTCACATGAAAAGAGCACCATTAAATGTTATAAATAGTTTTTCTCAATTGGGAGCAATAGTTAAGATGCCATTTTCTCCATTAATCGGGTATGATAAGAACAAATAATTTTCACATGCAATGAAAATTGAATTCACATACCGTATAAATGATGTCATATGAACTGTGTAGATCAAAGAAATGTATAGGGTATATCTCAGACTTCACAGAGAAAAATGTATGCAAGTGCTGTGAGGCAATCTATTAGCTGCCTTTGAAATTAATAAAAAGCTCGGACAATGATTTCAAAAAATTACTTGAACACTGCATATAGTGGCGGAGGAGCAAAGAGGCAAGCTGAAGGCTTGACCTGTGAATAAACATTCGAATAGATTTTGCCTGAGGCAGGTAGATTGCATATTGCTAAGAACCAATAAAAAAAGGAAGCACTCGTTCAAGAAACTGCCGATCGCAAGAAGAGGAACATAAGCATCTACTCTTACTTGCTAAGCAGACTTGGTTGCACCGAAATGACAAGGAAATTTTAACCTAATGACAACATCCAACAAAGATCTTGATATTGAAGCTTAATGAGCAGAAACATCAACCAGGATCTTTTTTTTTTAAAGTACACTTGAAAGTTGAAGGGCGGTAAATAAGAGGACAAGAAATAAGTAAAATGATAGCATTTGAAGATAAACATCAAACACTTAACATGACATAAAGTCTGAATCCTTATCCCTTTTCAACACAACTGATTGACCAACCATGAAAAGTGATCTGATTCCAGGTTATATGTGCAAGCATTATCCATCAAACAGCAATCATGAAGAAAAGCCTAGTTGAATATCATAAATGACTTACAAAAGAACTTGAATGATTATACGCAATTCTTCAGAGAATCTCCAGCTCCCTGGAAGAAGCAATATGAGAGTGCAAAGTCAGCCATAAATATACCAACCAGCGAGATAACCACAGCTGAAGTTGTCGACTCCCCAACACCTTTAGCGCCTCCCATTGTGGTAACCCCCCAAGCACAGCTCACTATAGATATGATGGCACCAAAAACCCCTGACTTGATCATTGCACTAATTATATCCCATGAATTTAGAGCTCTCTGAGCTGAATCCAATATAATGTTAAGGCTAATCCCATAGACACTGTCAGCCAGCAGGCCACTGGATGCCATCCCCACTGTGAAACACATCAAAGTCAAAAATGGGAGAGCAAGACAGGAAGCAATCACTCTTGGAATTACCAAGTAATCAACTGGGTCTGCTCCGAGAACCCTTAATGTGTCAATTTGCTCAGAAACCTGCATTGTTCCCAACTCTGCAGCAAAAGCACTGCCGATACGCCCAGCAACCACAATTGATGTGACCACAGGACTTAGCTCCCTTGAAAAGGCTAGAGCTAATACCCCACCAATAGATCTGTTTAGTCCTAATCTAGTAAACTCTCTAACAAACTGGATGGTAAAAGCCATGCCAACAAATGCAGAGGTCAAGAGACAGACCCCAACTGATCTCGGCCCAACTCTCTCCAGCTGTTGTAGAGTATTTCTCCAGTGGATTTTTCCCATTAAACTCCTGATAATTACCTGACCTGCCAAGACAAGAACAGATAATCCCCTCCAAAGGTACCTAGGAGGAGACCATTTGCTCAAGAATTTCTCTCCTCCGGAACTGGGTGCATGGTTAGTATTTGTGTCCTCTTCCAAAATAGACATAGGTACAGACGGATTGCCATCATCCATGTTGGGCATCACAAAAAGTTTGGTTTGTTGAACAGGTGATGTAAATTTATACATCTGACAGTGTCTACTGAAACCAAGTTGACTGAAATTCAACGATTTCGTCTTTATCCACCCATTAGGTTTTAGGTAGCTTCTTCTGCAAAACGTTAAAGCTTCAATAGAAATGAAAGAAAGCGATGAAAATCAATTAGCCATTCAAGCACAAAAGAGAAGTTAGGGAATATACCTGTTGGAGTAGTAAAAGATTGAGTGAAGCTGTGAAGTTGTTTGCATGTTTTTCTTCTTCTTGCTTTCTTGTGAATAATATAATTTCAGATGTCTGTACAGAACGAGGGGTGGTACAGCAGCAAACCAGGAGGGAATTTGCTAACCTCAGACACACAACTTTTTCCACAAACAAATACAATCACATTCAAGTGAAGCAGATTGTCCTCGAAATCAAACCTTAAACATCACAGACACATAATAAATATATAACACTTCAAGAATCTTAACTGTGAGCAGATTCCCATTTTACTGCTATAAAAACAAACTTCAATTCTGGAAAACAAACAAGCAGTCCAAAATTCACCAAGGAAACAGCTAGAAAACTGAAAAATTGGCAAACCAGGATGAAATTCGCTAACCTCAGACACACAACTTTTTCCACAACCAAATACAATCACATTCAAGAATCTTAACCGAGAGCAGATTCCCATTTTACTGCTATAAAAACAAACTTCAATTCTGGAAAACAAACAAGCAATCCAAAAATCACCAAGGAAACAGCTAAATATTGAAAAATTAACAACTCATTACTTTTCTTTAGTAAAACCATCCAAAGAAGAAATATTTTTAACCAATCTTCTCTGTTAAAATGCTACTGCAATCTTGAAAGCTAAAAAGAATAAACAGAATAATAATTTATCTACCTCCAAAGTCAAAATGGCAGAAAATCAACGAACAAAAATGGGATGGGAGGATGCCTTATCACAAATTTCTACTCCTTGATCACAAAATTCTTACAACGAGCAATGATTTCTCTCTATTTCTTCCATTAATTTAAGCCTCTTTTTCTTCTCAGCTAGTATAATTCATATATTTATGCTAAATTAGCGAAACCCTTAGTAATTGCAAATGGAAATTTTGGCAAAATCTCCATTCAAGAATTCCTTACAGCAACAACAACACATACCTGGTTCTGATTGCAATTGGAAATTAAGGCGGAACCCAAGATTTGACAGATCCTCCTCCTCCTCCTCCTCCTCGTCGTAAGCAAGAGAGTTCAGCAGCAGCAGCTTTCCGTCAGGGTCTCCTTACTGTGTTACCGCTAATAGTTACATTCACAAATGAGGTTAAATGAAAGCAAGTATGCTAGGTTTTTAAAAATTCAGTAGCACGACTTGAATCTGAAATATCAAGCTGAATATCCTTAATCAATCCTTTAAAAGGAATGGATAACGTTAATTATTGAAGTGGAAATCAAGCTTCAATTCTTCTGAAAAGGTTGCGGGTCGGATAAAAAAAAATTGTTTGGCGGACATAATGGCGTTTTAAAGAAGAAGAAAATGAGAAAAATCAATATGGAATGATAAAAAAAAAACAAAAAAACAAAAAAAACGGTGACAACCTAAATTAATTCATTAAATATGTGATTTGAGTTATTTGATTAAAAAAATTAAATTTTAAAAAAAATCTAATTATGATTTTAGTTAATTAATTATTAAAAGATAAAATTAAAAAATATATATATATATATATAAAACAAAAAAATAGCAATTATAAACAAACAAACAAACAAAAAGCCTCTACCCTTGTCCCAGCCTACCAAATCCAGTGTTGAGATCAAGATAACTTAATAAAAAAAAAACACGAAACCCAATTTAAAAAAAAAACAATGTCAAATCTTGAAATGAAAAAAAAAGTAAAAAAAATCGATGTCAACCTTGTCCCGGGCCATTTGATCAGAAGAACCTAATATGAAAAAACTATAAAGATCAATTTTTAACAAATCAAATATTGAAGGATAATTAAAAAAAAAATCAATCACACGAGATAATGCAAAAGTAAATTAGTAATTAAAAGCCAAAAAAATATACGAACTCACCTTAGTTAACCTACTAAACACATGAATCAAGTAATGAGATTAGGATAACTGTAACAATGTCAAATGTGCACGAGGTGCATGCTTCGACAGGCTATCCAAAACAGTGTCTAAGGGTGCTGGCAGCCATGCCACTAGTGGGATAAATCGGCAACGCAGATTTGTGCAGCTATAGGTTCGTCAAAGGAAATCGACAGCACAGATTGTTGACGAACATGGGCTGGGCAATAAAATGTCCAGGCCATACAGGAAAACTCGTCAGGGGGATAGGCTGACGAGAACAGGGGCTGTCGTAGAATTCGGCAGCACAGAAATTGGCAACTTGCACGCAGATGAGAATTCAGCAGCGCGCAACAGCTTGTGCAAGTCATTGGTTCAACTTGGCATAATCTGAAACTTAGACGAAGGACTATCTAAGGCATATGAGAGACCCAACAAGAGCTGACAGTTGGGAATGCCATATGGGCATGCAGAACGTGGGTTAGTGGCAGTTATGGGCATCCAAGATCATGGGATCATGGGAGATGTGCTGGAGAACATGGGGCATGGCTGGAAGTGCTCTCAAACCACTAAGATCATGGGAGATCATGGTGGGGAACTACCCACTACTTGGTAGATAATGGGGCCATTATGTTCATGGGTGAGATAGTGTCCCACTACTTCCTTAAAAGTAGGAATGAGAGTTGTGCCTTGTAAATACTTGTCTATAAATAGGTGTTGCAACTCTTGGTTGTAGGAGCATGTAGAGGCATGTTCAGAGCATGTGTGTGGCATGAGCAGCATGCAGGGGCATGCAAGAGCATGTAGAACACAAGATAGGCTTGGTGTAGCATGCAATCTTTATGCATAGCACACATACGGATTTGTGTATAGTTCCCTTTGTTTACGAGATCAATAAAGATTGAGAAAGAGTTCCTGTAAAGCTTGTTGTGCACTTTGATTATCTTATTCTACTCATGTATTCCGCTTGTCTTTTAACTTGGAAAAGTGGGGAAACCTCTCGGGTGAGGAAAACACTTAGTTACTAGGCAAACACGAGTGTAATTGGTGAGGGAAGGCTGAGTCTAGTGGGGGACTAGGCTGCCGCACGGGTTTATTTGTGGAGCGAAAATTTACCCCATGACAATAACCATATAAAAAGAAAAACATGAATCCTATTTTTTTAAGAAATCAAAATTGAGTAATGAGATCGAAAAAGAAAATAAGTAAAAAAAAACAATGTGAACTTGTGTTAGCTTATAAAACTAGAAACTTAAATGTCAAATGATGAAATTAAAAAAATAACAATTAAAAGAATAAAGATCAAATTTGAAAAAAAAATATGTTCAAAGCAATTTTGAATTGAACGGCTTAATTGAAAAGAAAAATTAATTCTATAAAAGAATTAAAAGAAGAAACTACCAAAAAATGAGGATCAAATTTTAATAAATTAAATATCAAATGGTGAAATTAAAAAAAATCCAATCACAAAAAATTGATTAAAAAAATAACAATTAAAAAAATAATGATCAAATTTAAAGAAAAAAATTTGTTCAGAGCAATTTTGGATTTTAATGGCTAAATTGAAAAGAAAAATTAAAAGAAGAAACCACTAAAAAAAACGAGGACCAAATTCTTTCTATAAAAATAACAAATTAAAAATCTTGATTAAAGATAAAATTGAAAATAATTAAAAGTTTACAAAAGATGCAAGAAAAAAAAAAGAATCCGGAACATTTTTGAAAAAAAATATGTAAAAAATTTAGATTGAATGATGAAATTGAAAACAAATAAAAAAACTCACAAAAGAGCTAATGATAAAGCTTACAAATCAAAAAAAGGATGATTGATACTCAATATCCTCAACTAAAAGGATTACCCAAGAATTTTAAATGTCAAGTGTTAATTTTGAGGAAGAATGGAGAAAAAAAAAGGTAATATAGATGGCATTTGGCGACACGCATTACCTTCTCGATGAGGCGATGTCAAGATGATTAAAACGCCACTATGAAATGCAATTTGACCACCAGATTAACCCTTATATGTCACTAGAAAGGCATGGGGCTATCACGTAGTGACTCATGCATCTATTTTTTAAAAATA
>Ga0307511_10002133_pt1 | contig 20761 bp, 15 predicted proteins | sample 13_EM_MG_FD_200266 | JGI IMG/M metagenome (GOLD analysis project Ga0307511, IMG submission 200266) | Populus trichocarpa ectomycorrhiza microbial communities from riparian zone in the Pacific Northwest, United States - 13_EM | ecosystem: Host-associated > Plants > Roots > Unclassified | place...
GTCATACCAGACGAACACGCGCCGTACGCCAGTGTGTCGGCCGATGAGGTCGAAGCAGGGGAGAGCAACTTGCGAAAGGTGCGCCCCGAAGCTGGCCACCGTGTTCCGGACGCCCGCTTCGACGAGCTTCGCCACGTCGAAGCAGCCTTCCACGAGAATTAGCGATCGGTGGTCGGCAACCTGCTGAGAAGCATCCTCGTCGAGGACGATATGGTCGATGCCGTAGAGTTCCCGGCTCTTTTGAAAGCCTGCGTAAAAAAGCCACTTACCGCGCTCTTGTTCTTGTTCTTCCGTAGTCGCTCGCCCGAGGTGACTCAGGATGACTCGTTCGAGACTGCCGTCACTCCGTTCCCGCACGCCTCGCACCTGAAAGACAATCCGGTCGGCGAGGACACTCCGTCCGGCCGGCAGGTATCCGCATCCCAGGTATTCGCAGGTTGTCTTCGAGATCCCGCGGCGGGCGAATTCCGGGTGCTCTCCTTGCTGGCTTAGGCGAGGGAGGAGGTTCTGGCGGATCGGAGCGTTGCCGGCCGTCAACGGTGCAGCGTCAGCGACGCTTTGGTGGTTTCCCTCATCTCTAACCTCGGGCGTGGCCCTGACCCCCGCTGAAGCCATACGCGTCAGCGAACTGACACCTTGCTCGATGAGCCAAAGCCCGGCCTCGTAGCAATTCATAATTTGCCCGCGGACCTTCATCACTTCCTGAACCAGTTCGATCGGGCCGCCTCCCACACACGCGCCGAAGTCGTACCAACCGCGCTCGTTGACGTGAAGGCTCGACCGCGTCTCCTGGGGTCGCAGAAAAGAATGCGCCCACCAGTCATCCTCTTTGCTCTTATGGGGATCACGCTCAAGACCGACGGCATCGAACAGCCGTCTCCAGTCCGTGCGTTCTCGGATCGTGCGCAGATCGTCGCTGTCAATGAAGTCGGGAGGGGTGTTCAGTATAGGAAGGGTTAAGGCGATTGCAGTACCTCACCATACGTTATCCGTGCTCTCTGTCAACCAACTTTGCTTGGCACGGTTCGACGTTTATGGTACGAGTTATTAACTGAATGCAGGCAGTGAGCGATGAGCATTGAGGGGTGAGCGAAGCGCACCGTCAGAGCGGTGCGGTAGCAAGATTGCAGGCCAGATGTTGGCGCAGAGCGCAACATCGTCTGCACCGGCCCGGCACAGCCCGGCCTATCTTGGCAGGGGAGCAGAGCTTCCCCTCGCGACCCCAGACGTGAGAGGAGCCGCCGCTGTCTCCGCACGCGTAACAGAAGTGCATGACCCGACCAATGACCCCCATGCAGAAGCTTCGCAAGGCAACGCGCACGCGCTTCCGCAACGTGTTGCACTATCACCGGCGAGTTCGCCGCGTGACCACCACAATGAGCAGGCAGCAGTTCGAACGTCTCGCGCAGCACGCGCGCCTGTTGCAGCGCCGACTCGCGCCGTTTGTGCGAGATGCGGCGCTCGCCTATGTCGGCCGGCACCATCTTTTGCCGCGCAATTTGGAAGCAGGGCTCCGGGGGGTAATCGTGCACCTGCGGCGCGCCGGAACCAATCTGAATCAGATCGCGGCACGGGCCAACGTAGTGCAGCGAGCAAGCGGCTTTGATCTTATTGACGCGCGAGTCACCGTTCGCAAGCTGGAACAGGACGTATCGCGGGTGCTCGACTTGTATAACCCCGCCTCATGGTCGTGAAATCGATGTCGCGCAAAACGGTGTCCTTCGCCCAGCTTCTCGCCTATTTCCGCCGCGGCGCCGGGGAACACTCTGAACCGATTCTGCATAACCTCCTCGGGGACACCGCGGATGCGATCGAAGCAGAGTTTCGCGCCAACGCGCAGCACATTGTTCAGGCGGGACGGGTGGTCATGTTTCATGAAGTGCTCAGTCTCGCGGTTGCCGATCGCCCGTATGTTGACCAGCGTGTGTTAGAGGATCTGGCGCGGTTCTATTTGGAACGGCGAGCGCCGGATTCCCTGGCATATGGCCAAGTCCACTTGGCTGCCAATGCGCACGTGCATTTGCTCATTTCGGGCAACCGGATTGCCAGTTCCCGTCAGAGTCGCATCACCCGTAGACAATTTGGAGAGGTGAAGTTGCAGTTGGAACAGTACCAGCGAGAGCGATACCCTTTGCTGAGTCACTCCATCGTGCATGCTTTATCTGACGGCCGATCTGCGCGTGTGAAAAGAGGAAGAGCAGAAGGGGAGCGGTCACGCCGCCTCCGCGCGGCCGGCAAGCGGGACGACTTTAGTCGCAAGGATCTCATTGCGGCATTTCTCCGGGAGACAGCAGAATTGGCGCGATCGGAACAGGAGTGGCACCAATTGCTCGGGGCGAGGAACCTGCGTTTGTATCGACGCGGCACTCGACTCGGTATCGAGGAAGGACTCACGAGCAGGAAGTACCGGCTCGCAACCTTGGGAGTAGAGGAAATCTACGGCGAGGCGTCCATGCGTTGGGCGAGAACTGCGGAGCGTGTCGAGAGTCTAGAGCAGATAGTATGCAAGCAACGAACCGGACTTCGCGGGCATGACGCGGCTCGTGACCAGAGTTGACGCCGAGCACACCCACGCAAGTTCACGTTCGACTCTCCCCTCATCAGCGAACTTACTTCATCAGCGACCGCCGCGATCCGTCCCACGTGACCCAGATCGGATCGTAGACAGGGTCCTGTTGCTGCAGACGCCCGATCGTGGTGAAGGCCATGCGTTCACAACCCACTACCGAGTGCAATTTCCGGCGCAGCCCTTCAACGCGGCGGTCGCTGGTGGTGACAAACAGTACTCGAAACGCGCGTGCATCCGGCAGGTAGCGCTGCCAACGCATGCGGCTTCCCTCACCCTTCTCGCCGTCCTGTACCCGCGCGAAGTGGTGATACGCGAGCTGCTTGCCGGCAATTTGACCGGCACTCTCAAAACCACGATCGAGTTCGAGAAAATACAGTTGGCTGAACTCGCCGTCTGCGAGCGCAAACACCAAGTCCGGACGAATCCGGAGTGGCCGCGGCTCGCTGGCGATCAGGATGTCTTCCTGACTCACGTACCGCTCAACGTGCCGCCGTTCGCCCGCGTTGCCGACGATGCGAGTCGTGTAGAAGGACATACCCAACGGAGCGAGAGGCGGCGTGATCACGCTCCGATTCCGCAGTGACTCCGTGATCCGGATGGCAGTCTCACTCACCAGAAGATCATGCTGCAGCTGCGCAGAGCGACCCGGTGAACGATACAGCGCGCGCTGCTCGATCCCATGGTGCGTCCGCAAGGGCGCCAGCGCCTTTTGCCCCAAGCGATACACCTTGGTCCGGACGAGCGTTGTCGCATCCGACCCTTCGGCTTCCAAATATCCACTCGCGCGCAGGCGGCTCAATCGCTTTCGGACGTTACGCATGGCCGTGAGCCGTCCGTCTGCGTGGCAGTACCGAAGGCGGCGAACCTGATCGATGCTCAGCACACGCAGTTGCAGCAACCACCAGAACAGTTGCACGTCCTCGAGGGTTATCACCAAGCGCGTCATGCTCGCCCTCTGTCCGTTCCGCGACTCCTGCAACGGACAGGGAAGGAGGATACCCCCGCCTCCCTCGACGCAGGCATCGAGGCCGCTCTAATTCTTTCGAGTAACGTGAGTTGCCGATCCTTCATCAAGCGAGGGTCGCCATCCAACCCCTCTTCCGAACGCGACAGGGATAGGAGAAAAGGTTTCTGCTTTGCTCTGTTCAGACCGAGAGGTTGGTGGTTGGTGGGGAGGCCGGTGGCTCGTGCGTCGCTGTTGATAGACATGCAACCCCAATCGCCACTTTGCCCCGCGAGCGGTGGCCTTTCAGGCGGTGGGGAATGAAAGGTCACAAGCCCCCTTAGCCTTTTCCTAGCCCGTCTCGGGAGCGCCCCTCGGGGGCAGCACCCGGGCCGCTTGCGGGTGCGGGGGAACCGCTTCCCGTTGCCTTGGGCGCGGAGCGCAACCGACACCAAGGCAAAGGAAGGGGGATGTGAAAAAAGTGCGGGAAGAGTCCGAGAAGGGAGGAAAAGAAGGGGGCGAAAGCTCGCGAAACCTCAAAAGGCGAATGGGCTGTCGTCATCGTGGTCGTCGCTGACATCGTTCCCGAACGATCGAACACCGACCGGCTCGGCCGGCGCCGCGCTTGAAGTCGTTGCCGCTTCGCCGATTCTCTCCGCCTGTCGCTTGAGGATGATCGCCGGCAGGTTTCGGCTGCGGTAGTCGTACCAGCGATCCGGTAAGTTCAAGGTCTCGATCTCAACTGCCCCTAAAGCCGTCTTGCTCACCACGCAGTGCCGCGGCGCCAGTTTTTGTAGTTCGTTGATCGTGACCTCGCGTTCACCCTCCAACGAGAAGTACGTCTTGCGCTCCGTGGTTCCGGCCGTCGTCGTGCGGCTTTGTGCCTGCCCTACAGCCTCGCCTTGGCTCACGCCCTGCTGCACACTTCCACCTCGCAGTTCCGTCCGCGAGATGGTACGTTGCAGTGCTTCCGAGTACGTTCGTGAAACCTGCTCCAACAGCGTGAACGCCTCCGCCAGGCTGCGCTGCTGTTGTTCCGTGAGCGAGTAGCTCCTCCCTGAACTGTAGCTGCTGCCACGCTCGACGTTCCGCCCCAGCGCTTCGGTTTGCATCGTCTGCTGCGTAATGATCTCCGACTGACCTTCGCCCGAGTGTTCTCCCCATCCGACGCTCGCGCCCTGACTTCGGTCGCGGCTCCTCGTCGTTGTGTCACTTCGACTGGCTCCTACCGCCTCTGTTACCGATCGGATTTGGGAGAGTGCGGTGTCGAATGTTTCGCTTTGCGAGCGCGCGGTCTGTTCCAGCTCGCCCAGAGCAGTGCTGCTCTTTGTCGTAGCTTCCACCATCTCGCCGCCGTAGTGATGATAGGCAGCGCTGCCGCCCTCTGTCCGGACGAGCTGGTTGCCGACGCTGTCGCTGACGGCGTTGCTACCGCCGCGTCGCTCGGTGTGGCCCTCCTGCTCGCCGGCAGTCAGCGTCGCGCTCGATCCCCGCTGAATCGCCAAGCTCTCGCCTTCCCGTTTGGTGAACGTTAGACCGCGCGTGCAATCAACCAGGTGGGTCCAGTTTTCTCCGATCGCCAAGGCGAGGCTGTGCCCCTTGCTGTGCACCTCGGTGATCCCTTCCGCTTCGCTCAAGCCGATCGACTCCGACAGTCCCTGAGCCATTGACACGCCCACCTGCGCTGTGAGCGTACGGCCGATGTTGGTGCCGCTTGAGCGGCCGACCGCGAAGCTGTCACTGCGCGCCCATGCCTCTGCGTTCGCGCTTGACCACGTGAGCGTTTCTGACTCGCTCGTTTCGGACGATTGCGTGCGCGTCGTGCCGTTCGTGTCCGCCACCGACGAGCTGCGCTCCTCTTGCAGAAAGTTGAGACGACGCTGCGTCAACTCATAGATAGCCTTACTCATCGCCTCGGCATCCTCCCGAGTCAAGCGGAACAGCACCTTCACCCCGGCATTGCCTTTGATCGTCTCCAGAATCGACCGGCCCTCCACGGTGTGAAAGGGCGGTTGCGACTGCGACTGATGCGCATTGATCAAGCGCAGGTTGTACTGACGCAGCGTCGTGGCGGCCTTGGCAAATTCGAGGTCTGCGAACTCTTGAAATTCGTCGATGTACAGATAGTACGGGCGCCGTCGCTCTGCCAGCGCCCGGCGATACGCTGCCCGTTGAAACTTCGTCGCGAGGAAGGTGCCGATCAGTTGCGCGCCCTTCATGTTCTTGCCGAGGGGCAAAGACGTGAACAGGCTCGTTCCCTCGCGCATCAATCTCGGGACATGCAACGTACTTCGCTGCACGTCAAAGAACCGCGCCACCAGAGAGTCCCCGAGAAAGTACTGCAGGATGTTCCAGGTTGATTCCAGCCGCTCTGCCGCCTGCGACACGCTGAACCGGCCGAAGAACTTCACCCAGAACGCGCGGACATAGTTGTTCAGAGCGGAAGAAGGAAGAGCTTCCACGAGCTTGATTCTCTCGGCATGACCGAGCGACAGAAACTCCGACGCGAACTGTAGACCGAGCGGGTAAGACCACGGCGCAACGTGCGGCCGAGCCGCGGCGGGCAACCGGTTCAGCTCCGCGATGACCCAGAGTGTCCCGCGCAAGACATTCCGCAAACGCCGCATCTCCTCCAGGCTACCGAATAGCCGCTCGGCTGCTTTGAGGAAGTCATCCACCTGCTCTTCCGTAGTCTCGCCTTCTTGCGGTTCTAGCGGATTGAGCCGAACCGGATTCTCGGCGTCGTCGATGTTCAGAAAGAGGTAGCGGGCCAGAACCTGCCCTACGTCCGGCCCGTTGGGAGACAACTGCTCGATCCCGCACGCGACGAATTCGAGTATCTGACGATAGAGATGACCGGTGGGATCGATCACGCACATGGGATGTCCAAGTGCGATGTCCTGAACGATCATGTGCTCCAGGAGCCTGCTCTTCCCCGCGCCCGTGACCCCGCACATGTACAGATGGGTGGATCGATCGGCGTCCTCCAGGACGAGGGGTAGCTTGTCCGGCACGCTGCAGCCGAGCCAAACGGATGATGGCAGTTCTGATCGCCGCCGTTCCGTGTAGAGCAGGCGATACGGGACTCGCGCATTGTTCACGGGACCGCGTGTTGCCGCCATGGTGCCCTCTCTTGCTGCGCTGCTCCGAAGGCGGCTAGACCGCGGGAACCATCATCCGGCGCTGCACTCGTTGAAGCACGGATTCCGGAATCCGTATTGTCCGGTACGGCCGTTTGCCGCGCTTCTCAACTTGCATGATCAGCACGCCCGGCTCATTCTCGAACAGCGCGCGAATCGAATCATCACTCATGTTCCACATAGCCGCGACCTCTTGAACGGTGTAGCACTTCTCGCCGGACGCGGGACTCTCGCGCCGCACCGCTTGCCGTCGGCGCGCTCGTTCGAACTCTGCGCCTGCGACGTGTGCGTCGTTCGATTCAGTCGCTTCGCTCGCTTGCGCCGTTACCCGCTCCTGCCGCGCATCGTGGCGGCGGCGCCACCCTTCGTTATGCTGACGGAAAGCAAGAATGCTCTGCCACAAATCGCTGTCGGGTTGCACGCCGGCATCGCGCACGAGATCGCCATAGGGGAGAGTCCTCGCCCGGTACGCGTTGCAGGCGGTGACGGCCCACTGGTGTTCGACCGCAAAATATTGCGCATCGCACTCTGGCGCCTCCAGGAGCCGTCTAATTTCGCGCTCAAAGGAGGCGCTGTCTGCGAAAGGTATCTCCCCGGCCGCGCGGAGCTCGTCCACGCGCTGATAACCCGTGGCCATGAGGCAGCCATACGTTTCGTCCGCCACGACAGCTTCGCCGGTCTGCGCGCGTCTGCTGTATTCGTCCCGCAGAGAGTGCACGGCTTGCAGATGTCGCTCGATTGCTGCGTCGTGTTCGGCTCGCTGCTGAAGAGTTTGCGAGGTCGCTTGGGTTGCGCGTCCGACCCATCGTTGCCGTTCGTCGTGATACTTCAGAATCACGTCTTCGTGCTGACTCCAGAAGGTCAGAAATGCGCTGCGGCGATCGCGGAGTCGTCCCAACTCCTCTTCCGCTTCCTCGCGCGATTCCGCCGCTTCCAGCAGAACTTCGCGCATCGCGTCCGCGAAGGCAAACTGGTCTTCTCCTACGTCCTTAAGTTGGTGATACAGCAATTCCGGAGTCAGGTCGCCGAGATACTTCCTCTGGAGTTCTTGACGCTGCAGCTCCTCGGTCAAAGCTAGAGCCGCCGCCCGATATAGCTCGATGTCCGCCGCTGTTTCACCCCGCGGCGGTTCGGGCTCGACGTCGCGTGACGGGAGGCCCGCGGACGGAGATCTCGGAGGCGCTTTCGGGAGTAACCGCGGCCGTGGCAGGCAAATCGTATCTGCCCACTCAATCGGGTCTGGCAGGAGCGCGTAGTGCCGCGCATTCTGTTGTCTCTCGTGTACGTCTGCGCTTTCAGCCGAGAAATCGAAGGGGTTCGTTCGCATGCCGCGGCATTCGTCCAAGACCTCGAAAAGGTACCGGTCCATGAAATCGCGGAAGGCGGCGGAGCTAATCAGATAGTGTTCGACTTGTTCGCGCCGGTTCGCGGCGGTCAGCGCCCTCTGCGCGGAATCGAAGCGGACGTGTCCCATGCTGAGCAACGCGAGCGTCGCTCTCGTGAACCGCGCTCCACGCCTGGTTGGTTGAGTCGTGATCTTGCAGCAGATTGCCTGACTGAGGCGCGTTGCATCGCTGGCATTCTGCGCCTCGTATTGGAAACGCGCCCACAGCGCGTTGTAGATATTCAGCAGAACGAAGTCCGTCTGACGCGAACGAAGAATTTTGAACGCATGCGCGATCCAGAAGGTGCGGAATAGCTGCGCATCCGCCAGAAGGTTTTCGCGTAGTCGCTGGTAACCATCGATCTTGTCGTTTTGCCAGCGCCGGAACGTCTCGGCGTTGCGTACCCAGAATGGCCGTCGCCGCGAATGCACCCGCGCGGAGCAGTCGCCGAGGTAGAAATCGACCTTTGTGAAGAAATAGCCGCTGAGGGTGCGGGGGTCGTTCAGTTGCTCGTGATAAGGGAAGGAGGAGCCGAGAACGGAACGGCGATACCGCTGCCGGCGCATGAACGTGAGCGCCATGATAGCGAGGAGATCACCGAGCAAGGCAAGCAGCACGAGCAGAAGAGCGAGACCAAGGCTGATCGCAACCAGCTTGATGGCGGTCAGCACGAGGAATTCGACGAGGTTCACGATTAGCTCGACGATTGCCTTCAAGACGGAAACGATAACCGCGATCGCGCCGAGGCCCAGGACGGCTAGCACGAGACCGCCTAACAGGGAGGCTGCTGCGTCGCTTTGGTCCACTTTTTCGCTCATGGCGACTTGTCTCCGTCCCGGAAATAGCGGTTGGATCAGTTCGGCACTTGCCAGAGCATTTCTCGGACTAGCGCTCGGGTGTCACGGAGGGTAGCGTCAATCTCGAACAAGTTGCCGACCTCACTGTCCAGCTCGCTTGCATCGAGAAGGGCAAGTTCGCCGACGAGAACACGCAGCCTGACGGCACAGCATCGAGTCACAGCCAAGACGCTTTGAACGTCCTCCACAACCATCTCACACCTCGTTACCCCGAAGTGTAAGCCCTCATATGAGGGTTGTCAAGATGCCGCAACCCGTCTCGACGACCAGCTCATGCGTTCGTCTTGACCTTCTTCGCGTGTCCTGCAGGCCGGGCGGAGAATGCCTGTGTCCCACGCTCGGCGAGCCACGTCTCCAAATCCATCTCGGGCTGTCGAACTCCCAGATATCGCTCGCGACGCTTACCACCCTCGCTCCAGACCTCGAAGACCTGGATGCTATTGCCCTTTATTCGCTCCCTGTAGCTTTTCACTGGACCGCCTTGAAACAGGACCTTAAGCCGTTCGGTCGCGGCCCTTCTGAGACCTCTCACATCGTCTACGGAACCAGCCTCGATCACGTCGGCCGCCAACGCGAGTCGCACACTATTGCGTACGTCCTCGCTATAGTCCGCCAGAACACGTTCAACCTCGACGCGGGCTCGCTCGACGGGCCGGGCGTTCTCTACAGATGTGACATCCTCTTGCGGTGGTGTTTCTGACGGCTCCAGAGTAGGTTGTATAAGGGATAAAGACAAATTCACAATAGCTTCCGGTGGTCGTTCGGTCAAGGGATGCTGGTGCGCCCACTCGACGGCCGCTTTCAATTGATTCTTAGTGAGCGGATCATGCAGCAACACTGCGACCCATCGGCCCACGACCATCCCACCGATTTCGATACGCTCCGAATGAATCCGCGCCATCCAGCGACCATTCAGGACACCGGCCCCGCCGTTTGGCGTGCTGTCGATTGGTAGCCACACGTCAGTCGGCGCAGAAGGTATTAACTCGCGTTTGTATCGCGCCTTCTGTTCTACCGTGAACTTGTTCCACAGTTTCTTTGGCACGTACGGCCGCTTGAGACGTTCCGCCTTGCTCCACTCGGGAGTCAGGTAATTCTGTAGCTCGAATAGTTGGCCAGGCCTCCAAGAAGATCTGAGGTTCAGGAAGCCGCGCAGGGAGTCACTAGCCGACTGGATATTCCATTCTAAATCGAACCAATAGCGAAGCTCGCGCTGCCTCGCCGCATGCACCCACTCTTGCAGTTTCTCCCATACATTTAGGGCAGCTTCCGTTTCCAGCTCGTCTTGCCTGACGCCCTCGCCTTCCTGAATGAGCGGTTCGAACTCCCCTCGCGAGTCTTGGTGCTGGGACTCCGACGACCGCGACCTTTTATTGCGTGCCGCCGTCATCGGCCCTCCCGACTGCGCTTCTGAATATCGATCAGCTGCCCGAGCCGCTGGGGGAACGCTTCCTCTCCGCGACGCGCGAACAGATACTCGAAGAAATCCGTTGCCTGCTGGATGCCTTCGTCGCTCGAGTATTGGCCCAACTTTGTGTAGATTTCCCGCGAGTATTCCCGGTGCTGATACAGGAGCACGAAGAGTGTCGCGAACTGCTCCCAGGAGCATCCCTCTAGGTGTGGCCGAGTGACGCGCTCCGCTTGCTGCCTGGCCAGGTTGCAGCCCGCCCTTGCTGAATACATCACCAACTGGTTGTCTTCGTTCCCGTAGCGCAGCCGCAAGAAGTTCACGACCGCGTGGGCCAGCAGCGTTCGTAGCAGCGCTAGCGGTAGGTGGTAGTCGCCCGCGAGCACGTCAGCCCGCACCCTCGTTGGCGGGTACTCCCGAACGACCGTTCCTGCCTGAAGAGAGTAGACGCAGGCTGTTCGTCGCCTCTGGTCTCCATCGTCGATAAGATTCATGACGGCTGTATCACCGACCACCATCTTGGGCACCAAGTGGAAGAGCGGCTTGCTACTCGCCACGTCGCTTGCCCGCACCCCCAGCTTCCCTCGTTCCAGGAATGCCAGGGTCGTGGCGACCTGCAGCTCTTCCACCTTCTTTCCCCGAGGCCGATGCCACAGAATTTCCTGCGGCGCGAGTCTACGCTCACTTGTTCCCCACTCTCTCATCCGCGCCCCATGGCCAGGTGTCTGCAAGATCTCGATTTCACCGAGCCTCCAGAATACGCCTGTCCTTCCAGGGGACGCACGTGCGTCGGTTCCGCGATACCCACGCCGTGGACCTTCTCCTCGCCGAGCGATAGCATGTTCCGGTGCTCGACCCGTTCCGCATGATGACTCCCACCGAGATCGCGCATGCATGGGGTATGGAGACGACGACGTTCAACGTCCTTCTCGGCGTTGTTCTCGGCGCTTCACTCGCCTTCATCCCGCAAACGTTGAACTGGATTTACGATTCGTACCAGCGTCGGAAAGAACGACGACTCACCGCTAAGCGTGACGTGCTCCTAAAAGCAGCGGAGGGCGCGGCGTACATCGCCGATGTGATTGTGAGCTATTACCTCGGTCGGACGAATTGGGGCGACGCACTAAAAGCTGCGCCCGGATGGATGCACAAGGTACACGCTGTAGGCTCCGATGCCACAATCAAGGCTTTCATGGACGCTCACGACTGCGCGAACGAGGCCATCGCAGAACTCGAACTCCTCAGCTATCGAATTAGCCAAAAGGACTTAGAATACGACAGCCTCACGCGGTGGCGCGAGAACCTCAGTGACCTGCAAGAAAAGCTAAAAGATCCCAAGTATATGGAGCTTCTGCCGGATCGAGACCAGCAGACATTCCAAATTATGAACAACATCATGACCAGCTTCGGCAAGCAGAGCACAATCGCCGAGGAGAAAAGCAAACTTCAGCGAGAGCTCATGAAGCGTGCTGCGGTATGGGCGTCGAATTACGACACATTCGTTACTGCCGCGATGATACAAGTCCGCCGCGAACTCACCTTCGATAACGTGTCTAAGCAGTATCTGGAAATCCTAGAAGCCTCGTCGGCAAAATCACAGGCCCTTTTTGATCACCTGGTAGCAGAACTCACCAAAGAGGATGCCGAGGAAGGGGAAGACGCGATCGCGCTGCCCGCTCGGCCCGACGACAATACTCAATCTTAAACCTTGCGCGCCGACCCAACGTCACACGCCGGCAATCAGATCGTCGGGACCATAAGCTCTAAGAAACTCCGTGATCGCATCGACTTTGTCTTGCACTCTGTCTTTCGATCCGACAATCATCGATCGCCGCCGGCTCTCGTTGATCGCCTGAATGGTGAGTAGCAACAGAATCCTCCCAAACCCTTTCCGGCTTTTCGTCGTAGGAAACATCGTTACGATCTCGACGAATATCGTTGTCGCAAGTTCCGCCGAGATGGCGTCGTCCACCAGTATCCGAAATAGAAAACTTCCTACAACTTCGAACGCCGCTTGCGGCGCCACGCCGTACTCCTCCGAAAGCGTGAGCCCGAAGTTGCACTTCCGCAGTTGCTCGGGCCTCACAACCTTGATCACGTGATCGCCGAACACCGCCTTCTCAAGGTCGTCCGTGGTCAGCGGCAGAAAACGGACGCGATACGCGCTCAGGTAGTAGAAGTAGTCCAGGTATTCGTCGAAGCTGACTTTGCCCTCCTCGTACAATACGCGTAGCAACGCCAGCGACGAGCAGTACGGTGGCGCTGGCTTCTTCGTGTCAAGCTCGTTCGCCTTCAGGTAAAGAAAATCCTCCGTGAGAACAACAACGCCATCCCTTTGCGCGAGGATACATGCGTCAGCCAAACTCGGCGCCACCTTTTGCTCCATGAATCCGCTGTGCTTGTTCGCGGCGGAAATCACAACTATGTTAGACGGGTTGTTCTCGATCAACTCGATCGTCGTCCCAAAGTTGTTTTTGATTGCGTCGTGCTTCTCCCGATCCAGCTCCGAAAACACGATCTTCCCATCGACGTACCCAATATGCCCGCCCTGGCCTGGCACGTAGTCAAACCTGTCTTTCAGTGCGAAGAGCAGCGTCACGACAGACTGCGGCACTCTCAACCCAGGAATGAAAGGGAACACTTTGGGAACAGCCCTGGCTCCGAGAGCATCAGCGCCGACGTGCCATCTAAGTAGAATGGCTCGCCGGCGAGTAGCCGCTTCGCCACATTCTTCTGCTCGCTGAACTCGTCCGGGCTTCCGGTCGTCGCTTTGATGAAGCCCTTCTTCTCACTCGCGATGTGTCCAATCGCCCCAGCTATGCCGCCCTCGCTCCGCGCCAGTAGCGCGAGAGGAACATTTTCCTCACAGTACAGCTTAAAGAAATCGCCGCGTTTCTTTGTCTCGTCGTCCAGCTTAGCAATTAGGTATTGCGGATCGATTGACCCGTCCGTGATCGGGACCTCAATGAGTTCGATCGCGTCCCATCGATGTTCGGCCGACAGTCGCTGCGCTTGATGTGTTGATTGCCAAAGAACGTACTTCTCGATCGGATAGATGGCCTCGATGGCATACTCTGGGTTTTGAGACCGATACCGGTTCGGGAATGACACCTTCTCCCCAACCTTCTTTCCGATCAGTGCGGTGTACGTGGCGTCGCCCTCGCCAGCTTTAGTAGCGTCGAGCTCATCGCCGTCGCCGAGATAAAACCAGCTCTCTTGCTGTCGTAGTTTGACGAATGAATCCGGCGTCACCGTCTCTGAAGAGTCGAGCGTGAGTTCCGGCATCAGATTGCCAATCTTTGCGAAGATGAGGAACAAGATGCCGTACTGTTCCGGCGTCGGATGCTTTAGAAGCTTGATGCCTTCGACGACAGATCGAAGAGCATTCGCCGCATCTCCGGCCTTGAGATACGCTTCTCCCTGCGTGCCGACCTTCCCCTCAAACGAGTGGATATCGTCTTCGTGCGCTCGCACGAAGTCTCGTGCAGTCGCGTCACCTCGTCTGAGATAGGCCTGCGTCGTATGAACGACGAGCAGTTCCTTGTTTTCGGCGTCAAGTAACGCAACCTCGGTCGGGCTATCCAGAACGCCCGTGCCGATACGAATGACCTCTGGGAAGCGTTCGAGATGCAGGTTCGCGGTGAACAATTGCAGCTTTCCTCGCAGCACACCCCCTGCATCCTGCTCGTGGTGGGCCAAGAGTTTCGCGACGAGCACAATGACCGAGTCCCACGCTTTTTTCTGCTCAGCGATACGGAGAATATGCACGCATTTGATATAGCTCAGCGTTGCGAGATCGAGCTTCTGAACGATCTCAAACGCTTCGTCCAGCTCTCCAGCATCGTAATGCAGCACCAACGCAAGCCAGTCTTGGTTGACGGCCCCATCGTCCGGCAGCGCTTCGAGAAGCTTCCGCCGCAGCTCCGCCGGTTGCTTGATCCCGAGCGCTAGGTCCACGTTGAAAGGCACGTCGTCGCCGACGAAAGCGTGGACTGCCTCGTAATCGTCACGCTCTACGGCGTTGATGAAATCAGCGATGTTGTCCTTCTTGATATCGGCGAAGAACGTCTTACCGTCCGTGAGCAGCGTCTTTTTTTGGAGGAACTGCACGATGACGACTTTAGCCAGAGCATCCGATATCGGCTTCTCGGCTCCCCTGAGGTACTCCTGCAAGCGTGTGAAATCTGCGGGCGGCAGTTCCACGTGTTGAAGCAGCGCCAACACCATGCCTTCGACGAGCTGGTCGAAGTAGCAACCGACGACGAGTCCGAACGTCTCCTGCGTCACGGCCTCCAACGCTCCGTAGCTCTCCGCCAACAGATGCATGCGGAGCTTCCGCACATTCAGCAAGCTCCGGCTCCGTGCATTCAGCCCGCCGCCATCGTTAAATTTGCCTTCGACGGAGGCGATCTCGCGCAATACACCACCCGCCAGAACTGGACGCTTCCTTTCGTCTTCTTCAGCGTGGACCTTGCCCTCAAGGAGGGCTATCTTGGCTTCGTAGTTTAGAAACCTCTCCGGATTGAAGTAAATGGCTCGCTCTACGAACGCCTCGGCTCTTCCGTGATCTCCTGCGCGCTCTAGGTGTGAGCCGTAGAGCCGATAGAGAGTGGCCTTCGGCCGTCGCTCCGACGGAAAGGTGTTCTCGTCGATGGTCGCAGGATCGGCCGCGGTTCCTAGCCGTAACTCGCGGACCACCTTCTGGACGCGGAGCAACCAGAAATCGGGATTGATCCGCTCGGCTTCCGCAAGCAGCTCGGCGTTTCGGTCGAAGTCCTCGATATCGATGTGAATTTGGGCTAAGTAGAGGAGGGCGCGGGCGTCATTCGGGTATCGTTTTGCGATCCCTTCCAGTTTCTCTCGGGCCTCGGGCACCCTTTCCATCTTTTGTAGAGCTCGCGCCTCTAGAATCTCATAGTCAAGCAACAGACTCTCATCGTTCTGACCGGCGATGATGTCTTGAGTGTTGCCCAAGACTCTCAGAACAAACTCGCCGTGTTCGCGGTCGAGTTCTTCGTCAAGCTTCTCTAGTTGCGCGCGTGTATTTTGAATGGCGTTCCGCGAATCGATGTCGAAGCCGAGCGCCGCAATCTCGTCGCTCCCTAGCGAGAGAAAGATAGGCTCCAACGTCGTGGGTGTGAAAATCTTGAAATCAATCGACGGGTTCGCACCCTTGAGTTCCGCTCTGGCGGCTTCGAGCTTGATCGTGAGTCCCGAGCCCTTTTCGTTGTAAACGAAGTTGAACTCCTTGATCGTGGAGATCTTGTCCCAACCCTTCTTCAGCTTTCCGAAGTCAGTCTTGAACTTCTCGGCCGCGTCAGCTTCCTTCTCGCTTGGGTCGACTGGAGCATAGGCTTGGTAGTAGATGCCTGCCGCGGGTCGATAGCCGTCATTCCCTTTGTCGCCTTCTCGGCCGTATGGTCGTATCTTCTGAAAATCCGGATATGCCTTCTCCATGATTTCTTCAAAAAACGTCTGGAACTCAGTTCCCGATTTTTGGTGAACCTTTAGCCAGAACTGGAGTGAGAGGAACTTTTTGTCGAGTGGTGTCATCAGTCTCTAAGTCGGTTTCTGATCTCTATCGTTGAGGGCGACACATCGAGGCCATCCGCCTCACGTGGGAGTTCGCGATGAACTCCTGGACGTCGCGCCGTACTTCCAGAGCCTGCCTGGCTTCTGGCGGTTTCAGGCCGGGACTCTTCGCCGTTGTCGGTTGGGGTTGCCAGATATGGTCGGATTATTAGTAGATTTGCACTCACAATAACTATCTTGAGCTGCTCCGTCAAGGGATGCTTGAGCATGGCCACGTGTCTGCGAGATCTCGGCTTCACCGACTGTCCAGAATACGCGTATTCATTGCTGACGTGTCGGCGTCGTGGCCGAGGAGCGTGAGCGCTTATTTGAGATGTGCGTGGAGCTTCGCGCCGAGCATGCGTTTCGGTCTCAGCTCACTCCCCCTCCACGAGCGCTTCACTGCTGGAAGAACTCGGACTAACCTCTCCACCGATAAGCGAACCGAATGAGGTGACTTGTTCTTGCGAGTAGTCGAAGGCGAGTGTTGCCGGCTTCTTCTGACCGAGTCGATTCAAGCGAGGTATTCGATAGAACGGTGGAATGTGTAACCTGACCGGATGCTGCCGGGAACTGATCAAAATCGCAGCGTGGGAAGGCATGGTGCGGATCTCCGCCGCGTGCATGAGCGGCTTGCCGACTTGCCGGCCGTGTTCGAGCGCCACATCAGGAGGGGCGTCGTAGGCGGTAGTGGCCCCGAGCCAGCGTTCGACCTGCTCGCACGTTTCCATATCGCAACCAGCAAAGAACAGCCTGTTGCTGATTGCACCGGATAGAATGGTCTTTGCCTCATTCGGCCCGTAAAGACTCGTCAACTGCGCCGTGCTTTGCAGGATGAGATTGAGGGAGCAGGATCGCTTGCGGAGTGTCGTCGCTACCGCTCCAAAGTTCGCAATCGGTCCGCCGAGGTTTCCGAACTCGTCCAAGTAGTAAAAGACTGGCAATCCCGCAGGATGCTCTAGGCAATAATCGAATAACGCCGAGTAGATCAAGCCCAAGAGTGCGCCGAATTCTCGAATGCGGTGTTCCGGTACAATCACAAAGATAGCTGTTTTACGTTGCCGAATCTGAGCGATATCGAGAGTGTGCGCGCTCGTCAAACGTACGACGGCCGGATCACTCCACATATCCACCGCAGCTCTGGCGGAACTGAGCACGTTCGCCAGCAGGCGCTCGTCCTGCGCCATCGTTGCGCGGTACTCCGCAAAGAGGCTTTCGTCCTCCAGATGGCGAGCGACAAAAGCATGCATGTCCCGATTCGCCGTTCCGAGACAATTCACCATGTGCCGCACGTTGCCGAGCGTGAGACAGCGGTCGTTCCCGACGCCGGCCAGAGCGGTCAGGCAGATAAAAAGCAGGTTGCCTGCCATGGTTGTCCAGAAGACATCCGTTCGCTCATTGCCGCTGTGCTTAGCGAGGATGGTCGCCAGCCGACGAAGGCCGTGGCTGTCCCGAAAGCGCAGCACCGGATTGAACCGGGCGCTCTCGTCAGGGTCCGTCGGCCGAATGACCTCGACTTTGTAACCCTGGCCGGCCAGGTGGCCGCTGGTGTGGCGGAACACTTCGCCGGATGGGTCGGTGATGACCAGCGAACAGTCGCGCGCCAAGAGAATGCTAGGAATGACGAACCGCGTGGTCTTGCCGCCGCCGCTGGGAGCCACGAGCAACGTATTGCGGAAGGAGTCCTCCAGAGAAAGGCGGTATTGGCCCGAGAGAGCGACTCCCTTGTTCCGGCGCGGGGAGAGGAAGGCAGCCCTCTCCCGCCGTCGCATCCATCGCGCCTCACCATGAAGTAACGGCCGCCTCGGTCGGAGGAAGGCAAGCAGGAGCAGCAGCGGCAGAGTGGCGACTACAAGCCAAGTCACGAATAGCTTCGGTTAAAGAGGAACGCAAACTAGTCTTCATGGGGAAGCATGAGGGTGAGAACTGGCGCTTGACCATCATCGTCCAGGCCAATTACCGACTTGAGCTGACTACGCCTGGGCGCCACATTCTCGACCGAGCAGTAGAACGTGAAGAGCACCTCTTGTACTTCAGAATCGGCTTTCCGGATCGCGAGCCGCAGACACACGAGAATGTCCCACAGCCGGCCCTTGATATCTTGACCGGCCAGCTCGGCCGAGGGCGTGAGCTGCACGTACTGTTGAAACGCCTCGGCGGTCATTGCGACGGGCCAGCGGAATCCTGCCTCTTTAACAAGCTGACCCAACTCTCCTTGCATCAGGTCAACAAGAACACCGTCACGAATGGCATCGGCGCGACTGTAGGAGTGAATCAGCTCGAAGTCGTCGAGCATAGAGATGTGTTATGGAATAGGGAAAGTTTCACATAATAGAGTTCTGCTATAGATCGCGCAAGCGAATCTTCCTAAGAAATATATAAAACGCTAGACGACGGCTATCGAGTACGCGCTGACACGCTCGCCTTCCGCTCCCGCGCAATGTGTGGGCGAAGTTTCGCGATGAGGCGACTCGGCTCGACGCCAAGCGCCTGTGCGACGAGAAGAAACTCAACCAAGTCGAGCTGTCGTTCACCGCTCTCGTACTTCGCCACGAAGGACTGCGGCTTACCGAGCCGCTCAGCGACGGCTGCTTGCGTGAGGTCCGCACTCTGCCGGGCCTTTCGGAGGGTACGTGCGAGCGCGTCGTATGCGTGTTGATATCCGCGGGCTTTCATCAGCCACCATCCGTGGCTGATGATCAAATCCTGATACCGGATATCCCGATTCAGGATATACTGCGGCGTGGACCGGCTGAGACGTGCGAAGCCAGCCGAGCCGAAGGGACCGACATCATGAGCGTCGCGAGTCATCGACGGTTGAAACCCGAGACGTTGAACGACCATGATGACGACTACGATGACACTCGTCGAGAACCGCAGAGTCGCGTTCTCTACGCGCTCGCCGGAGGTGTGCTTCCGGCAGGCGTTGCGGTAAGCGGCTACGTGCGGACATGGGCTTTCCTTGATGTCTTCGGCGGCACATTCCTGATTTCAGAAGTACCGCTTCGGGCGATGCTGTCGCCTTCCCTTGCGATCGCGGGCGTGATCGCGCTGCTCATCTTGTTCGGCGCCGTCCGGTATACCTGGCATGACAATGTCATCCAAGTTCTTCCCTTTCCATTCCGTGGTCAGACCGCGGCTATCACTGTCAGCAGAGTGGCGGTTGTGGCTGTCGCAGTTGGCGGCCTGGCTCTTGCCGCCGATCACCTGGCAGGAGCGCGCCTTCTTGTGCAAAGTCGCGCGGTGTTACTCGGGCTAACCTCGGTCGCCGCGTTGATTCTCGGCGTAGCGACAGCTGAATTTGCGGTCATAGCGTGGCACGGTCGTGCGCGGATCTGGGAGCCCCTGGCGATCACCGCCACCCTCTTGCTCTTTGTTGTGTTCCCATTTCTTACGGGGCGCGAAGCGGCGCTGGAAAGCGCCTGGAATCCTGATCGCGAGCTGACCCGGATAAGCCTAGAGCCAGAGAGGGGCTCGGCATACCTCCTCTTCGTCAATCACGACCTTCTCTTCTGTGTCGTTGCGAAGCCGAATTCCAACCCCGGTTGGACCAAGGTGGGGCCATTTAAGTCATACACGCCAAGCTGTTCTATAGAGCTTACGCCGTCGCCGCGGCTGTTGCGTCTCAGTTGGTCAGCTGTAAGGCAGATGTCGGGGATTTCCCGCTACGCCACTGAGCGCGATGGAGGATTGTGGTGATGTGGAGCGCAGGGGCGACCTGGGCAGGTGAGCACCACATGGCCTCGGAGTCGGCAGCAAGCGTCCGCGCCAAACTGCTCGCGAGTGTATTCGTGTTTTGCGCATTGGCGTCGGAAGCGGCCAGCTTTACGGCCACGGGTAGCATGTCAATCGCGCGAGCAGGGCACAGCGCAGTTTTGCTTGCAAACGGCCAGGTTCTGATCGTCGGTGGTTCGAACCAGAATACGGCCGAAATCTACAACCCATCTACTGGCACGTTCGGTATCGTCGCTAGCACTCTGTCGTCAACCAAGATCGAACGGGCAATTGCGCTTCGAAATGGACAGGTCCTCATCTGCGGATCTGATGGCGCTGAGCTTTTCGATCCGCAAACGGGTGCTTTCACCCCAACCGGGAGCATGTTGACTCGACGTACCGGCTTTTCGGCGACGCTGTTGCCGGACGACAGTGTGCTTTTGGCCGGAGGACTTCTTGTAGAAGGAAACACTGTGAGAGAACCGCTCGCGTCGGCAGAGATCTACGATCCAACGACTGGTTCGTTCAGGCCAACCGGCGCGATGGCGAGCGCGCGCACAGAGCACGTAGCGGTATTGTTGGCACACGGAAAGGTTCTGGTTGCTGGAGGTCTGGGGACGCCCGTTGGTAGTGTCCTAACGCTCCTCGGTACGGCTGAGCTATTTGATCCCGCCACAGGCACATTTAGTCCCACTGGCAGCATGACGATCCCGCGATGGGGCGCACGCGCATCTGGTCTGGGCGACGGCAAAGTATTGATCGTCGGCGGCGTCGAGCGGGACGGTCGGGAGAATACTCGCACTGAGATCTATGATGAGTCCACAATGAGCTTCGCAGTGACGGGTGAGATGGAGTGCCCACGCACAGGCCACACAGTGACATTGTTGCGCTCAGGGGAGGTATTAATCGTTGGCGGTCCTGATTGCTCGTTTGCCGAGTCATACAACCTTGTGAGCGGACTCTTTCAACGCGCGGCCAAATTGCTCGACGACCGTGAACTTCACACAGCGACTCTGCTGATGAACGGGAAGGTATTAGTGACGGGCGGTTCAAACGTAGGCCCGTTGGCTACCGCCGAGTTGTATGATGCTGTCCCGACTCGACGTCGGGCGGTGCGCCACTGATTGATTGCAAGACGGTCCGAATAGACTGTCTATAGCAGTGTCTATAACAG
>Ga0307511_10002134_pt1 | contig 20757 bp, 16 predicted proteins | sample 13_EM_MG_FD_200266 | JGI IMG/M metagenome (GOLD analysis project Ga0307511, IMG submission 200266) | Populus trichocarpa ectomycorrhiza microbial communities from riparian zone in the Pacific Northwest, United States - 13_EM | ecosystem: Host-associated > Plants > Roots > Unclassified | place...
TTTCTACTGCAGACCCGCAGACTATTCCCTATCTCTTCATAAACCCGCCCATTAATTAATTTCTTCCCCAACACATACATACATGCCTAGTAGCCTCGGTAGTTTTTTGGGGAAAAGGGAGATTTACACCTCTTGATGATCCTACGCATATGGTTCGAGTCCCCCAGTTAAACGCATCGTAGAATCAAACGTTGCAATGAACTTAACCCAGTCCTCGGCCTGATAGCCTTGTTGGAGGGTGGGGGTGGGGGTAGCACGTGGAAACACGGTAGAGCCGCAGGTGAACTCTTTTTTGTTATTTGATATAATGAATTTCCTTTTTTCTTTTCTCTCTGGGGTAGTAGGGGGAGGAGTTTCATATAGGATTGAGCGGTTAGATTCTAGGTATTCCATTGTATATACCCCTGAACCTACACAGCTTCCTCATCCTTGCATTATGTACAACACTGCCAGAGCCCTATGCGATAAGGCAGGCTCAACTGTAGGCAGAAAATGGAAAGTTTGGGTATAAGAGCAGAGAAGCAATTGCATGCATATCTAGGCTGTTAAAAAGAATTAATGAAACAGGGGGGTATTTTGGTATCAAAACCCTAGATAGCCTCAAAGAAGTATAGAAATTTCACCAATATCGGCAGTACCAGAAAACATCCCCAAACGGCGCCCCACAAACTCGATCTATACACATTAAAGAGACAATATATAACAAGAACAAATCACAAAAAAACCCAAACAAGCTATATATTCACCAATGTCTTCCCTCGTTCTCTATACCCACAGGCGGAAGAGCTTGTCTGCTTCTCTTCCGTACAACCTGCCAATTCTGCTCCAACACCTTCCTCTCCCACCCCAAAACCAACCCCTTTATGCCCCCACAGTACCTAAGTCGTCTCAAGTACGACACGAGCCAGCCTATCAGCATACGACTCCTCACCTCTAATTCCTTTTTCCAGCCCCAGAATGCCGGGGGGCAGTCAGAACCAGGGTCATATTCCTTGCAGACTCTAAATGTAATCGTTCCGATCGTCAGCCATCTAATTCATTGCACAAGAATATTGAGGTAAATGTACCTGAGATACCGCGGAATATCATCTACGCATACCCCATCAATCTTATGACATATAGTCCACTTCATCAACCTCTCATCATTGATCGTCCAAGCAAATACCCCCCTCCCTGCTTTCCTCGCATCATGGAGGAATTTCTTCCCAGAGGCGTTCGCGAGAGCAGCGTAGTGGAGGTTAAAAGCAACACTTGGAATTTTTAGGAATTTTCGGGCGTAGGTTATTGATGTGCCGATATGCTGCTTTGTAGTCAGTATAACGAGTTGAACCTTAAACCCGGGTTCATATGAGGGGGACTCACTGCGACCGGAAAATCCGGTAGATACCGCTCACACAGCTAAACCCGAGAATTAGCAATAGCCCACCGCTCTATCCTATTCGATTTGGTAAATACTCACAGCAATATATTTCAACGCCCAAATCCCCAGTGTTACCCGTCCCCCCCAAGTTTGCGCCCCTTCGCCCCCAACTTCCGCTAATGCCTCCGCGGTTAGCCGCATCACGTCCTCTGGATGGTTATCGAGTTTAATGTCCAGCAATAACCACAAATGTATTGCCTCAGGCTCCCTTAGATATGCCAATAGCTCCTTTAAGGTAGGCATCCTTTGCGGCGGAGACTTGATTGTCGTCAGGGAGCGGATATATTCGTAATCACAGTCTATGATCCGCTTATCAACACCAAAGCACCTGAGAAGCGTTGGATCCTGGCTTGAGTTAGCAACAAATGGTTTCAAGGCCCAGGTGGGTCAGGAATTGGGTCCGACGTACATACATGTGATAGAACAACGACATTGTCACGGGTGAGGTGGAGGTCTGCCGAAACTGGTATTAATATGTATGATTAATTACCAAAGATATAAATGACGAGTACCTGTCTCGAGAGCATGAGTCCCCGCATTCACAGCACCTATGAAGCTACGCATAGTATTTTCAGGATATTGAGCTTGAAATCTAGATAGAGTATTAGCAGCTGGTATCTTGGCCATTTCAGGCTGTAAACATACCCACGATGTGCAATGGATTGAGGGAACCTCATTTTGGAGCTCAGCGGGGTCTCGTCTGATATTTGCAATTTTGATCTTGGCCAATTAGTTCGATCACTGAAATATTGTTGGGCCATGAACATACTGAATTCTGATTTATATTCAGTGAAATTGGCGTAAGAGTCCCTAGTTGAATTGGTATATTGTCTCGGATTTTCAGCCTCAACGACCGACTGTCCATGAGTATATAAGTCTTCTTGCACAACACCGTGTAGCCCAACTTCAGACGAACACTATATGCGGGGAATTCGGGCTGTTTTAAATCCCCGATGGCTGTGATATGACTTAATCTGCAAATGCCAGATGCGCAGCTGCAGGCAAATCTAAGTCCACGTGGGGCGAGCTAGTGTGGCTTGCTGTATTTGATGTCTGGAGACACAAATTCGATATTGATGCACAGCGTGGGGCGCCTCAAGAGTTGTCTCAAAAGTAATTTATCAGCAGATGCAAATTTTTTGGTAAGAGAGCCAGATCGCGCAGGATATTGTGGATGCCACGCCACACATATTAGATGCTCTGCCTCTTCTCTTCACTCATGCCAATGCCTCCACCCCACGTTTAGAACATATGGGCTTGACACTCCGAATCCCACTCGTCGCACCAGCCCCTTCAATTCGAGTGCTGCTATATTTGCCATGAGACACGGGGTATTTAATTCTTCACTGAATCACACCAAATTTTATTCAAAATTGGTAACTGTTTTTCTGCTTAATATCTGTGCATTGTTCTAGATGCCGCAGATATAGTAGCTGGGCAGCGGCACATGCCGCAGCAGAAAAGGTTTCGTGCGAGCCCCCCTCTGCTCTCAAAAGTTCAAATGTCGTCTCAGGGTGCAACAGACCCGGCTGACGCCCAATGAGCTACAGTACATTTTGACATCCCTGCCCCCGGAAGCGAACATGTTTCAGATCATAGCCGTGTCAGTGTCGCTTTGCTGCTCAGACAAGTTTCGGCAGGGGTTTTTTGGTAATCCCCACGCAAGGTTGAAGCAATTGTTGGAGGCGCAAAACCTCAATCGGCCAGGGTTTCATACCATAGGTACCGCAGAAAAACAGTAGATGTTACACTTCGCAATCTGCAGGTCTGGAAACCGATCAGCGACTAACTTGTGGGAGATTACAGTATATCCATAGAAGTATCGGATATCATACCTGAAAGCGTTGTTAGGCTGCATACAGATTGCGATGGGAAAAGGCAAAGATGCAAACCATGGGGGTACTGCTTGTGGGATCAGAGCTACATGAGTACCAGTTAACAAACAAAAAATCCGTGCATGGTCTGATAATTGTGGTCTCAAGTTCGATTACCTACTTAATGCCTTACGCAGTATCCTAGCTAGGCTAGAAGAGATAAGATAACGATGATTTGGGTGTTTCAGGACCGATGGCCTTGATCTCTGGTGTTGCAGGTGCCGGACCTACGTCTATTCATGGCCTGTGTTGGATCTGCGGGCTCACCCGGCGATCACGATTGCGGTCTTTACGTGCATGTCTTAGATGCAGGCAAGTCGCTTAATTGCTTAGCATGCATGATGCCAGATGGGTAGGTATACCCAATGTACTCAGTACTTCAGTTATTGTCGGATCAAGTGAATAAGATACATGGCTGTATTTGAGGTTTCTCAGTTGTATCACGTTAATGTTCTACCCCCTTATGGCCGATGGGCAGTCGCATCGGCGCTCTTCAGCACTTCTCCACCATCCCAACACCTTGATACCTGGCCAACCTCCGAACAGTCGCCAATATCCTGGTCTTTCGAGTCGTTATCCCCAACTAGCTATTTTACAGCAATAAAACTTATACAATTACTAATAATAACTCTGTTCGGACCTGTCATTCCAATGTTACTACACAAATCTCAGCCCATTTTAGTTCACTGATCGAGGTAAGCTGCTACCCAAGTTCACTCCCTAGGCTGGGTTATATATGGAAATTGTACTAATAACTGTTAGGGCCATGGTTTAGAATGACATGCTATAAGCCTGTGCCCCCGAAGCTCTACATCAACCTCCACCCGGCTTTTGTTGGAGTTGTTGTTTCTTGGCATTTGTCTGCCGACGATGCAGTGAAAGAGATAAGGCGAGCAGAATGTTGCCGTCGGCGAAAGGGGGAATGGAGCAGGGGTATGAATAGGACAGCAGGTGGCAGAAGAGAGGCGGATTGCAGTAGAAATCGGTAAGCTATCCTTCTAGCCTGAGCCTTGTGGAGTTTAAGCCCCCTCCCGAAATATGCCCATGACCTTTTGTTCAGACTACACTATATTGGTTTGCCCACCTCGATACCAGATGGCTACAACTCTAATGAAGGAGACGAAATCATATCAGCGTTGGTATTCGTTCTTGAAGAGAGTTAAGAAGCCAGGCTTGAAGATGACTCAATACACATCGGACCTGTATAAGTGCATCATCCCGGCCCAGGGCCGTTTTGATATAAACCGGGAGGTATGGAGTTAGTCAGGTACAATGCAAAGAATGATATAAATAGTTCAGGAATTATTGATACATATAGCCAGTTGATACGCTTATACCACATAGGTTCAACTATATTATAAAGGAGACCGATGGGCGTGCCAGACGTGGGTCGGGAACATGCGAGTCGTGAAAGCCCGTTTGTGAGACCAACATCATCGCCCTGGCCGGAGGAGAGTACCTACCACATAAAACACATATACCTCCTTGACCAAAATACCGATGCGGCAGGATTCGTCGGCACGTTGCAGCGGGGCACTCCCGTGGAGACGATATTGGAGGACCCTTGTATGGCAACAGAACAACCACGGCCGAACAAACAGTCCAAGAAAAGTTGCCTGAATATGCATTAGGTGGTGGAACTTCAGGGTAATCTTTACCGCTGGTTGAGGGGATCCAACCAACCAGACTAGCAATCAGTGGCACATACTAATGTACCCATTCTTTTGCAAGTATACCTATTAGCCACATTTACAGTACCTTCTATCCACAAATACCCATTCCGATTAAATCGCAGATGCCAAGATCAGGTTAGAGTGGCGGGAACGAGAACACAAAGAAGGGTACTGGCAGATGTCATATGAACCTTTCAGTATGTATTCATTTAAACGAGATAAAAGGCTATTGCAAGCAACCAATACTATGTGGTTCGAGCCAGGCTTTTAATAGCCTAGTAACCACCACTAACAGCAGATTAGTTCATATTGACAAATTTATTGACAAACCGGTCCTTGGAGCATTTGTACCTCTTCATAGTGGCATGTCAAAAAACTTCATGAGAAGTGATGGGCTAGTGCGATATTTGCCCTGCTTTCAACCCGTTCCATTTTGTAGATTCTAGGGAAACCAGTGACTCCTCGGTCTGTTGTTGTTGGACGAAGGCTATGAAGCAGGGGGCCAAAAGTACATGATTGCCATCTACAAAGCTTAAGGTAGGCATATTGGTACACAGGTCTGACTCGGTCGACCGAATAGTGAGTTGCCGCGCCCCAACGCCGGCACCCAAAGTTGTAGCGTGGAAAGGCTGCGGCTGGAATAGATTCTATGGGCTTTCACCGGCAAAAGTGTGGCGTGGCATAAGAGGGTACCACAACATACTCTAGTGTGTGTATTCATAATGTTCTAACGACATACATAGAAAGCAGTCTTTGCTCAAGATAGGCTTCCCTGCGATACCTCCAGGAGGAATATATATCTTTAGATAGAGTCCTCCAGAAATAAAATCTAGAATCAACCATAGCCGGTTGTATCTCCAGTCTATTACTTTGCGCGCATATCAAGAACGCACCTGCGATTGATCAGAATGAACCGCATCTCGACAAGGACTTGAGCTGGATTTATACTGACCTGATACAGTTGCCATTCTTCATGGTTTCAAACCCATCATTGATCTCATCGAGGACCTTACGGTGGGTAATGACTGCAAAAACCAAGTTAATAAAATACGATTGAAAGAGCTCCCCATAAAGAACCTACATTCATCTACTTTCAAGTCTCCCCTCAAATAATCCTCAACTAGATCTGGAAGTTGAGTCCTCCCCTTGACACCTCCGAACGCACTTCCCTTCCATACACGACCAGTGACCAACTGGAACGCTGAGGACCAACCGCAATTGTTAAGCTAAAATTATCGATATTTCCCCACAGGATGAGGAAGGGATCGGACTTACGCCTTGTAGAAATTTCCTCCCCAGCAGCAGCGACTCCAATGATAATTGACTGTCCCCAACCCTTATGGCAAGCCTCGAGTGCTGCCCTCATCACATGAACGTTGCCTGTGCAATCAAATGTATAGTCCAACCCCCCATCCGTCATCTCAATTAAATGTTGCTGGATTGGCTTGTTAATCTTAGTCGGGTTCACGAAGTCTGTAGCCCCAAATTTCCTTCCCCATTCTTCCTTAGAGTCGTTGACATCAACAACCACAATGCGGCTTGCCCCACATTTTACTGCTCCCTGAATGACAGACAATCCGACGCATCCAGCACCGAAAACAGCGACCGTGGAGCCTCTTTCAATTTTGGCAGTGATGATAGCGGCACCATATCCAGTTGTAATACCACATCCGAGGAGGCAAGTCCTGTCCATGGGAGCCCTTGGAGTGATTGCTACCACAGAAATATCCGCCACAACGGTGAATTGAGAGAAGGTGGATGTACCCATGAAATGTAGAAGGTCTTGGCCTTTGCATTTGAAACGGGTAGTGCCATCAGGCATAACACCTTTGCCCTGAGTAGTACGAATCTGGCCACAAAGATTGGTCTATAGAAGATTAGCAGAACCCAATCCAGCGACTACTAGAGACTACCTTTCCAGACTTGCAGAACTTGCATTCCCGGCATTCCGGACTATTTAAGCATCATTAGACTCAGCATTCAGGCCTGGAATAGTAGAGGCATCTACACACGTGTATAAAGCGACAACATGGTCCCCAGGCTTGACGTTGGTAACACCCTCGCCTACAGACTCGACAATGCCCGCCCCTTCGTGCCCAAGAACAATTGGGACTGGTGGTGGGGCTGATCAGCTGAATTCCCGTCTAAGTAGCTAGGCTCTTACGTACAAGCACCCTCAGGGTCCAATCCTATACTCAGGATAATGTTAGCTTCCATCCACTTCCGAGCAGCAAGGGCCGTTTACCAGAGAGTGTGTAGGCATCTGTATGGCATATCCCGGTGTGATAAATCTCGATACGGACCTCATGTGCTTTTGGTGGAGCAACCTCAATAGTCTCAATTGAAAGCGGCTTTCCAGCTTCCCAGGCAACGGCAGCCTTGCAGGTAATTGTCTTCAAATACCAACTATTGTGAGCAACAACAACGACGACATCAGAGGGTTCAAAACATTGAGATCGAGATACTAATTACCTTGCCAACAGTAGACATGATAGTTCTCGTCGGGTTTTCAGTCGTTGCGGAGAGATGGGGGTTGACGCAATTGATGAGTACTGGTAATTAAATTGAACCAGGTTGTTTGTAATGTGAGCCTTGGGCCTCATCGCAGTTAGTCTAGTTGCAGATTCGGGAGGGGCATCTTGATAAGCAAGGATGTGTAGCCTGGATAAAGAATGTGGGGCAACCTAGTAACCGAAGAATCGGGCATACTACGGTTCTTAGATTCTAGACGCTCACTTATTCAAATGTACAACTGACCTAGTCTGAAGATATAAGTTGTAGAGTCTACTTAGAGCTATTCTAAAAAATCTATTTCTTCAAGAAAAAACAGAATAGCCCACCGCATTCATGCCTATAGCCCAGGATGAAGCTTATGCCTGCATAAGCAGTGCTACTCTTACATCAAAAACAGCACTCCCCCAATAGCCAACTGAGAAAACGCGTTGCCCACTGGTGACGAAATGGGTATCCTTGACCTTTTGGGGCTCTCCGCTTTCGCAAAACCAATACTCTAGAACCCTGCAAAAAGGAAGATATCAAGGACCCCCTACCACCACACAACCACCCCTTCCTGCAGGATTACCCCATCCCGAGTAAACTGCAACTCGTCTATACCACAAACATTTCTTCCACCCAGTGCCTAACCACCACTTTACCCTCTGCCCAGGATTTCTTCCATGGCCTCCTCACAATAATCGCCGCGTGGGAGTGTGCATCATTGTGAATCCACACAGGAAACTTGTGGAAGCCCAGCGTATCCAAATTTTGAATCATTTCAAATTGCGATTGTGTCAGGGCTAGAGTCGGGCACTCCGTTCTCTCAGGAGACGTGGCCCCGTTACTCAGTGGAAGTAATGAGTCCCCTTCTGGATTATGTGATTTGTCTAACTCGTCATCCGACAGATTACTGTTTCCCAGGAGCGCTTGGTTTTCCGTCACCCTATCATCTTCCTGACCTTCATCGTCCTCATCTGGTTCGCAAAATTGAGAGGGATGAATACTCGGCACTTGCTCATATTCAGAATCACTTGCTGGAGTAGCAAGACCAAAACTGTTCCCACTAATATTGTCAATCGATGAGGGTATGGATGTTGACTTCTTGGGAGAAGTCTGTTTAGAAGAGTTCAAAGGAGCGGGGATGCTGTTATCAATGCTCCTTTTCATGGCGCCTAGTAGCTGAGCCGAGCAAACACTCCGTAAGTTCTGCTGCCCATAATATATACTCTCTTCCATTCCGGAAGGAAGGTGCTCTGGGTCTTGCATTTGATGAATATCCTCAATGACACCCTCTACTGCCTCCTGCATCTCTTCCACAAGCATGAGGGGCAGCCTCCTGTAGTAATGGTATCCCTCCCTTTCCCCCTCTCTATTCTCATGCAGGCGAATTCTCCTCCACGATGTAAGCGTTTGAAAGAGTGAGTTGAGGAGGAATCCTATGATGACGATAGGTATAAATAGGATGTATAGCAAAACGCGAGGGAGCTTTTTCACAAATGCATGAGACGTAATGCTTATCCCGTGTCTTTGGGGCAGCCCCTCCGCTTCATCCAACAGTGAAATGGGGGTGACAGGATCAAGCACGACTGGCTCATATCCCGGAACGTAATTGGCCGAGATTGTTGAAATATCAGCGAAGGGATCATTGCGTGATATTCCAGACGTGTAGAAGCATGTCGAGCGATCATTCACAATGTTGGCATAAAGGGCCTTGTGGGGGAATTTCGACAACCCTTTGTGAAAGATTGTATCTTTATTAGCAAGGATTGAGAGTAAGGGCCTGCTGGTATTGCGGAAGTCATCAATCAGGAAGAGCTGTCGCCCAGATGCGGACAGTACACGAGCACCTAGGACGTTCCTTCTCTTTGTAAGTATGAGAGGTTGGTAAGGATAGGCATTTGGGAGGAATACCATAGATGGTTGTGCCAACCCAACAGAGGTGTACGCACTCCTAGGTGTGGTGTCGCAAAAGTTGTAAAATTCTTTCTCTGAGTTAGACTCATTATACAATAGATTTTTGAAGACTCTCGAAGCACACATACCACTGGTTGTAATTTCTCAAACCATCCGCGTGAGTAGAGCAAACCAACAGCATACCTAGACACGAGCCCCCCTACATATTTCGAACCTGCATTAGTGTTGCATCTTCAAAACCATCCATCGCCCTCCACTAATAATACTGGTCTCTCCCAACCTGGTAGATCTATAAGTCCCAATTTCGTACCCAGGTGGGGGGGCTTACCAACCTAAGGAGTATCCTACAATACTCAACTTATTGATCGTGACGCCATTCTGGGAATATTCTTCAAGGGCAGACTCAATCTCCTTGGTGACACGCTCCCCACCAGTTTCGATACCGTCATAGGTGAAATATCCGGAGTTGCGTTTGCAAATAAGATGTCGAACGTGTGGGTATCGGCTACGAAGGGCTAATGAGAGATATTCCAGATGGGTTGGATTGCCTATGGCTCTCAGTAAGTCGCTGTGCCCTGTAAAGTAGGTAAAGAGGTATATGTAGAGCACAAACCCCAGAGTCTAAATCATCATGCTTAGCCATCATTCCTGTAAATGAAAATGATCATTCAGAACTTACCCATGCACAAGTACACAAAGATGGCTTCCCTCCTCGGGGGTATCCACTGCCATGGATTTCACCTGCGACGAGCGCTGAGGCCGGCGCTGTATTATACTTATGCCTGGGTAATTTGCGGGGAGTATCGGCGTGTAGCAGCAGATGCCCAGCCACCTGAGGTCACTCAAACCTATGGAAACACTAGATATGATGCGCACCGACCAGATGGAACACCAAACACAGAATGGTTCTTAATGTAGTAAATAACAGCAAAGTGCCCGGGTGAAATGACAAAGAGCTACTTATATCTGTGTGAGCTTACATATAAGGTACCAGATCACATATAAGGTATAGTCTCGGAAATACCTACTCTCAAGTTCTTAAATAAGTAGAAGAGCGCCCTCGGAGCCTTATCAAGATAAGGTTGAAGCCCGAGAGGATCCACGTTATCCGGCTCCAACCACGCAACCCGTGGTCGTCATCCGATATGTAGCTTGCTCAGGTGGTTGAGGTGGAAATTTGTCTCCTGACCAGCCAATCGGTGCGATGGGGCTAGCTCGACCAATTGCAACTTGCAAATATCATAGTTCTAATTGGCAAATACAACTCCCCGTGATATCAAATCGATCATGAGGACTGGTCGAAACCACCTGGCCTACGAAACCCAAAATTCCTTCTTAAGGGTATATATTTTATAATTTGGCCTGAGTCTCAGTTAGAACCTCCATAAATAGACAAAGCTATGGACTGTATTTGTATATCGATGTTGAAAATTGCTGTAAGTCGGAGCCAAATTTAGTGCAAAGACTACATAGGTATGTATGTAGACTACCATAACTTTTCTTGGAAAAGAATTATTTGAGCTGGGGCAAGCAAGATTGATAGACAAACTATATGTTTCTAATATAGTTGAAAGGGGCTGGTTTATTGCTTGGAATTGCATTGCACTTTTATAGTGGAGCACTCCTGGTGGGAAAACTCGTGAAAACTTTTGACTCATGACTATAACAAAGATGTAGGTGAGCCACCCATCTATCCTCATTCGGGACCATTGTAGGAAGAGCCCACACATGTACCAGTACATCTATAAAGTTACCACAACACTAAATATATGCCTCGTCCTCGATCTATACATACAAGACTGTACTACTGTGCAGCATCAGATCGCTAGGTATCGTACTTCTAGGGAGAAGTGATACGTTATTCCTATAGTGGGTACCATAGGGTATAGGGGAGAGGTTTCAATCTTATCCATAGAAGCTTTCCTCCTGGAGCCCGATATATTAAAAAGCACATAAAGTGAGGGGTGGAAAGAATTACAGAAGAGAAACCCTAAATTCCTACCTTCACTACATTATTCCAATTCCCTGGATATCAGGATATTTATAGTTGGTTATAGTTTGCAAGAAGCCACGAATATGCAGCTCTTCTGACTAACCGCAAGCTCACCTATAGAATTTATTTGCTCGCACGATCGATAGTGCTTTCAGCAAGCATTACATAAATTTACAGAAACCCTACAAAGGAAATACAGAGCTTGGCGGGGAAGCCTCTCCATCACGATTTTAATGCACAAGCCCTGGGAAATGACACCACCAGACTATGGAACGATATCTACGTGTGGGAGTAGCACCAAGACGAGTGCTACTTATGAGAGAATATACTACCGAGTGTGGATATATCCTCGTAGGGCTCAGTATTCAGTAGTTACCCATGGTACAAGTAGATGTTATGCAGAGACCATTCATGTACACGGGTACAAGGGAAAGAGATTGCTAGCGCTGTGGACTGAGACAGCCGAATTCTGCTAGTTGAAGTCCCATATGCACTACATATGCAGTGATTTGTATAGATTTGTATGGAAACAACCCTTGTCCGCCAATAGTCGACCTCAGCCAGGCTAGCAATCTCTTTCCCTTGTACCCGTGTAGAATCGTAACCGGCACGTACGCCGGTATGTAAAGTGATTGCCTGGTTGACCCAAGACTCCCATGTGCACGAGCCTAGTAGAGATTCCCGTAGCGGAACATAGCTCAATTTAAGAACTCCGCTAACTCCCGTTTTGTTTAAGTAGTCAAGCAAATTGCCGTGGCTTGGACATGTGGTTGGTAATACGTCCAAGCCTTATTGAGTGGACATTACAATGTTCGCCAGAACCAGACTATTCGCCAGGAAAAAACTCATGACATCTATCCCAGGGTAAAAAACCTTCTAGCACATAGTCTAGAAACCTGCTTATGCATACTTCATGGTAGATGATCCTCCTTAGTTGATCTAGTCTTGTCAGGCAATCCTGCCTGCAAGCCATGGAATTCATTGTGTTACATTGTGGCTTCAGGGAAATAGCCTAAATAAAAGTATCCAATAGGCCCAGTATGGAGTAGTTTCATACCTCAAGCCTCTAGTGTGACTTTTTGGCAGCTAATGTGGTGCTACCTCATAGACCAAATTTGCAACAATCACATAAACCCCCCGGCGCTTCCAAGTTAGGGTTATTGTGCTTGTGTGGGTTGATACAGTCACCCAACAGAAACCCAAACTTTGCTGGGTGTTTTGCAACATGAGGGTAGTAACTCGAATCAGTTATATGTGCTGCCTTGCGCCCTGCAACGTCAAGTCTACCTCCGAACCTGACAGCCCCGAGGCTTAGGCTGGATTAGTGTGCACCACGGCTCGAGTTTTAGGGGGGCATAAATCGGCCAGATCTGCGAAAATCGGGCAAAAAACTCGCCCTTTAACCTATTTAGGCAATTTTATTACCCAAATAGGTCAAACTGATCTTCTGGAATTCTTCAGAACTCTATAGATCCCCAAAAAATCAGAAAAAACCTGCCCCGTGTTGCACGCTAGGCTGGATTTTCTTGGAAGATCAGAAATGAAGCACTGATCATGACAGGTTCATGAAGACAGAGCCATTATAAGTGAAGAAGTAATGAAGCAAAGGCTTAGCTAAGGTACATGGAGATCAATGGGGGTATGAGATATGAACTAATTAGGTAAGTAGTCTCCTTCCGGGGAAGGAGCAGGAGAAGAAGAGTTGGGACGGAGATCATTTGATAGTGGGAAAGCGAAAAGACTTATATTCCTTACTTCTGCCATTCACGGTGATATTTAGTCTAGCAGCGCTGAGAAAAAGGCTCACTCAGCTGGAGTTGTGTAGGGTATTTTGATATTGGTGTAACATTGGGCAATTGCCGTATCTGAGACAGCAAGGCTTCGGAAGATCACAGGATCAATTTATTTAACGTTATTTAGATAGGATGTGCCCCGCGTGCTGTGTCTCCTATGTAAGACACGACCCCACAAATACCGAGACAATATTCGAGAAGCATGCAGAAATGTCTGAGTGTTCATTGCTTTTTCGACTCCTCCTAGGGTATCGTGAAAAGTGAGTAACTGTGGCTTCTAAGAACGAGAGCGAAGAGAATTCTCCATATGAAAGTGCCTAGTGCGGTATAGTAAACCACTGAGCCCACTCTCATGTTCAGTCACTGCCCCTGGTCCCAAGAGGTATGGCTAGAAAGACAGAATAAGCATAGAAGCATCGGTTAAGATTTCCCGGTTCATGAGACACTAAAACGCCCCGCGATAAGTCCAGCCCCCCTGGTTCACGAACTGTGGACAACTTCATCCGGTGAAAGTATCGGACAAATACACAAAATTGACAGTGATCTACACGCTCCTTAACTTTCCCCTCAAGAATTTTTCCATAATTTACGCTGAATTCATCTCTCGTCTGGAGTTTACCTACCTAAATCGGCGGTCCAGTGTTGTGTTTCGGTACTTGCAGTGGTGCATCACTAAGTACATTAATAAATTGCCGGGCTACCGCTGGCGAGGTGTGGGACTTGGCAAAAGGCCAGTGGAACCGGATTGCACATTTGCAGATATGTATGCAGCTACTAACTGTACCTGGTTAGGCTTCCCATGTTGCTAGTTCCTTTTCCGGTAGTCGAGAAGCTGGCTAAACGTTAGTCCTAGGAGAGCGGCTTGTGCCAACCAGACTAGCTAAACTTCCCCCCGAGTATAGATGCATTCAGGCCGACACTCAGAAAGTTGAATCATAGAATTTTGGGGCACTAATACACCAATCTCGAATCTCGACAGGGTCACTTTTTGCTATTTGGGGACTCTCGGGGGTCCGGCCGGAGGTAGAAAAACAGACCCAGAGGCACAAGAGATGTAAGACAGCACGATCTTGGAACTGAAGCGTGCTTATTTGCTTGAAGCGCTAGCAGCGCCTGGCGACACAATCACGTTCACAGAGTGTGAACTAAGGCTGCGACCCACATGCTCTGGAAAGATTCTAGAAAAGGTACCGTTCTTTTTGACCCGGCGCTATTGCAGAAGGGGATAGGGACTCATACGAACTGCGGTCGTGCCTAGTCTGGTTGGCATAAGCCGCTAACCAGACTAGGTCGTGCCAACCAGACTAACGAACAACCAGACTACTAACGAACTGTTACGGTAGTCTCATGCCTAATGAATTGTGTCTTAAGCTTCTGTCTATGCACACTCTCCAATTGGTTTCGAGAGATTCCGCTAGCGCTGGGTCAAAAGAACCAGAAAATATGGTAGCCCCTCTCTCAGGTCATGATCGCACCGAATGTTTGAAAGAGGACATAGACTTATTCGGCCAACCAGTTTCAGCACAGGCATGCATATCTTACTTAGGTACTTAAGTAAGTACTACTCGTAATATGACTGGGTGGCTTGCCGCGTCAAGGGGGGATTTCTGTATAGGCAAGCCACCCAGCTCAGTTCACAAACGCGCCGTGAGAATATTATGAGTGGACTTGGTCTGACAGTAGTCTGGTTGGCACGTCTGACACTGGGAACGAGAACCGTCTGACAGTATACTCATAAGCGGAGAACAGACCTCTTTCCCGCTAGGACCTACCTAGTGCCCTACATGACGACACTGGAGACTAGTGGAGATATGCGCAAATCGATATTGGTTCGCCGAGGCTGAGAAGTAATGACGGTCGTTTGATAGTAGTCTATAGCAATGCTAACCTAATACCCCGCATGGCAGGATGATGATCACACGGATTAGTAGTATTATGATTTGTATATGCAGAGAGGCTGCAGAAAATCGAATGACGGTGGCTGCAGTAAGAGACTTGCGGCTGCGCTGACTTGAGAATTGAATGGGGTACAGCCTGACGTTGTTCACGACCAGAGCCCATAAATGCGCGGCGCAGTTAAAACTAAGCAGAGCAATGTCGTGATGCCAGAAAAGCGCGCAAACGCTTGTACCGTACAAAGTGATCATGGTCATGATACGCGTCGAGAATAGCAAATGCGCGCAAGGGGTAGTGAGTTCGTGACCTGACTTCGGTTCAGGCCGACTGAGCCAAAAGGGGACCGCTCACGTCCGTCTACATCAGAGTTTCATTCTTTCTCTCCCTTAAAAGTGGCAATGGACGGAGGGATGAGCTAACGGATTCTAGTCGATAGTCTCGGCACTATGTATTCGACCGGGTGGCGAACCACCGTGGGTTAGTCTGGGGGTAGTCTGGTGTCTGGGGGAGCGAACTAACCTACCTAATTTGTATGGGAAACGGAGTTCGAAATGTGGAGAAAAAGACACTGAGCTCGCAAGCTCAAGTCGCGAGAAGTAATGCGCATGCGTTTCTATTTAGGACAAATCAATGGCAAACCTGTTGTTCCAGGCTCATCTGTGACACCCCCGTGCCTGCAGCGTGCAGCAGTCTGGAAGCACGCAGAACCATCCGAGTAGGCGCTCATCCCTCTCTAAAGCGAAACACGACTGGCTGGGTCGCCTAGCCTCAAGAATCCCAGAAATCGCATCCCGAGACAAGCGGCCCTAGTAAATGAGAAGCCTGCTAGTCTGGTTGGCACAAGCCGCTCTCCTCGAGCGAAGCCTGCTCAAGTGTTGCCGAAGCGATTCGGAAGTCCCCCTCTTACACAGGCAAACGGTGGGTTTGGTTGTGCTCCATATCTATTCATATCCATGCCCTGACACTTCCTCATCCACTCCCCAAATCCATTCATCTCCATTGTTTGTCTACATTGCCATTGGTACTTTTTATGAATGGTAATTGTCTATTGGTAATTATTGACCTCATTGTTGCGATTCAGGCTCATTGAGTGTAAATCGGCTATTCGAGTCCTACAGCAGGGCATGATAATCGGGTGCATGATTATTGACGGGTTCCCCAGGCCACGAGATAAGTAAGGCTGACCCTTTGTCATCGCGGTTCGCTCGCCCATTCTTGGTTCGACCGGTTCACACTCTACCGACCCACCATATACTCAGTCCCTTACCCTCCACCCATCAACTCTTCCCCACCGACAGCAGCGCACTGGCAGGGCAACGGGCAGTTAGAGTTCATACGGCATCATCAGCACAAGGCATCCACACCGGTGGATTATCGGAGCAACGAGTGATCTCAGCCACCATTTTGGGAGACGCCCCCCGCAAGGCGACAGGACCCGTTGAAGAGGTACAACCTCATCTGGTACGGTTTATCCGACTCTTATCCTCAGACATCCTATCCACAACACAAACACTATCGATACTCACACAAACCCCATTATTTGCAGAGTACAGGCCGGCACCGGGCAACAAACCAATTCAGAGTCAAACTGGCTCGCTTTCTCGCAATGTGTATGGGAAGCAGTGGCAGCGATGCCAGCACCCAGAAGTCAAAGGCAATCGACAAACAAATTCGGTCCGATGAGAAGAGAATGGCTAGGGAAGTGAAGCTATTACTCTTAGGTAAATACTCAGTCTCGTACACACTCACACACTGCGCTAGTGTTAGAGCAAACTTTCTGATATGATGTTTCGTGACTTTTATAGGTGCCGGAGAGAGTGGTAAATCAACCATCCTGAAACAGATGAAGCTTATACACGCCTCTGGTTTCTCCAAGTCGGAGCGGGACGACTACAGAGCCATCATTTTCGGGAACCTTCTCACGTCCCTGAAGGTTATTCTGGAAGCTATGGATGGTTATGACATCGAATTTGAGGACAAGGACAATGAGGTACCATAGCATGTTCTCAGTGTAGCTTGCCAACATTCTAATATGTGGATATCCTTAGAAATACGTGACACTTATCACGATGGAACGGGAATTGGGCACATCAGAGTTCTTTCCTAAAGAGTATCTCCCAGCTTTCCGGAGTCTATGGAAGGATAGCGGTGTTCAGGACGCTGTACATCGGGGCAACGAATTCGCATTACACGACAATCTTGCATAGTAAGGATCACTATTAACGGGACCCTACTGGCCCTCACCGATCAGATGTGTCTGACCTTGTGTGTTTAGCTTCTTCGAGTGCTTAGACGACCTTTTCTCACCTCACTACATGCCAACAGATCAGGACATATTACGGTCCCGACTCAAGACAACTGGTATTACTGAAACCGTATTTGACCTGGGTGCCCTAACCTACCGGATGTTTGACGTGGGTGGACAACGATCGGAGCGGAAAAAGTGGATTCATTGCTTCGAAAATGTTACGGCTTTGCTTTTCTTGGTGGCCATCAGTGGTTATGACCAATGTTTAGTTGAGGATAAAGACGCTGTAAGAATGCTTTGCATGAGAATGATATTATGACATGGCTGACGACGGCAACAGAACCAAATGCAAGAGGCCTTGATGTTGTTTGAGAGCATTTGCAACTCTCAATGGTTCCTACAAACATCAATTATTCTCTTTTTGAATAAGGAGGATCTATTCAAGCAAAAGTTACCACTGTCCCCAGTCAGGAAATACTTCCCAGATTATAATGGCGACCCAAAGAATTTCAAACAGGCGTCAGATTTCTTTGCAGAAAATTTCAGGCGACTCAACAGGAATCCCACGAAAGTGAGTGGTTTCACCCACCAGCTGAATGCTGGAACTAACCAATGATGTACTTGTAGGACATATATGTGCATCTCACCAACGCAACTGATACCAACCTGCTCAAAATTACTATGAGTAGTGTTCAAGACATGATTCTGCAGAAGAATCTTCAAACACTTGTTTTGTAAGACATAAACTGTAATAGACATCATAGCTGTGCGAGAAACTTATATTTGGCAAATCAAGGGGCAAACGTATCTGAACCATGCAAATTAAATGCCAATACCAAGTCGAATGCCGGATTCGGGACAGTTCGTTTGTCTACGCCAACACCAACATCGGTTGTGGCTGCGTCGAACCTACACATACATTTACATCAATGCATACGACAATCACGAGATTGGATACACATTAATATGCCGTGCACGGAGTCAAAGTTTGCTGGAGCTATATTACGGCATCAAAAAAGCTATTTCCCTTTCCTTTTTTCGACCCGGGTTCTCTCGGCCTTCATCCTTACATCTCCCTCTAGGTTTTTTGATCTTTCTATTTCTTTTTTAGTTTCGGATCTTTTGGCTTACGCTTCTACGTTTGATATTGCACATAAGTTGGGAAAGCGGTGACTGCGGATGTGCAAGATTTCTTTTATCTTTTGAGGTTTGCGGATTCACTTGTTCTTTTGCTCCTTGTCTAAGTAGGGGGATTCATTGGGGGCGGTGATCATGTTTCTGTGCTATTGGGGGACTAGTCTCGGATGGCGGTGTGGCTGGCTGGCATGGCGTTACGTTAATTCCTTTTTGCAACTATCTCTTTATTCAGATCCTAGATAGGTACTTACCTCAGACTTCTCTCTTTGTTGGTTGGTGGGCAGCGGAGGAATGGGGTTTGATTAAGAGCTTCTTGTGCATATATTGCATAATATATCGACAATGCAATGAAAACAAATGAGATTAGCTGATGAGATGAAATGAGATGGGAAGTGCTTGTGCCCAGGTTTTTCCCAGCTGTAAGGCTGCTTGCATTAATATACTAAGACCTCAGCTCTTTGATTGTTATATGCAATCGGGTATGTGGAAGTTTACATACCGGACACCCGCAGACAGAAATATGTGATACTTAAGGATACCTGCATCTTTTCAGGGATGACGAGATGAGGCTAGGTTGTCGGTGCACGCCTGAGAAGGTATTTGTATCCTTTTGTCCTTTCACCCATCACTGAAACTGACAGGGGATTTATGTACCTCGCGCTGGGTACGTACCTACTGTCTGCAGCTGTCAACTCAACGACGACTTTCAATGTGGGGTTGTGTAACTACTAGAAGATTACGACATCGTATATTAATATTCCAGGCCTTGACCCTGGTGGTCAGAGGGTGGGTCATGGTGACAGCGGGAACACCAGCGGGCATACAGGTGATCATAACTTTGAAGTAAGCATTGTACCTAGTTTTTTTGATATTGGCAATTTGGGATAATCCATGCGGACCCCACATTCCTGACCCCACGAGTGCATACCCGTTGAAAGAATGTGGAGGTGGTCTGGTTCAGAATGCGAACTCGCGGGGCCGGGTCGGATTAAAAAAAAAAAAGAACCAATAAACATTCAGGATCTACTCTACCAGCGAGGGGGATCCTGGTTAGAATGGATTTGCATGAAATTGGGGGAATTGATGGTAGTTTAACCGGGTCACAGATAACCGACCGATAGGTGATAGGGTTTATAAAACACCTAGAGTTAACTAGGTGGTTTATTTTATTGGAGTCACTAACCTACAAGTAACATGTTATTGTGGGGAGAAAGTGATGAGAGATCAGTTAAAAACAAATCCGAAGTATTTGAGCAAACAAGACGCGCTAGGTACTATGAATCAAGGGATACTATAAGCGTGTAAAATGCCCTTGGTAATTGCAAATGTTCTCATGCTCAGTTAGTAGTTTGCCCTTTCTTGTTGAGACTTGTCGATTGGTGATCCTTGCCAGAAAACCCCTTGCACAAACAGGCATGACCCAAACAGTTATTTTGCTATTATGAGCACGATACTGTTTCATTACCATAAGTCTGATGTGGAAATATACTTTGGAAATTCATATTATCCTAGTTATATCAACAACCCTCCTGCTGCCTTGAGGGCTTTCAACAAACGGTTTAATCGAAGAAAAAAACGCAATGGATTTCGTCAGTACATTGGGTTGTTGTTATATAGGTGTTAGGACTCGATTAATTAGGTACGAGAAAGGACTGCATTTTTAACACACGGATTGTTGCTAAACATGACAGAGGAATTTGTTTGTCTCTTAATAGACTGGTTGAAGTTCACAGAGCACGGTTGAGCAGACATCATTGGCATTTCTCTCATGCATTACTCTTGGCCAAGTAGGGTGGCTGGTGTGTTATAGGTTTAATCAATTATCTAGCGGATTGGGTTGGTATGTACTTATGGGTTGAGGAATTTCAGTGAGTTCGGTATGCATTGGATTTGTTATTTTTATTTGTTTCCTTGTCAGGCATTTCAGGGTAAGAGATTGCGTGTACGTTTCATTCAGGTCGGAGTGCGGGAAGTGATTTGCTATGTAGTACGGACGGAGGCGAGGAAACAACCAGGCTAGGCGGAGACCTGGATAGGATGTTAACAAATGTGGGATGTGATTTAGATGGTGCGAAAGATGAGCATTTGTATAAAAACGTGCCGCCATTTTGATAGTGGATTGTAGGGCAGCATGAGTATCCAAACGGTACCATAATCTGGCTTGCATTCCAAAGGGCTACAGAGGTCCCTTCAGATTCACTTCCTACAACCGTACAGAATCTAGCTCTGAATACCGCTGATAATCAGGTCAGGTATACGGAGTACATCACGTAGAATTCACAGTTGAGGGCCTGGGGGGGGGGGGTTGTTACC
>Ga0307511_10002135_pt1 | contig 20754 bp, 24 predicted proteins | sample 13_EM_MG_FD_200266 | JGI IMG/M metagenome (GOLD analysis project Ga0307511, IMG submission 200266) | Populus trichocarpa ectomycorrhiza microbial communities from riparian zone in the Pacific Northwest, United States - 13_EM | ecosystem: Host-associated > Plants > Roots > Unclassified | place...
GCGGCATTCTCGGATTCGCCCACGCAGTATAGTTCAGTACAACCATGTATGTCTTACACCGACGGGTTGAGCCTTTACTTAAACCGACTTATAGCTATTGACCCGAGCCTACCACCATCGGTGTTAATACCAGACATTGTTCGTCGCTCGCCGGTTGCACACCTCTTCCATTTCTATACAGTTTTATGCGAAATCTCATCAATACCGAGGCAGACACCCTCGACATGGATGCTTTCGCCGCCAATCTCTCCCCCTCCTGTTTGCGCTCGGATAAAGGCGAACACTGAAGCACCCAGTATAGACGGGGTGTGCAAGGAAGTAACAATTGTGGATGCACGAGGATTGGCGAAGGAGTGCCTAAAGGTATTGGGGAGAGAACTTGGAGCTATCTAGGACGGCTCGGTGTTCTTCGATGATGTACCTGCCACTTAGTTTTGTAGTCCATGTATCTACATGTTTCAGCGGCCTGTGTTAACGACGAAGATACGTGTGTATGATAGAATGTGCACGAACCAGTTTCACTTGTGCAGTCGGCAGAAAAATGACGCTGGTTTCATAAGGTGCCCATCAGTCATTATCGCACTGCGTTCATAATCCCCCAGAATCTTTGATGTAACGACTAGGCCACGGTCGGGCGGCAGACGTTTCATGCTCCCATGTTAACGAAAACGAAGGACCCGCAACGCCATACGACCGGACCTAGAGCCCGTGGCCATGCGTGTCATGCGATGCATCCACGTAATCACCCTTAGCCCTGCCAGCTCCATCGGATGGCCGTTAGATTTGGTGCGTCGCTGAGTTGGGTCTACTATCGACCAGTTGGCGACCCAACGATCGACGACCAGCTCCTCCAGCCAGTCCATCATCAGATACAAGAAGTTGCACGGAAATGCGTCGAAGCATGACATGAACAGGGACAGCAGCCTGGCCACGACGAATTGGGATGGGAGAAGCAACAAATCCAGTTCAGCCGCCTTGCTTTCGAAAGGCTTGCAGAAGTGCAAATGTGCCCCATCGGGCCCGTCTTCTGTGGCCCCTTACATGGCTCCCTAAACCCACCTTGTAACGTCTGAATGGAATGAGGCAGAAGATGATATGCCGCGCGATGTGTAAGTTGATCAGCGGCCCAGTATTCGGCGAAACAGCAGTTCCAGTGCACGTTCTGAACGAGGCAGAGTGTAATAAGGATTGCTCATGCTTTTCTTGGATGCAGCTAGGCACGGCCAACAAGGTATTGGGACAGACCAACTGGAGATCGAGTGGGAAGACAATCAGTCAAACAGGGCTTTGTGCGCTGAACCGAACAATGGCCCAATGGAGTTAGTTCTGAATTATGGCCAGCGCAAAGTAACATGAAATGAAATCGTAGAAGGGCATAAACTCGGCACTAAACGCGGCAGCCTGGTCAATAGGAGCCTCAACTCCTTCCCAGTTCGGATCTCACAGGCTCACTGCCAGCATGTGGGTGGGACTGCCATGACTCACCCTGGTGCCAAAGCATGGTATGGTTGCAGGTGCGCAGCTTCTTTGGCGCTTTTTTGGACAGTATTTCGTAAGATAAGACGGCAAGATTCTGTCACCTGCAGTTCCCACTTCCTCGGCAGCATGTATGAAGTGGTTTCAAGTTTTATCCACAACGATGCATATTCGCGTTTTTTGAAGGCCCTGTTATAATGTCTTCGGGACACCAAGCCGAGATGAAAATACTCACCAGTTGCGAAAGCTTCATGACGCCCAGCATTTCTTGTCGTTGGATAACGCGGAAGGGTCACTGCAGCGCTCGTGACACCGCCTTCTTAGGAGGTGCGGCCATTCATGAGATACACGCGACAGATTCTAGGGTAGTAGAATAGGACGCCAGGAAGTACTCCGTGTCCACAATATCGCGCCTTTATCATCCAATCGCTGACAACTCACCTCAGCTCAAGATCGTCCCGGATATGGTGCCGCACAACAGATATGTGTCATCGGCCTGTACTTGACGCACTACCGAAATTAATTACCTTGGCCATTTCTCCGGTGCGTACGCCGATACCCCATTCCAAGAGGAGTTGGGGCGCCAAACACTGGTCGTGCGAAACGAACATCGGTCCTTGACCGGGAGGCCGTGAAGGCCCAGGCTCAAACTTACGCAGTGGAATGATTAAATGCTCGCTCGGCGGACGTCGGCTATGAAACGGTTCTGTGGCGGGACTCATTTAACAGTGGTCGAGACGCCGCCATGAAAAAGGCAGCCCGAAGGAAGAAGAATTTCCCTGGAGTCGTGTCAAAGGGTCTGTCTGGCAGCTGACCCTCTCTGATAACGCATCCACTAACCTCCATTAACATCAGTTCCCCATGCACAGCAAGTGTCGGGCGACTATGTACTCACCCTGGCACCTGTGATTGTGACTATACTGCTTGTAACTGCTGGCGACTAGTTTAGAACGTCCGTTTGTGAACATGTTTGGCGGCACACTTCCCGGAAACTGGCATGTGGACAGCTTCAGCCTCTGAACGTTGTTGTCGGTTGGCTCCAGCCACGGTTGGGAACAAGAGAACATAGCCCGAATGAAACTCCGCATAAAAAGATCGGGATGAAAAGGGGCTTGATAATCCATTGAGTCGTGGGCGATGAGTCAGGCTGCGTCTCCATCCAGAATTCACCCCCGACTGACCGTCACGACAGCATGATACAAGTATTTTGTATAACATCAAAACATCGAAAGCTTCGTGGAACAAAAGCATGATATACTACCCTCAAACTGAACACTATTTACCAACTGAACTTCGAGCTAATATCCTTGTTTAGCAGAGGGGGGAATCGCAGTGGCAGAAATCAGTTTGCATCATTATCCTGTCATGCGCACGATCAGGCCCTATACTAGTAGAAAACGCAGCTCAGAGCTAACGGAAAGTACTCACAGTTGTGACGGGGTTGGGAATTACTAGATGGTGGTGGCTTCGATGGATGCTCAATAGTATATGCTTTCCTGGATAAGTGGATTAAACATCACAGTCGTACGAAATGGGAGAAGTTGTCTACCCGTTGGGCATGTTGTAATGCTCTGTCGTTTCTCCACTTGAGGTGGGAGGAAAGCTTGTGGTGGGCTGTTGTTTGCTCGACATGACGAACTCGAGGTTGAGTACAGTCCTCGAGTCTGTGCAAGCTTTTATGCTTTCTGAGAGGGACACATGTCAGTATTTTGGATGATCGGAACGAAACTGTATACAACGAATTGAACTTACGCCTCGTTGTATGATTGTGATCGCGATCAGATCTACCATCGCATATTTAGGAAACCTAAACCGATGGGAGATAATGAAGGTATCGGTGGTGTATGAAGGTAACATGAGTAAAGTCCTGGAAACTCACCCAAAAGTAGGGTCGACACACAGCGCAACCACTCCTTATCTTTACCTCAAATTTACCAGTGGGAACTGCCACTGTCAGGGTGTTGGCAACATTTCAAAGAGCATAGACTGCATGTGACCGCTATCCGTGCTCGTTGACGCAGCGAGGGAGTACCCGTCAGCCCGATCATATCTAGAGAATAATGCGTTGAACGTTAGATTCAGCCTGTTGTGCACAGGATGCTGTGAATTGTACACGACTTCCGCACGGTTTTCATCACATTGCGGTAAGATGGGCCTGTACTAACTGCGGCTCTGGTCAAACGGAATTCCCTGCAGCCACGAAAGAGAACAGCTGAAAGTAGCAAAGAGAACAAGCCCAGTCACTAACAACTTGCAATCCCAGCTTGCTCCGCCTTAATTCTCCGTGAATCGAGTTTCATCCTACTTGAATACTAAAATACCCCCATCTATGTGGGGCAGTATAGACAAGGTTCGTGGGGGAAACCTACCTCCTACGAGAGGGTGGCTGTTCATATCATGGTCCATGGACTTCATGTACCCCAGGCAGCACGGCTCAGGCATGGACTTGGTTGATTGCCTCCGATGCGATGCGTTCGGCAGAGTTAACTTTACTGTTGCTAGCATGGTCGAATCCCAGGCAGTGCAAAAACGTGAGTAATCCATGTGCATGAAGAAATATGAAGTCAGGCACCGGCGTAGAGTTGCTCAGAGAGTACTCGATAGCAGGTGTTTTGATGAATTTGAGTCCACGGATCAGAGTGGGGAATCAAGCTCAAGGCCGATATCATCAATTCTCCGCGCCATGAGCCACGGAACCTTAGGCGATCGAGGCTATGTATTTCAGCCAACTTGACTTGGGACCCTGGGTGGAGAAGGTGCATGAACGTCCAAGGCGTATCTGATGCCGCCAATAAGGAAGTATCGTCTCCTGTCTCAAGGTGGAATTTCATAGACCTACCACGATGTCTGAAGCAAGATCAGAGAAAGAGAAAAAAAAAATGTGAGGCGAAAAAGCATATAGTTGGCAGTTGAACGTTGGGGACTTGCCGCTTATATAATACAGCTGCAGCAGGCTGGGTGTCAATTGCAACATGAATAACTTGAAACCTACCTCATGGGATGGCATAACAGCCGTTCAAATGGTGCCTTCCACAGGCAGAACCACACAAGTACTTGATACATATAGTCAATGGTACTAAGCTCCTGGTGAAAAACAATTATCAGAGGGAACTTAACTTCATTTAGAGGGCACGCCATTTGCAAGTACATGAGCGCAGCATTCTAGACAGGGGGAAGCGGTGACTGAGTTTACTGGGTGCAACATGTGCAACCTCTGCTGCTGAAGTTCACTCCACAACATTTCTACGCCACCACATCGGGAAGGAAAATAGGATGGAAGCATATACAGACGGACAATTATTAGCTGCCATTGGATGTACAAATAGGCATTGTCCCCGGACCGGATAACGTGGAGCCAATGAATGAGGTATATAAAGAGGCAAGTTGAGAGTGTGTCGAGAATATCAGTCACGAACGAACATGATATGTACTTACATCCCTGGCTCCATCAATCAGAATCAGAAATGAAGAGAAAGGAGACCGACCTACTGGAAAACAAGTTCTGTGGGCAAAACATGATTATAAACACATACCTCTATGGATCCAGCCATGTGCTCACCAGATGCACACTTATAGTGACTTCAGCCAACAAGTTGAAGGAGGCCTTGAACATGTACAGTGTAGCTTGAATTACATACTTAGCTCAGTTAGTAGTACTAGACGAGTGTGTCTGACTCAGCATAAATTGTTTTTACAAAATGTATTAGTCATCTGATTGCGACTGCTATCCATGCATTTCAAGCGCTCAGCACCCTTATGAAACGAATGAGCACGGGCCTCCACCAAAGACCCGACGGTAACCCCGAGCCTGAGCCGCAACATGAGCGTGCTTCTAAGCGCATTAAGCTCCAGAACAAGGAAACTGTATCCATGTCCGGGTCATTTCTTTCACCCGACAGAACTAACGACGGGGGCGTTGGCGAGGGGCTGGAATACTCCAAGTGTGTTATCAGTGCAGATGCTATCCGGGTTACACAGAGCAGTGACCATTTCGACGACGCGTGCGTCGGCCAAGATCCCCCCGACTCCGTTGAGGATGACGTAGACACAGAGCTCGAACCAGAGGACCACTGCACAATATGCTTACAACCCTTCCTCGACCGGACGATTATCCCTACATGCACGCACGAGTTTTGCTTCGAGTGCATCTTGATGTGGGCAGGTGTGTAATTTGTTATTTTCCATCTCTCTCTGACCTTCTTCCACTATTTCAACTTCGGACAAAACAGAACAATCCCACAGATGTCCCCTCTGCAACCGGGCATTCGACTCTTCCAATGAAAAAGGCGAACAAATGTATCTCATCCACCATATTCGCTCGAAATATGACTATCAAAAGTACTATCTCCCGCCGCGTCCCACTTCCCCTGCCCCCCTTCTTGGTTCAGGAATTGAATTAAGGGAAACGAGACCACGTCAGCACAATACAAGAAGGCAGAGAGAGAGACCGTGGGGCCGGGGGCACTCGCTTGAGCACCAAGATCGGGAACGAGCGGATGAGCAACTTGAACGAGCGATCGCGAGGAGGAGGTGGCTATATGACTGGGGGTTGTATGCAAAGGTACATCGATTTTTCTGTCCTTCCACTTTCCTTCTTACACGGATACTTATCATCCTACCGCTTTCTCAGCACGTCGCATCAAACCGGTTCACCCGCTATCGCCCCTTTCCAGCACCAGCCCAGTTCGCATCATCCCCTGATCTGATAAGCAGAATGACGGCGTGGTTGAGACGCGAGCTAAGAGTGTGGCCCAGTTTGGATGTTGAGGTGCGTGGGGATCTAGATCGTCCACTCTTCGCTAGCTGATTTACTTTGAATAGTTTCTGACGACATTTACTATCTCACTCATGAAATCAATCGATATCCGATCCGACTCAGCCGTCAAACTTCTTGCTGAATTTCTGGATATGGACCAGCCGTACGTTGAAGGTGGACGGTATGTTAATGCAGAGCATTTCGCTCATGGTAAGTATTGGTCTCTGGTCTTACCCCTTTCGTTGAAACCTTCATTATTCTGACTTAACGCTTCGATGCTTTCAAGAGATTTATTGCTACCTTCGAAGTCCATACCGGGATTTGAACACGTATGACCAAATAGTACAGGTAAGGCCATGTCATCGTATGCGGCCCCCTGTCGATGGAGGTTAACAATACTGTTTGCAGTACGACGTTCCACCCGACTTGCCCCCTCCTCACCGCGTTGAAAGAGGGAATCGATGGGCCGAATACTCTCCTCCTTACTCTCGGTCTCGGTCCCGTTCACACTCAGATCATCGACTACATAGAGACGTTGGACGGAACAGGGACAGCCCCTCAGCGTTGGACGGATGTCGTGAGAAAACTAGAACATATCCAGAGTTGACGGGTCTTCAGATGAACGGCAGTGACGCACAGGGAGTAGGAGTTCAGGCGCAAGTACCAGTCTTATTCTCGTCTCTCCTGAGCTGAGTCTGCAACGCTTACGACAGCAGACATTATCAGAGGCAGGCACAGATATTTTCAAATGGCCACGCGTCCACATCGGCAGTCCGTATCGAAGATACGGCTGATAATACCCATTTACCAAGCGGCATCCCAAATCCAGATTTGGGTCCTATGATCCATTCAACAGCGATGGAGAGAGGTGATGCCAAAGGAAAACAGAAAGAAGGGTTCACGCCAGCATTCCCAGCTGGGGATGAATTTGAAACGGGAGAGCGACTGCAAGCACGAGGAGCTGGACTGGCTGGAAAGGAAAATGAAGTTCCACTGACAAGGCCGGATGATACCAGTATTCAGGCAACCATTGCCACCGCCACTAACTCGGCCCCCTCTTCAGGGGCAGGAACGATAACTATACCTCCCTCTCATTGGGATGGACATATGTCTTTGGCAGAAAATATCCCGTCAACGGTGGATGAAAATACCTCCGTATCCAGTAGAACAAGTGTCGAGGACACAGATCCTTGTCAAATTGGAACCCAGACTGGAGATCGCACTATCCCATGTAAGTTTGATTCAGTTCCCGATGCCCGCTGCTCGTGACACTGAATGGTGTATCATGGGACAGGTGGTCCCAGATGGCATCGGCGGCGCAGACTGCGGGAGAAAGTCCAAGCCCATTTACTATCACGCCCTGTGGCGCGGCAGCGTGGCAGCATGAAAGAGCAGAGAGATGATTGTGCAACCGTTGCTGGGAGTGACAAAGACAACATAGATGTCGACGCGCCCCCATCCCTACTCGCTCGCCTCTCCGACACTTCGTTCTCCAGAGTGTCACTGTCCCTCGAGCCTTCTGTACAGTTGCGTGCTGCGTCAAACTCACACGTACACTCCCGGAGTATGATGAACGTCTCCAGGGGGTCGAACGAGAAGATTTCGTCAGCCACGGAAAACGACAAGGCGTCCCTCACTCTAGGTAGGTCGACAGCTCTGCAAATACGCACAGTATTATTGCAGAGACTAGAGGAAGAGCAACGGCAGGCTCTCCTCAGCCGTTCGTCGTCGTCTCGACACCGCCCCTTGCCCCACCTCTGAAGGAGTAGCAGATCAATGATGGGGACAGCCACGGCTTTCCAACAGTAGTTTAACTATCCTGCATTGCGTCGTTGGCAGGGTGATAGGTCTGGAGAAATTCTCGAGAGGGATCGAGCTCGAGGAGCGTGCATTCTCCTTTGCATGTTCTGCTCCCGATTGTAAACTCTGATTGGTCCAGCTAATTTTCCCCGCCATCCGTCAAGTTCTCCATACGCGAAACAGGTTACGTGGATTGACAAGCGCCCCGAGTTATGCACGTGGGTTCAATGCGCACTGACACATTACTGTACAGTACGACCACGTGTACCGATGTGACTCTACAGCCTTTATGCTTACACGCTTGCTACTATGGATTGCATGCCCGCGCTGCCTACACTTACGCAACAAGCTTCAGAAGGTCCTGCAGGGAAGAAAATAGAAGAATTCCAAAGAACTTCTTCACTACTTCTGACAGCCTATCCGACGTCAAGGAAGCACGACACATAAGCGTAAGCAATAAGCTCGCGCAAGAACGAGATCTGCCACATCTCATATCTCGCTCTAATTACCCTGCATCTCTGTCGTAGTATGTATCTCGTGTTTGACAGGTCTTCTTTCCCCCCCTCCTTGATCTTCCTGTCCATACGGAGATATCGATGCGAACGACTATCATATGCAACCATGCAAGTACGTATTCGCGTTTACACGACAGACCCGCACCTGCCCACACTCGATCGGCCTGGGATCCAGGGATGACAACGTGCACAAAGTGTACATGTCATTCCACGGGGCAATGTTGGCAGGACTACGTTATCCTTCATCATCGTGCTGGCACGACAACGTATATTTCCCGCCTTGTCTGACAAATCGCCTACACATGGGTGTAAGGTACATACTGATTACATAGTACTATCACTAATACACGGAACGTTCTACGTTTGGCAGGATCCGACCATGGGTTTAGACTAATATAGTTGCCTGAACTGGTATGAAATATCCAAAATACCGAGCCAGCCTGCAGGGTCATAAGTCCACCGATTATTCGCACTCCACGATAAACGTTTGCGAAGACTCGAGCGTCGATACCACTAGGAGCAAAAGATGTATCCCTATTCCCCTCGGTTCTCGTTGATATTATGCAGCTACACGAAGTGCACCATGATGGATAGGGTGGGAGATACGGATAGGAAAATTAGAGTATTCTAGTGTTGTACGCTTTTGTGGGTGGAAATGTACAACTAAGTGGGTGAACATCCTAATGCGCTATAGATATTGCTCCTTAAAAAAAGCTAGAGTGTGATAGAATAGGAGATAGACAGGAGAACGATTATACCTAGCTAGATATCTATGCGTGCGTTGAAAGTGATGGGGGTTAGGCGGTAGGGACTTCAATCCACAAACGAGTTTTTTGAGAAGGCGAAGAAGGGAAGGATAAGACACCGATAAAAAGCCCTGTGTAATGCGAGAGACGGAGTGACAGCAGTGACGAGGGCTTGTTCCGAATCGGCGAGGAATGCACGGGTCTGGTGTGAGGCGGGCCTATCTGGATTCTGGACTCGAGGGGACAAAATGATAGCGAAAAGAGGAAAAGAAGCAGGGGTAAGCACACATGCCACATAACCGTAAGGATAGAACAGAAGCGGATAGGAATATAGAAAACACGATTAATAGTACGTGCAAGCTCCACATGTTTATAAAAAATTTTAATGGGTCTGTGTCAATATGAAGAGTTGTATCAATATTTAGGGTGGCTGCAAGGGTAGTAAATAGTAATAGTTAGCGGGTAGGGTAGAATGACGGGTGAAACAACAGATAACGTCGCAGTCCAGAATGCAGGTTTGGACGGAACGATTAAGCAGGGCGTTGGCCAAAATAGGCGACAATGTGATAGGATAGGATTCTCAGTAGTCTTCTTCGGCAGAGGTGGGGGCACTCGTAGATTTGAATTACGTGGGCGCACGTGGTGGAGGGGGAGAGGGTGGGGTAAATGCGAGTATGGGGAAGTGCCAGGGAGCAGCCATTGGTGGGGCGTCCTCCGCCGTGCACGAGCGGAAGCGGAAACCACAATGCACATACCAGATGCGGATAACCACCTCACACTAACGCGTTACCACCGATTACTGCTTCCTCCTCCCATCCGGGGACGCATGCCGATATGTTCGTGCGTGTGATGGCGGAGTGATGGCGCGGAAGTGACTGTGGTGCTGTTCACCCCTAATAACCGAAGCGGACGTTGATGCAGTCGAAGGGTCAGCCGAATACGAATGTTGGTGCATGCTCGTGCCAACGCTGGCCACATGAGCACCACGGGAGGATATAGCAGGTGAAAGCACTGGTCCTGGAGATACTGACCGACGCTCCCCATCACTCCCATCCCTTCTGGGACTGGTCCCAAACACACTAAATGAAGAGAAGCTTTGCCTTGCTGGGCGGGATTGATACATAGAAGATCCTGGTGACGACGAAGACCCCCGCGTCCAAGCAGAAAAGTCGGGTTTGCACGTTGGCGCAAACGTGCGTGGGTCCCACTGCGGCTGAGGCTGAAGCGTAAATGGGGCTGAAATATTTGGCAAGGTAGCTCCTAATTCTGTCCCCGTGCTACCGCTAATCATACCCCGAGTGCGCCGGTGCAACTGGGAAGGTGACGAAGTAGAACCGGCCTGCAGTGGGAAGGGCAAATTTCCTGGCGTGTAAGGGTCGGTAGTAGGTGCACTGCTTCCGTGGCCATGATGGTCCGGTTGTCGTTGTCGTTGATATTGTTGGGAATTCCATGCACTGGTATTGATAGGCGGAAGAGCCCTGCTAGTATGTTGGGGTCCTGGGGACGCACCGCCTTCACCATTATCCTCCTGCGGCAAAAATTGCTTCATTGCCACAGCAGCGGCATTCGCACAGAGTGGAGTAGCGACAATGACAGGAATAGGCGGAGTCGCCAACACAGATGTATTCCCTTGGCCTGGCTCACGGGCAGAGCGTGAAAGATGTGTTGCGCGAGGCGATGAATGAGAAGGATGAGAGTGTAACTCTGTAACCGATTCCTGTGGGTTCGTGGATGCTGGACGCGATACCTCCCATTCCGGGGCAGAAGTAAGGCGGCGGTGCTGGTGCAAGGAAGAAGAGGTACTATGCCACCTAGTCCCAAAAACGCCGCTCGAATCAAGTGAGCCCCGCGATCCACTCGGTCCAGCCTCGGGGAAGACTTCCGTAGACAATGACGAGAGCGGTGGTTGTGGATGGGACGCACTAGGACTAATAATAGTTCCATGGGGGGCAAACGCGGAAGATGTCGAGGGAACTGAGATGCCTGTGTTTGGTAAGGATGCGGAGCTCATGCCCGAACTCGACGGTGTGGGCCGAGAGAGGGGCGTTGTGTCTCCCCCTCCACTACCCTGCGGTCGCCGAGCTTTTTGACGTTGGTTCTATAGGGAAGAGGTTGATAGATTAGTTAAAAAAAACAGCAGAAGGCTGAACTTCAAAGAAGCTCACCTGGAACCAAATCTATCCCAGGCGAAGAGAATGGCATATGCAACAATGAAAACAGTACAAAACAAAGAGTTAAATACGCTGCAGCCGAGGCGTCAACGGTTTGACGCACCTGGACTTTGCGGGCACTGAGCCCGATCTGTCTACCGACTTCTTCACGCATAGCAGTAGTAGGGAATCGCGACTGGAGGGCAGGCTCAGGATGGCACACGACATTCGCGAAGCAGACACACCTTCGCAAGCAGGGCATGCAGTACGGCAGATTGATGTGGAGTCGTCAGCGTGCGTGTGCGCTTCTTTTTAGGAGGCTGGTCAGTATGCTCCGACGACATCTCTGACTGGTGAAAACGTTCAGCCTCATTATCGTTGTCTGCCATACCACTGTGGGAATGAGAGGACTCAGACGAGGGTGAGGCACGTTCGGCTGCAGCCATATCTGCAGCAGTCCGCTTCGTGGGTGGTGGTCTTTTAGAAGAGCGCTTAGTATCGCTGATTACGTCTTCTTTGCTGAGAAGGGAAGAACCCTGGCTGGTGATGGAAACGGCCGGGTAGGCGAGATCGGGGACTGCGGTAATACTAGGGTCTGCTGATGGACGTGGAAGAATGGAAGGCGACTGGTCGGTGATTGAGTGAAAGGGCGAGTTTTGGGGCAGCACTGGGGCGTCGTGGAAGACAGGACGCGAGGATGCTTGACGATTGTACGGTGGTGTAGAGCACTTGGGTGAGACTGTATTAGCTGGGGGAGTGGTAGGCATGCAAGAGATGTATAACGGGTTAACCAATAAACAAGGAGGATGGGGCGACAAACGAGCGTGTTGCTGCTGCTGCTGAATGTGGTGGGTCGATCGTGGGTGTGCGTCTGCTCAGAGCATCTAGCGCACGAAGAAACTGGGCGGGTGGGATGCAGAAAAGTACAGCGGGATCAGGACCTGGGCAGGGCCAGTAGAAGGGACGGGGGCAAAGTTTGGCCAGCCGCTGTGTTGTCCCGTCAGCCCTCTTCATTAACTTCGGACAGATAATATAAGCAAACACCTGAAATATTAAGTCTGCAAAAAATACACCTCGAGAAATAGAAAGGTCTGCCGAGAGATCTTGCAAAACATTGCACCCGTGAATAGATCTAGGTGGGCTGTCACTTCCATCGCAGCTGCCCTTTAGAGCATCCTTTCAGCAAGGGAATCCCTCCTTCGACGACAAAAGCATGTGCGTTAGTGAGACAAGTTTATCCACGTTGTTGGACGCGGCTCTCGCACCTTTGTTCCCTTCCGGACCGCAGCAGATAGTTTCGAGCCAGTAACTTGAAGCTTGTCGCCAAATGGGAATTCAATGTGATCAATGACAAAAACATTACGTATTTAGATTTCCCCAGGAACCGCGTCCAAATTAGTAGAACGAAATTAAACCGTAAATATCTCATACAGCTACTGGTATGCCTATTACCCCCATTGCACAGGACCTAATGATAATGTTGGTAATACTGCAAACTATAGCATATGCGATGACAGCTTGCTCATCGCGTCAGCATTCACTGAGCTTCTCCAGGCTTCTCCTACCGAAGCAACTACGTCATATGGATTTTCGATTATTGAATTGATGCGTCGACGGAAGTTCGTCATGATCGCTTTCCTAAATTCCGCTCCTGGAAGGCGCATAAAGGCAACACACTTACATCCAGTCCAAGTTCACTCGGGACAGATATATGCCATCCCGACGGTATGGCTCAGATAGGCCCGATGCGTGACAAGTCACTTTTGCCGAATCCAGATCTTGGAAAATAACTATGGTGGATTTTCGCACATTATACGACATGAAAGGCGGGCACCGGTGACGACGTTATGTATGCTTGTGCTCATATACAGGGCCCAGAACTGTATGTACACGTTAAGACCCGATCATCATGAACGACTCCAAACAGTCCAAGCTGCAGCATAGAGCAACTCAAACCACGAGCAGCTCTAAAATTTTGTCATGTGTTGTCCGAAATGAACTTAACAAATCGAATTAATCCACTTACCTATACCCCTGAGTTACTAGCTCGCGTGAATGCCCTAAACAAAATAGGCAACTGCACCCGCCAACCCTTCAATAGTTACCCATCCAATCGGAGACCAAGTAGCTTTCTTGTGCAGTGCCAATGTGTCAGTAAACCTCTTATGTCGGCAGATGAAATGAAATGATGTTAATGGCTTTCATCTTTACGCGCCTCCGAAGAACGTCGGTGCTATCCTCCGAAGTCCTTTCGGGGAAGAAAGCACCTGAAATGTCGAAGCAACTTCACATTCAAGTCAGGCGAAACGTAAGTGGACCGGCCATTTCCGTAGAACCCGAGGCTCCGCCATGACGCCCAAGCCCAACCTTCAAACTAACTTACACAAGGTTTACTTGCACATGGCACACCCATGGCGCTTCGGCAGGGCCATCGTAATTATCTACGCCACCTGCATGTCAGTGAGTTAACATAATATCGCCATCGGGGCATGGCTTGACATAGCCGTGAACTTCGGTCGCCTTCGGGAAACTTTTTCCTACATTGTCTTTAATTCTCAGCACGGATGAGGATCGCCGTCCCATCGTTGTTGCTTGCATTATCAGCCATAGACAATGTATTTTTTGTGCTCACTTAAACAAATGCAGCCTTGTTACTGCCAAGCCCTCCGCAAACAACCCTGTCATGACATGAATAGCAAGGGTATGATAGTCTGTGTTGGTTACCTTTGAGATATTGATAGTTGCCATTTTATGAGAGCAGTGGTGCCACCTTGAACCTTTACAATATCATGTATAGGGTCCACTTTGTGTGCACGGGAACCGGTCGGATCCTTCTCCACTTACCCGGGCCGATCAAGATCAAGGGGCAACACGGGTTCCTCAAGAAAGAGGAGTTCAGACTGCTTGATCTGACCGTCGAACCTAAGTGTTCGACTGTTGGCAGCCCCGATCGTGGAATCAGGGAGGGGCCAGGGGAGAGCCGTATTCTGTAGAGTCATCGTGAATTATCATTATCACCAGGTAACTTGGCAGGCGTGTCAAGTTGCCAATGCTTGGACAGCGCTATATGTGGTTACCTGCGAAACAGAAAATTAGACGTACTGGTGGGTAACGATTCCTCACGGTATCATACGACGATAGGCATGATGTCTACTGTATGTTAAAAATCGAACATACATAGAAGTCCTTGACACGAGACAGGATGAATCTGTTCAAACACGCAACTCGGAAAGTGATCGAGGTCCATCCAGCACGCTCAAATCACGAGGTGCGGCGGTACTAGTATAAAGCGCATTAGCATGAGATAACGTTAGGGCTGCTAACTTGCATTGGCAACTTTGCACTAAACATTTAGCGCTGGGGAGTTGATGCTGGAGTCTTGACGTGAGTGCCATGCCGAACGTCGACAAACTGCCATCGGGGGTTTCGGGCAGTGGTTGGCTTACTAATCGTCCTTCAATTATGCGGTCTCCAAACCCTGAAGGCAGAGATTCCAACCTTGTCATCAGGCCGCCATCTGAAACTTACATTATTAACTTTGAACTATCCTAAATTTCTTTCTTCGGCGCATCAGATTTCCAACCAAAACTGAAACCGCGTAAGGAAACAGAACAGCGGCGGGCATGTCCTACTTTCTTCCACACCTCCCGTCTGGCTGGCACGTCGACGAAGCGATTAAGTCGGAAGAGGACCGCATTGTCGTGATTAGGTTCGGGCATGACTGGGATCCTCAATGCATGAAGATGGACGAGACATTGTACGCGGTCGCGGAGAAAGTTCAGAATTTTGCTGTGATTTATTTGGTGGATATCACCAATGTGCCAGACTTCAACAAGGTGTGTGTGATAAGCACAACCTCTCTACGTTTACTTCTACAACCCCTTCTTCTTCTCTGTCCTCTTTTCTGTCGAATGACAAAAGACAGAACTTAATGAGAATATCATTTTTGGCTTTAGATGTATGAGCTTTACGACCCCTGCACTGTCATGTTCTTCTACCGGTACGTATCCAGCTAGTGCTGACGGCGTAGCGAGACATCACGGTGCTGATGATGATCGTGCTGCAGGAACAAGCATATTATGATCGATCTCGGGACTGGTAACAATAATAAGATGTGCGTGCATCGTTACATTTTTCCCCGCTTATGTTGATCATGGTTACTATGCATCAGAAACTGGGCCATGGATAACAAACAAGAGGTCAGTGAACACCACCCAGCCGGACGGTCAAGGAAGCTGAAGGTTTCTTAGCTGATTGATATCATTGAGACTGTGTACCGCGGAGCCTCGAAGGGACGTGGTTTGGTCGTTTCTCCCAAAGGTATGCCCCGGTTCCTAATTTATCTCATGGTCCTACGTTGATGGTGATTATCGACAGATTATTCGACCCGTTACAGGTATTGATGGTTGGGCTGCACCCATCCGCGATGTCAGAAAATGAAGCATTCTACGGTTGGATTGTTTATCTTTTGATCCTTCTCGAATCTCGAATCTTTCACCATTGTAGACTATGTAATTGTATGTCACTCTGAATATGAGCACTGAGCAGTTCCTTAAAGCTGAAGCACTGGTGGCATCAGAGGGGAGGCAGAAACGGGGGAATATCTTGTATCATCCCCATGCTTTGATTTCCTACAACTTGGCCTCATTGTCTTGGTAATGCTTGGACTGTCAGAGATGACATGTTCAATGGTTCTACTTTTCCACCAGAATCGAAATTTGCATCAAGCGAGAGAGAAGCGTAAGGGTAGAGCGCGTGTGTAGTAAACCGTGTAAATACCAAGATGTGTCTAATGGGTGAGCTGAGAAGTTCCAACTTCCTCAGCCAACGCTTCCAACCTTCTCTTTGCCGCACGGATGCGGGCTGTGTTACCGTCTTGGTGTCCGATGAGGTAAGGGTGGCTGGCTGGCCACAGCAGTCATTAATTCATTGGCCAAGCTGTGTTGTTTGTACATATCAAGATCAGTATCGCTTGCGTTTCTCTGGCAGAATGAGTTTTGGGAGGCACTCCGCCACTTCCCACACTCCATCATGGCAAAATATCGTTGCATGCCTTGTCTAATCCACTGTTCCCATCCTCATCCTAGCGTGATTGGGTCCATCAAATTCCCCCTGCCCACTCTGTACACACAAGACTGCTGCGAAGTCACCCAGTTTGATGAAGACGGTCGGATGGAAGACATTGAAGAGACCATATCCGTGACGTTTGGCCGTGCGACCTTCGACCTTACTAGCTGCATGTGCAACGCGGCTTCGAATTTCAGGCCAGTGATAATGCAGAGTATTCTTGCATGAAGAAAAGGCTTTTGGAATTTCAAGTACATGATGACCCCTCTCCCTCTCCACAGGCACCGAGTCAAAGATATTGGAAAAATTATTGACTAGCCTCCACTACGTTCCCGTCAGTTGCAGGCCGTTCAGTGTTCACTTGGAGTACTCACTAGCGCTGTCAAATAACGAGAATTGAACATCATGCGCGCAAGCGGTGATACAGTGGTCTTCGTCCGGCCACTCACGAATGGACTAACATGCGATACCACACATGAAGCGACCGCGGTAAACGACTGGTATGTTTTCGATGCCTTAGCCTCGTGTTCCCCATTAACCACAGGACATGCTGTGGCCGCTGCCAGACATGCTGAGGTCGTCCATTTCTTCCCGAACAGGATTGCTATATCCCAAGTTACCGGCTATACGGTTAAGCCGCCAAGTGTGACATGTGATTCTATAGCACCTCAGAGATTCCCAATCGGATTTGTACGTCAAACATGACTTCATGATTACGCCCACACACCACATCACTAGGCTCGGGTTCAAGGACCAATCCCCAAGTCATCGGAATTTAATATCAAACATGGTGGTCCGTTTTTGCCTTGTGTTTCCTTCCTGCTGGCAAAGGCTTCAGCCTCCACCATCTTGCGGCCATTTTTTAATGCTTGATCTGTTGCTGTCATCTAGACTGCTTCTCAATGGAAAGTCCCGCAATATCAACTTTCATCTTGTTTGACGGTTAATAGATGTTTTCTGTAGCTTGGCTCTGATTGCTATGCCTGTGTAAGACTTCGGGGGGGAATGTCAACATCGATATTCGTCGTTACGGTGCTTGGGGCTTCCGCCGGAGCTCAGAATTAGATGGGCGATCAACACATGCTACATGGTACGTCGTCTGACGTTTAAATCGATTATCTTCACTGGTCCGACTTGTAAGGTATCTCTCATCAAATGGCATCACGTGCCAAATGGATGGGTCGGATATCAGGAGAAATCAGAGTGGCCTCGTTCACTGCATTCGGTGTTATCCGGGAATAATTAGAGTGTATGTGAGCGCTTTTTGCTAGCCACTCCTTTGGTTCTCACAGATACCGGTTGCTGTATTCCCTTTCTGAGTTACTTAAGGAACCCATGTCCATCATTCATAGGCAATGTTCGGGCAGCCGAGGTGGTTGATTACTCAGTGATGCACACCGACGATCACAGCAAGTTCATGAAGCGAGGGATTCTCGCGCCGATTTAAAGTAGTCCTTTGCATTTCTCGGTAGGAACGAAGGTCAAGGGTAGTGAACTTGTGCAGTTCGACAGACAGTGCATCATGTTCTGAAGTTGCCAACCGCGTGGTGAGTATCACCCTAAACGTACTATTCAGTACGGCGAATGCGGCACGTCAGGTTGCTGGTTCGATACCGCGACCCTTCAGAGTGTTCATTGGCCATTCGACCCATGAACACGCTGAAGCGTTACGTCATTCCATTTGATGTTGGTAGGAATTCGAAGTCCTTTTGGCCGACGCCATAGGAAATTAGTTGGAAGAGCGAGGATGACACCAGTTTGTGGAGAGCCATCAGCCTCGAGTGTTCGGTGATGGATCAGTGCCCCGGAGGGAAGTGTTGCAGATAGTCCTGTACTTCGCACTTCGCATTTGACAGAGGTCCCCGTCTTGATCGCGAAAAAAAATTTCCGGCGAGGGTGGTACTACGTCCAAGGGAATTTGTACCCGAGAAACCCAGAGTACCTGGAGGTGGCCGTATCGCCTTGCCTCGGCGAATTTTTATCTTCAAATTCCGAAACCCGTTGCCACAAAGAGATCTGGGGAAGTCAAGGAACAGCCCTTCGCCTTTCATTTCCCCAATTCCGGATCACACGGACCATGGCAGCCCTATACTTCGACTCGACATGATGTTCTCAAAGGCAATTTCGACTAGTAATCTGCGGAGGGATGGGGGAAAAACCCAAGTGTGACAGGAACATGGTTCCTCCCTTCATCAATTCACAATCCTTGTCTTAATTGTGCAGACCAGTATCAATGGATAACGTTGGGCGCTCACGTTTTGGCAAAACGAAGAAGTAGTTGGCCAAGTGCATACCTCTCGCATCTTCTCAGCGTACGTATGGGCTGAGTCAGCGGCTGCTAAAGCGCTAATAACCAGCTCCTCGTTTTAGTCCAGTAGTCGACTGTCAGTGCTCCCTACAGGGTTGGGACCGCATCCTCTATTGACCTATGATGCAAAGGTGTGTTACAATCTCCAACAGCTCATCTGGCAGACACGGCTGAGATGTGTTATGCCTCGAGTACCCAGCGAGCTTATCGAGGCACGATATCGATCGTCACGGATATGTATTTAGTTGGCCAAGGTGGCAAGGAGCTGGTCACACATTGGATCGGGCGTGGGCTGCCATTAATCAGACGCAGAAGAAGGTGGACCCCTTGGACCGATTCAAACAATACAGCAGTGACGGACCGTTCGAAGTTGCGAAAATGACGGGACTCGCTATAAAGATGCAGCCGAGATTTTAACAAGATCGTGATTCATTCCTGGTGAGTGGAGCTTCTGTTGGATTTCTTTCCCTTGCTTACTTCCACTGTCATAGCGATCGTATGGGACCAGCCAAGTATGTGGCAACGGACTGGGCAGGGAACCGCATTGTAGTGGCCTTGAACTTAATTGTGAAGACATTATGATAACCTGCCATTTGGTGGGGTTTCACGTGATCGACCATACTGGTGTCTGATCGAACAAGGTATGTGGGTACTTGACTTTTGTTACTGCAACTGCGCAACCTTGTACAAGTAAGTGGGCCCTGAGTAACTGATTTTATCCATTGGCCTGACACTAATTTCTCTTTATCCTATGCATTAGGGAAAGTAACTTCAGTTTTGTCAGCCAACCCATCACCCTGCCAGCAATGGACACGTTCATCGCAAATACTGCGCCATGGCTTGTACACAACGACGACCTCTATCCACAACCACCCACCTTTCGATGACATGAACTAATTTCATGTTGTACCACGATACATTTGATCGTCGTGTCAATTCTCAACGAGGCTTGGCACACCCATCGTCCTTACCATGCTCACTACTTTCCTTTCCGTATAAAGAGCGATGTGTTGCTACTAAGGCCAGTGCCCAACACCAATCAACGATGTTTACAGAGAACTACGTTGAACAGTCATCCAACCACGGCGACAGTGTTCCCCCGTACTCCAACCCTCGCTGTTCCCATCACAACAATCATATTGCCAACCTCAGGGATATATCGTTGTGCAGAAACTGCAACATGGCTTACGACTACAGTGATATGCACTACAACGGTACCGGTTCGTATGTCACCATTATTTTCACGTCATTATTATGCTCCTCACGCAGCAGTATAGTCAATCAGCCACACTTGCAAATGCCCTGGGAGAAAATGCACAGGAACAAAATAATCATGTTGATGTGAGTGCCCACGAATCAGTCAGTGCGTGTCAACTCCATGCCTAACGCCAGAATAGTAATATGTCGTTGGCCCCAGTCGAAGGCATAATGGGATTCGGGGTAATCTGACGCGAGTTCTGTTCCGGTTGTATCGCATGTTTCGATCTGCATTTTGGACCATAAATCGTTTTAGTTTACTAAGTCTTGCACTGGCTGTGTTGATTTGTGTGACATACTGATTTACTTTATTATAATGCGACTTTACTGCCAACTCTGCACTATCACATCAGATTATTGGTGCTACAGATACATCGATATCCGTGTAGTTCATGACCAGTGTTGAATAGGAGTCAGTGCGGAAGGAGTTTATGTCTGGTCGCCGTATCATGGATCCATGATTTAGAGCTCGGATATGACCAAACGGCGATGTAAATCCATTCGGATGCGTCATTGAAGGTCATTTTCAACGCGGACGCTGTGATTTTTAATTAATTTAACACAGTCACGATGTCTGAAAAGGTCGATAGAATGAAAAGAGGTGGCTGGTGTCTTGCAGGAATGAGCCAGGTCCAGCCAAACTAGGATTTAAGACGACAATAGTCATCACAGATGTGCG
>Ga0307511_10002136_pt1 | contig 20751 bp, 17 predicted proteins | sample 13_EM_MG_FD_200266 | JGI IMG/M metagenome (GOLD analysis project Ga0307511, IMG submission 200266) | Populus trichocarpa ectomycorrhiza microbial communities from riparian zone in the Pacific Northwest, United States - 13_EM | ecosystem: Host-associated > Plants > Roots > Unclassified | place...
TTTTGAGTTTTCCCAAGCCCAAAAGAAGAAAAATCTAAACAAATCATTAAATAATAAGAGAAATAAAAGAGGGAGAAGACATACTTGTGTGTGGAACAGAAGAAAAGAGAATGGGTTGAGGAGAGAAGGAGAGAGAGAAGAGAAAGAAAGATAAAGATTTGGGAGGAGAAGAAAAGAAGCTACAAGGGAAGAAAGAAGAAGAGATGTGTCTGTCTATTCTGATTTTAGAGATTCTGGTCTTTAATTTAGAGTTTTTTTAAATATTAACATTTTTAATTTTTCTGTCGGTGTATTTGTTTGTAATCGTCTGTAAAGTCTAATTGAAAATTTTGATTTAATTTATAAAATTTCATAAACCCATAAACTATCACCGATGCCTTTACTGATGGTAAATTAAAAATTAATATTTTAATTCTTCTGCTTGCAATTATGTCTGTCAAGTCTAATTGAAATTTTCAATTTAATCCAAAATTTTTAGAAACCCACCAACTATCACCGCCTACTTTTCAGTCTCTTAGTGATTTTATCTGCAAAGAACAATAATAAACAATGCAAGTGAAAAGTGAACAGTACCTTAACTCTCAGAAAAATACCGACATACGTTAACCATCGGTGATCCCGTATGCACTGAATAATAAGAAACAGTGCAAGTGTTAAGTGAATTATACCTTAACTCTTGGGAAAATACCGATAAATATTTGTTATCGGTGACCCTATATGCATTGAACACAATGAACAATGCAATTGAGAGGTGAAAAGCTCCAATACTCTCAAGAATATACTGGTGACCTTAATTCATCGATGTGTCTATTAGTGTTTTCTAGGGTCGTTGGTATTTCCATTGATAAAAAACAATTTATGTTGCCAGATTGTATTTGTATTCCTTATATATCCATCCTACGTATACTTAAAATCACAACAGCACACGACACAATAACATCACTTCTTTGTAGAATAATAAAATCACATAAAATAAATGTTTCATTGTAATTTAATAATAAATATTGTCATTACATTAAAGTTAATTTCATCTAGAAATATTACATTATAGTTTATAGCATTACACATTTGTGTTGTGCAAACTTATCAAAATTGTTTTCTTCTTCAATTTCATCATCGTTATATCCATCACTATCTTCTACGTTGATTTCGTCGCTATCATTATCTTCGCTTACTTTTGTACTCAATAATAATGAACACTGCAAGTGTTAAATGAATTGTACCTTAACTCTCAAAAAAATACCAATAAATATTTGTTGTCGGTAACCTCGCATGCATTAAATACAATGAACAATGCAATTGAGAGGGAAAAAGCTCCAATGCTCTCAGGAATATACCAACGACCTTAATTCATCGGCGTGTTTGTTTGTATTTTCTAGGGTCGTCGGTATTTCCATTGGTGAAAAACAATTTATGTTGCCAAATTGTATTTGTATTCCTTATGTATCCATCTTGTAAATACTTAAAATCATAGCAGCACACACAAGTGACACAACACAATAACACCACTTCTTTGTATAATAATAAAATCACATAAAATAAATGTTTCATTGTGATTTAATAATAAATAAATGTCATTGTCATTACATTAAAGTTAATTTCGTTCAAAAATATTACATTATAGTTTATGGCATTACATATTCATGTTGTGTAAACTAATCAACATTGTTTTCTTCTTCAATTTCATCATTGTCATATCTATCACAATCTTCTACATTAATGTCGTCTTTATCATCATCTTCACTTACTTGTGTATGTTTGTTGATTCTTAAAATATTATTTAACTCATAAATATCAATATCAACAAAAGTAATCTCAACTATATAAAATTGAATTTTCTTCTAAATGAACAAAATGTCTTTTTTTTTTTGGGATAGCTAAGTACATCACTTCACAAAACACAAACCCAGAAAAGCAAAACCAAACAACATCAACGCAACCCTCTATAAATAAATGAAAAATCAACCAAAACCATGTATCCTGATAAAAAAAACATAGTTGCAGCCACACGAATACAGAGCAGACATGACAAAACTCCCAACGTATCAAGATTCGAAGCCCCTAGAAAAACCACAGACCAAATACCAGGCCCTTGTCCTAAACAGTCCAGTTATTTTTTAAGTAAACCTGGGCTAACCCATTTATCTAAAACCTCGAAAGAAATCAAAACAGAAGAGCAAATCATAAAGAAATCATAGTAATTGGGGTTTTTTAGATAAAAGAAACTCATAGTAAAAAAAGAATGGAGAGAACATAAGCAGAGAGCGTAAAATAAAGGCTTAGCTCTTCAAATCATCTCCGACAAAACCATCTCTCGCTAAGCCAATCCATACCTCAGAAGCGCCTCACTCCTCTCCTATATCGTCTATCTGTTCTGTGATTTCTTTTATCTTCTTTGTAGATTTGTTCTCTCTGAGCGCGCTCTCTCTGGTGAAAAGAAGGAGAGGACAAGAGCGAAAATAAACTTGGCAGATATTGATCCACGTTTCCATGAACAGAAATAAAAAAAAATAAAAAACTGAAAACACCCTTCTCTAAATATAAATATAGTTATTAAACCCAATCCAAAAACTGATTTAATAAAAAAAAAACCAAATTTTAGATTACATGGAATAACTCGAAAATATAAAAATAAATAAATAATTTACTATAAATCACTCTAATATCCTCTCAGGATCAAGAAAAATAAATAATATAAGTCTCTTTCACTAATTCACTTTACTAAAAAAAAAATTAAAAAACAACATGCAGTGCTACAACATTGAAGCATTACAATTGGAAGCACACAAAAGTGGTGTTCATAATACCAGTATTTTTTAGTGTAAGATCAAGCATACAAATACATAGTACTATAACATGATGCATACAAATACATTTGTCTTTGAAAACTTTTATACATCAACTTGGATCTGTTGTTCTTGCTGTCACTGTGATACCTGAAGAAAAACCTATTGTTTTTGTTAATGAACAAATGCAATACATCCTCTCTTTGATTTGTTTCCTTGAGAAACAATAGTATATTAACCCAAAGTTCTATTATGTAGAACAATATCCTCTTCTCAATTTGGCCTAGAAATTCATCTAAATAATTAACTAGTTAGCAAAAAACACAATATACCCACGATCATGTGTACTGTAGTGTTTTCATAGATCCCCATACAATGTGTACTGTAAAGATTTTGATACAGACTATTTCTAAAAGGTTATGCAGACAATAAACCCTCAAACTTTTCATTGCCAGGAAAAGTTCCTCAACGCCTATTTTTGATAATGCAGGCTGTCATATGATCAATCTTCATAGTAAAAAATGTGACTATTGCCATTATTCAAAAATAAAAAGAACAATTGATTGATTAATGGCACCACATCAAACAAATGGTGCCTACGATCTTGATAAGGGCTAATAAATTTGTGGTTTATATGCTTGGAAATTAAACAAGTGCAACAGAAAAAAATTCCTATTATGAAGAATAAAGGGAGAAGAAAGTCAATGACCCCCCTCTTTGTGGCTATGGTTGCTAAGATTTTCCCAAGTAAATCGATCTTTTCTTTGATTGCTAGTTGGAAGGTATTATAGAATGTACTTATATAGAAAATATTGTATAGGAAATATTGTCTACATACTCTTGTGTGGTAACCTCCACCATTGCTATTGTATATTGCCCTACACATATATATAAAAAGGTTTGCTAACCATTAGGTTAAGCCTCCCAATTATTCTCAACTTGGTATCTGAGCCTGCTGCCGTCAGAACTCTTTTCTCCCTTCCTCCCTTTGCAGCCGACCCTCTCTTTACTTTCTCTACATGGATTCTACTGCTCCGCCGACTTCTCCCTCTCCACCGGTGGTGCAGCACAGCCAGCCAGCCATCCCCAGGTTGCTGCCGCTGGTGCCTTTTCTCCCCCACAGCAGCCTCCACTTGCAGAGCTTGTCTCTGATTCTTCCTCTCAAGTCCCTGTCGTTCCTTTACCTCTCATGGGAACCCACACTACAACTATTGTTCCTTTAGCGAACACTCACCAAGTTGTTTCGCTAAAACTTACGAACACAAATTATCTCTATTGGAGAATGCAGATGAAGCCATATCTCCTTGGTCAATGTGTTTTTCACTTCGTTGATGGCTCAGTGCCGTGTCCTCCATCTTATATTTTTGACAGCTCTGCTGGTTCTTCCTCTACCATCGGCCCTTCCTTTCTTCGTTGGAAGCAACAGGATCAGCTTATTTTGAGTGCTTTGCTCTCCTCTCTCTCTGTGGATGTGTTGCATCTTGTGGTCGATTGCTCTACCTCGCATTGTGTTTGGCGCACTCTTGAGAAAGCGCTTGCCTCTCCGTCTAATTCTCGCATCATGCAACTTCATGGCTCATTTCAAGACCTTCGGCGAGGTGACTCATCAGTTAGTCTATACATGCAGCAAGCAAAATCGTTATTTGACGAATTGGCTGCTGCTGGTCGCCCCATGTCTCTTGAAGATTTCAATCTTTATGTGTTTCGTGGCCTTCGTGGCGAGTTCAAAGACTTGGTAACAAGTCTCATAACCAAGGCAGAACCACTATCCTACACTGATCTTCACAGCCACCTTCTTACCCATGAATTTCTGCATAAAAACTCTTACCATTCCATGGTTGTTGCTCCCTCTCTACTGTCTTTTTCTTCTCTGCTGCAGCAGCCACTCTGCTGCCAACACCACAGTTTTCTGCACACCATACTATGTCTCATCACAACCCCAACTTCAGCCGCAACAGGGGTTGCTCTAGAGGTAATTGGCATCCCCACAGCAACCGTTCCACTCCCCAGAATAGGGGCCAATCTGCTGCAGATTGGCGGCCAAACCACTGGCAGCAGATCAGGCGCAATTCTGGTGCTGGGCAGTGGTCTGGACAGTAGCATGTACGTTGCCAATTGTGCTCCGGTTTTGGGCACACAACTCCTCATTGTTCCCAGTTTCGTAGCAGCACTCAGCAGCCCTCTACTCATCTTATTGTTGGGAATATTTCTGCTGCGACTTGGTTCCCCGACACCGGCACAAATCAACACGTCACACTTGATCTTGGAACTCTGACCGATTCTGCACCCTATCTTGGTAATGATTATTTGCATGTTGGTGAGGGTAAGGGTCTTGACATATCCCATATTGGACATACTAAATTACATTCCCCAAAACGCATGTTTACATTATCTAATGTTCTCCATGTGCCTCACATTACCAAACCATTGTTATATGTTCAAAAATTCTGTCGTGATAATTATGTTTATTTTGAATTTCACGCTTCTATATTTTATGTGAAGGATCTCATCACCAAGGAAGTTCTCATTTCCGATCAGAGTCATGATGGTCTTTATGTCCTCTCCGAGTCTTCTACCATGTCAGTTTCTCAAGCTTTTTGGTCTCCTTGCATCTCTGCGACTGTCGACCTGTGGCATCGTTGTTTAGGTCATCCAACCCCTCGCATTTTCAATTTGTTAGTTTCCAGTAATAAAATTGTATGTGCTTCTAGACGTTCTCTTACTCAGTGTCAAGCTTGTCCTTTAGGAAAGTCGTCTCGTTTGTCATTACGACTTACGGGTCACAAAACTTCTGCCCCACTTGAATTAATTTTTAGTGATGTTTAGGGTCCTGCCCCTATGTTTTCTTCTGATGGCTTCCGCTATTTTGTTATTTTTGTCGATGCGCATACCAAACATATATGGTATTATCCGCTTATTGTGAAATCTGATTTTTTTTCACTTTTCAACGTTTTCAAACACTTGTTGAGCGTCAATTTTCCCTTAAAATTAAATCTGTTCAAACTAATTAGGGCGGTGAATATCGTAAATTAAATAAATTTTTTCAGACCATTGGTATTCATCATCGGTTAATTTGTCCTCATACTCATGAACAAAATAGCACTGTTGAACGTCGTCATCGACATATTGTCGAAACTGGCCTCACCCTTTTAGGCCAGTGTAGTGCACCATTGCGATTTTGGAACTATGCTTTTGAATCATCGGTATACCTTATTAATCGCATGCCTACTCTTGTTCTCCAAAATAAATCTCCGTTTGAGTGTCTATTTCATCGCCCTCCTGATTATAACTTCCTACGTACTTTTGGGTGTCTTTGTTTCCTCTTTTTGCGTCCATATCATGCTCACAAATTAGATTTCTGGTCTTCTCCTTGTGTGTTTTTAGGTTATAGCTCATCTCATCTTGGTTATCGTTGTCTTGATTTAGAATCTCATCGTATTTATGTCTCCCGTCATGTTCATTTTCATGAAACTGTCTTTCCTTTTGAGAAGTCTGAACAGGTAACATCCTCACCGGTACCTCCCACACCACCTACCTATCTTTCATCCTTGAACCATCCTCCATGTTTTCCGCCTACTACTCCCCAACCTGCTCCTCCAAATAATCCAATTCTGCCCTTTGCCGCACCCCACCAGACCATCCCTTTAACCATAGCTTCTGCCACCCCTTCATCCCCATTCCACACTGTCATACTATCACCATATGCTTATCTTTCCAATGATTATTGTGCAGGAACAGGTTCTCCATCATCAGATGCACATGTTCTCTAGTTTGTTGTAGCAGAGCAGCCAGGTTCTGCTGTAGAACATCCAAGCTCTATTATAGAATGTACTTATATAGGAAATATTGTCTACATACTCTTGTGTGGTAACCTCCACCATTGCTATTGTATATTTCCCTACACATATATATAGAAAGGGTTGGCTAACCATTAGGTTAAGCCTCCAAATTATTCTCAACTGAAGGAATTGGAAAGAAGAAATGAGGAACATGAGAAGAAGAGGAAAGGGTCAGGATTTGTATCCCTAAAACAAAACAAGATCGTTTTGTTAATTAAAAAAATACATGTCAAGTCTCTCCCTGTTGCAAGATCAACTAGACTCATCCGGGTCAAATGCAGCTCCAGTTTTTACCATAGTTAAATCAGGTCGACTGGGTTCGAGTTAACCCATAAGGCGGAGTTTTATTACTAATGCTCCCATACCGCTTACCACTTTCCATTCAACACATTTAAAGGCATAATTGTCACTAAAGTATTAAAATCCTCAGTTAAATCATTTACAGTACACAAGGTAGTGACTCAGTACTTTTAGTTTTTTTCTTAATTAATAATAATAATAATAATAATTCAAAATAGTGTTTGTAGTTGTATTATTTAAAGTTATTTAATAGAACTCTAGCTTGACTAGTGCAAGGGATCATTATTGCTAAAATTACGACTCAACTCATAAAATTTAGTCGTATAATTTATGATTTTACGAGTCAATATCTATCTAATATGTAAAATCAAACTAGAAACTCGAAAACCAGTAAAATCATACTTAACTTGTGCAAAATCGGTAAACTCGGTCTGATTTTACGAGTTTACTAAATTTGTGATATAAACCAAGTTGGATCCAAATTTAGCCTTAAAATGTCTGTTGACCAGTGTTACAATATTGAACATATCTTTCAAACCGTACATTGGATAAAGCTGAAATTTTATAGGGAAATATTAGACACGTGAAAATATATTATGGTAATTTTCAGATCAAATGGAGTGTAGGAACATAATATTTCAGAGGTTCAAAGCTAGTAGATGAATATTGTTAAATATGTCAAACTAGATCTTCATGTATTGTTTGAGACATATCTGAAGCTATTAATAGAATTTTATTACGATTAAAGTTGGGCTGAAAACTAAACATCTAAAACTTTTCACACATATATTGTAGACCCAGTAATTCATCCAGATGAGAGAGAACGACATGTTTGAAATCAGGACTCAAATCTGACAAGAATATGCGAAAATTGAAGATTCGAGCTACATGGAGGAATTTTAACATGAAGACTTTTTTCATTATTCTATTTTATTTATTTATTTATTTAATTTTAAATAATTATTTTGAATTTAAATTTTTTTCTAGCTTATTAGACATTGTTTAGGGGTTTATTTGATTATTGAATTTATGTTAGTTAATTATTAGTTTAGGTTCATTAATTTTCAATCCAAAAAGGGACCATTAGGTTCATGTTTATTTCATACCTTTCAGTAATTCCTCTATATTAAGAAGTTTTATTCTAAAACTTTTTATTTCTTAATATTATTAATTTATTGATTTATACTATCTATTTATCTCATTTTATTTAGATCACTTATTAATTATAATATTGTTGACTCACTTTATCATATTTTAATATAATTTATTTTTTTAGTTGGAATTGTCACTATATAATTAATTAAAAAATTATTTATAAATTTATTATCTGAATTTATATTATATTTTTAAATATTAAAAAAACTATTTTTAACCCCCTTGGAAGGTACCATAAAAAAAATTGAATCAATTAAAGGGATAAAATTCGTGACATTATTTTATTTTTATTTTGCCGAAAAGAAAAAGAAAACCTAGAACTTGCCTCGGCTTACCATTCCTCTTTCAGTTTCCTAATCAACCCTTTATATTTATACTCTCATTTTCTCTGGTAATAATTTATCATACCAGGCAAGGATGTTTATGACCAGGATGTTGTCACGCCTTTCGAGGAGCGTGGGCCGACGCTCTCTGGTTCTACACTCGCCGTCTCCGTCCCATAATCACCACCTCTTGCCGATCCTCTCTCATCAGTTTCACTCTCTTGTTCATGAGTATGGATATCCTGACAAGGTGCGTTCCTTTTTTACTAATCAATTTTCACCTCAGGGTTCTCGCTAGGGTTTAAGGATTTGACTCTTAATATTTTCCTTTTTCTCCTTGGGTTTTTCTTTTCGTGTCTGATTTCCTTTTAGGTTTTTGCTAGGGTTTAAGGATCTGACGTCAGAATTTGGTTTTTTATGGGTTGTTCTTTCTTAGTTTTTATTTTTTATTTTCTAGGGTTTAAGGTTTTTGATTCAAATTACTCAGAATTGATTTCATGGTAATTTTTTGCTAGGGTTTAAGGATCTGACGTCAGAATTAGGGTTTATATGGGTTCCTTCTTTTTTTTTCCCCCTAGGGTTTAAGGATTTTGACTCAAATTACTCAGAATTTGGCATCATGTCTGAATTCATGGTTATCCTAGGGTTTAAGGATTTTGACTCAAATCACTCAGAATTTGGCATCATGTCTGAATTCATGGTTATCCTAGGGTTTAAGGATTTTGACTCAAATCACTCAGAATTTGGCATCATGTCTGATTTCATGGTTTTCCTAGGGTTTAAGGATTTTGACTCAAAACACTCAGAATTTGGCATCATGTCTGATTTCATGGTTATCCTAGGATGAGGATTTTATTTGTGCATTTTGGTTTTTGTTATTCATGGGTTGGGTTTTGCTAAGGTTTAGGAAATTTCAAATTTTATGACTTGAAGTTGAGATTGAGATAGCAGTACACCATTATTTAATTTTGAAATCATTACATGACCAATGTTCACTTGTTGCCTTTTGCTTCAAATTTGCAAGTTCTAATAGTTTACTGAGAGATCAAGTAAAATCTAATTGCCTTTCTACTATCATTTGGGGGTTTTAATCAAGAGTTTTTATTCTTATTTCATTTATGTTGTTGAATTAATTGAACTAACCTTGAATTAAAACATCTGATTACGTTGTCCATAACATGCAATAAGTTATGTGTGGGTATCGTAGTGGGTATTGTCAGTGCCATTTAAATTTTTTGGGCTCAGCTTATGGAGGGGAGCAGTCTGGAGTTACTATCCAACATTGTCAATGTTGGAGTTTGTTTTTTCTATGTTGAAATATCGTTCCTTTTATGATTGTTGTTTTATGACTTCTAATTAGTGTGCACATGTGTGTTAGTTCCTCTAATCTATTTAAGTGTCCACTAATATTTCTTTCATAATACAAATAGTTGGATTTGACTTTCAGTCATTTCAAAGTACTTCGGGTTTTTTAATATTTGATTGCTTCTTGACTAGTTTGAAATCCCCTTTTTAATTTTTCTCCAGTGTTTTAATGTTTTATAACTTGCATGTCCTATTTCAGTGTATTACAAGGAAGGTGTGTCTGTTTCATCATTCAGCACTAAACTCCCCTCCTTTTCAAAATTTTGGGTTCACTTCATCTGCATCTCCTGAGCCTACTGAAAAGGAGCAGGGGAGTGCTGTAGACTCCAACTGTGATCCCACAAATGCAGAGTCAGGAAAAACAAATGGAAGTGCAGACCTTTCTGATAAGACAGAAGATTCAGTTTTGCATGAGACCAAAGAGTCAGGTTTCAACTCAGAGTCCCAACAAACCATATCCCAATCTGTTAAAAGGAGGAGAGTTACTAAACGAACTGCCTATTCTGATTCAGATTCTGAGGCTGGGAGTGATCTATCTATGGATGATTTGGTAAAGCTTGTGGCGGAGAAGGAGGAACTCCTGGAGGCAAAGCATAAGGAGATTGAGACAATGCAAGATAAAGTTCTCCGCGCATATGCTGAAATGGAAAATGTCAAGGAAAGAACAAAACGTGAAGCAGAGAACTCTAAAAAGTTTGCCATACAGGTCAGCTTCACCTAATGACGGCATGCTTTTCTTCCTTCCTGTCATTCTTTTTTTGTTGGAAATGTGGATTCATTAATTATCTTTTTGGTTATTCTTGTATCTGGAATTTTAACTGAATGTGTTCTCAAAATATGTGCCTCAGAATTTTGCAAAGAGCCTACTTGATGTTGCAGACAATTTGGGAAGAGCTTCATCAGTTGTCAAAGGCAATTTCTCAAAAATCGATGTTTCTAATGACACTGCCCAGGTAGTGCCACTCCTTAAGACGCTTTTGGAAGGAGTTGAAATGACTGAGAAACAGCTTGGAGAGGTATCATTTCTTGTTACATCATCAGCCATCACCTCACCTCACCTCACCTCACAGCCTTCTCTTTATGCATACATTTTGCATTGGTATTAAATCATTGCTCAAACAACCATGTGATGTTTTGGATTTCAGGTATTTAAGAAGTATGGAATAGAGAAATTTGATCCAACAAATGAGCCATTTGATCCACATAGGCATAATGCAATATTCCAGGTTCCAGATGCTTCTAAGCCTCCAGGGACAGTAGCTGCTGTTCTCAAGGTATTCATTGAATATAATCAAGCTCTTTTATTGATTAACCATATAGCTCACTGTTGCAAACCATTTGATTGAAATTATTGTTGATACAGTTTCTTTATTTTTCATCAACTGGAAAACAATATTTAGTTATTGATATGTGATTATGATTTTCATTGTTTCTTTTTGTTATTGCTCCATTGTTGCAACTAGAATTATTTCTCGGGGTATGCTAGCAGTAGTCAGTTGACAGTCGCAACAGTCGCCTTAATATTAAGCCATGTAGTAAGGAGAGTTAGAAAGGAACACGGGAAACCAGTTACACTTGCTATATTAACTTTTTACTTTTAAATCGAAAAAGACACTCTCTTGGCGCTCCCCCCCATCCTTTGTCACTCTCCCCTTAAATCATTTTATCAATCTGAGAATTTTGAAACCATTTGTCAACTGTGAAGAGACAGACCCAAAGCATAAATAGAAGGGTGAAACAGACGGACCCTTTTCTTTGTATTTTCAGTTTCTTTCCTACTTCCAGCTAATTTGACATGATGCTCTTATCCCCAGAGGTCATGCAATTTCAATTTTGAGGTTTGCCTCCATGATCAATTTGAAAAGAAGCCCTGTTCTCGTACTCTTTTTTTTATGATGATGACCTAGTTGGAGATCTATAATCCAATTTGGTTTTGAGCATACTCATCCTACTGTATGGGGTTATGAGTTAAAATCTTTGATTCATTCTAATCTAACATGGATGGGATCATATATTGGAGATTGTTTATAAGTGAGATATGGGGGGGATGGTGTGGTACTTGCTCTTGTTGTGTTGTGATAATGTTATAACTCAGTTTTTCTTTTTCTTCACTTTACTTTTTAACTGGTTGCCATGGATGTTACTGGCTATGTGGACATTAATGATGGGGAGTGTTACTAGTAACTGTCACTGGCATTCCCCTTTTTATTTTTAGGTAGAATATCTTTCCTTGCCTTTCTCTATGACCAAGCCTGATGCATGTGGTATTACTATTAATCGCATTTGTAAAGCCTTTCTGGCTGTTTCTGAAAACTCACAGTTGCTCGTGACTAGTATTTGATTTAAAGTGTTACTGAAATGCTACCTTGTTGTATCTTTACAGGCAGGATACATGCTCCATGACAGAGTTATTCGACCAGCTGAAGTCGGCGTTACTCGAGAAGTGGAGAATGGTGCTGAAGCAAATGAATAGGGAGTAGGAAGGCACTTATACTTGAAGATATGACATGGTAGAGATTCCTAAGTTTTGTGTTCTTCCCAGAAGAATGAGATGTAACATTTCTTGTCACATTCAACTGTGCCTTGAAAAGGACTTGGCTTTTTTATTTCTCCCATGATCCCTTATAGTCCTCGAAGATGATGCAATGATAGGGCCTTTGCTCTGAATATTCTTCATGCTTTAGATGCTGTTTTGAGCTAGAGGAGGGCAGACGGCAATTTGTTGACAGTTGGGATATATCATTGGGAGTTACTGGTATCACTGCTGTCATGTTATTTTGTGTTCGTGACTTTAGAGGACTGCTCTCTGTTGTGTTGTAGAAAAGAAGTGTTTCATCATGGAAGCAAGTGTTCGCAATTTGTGGGAGGAGATTCAACCAAAATATTCAGATAATTATCGAACCCGCGCGTATTGCACTTCTGGAAGCGGAATCAACAGCAGTGTTCATAATCCTTGCCATGACTTTTGAGTAATTCTGGATTTGAAACAAGTCTCATGACGTAGATGGTTCAACATTTTCAATGGTTTTCTGCTAACGCCTAGTCTTGAGAAGCACTCAAGTCTCGAAATTATAGTGGCATGTGTTCGGAAGAAATAGATAATAACCATTCATATCAAAACCTGCAAACCCCTAATACGCAAGACCGGACTATGCAAATTCAAAACACTCGTGCAAGCATGCACAACGTTGGAGGCGACAACGAGGACCAAGCCACAGGCAACAAGTATATGCCTAGGGTTGGAATAAGTCACCGAGTATAATAGGCTTGGGGATTGAAGGTGCTGATTTCCTGGCATCATATCTTCTTGCAAGAACAAAGAATTAGGACTATTGTTGTCTTTGAAAGACATTTGAACAAAGAATTAGTACTATTGCTGTCCTTGAAAGACATTTGATAGGGCAAGACACACATATGGACCCCAAATATAATTCAATAAAAAGAATTAGTCTTTTGAATTTAAATAAAATGTTAGTAATTTCCATTATAAAAATAGTGTTAAGAGATCTAAGAATAGTATGCAATGAATTATTTTTGAACTTTTAGTTTTGAACTTGGATATCCGCGCTACCTCGAATTTGCCTAGAAATTATTATTTTTTTATCTTAGTTTTTGCAATTAAGTCCTTAGTTCCCAAATTTCAATTCACTCCATTGTTATCTCTTAAATCCTCATTTCAATAAAATAACCTGAATCTTTTTAGAAAATTCAATTATAAATTTTACAACTTTAATACATTGAAATGAGATTCATTATAACTTGGTATTGGAGCTACCGATCATGGCAAATGGAACATTCATGTCACAATTAATTGAAGTAATAGTGGGGATGAAGTAGCAATAAGAGGAGCAACAATTAAATCAACATATACAGCAGAGGATACTTGAGGATCTAATGCAACAACTAAAACAATTTCAACCAAAATATATCATATTGAAAAGGCTAAAGGGAAAAGACTAGTAGATTCACCACCTAACAACCCTATCACTTCAATTAATGGGCACCACCGACAAGAGATGGAGCCACCGAATGACCAGTAGATTCAGTTGAGAACGATCATATTGGATTTTTCCGAGATTTAATAGGGAAGATCCTATGGGTTGGGAGTACAAGGAAAACCATTTCTTCAATTATTATAATACTCAGCCACAACATAGATTGTTCATGGCTAGTTCTCACATCGAGGGAAAAACAATCGTATGGTTCCAAGAAATGGACGAGACAAGAGCAATGACAAGTTGGGAGTCGTTGGTAAAAGCTATACAAATTTGTTTTGGAAAGTCTTTCTATGATGATCCTATGGAATAATTAATTTCTTTAAAACAAATGACCACGATGGAGAATTACAAGTCCTAATTTGAAGTTATTTCAAATAAGATCAAGGGCCTATCGGAGGCCCATAGGTTAAGTTATGTTTTTTTTAATGAAAAGAAGAGGTTAAATTGGGTGTCTGAATGTTTAACCCGCCCAACTTAATTGTTGTTTATGGGCTGACCTAAATGCAGGAGGACAGCTTAAGAAACCTCAGAAGGAAATGGAGGCCCAGTGCTAGTTTAAATTCTATTAAGTCAGGGAAAGAGAGCTCAAGAAGGCCAGATGAAAAATCTAGCATTACTATACTGAGGTTAACTCCTGTTTAATTAAAAGAAAAAAAAAGGGAGAATAGGTTTTGTTTCAAGTGTAACAAGTGGATTCCATGTCATGATAGGCAATCCTAATTTGAGGATCATGAGGGTCAGGGCTAAGGTTGGTAATTTAACTATAATACCTCTGATTGACATAGGTAGCACTCATTATTTTGTTCCCTCTAAAATGACTAAGAGGATGGGGATAGAGATATCAGCTCAACGATTTATGAGAGTAAAAGTTGTTGATGATACAGAAATTAACAGTGAAGGGGAATATGCAGACTTCAAATTCAAAATTCAAAGAAACCATTTTGTGTCACAGGCTATAGTGTTACCCTTAGGAGGTTGTGATGTAGTTTTGGGGATACAATGGCTACAAGAGTTAGGATCCATCTTATAGGACTTCTATCAACTCACACTGGAATTTCAATTATTAAGTTGAGGTATCAAGCTATGTGGATTAGAGGTTGAAGAATTCGAGATTGACTATGAACCTAACTTTTTACAGGATTTAAAAAAGGAAGCTAAGGGATTGATCTTGCAAGTTTAGGAAATGGAGGTCGAATCTGACTCTGGTTTGCCTCTCTAGCTACATGATTTGTTACAAGAATATTAGATGGTATTTCCAGAGCCTCAAGGACTTCCTTCATTCAGAATTTATGACCACCTTATAAGGCTCAAGGAGGGAACTCAACCCATTAGTGTCAGACCCTATTAGTATCCATTTTATCTGAAGGCTTAAATTGAAAGGATTGTGAAAAAATTAATGGAGTTAGGAACTATATGACCAAGTCAAAGTCTTTTCTCTTCACTTGCATAGTTGGTAAAAAAGTCTGATGGTTCCTAGCAAATATGCATTAATTATCGAGCGTTGAATAAGAAAACCATCAAAGATAAGTTTCTTATTCCTATTATGGAAGAATTGTTAAAAGAGCTATATAAGTCTAATTTCTTCTCCAAATTGAATCTAAGATCAGAATATCATCAAATTTATATAAAGACCAAAGACATTCCAAAAACTACTTTTCAAATTTATAAGGGTTATTATGAGTTCTTAGTAATATCATTCGGTTTGACAAATGCCCCATCAACTTTTCAGTCTCTTATAAATGAGGTATTTAAGTCTTGTCCATGCAAGTTTGTTCTAATTTTGTTTTTATGATATATTAGTGTATAGTAATACTGAGGTTAAACACATGATCCATTTAAGAAAAGTATTGAATATTCTACCTAAATATCAACTATAAGCAAAGAAATCTAAGTGCAAGTTTGTTTGCTTAGAGGTAAACTATTTGGGCCATATTGTGTTAAGAAAGGATGTGGAGGCTAATCCTAAAAAAGGATTTTTGGGTTTGACATGTCACTATCATCGGTTCATAAAAAAATATGGGTCAATTGCAGGACCATTAAAAAGATTATTGAAGAAATGAATATTCTAATAGAATGATATGACATAAGAGGCTTTTATTAAACTTAAGGAAGAAGTCACTAAGTCTTTTATAATGGCTTTACCTAATTTCACAAAACCTTTCACAATTGAATGTGACGCTTTTGGAATGAGAGGTTGAGCTATTCTGATGCAAAAGAAAGGCCTTTGCATGCTATAGTAACTGTTTAAAAGGAAGAGAACTAACTTTATCAACCTATAAAAAGAATTCCTAGCCATTTTATTAGCAATTCAGAAATGATGTTCTTATCTATTAGGGCAAGCTTTCAAGATCAAGTCTGACTAGCACAACTTAAAATATCTACTAGAACAAAAGGTCGAAAACCCTACACAGTAGAAATGGATTTCTAAGTTTCTTGGTTATGATTTTACAGTGAAATATCAATCCAGTAAGGAAAATGTGGCAGTTAATGCTTCGTGAAGGAGGTCAGAAGGGGAAAATTAAAGGAAGATACATACTTTTACTATGTTTATTGCCAGTTGGGCTGAGAAACTTAAGGAGAGCTATAATACTGACTTAAAGATCCAACAACTACTATAATTAATGAACAAGAACAAGAACATAGTGGAAAGTCTAATATACCAGTTGAAGAATAACATTATTTTATACAAAAAAAGAATCTACATCAATAAGGAACATCCTCTCATGAAGGCTATCTTGCAATACATACATGATAACCCTGCAGCTAGTCATTTAGGGTATAAAAAAACCTTAGGTAATGTGTATTTAGGATGATACATTATTTCTTTACACAACTAATTCTTTTATTTAAATTTTAAAGACTAATTAAGATCCATAATGATCAAAATATCAAGAAAAACTTTAAATTTTGTTAACCAATAAAATATAATAATTCTTTATTGTTTTAATTTACACTGAAGAATCATGATTTAAAAAATGATTTTCACGATGCCGCATACAAAAAACTTCAAATCCAAATATTTACAATGAAGTTGTCTAATTTAGATGTCTAGAAATTACTTGTCAAGAGATATCTCTTTCATTTGATGGCGTTTCTAAGCGCTGAAAATGAAGGACAATATAGTAATTGAATTTGAAGCCCAATTCAGGAAATAAGACACGTTATAAGGCACATGAAGCATAACATAACGCAGGGGCATTGTAGAGATATTGCGGCCTCTGGGAGTGTGGACCCTTTCCATATCTATATTTCTATCTCACTGTTTTACTTGGTTAAAATGAAAGACCAAAGCAGGAAGGGAAAGGGAAGTGATTGCAGCAAGCAAGCAAAGCAAATATCCAATCCATGGAGCTCAGTGTCAGCTCCACTTCACCTGCTCTCCTCAAACTTAACCACCATTTTCTCTCCAAAAACTCTCTTCCCATCAAAATCCCATCTCTCCATTTCGCAAATGACAAAAAGCTCCCTTCGTTTTACCGCCAAACCAAACGCCCTTCGTTCCTTCGTAAATTCGCTTCTCCAGCTTCTTCATCAATTGCTGTTGGACCCAGCAATGACCGCCTTCCTGCCGATATTAAAGTCACTGAAACCCCAGAGCCCAACTCAAGAGTCAGTACTTCTCTCTCTCTTTTTCATGGAAAAACCATTATGCGAAATTCAAGTCATTTATTTTAGGTAATTTTTCATTATCAATTGCTGGCATTCCCCTTATTTGTTTTGCTATTTATTGTTTTAAATGTGCAGATAAGACTGAGTGTAGAAGTTCCACCAGCTGTATGTGAAGATTGTTACAAAAGGGTCATGAATGAGTTCACGAAACAAGCTAAGGTTCGTTGAGTTTTTTTGTTGGCTTCTGATGATATGTTAAATAGAAGAATTGTTTGCTGTATGGAGTAATTAGTTTTGTTGGTTTTTGTACGTATGCTTGCTTTGCTCAGGTGCCTGGATTTCGTCCTGGAAAGGATGTCCCAGAGAGCATTCTTTTAAGTTATGTTGGGAAACAAAATGTTCAAAAGGCTACAGTTGAATCTATTTTGAAAAGGACCCTTCCACATGCCATGTCTTCGGTATGTTCCAGTTAGTTAGGTTTCGTTACATTTAGTTCCCAAGTTCAACTTGCTTCTTGTTTCTCAATGTGCAGGCAACCAGCTAATTGATTATATTAATTAGATGTTGATTTCACTTTAATGGATTAATTACTCCAATTGTTGCCCTGATATTTAAATTATTTTAAAGTACCGTGCAAATCTATTGAGGATCTGTTCTCCCAATCCACAGGTGACTGGAAGGGCTTTGAGGGATTCGGTGCAAATAGCAACCAAATTCACAGATATGGAGAAGACATATTTATCTCTCAACTCTCTCAGGTTGTTACCTACACATCCTCTAAGTTACCTATTGCTTGCATCTTCTTACCTCAGACAACTTCTCAGAGAAGTAAAATGTGCAGCTCTAGCTTTTGCCTACATTTTTTGTGTGTTTTGTTTAAACGAGAGAATCTTATATATGAAATTGGGCAGTATGTGCATTTTGAAATTGCAATTATATGATCTGTGCTCGCTGAGCTGGCTTGTGGTGCAGATATGATGTTGTTGTTGATGTGGCACCTGAAGTCATATGGATCCCTGAGAATGGCTACAGAGATTTGAAGATTGTTGTTGAAATAGATAGTGAGATAGATGCACAGAGAGCTTCTGAACAAGAATTAAGACAGCGCCACAAATCCTTGGGTTTGATGAGAATTATAACTGACAGAGGACTACAGGTAATAAATATTTTAATTTATAGCCCCTCCCTCCTTTTGTTATTAGTTAAAGTTTATTTGACGCTTCATGGAAAGATCCAGGATATTAATAAGCGGGTCTATGCTATAAGCAGCAAATGCAATACAAGGGAGAAGAATTTATATCAGGTCTTAAATTCAATGACTTTGGTAAACGTTGTGTAATGTGGAAAATGGAAGGGAGGGAAGAGGAAGTTGGCTTGTTCTTTTGGACTAAAAGATTATAGTTTAGAAATTGTTGAATATCTGTTAAGTAATCACATATGCCACCATTTTTTTCTTTTAGTTTTTTGGGGCTTTATACTCTCAAAAACTATGAACCCCTTATTTTATTTTTTTATACGACCTTCAGGAACTTTCTCCTTTATGGTCAATTTGATGTGCTCTACAGCCTGTTAATTAAATTTAGAAGGTTGCATTGCATTTGATCTTTCCTATTTGTCATATGAGGCTTACAACTTATGTTGAGATCTCCACAGATTGGTGATGTTGCAGTACTTGATGTTTCAGCAACAAAAATTGACAAGGATGAATCAAATGTTCAGAATATTCCAGCTGCAGAGAGTAAAGGTTTGCCATTATGTTCTTCTTCATGTTTTTTTTTTTTTTTTCCCGTCATTATTATATTTGGTGATGTTGCAATTCCTATCCGGAACCATGCCTAGAATCATTGTATAAGGGCATGACCTTGACATTGGTGGCACAACTATTGAGATTTTAACTGTTGGGAAATGCGAGTTCTTAATAGTTAATACTCCTTTGGTCCCAATCTGATAGTCCATTAATTCCTTTAGGATCACCAAAGTTTGTTCCACTTTCTAGCCATAATGACTTGGTGTTTTGCAGAAGGTTTTAGAAAGTAATGGGTATGGGTCAGTCTGACTGTTGAAAAAACTGTATTCTTTTTTCTGGATCATTTGTGTCTTGGAGATCCTCCAATTGAATGAGATAAAGTGTCTTCTAAAACTGAAAATTGCTGAGAGAATAAAAAACTGGAAGAACAAGCGCTCACCAGTCAAAAGAAGATTTTCCGAGTTTAGAAAAGTGGCCGCCCAATCTCTCATATTCTTATTGGAGAACATACTTGGAACACGACTTTCTAGTTTTTCAATTCTAGATAAAAAGAAAAAAAAAGTTGGTTGTTTTGGTTTGGTGGGAAAAAAAGAAAGAGGGAGAGAGAGAGCTTTTAATCTAAATATACACTTCATTTTTTTGAATGTTAACCTGAAAAGTTAACTGTCTTGAATTCAAAAGGACATGACACTAGGTTACTATGAAAATATTAAGGCAGCAGTCAAATGATGGTTCATAAGATGCTGATTTATATACCAAGGCACAACAGGTAGGGATTAGCATTTACTTTTTTTTTTTGCTAATCCGGGCAACTGAAATAATTTTACTAATGAAATGTGAACAATAAATTACATGAATGATGTTCCGGTTTTGAACTAGTTGCCTGTCATTTTGCTACTTCAATTTAGTTTATTTTTACAAGCACTTAAATTTAGCTGTTCTCTTTTTCTGCTTTTACAGTATTTGCTAAAACTTGAGGAACATGGTAGCTTGACCAGAGGAGTCCATTGCCTTAAGTCAAAATATTCTGTGTTTTTTGTTTGTTCCACCTCTAAAATTTGTTTAATAATTTTATTTGCACGAGTCTCAGATTCCTTGACATTGCTACTTCTTCATTCTTTGCAGGTTTTCATTTTGATACAGAGCATGGTGATAGAGTGATACCTGGTTTCCTTGATTCAATAATAGGGATTCAACGAGGTGAAACAAAGTCCTTTCCTCTTGTATTTCCTGAATCATGGAAACAAGAAAATCTCCGTGGTGTTCATGCTCAATTTACTGTGAGTTCCTTTCTGTTTTGAAGAATTTGCCTCTTGAACAAGATATAGCATTCCCAAAGAAAATAATTTGATCAATTAATGGAGACATAAATACATGATAAGTCAGGTTGCTTTGTTCTTTTCTCTTACAATTTTGGCCTGTTTGTTCAGTTTAATTGGCAGTGGTCTTCGAGCCCTCCCCTCAAATAGTGGAGGTTTTAGTAGGCTTTACTATTGTATGTTCTCCCCCTGCATTGATGCAACTTGTCCCCTTATTAGTGTCCCAAAATGCATGCCTGTGATTTTGATGAAGAAGAAATAAAATAAAATAAAAAAAACTCTGTTTGGTGACCTTAAATTATGGAACGGG